>JAABUW010000111.1_pt1 | contig 170510 bp, 17 predicted proteins | sample 5560081 | NCBI WGS metagenome assembly JAABUW01 (sample SAMN10711882, study PRJNA513363) | rock metagenome | isolation source: Antarctica rocks | place: Antarctica: Victoria Land, Knobhead sud
CCCCAAGTTAGTAAATTAATAACTTTATATCCACTCTACGGATTCTTATAAAAGTGGGCGCGTTTAAAAGGGCAGACTTTACTTTATAATCGCTGAAATTATTATGATTTTTAGTTCTATTAATATTGAGTAATTTAACTTAAACGTGCACATGGATTCCGCTCGAGAGGGCATATGGATTCAGGTCCCCCCGGCCCGGAAAAACTATTGTTCCCACATGGATCCAGCCTGGATCCATCAGGGCATTTAGGTTATTGAGGGTATATAAATTTAATTTTATAAAATATATAAATTCAACTACCTCGGTATTAATAGAATTTATTTATCCGATATAAATTTGGCCTAAATCTATCTCGTTATTCAAATTAATATTAATATTATTTATATCGACTATTTATTAATACTATATATAATTAGAATAATAGAGATTTTATTATTTATAATCGTCGATAGTAAATTTTATATATCCTCTTTATTATAACCTAGATTTATAATAAAATTATTAATATTAATAAAAAGAATCTAGGGGGGGGTTTAATTTAACTTTTATTTATATCTTTTTAAAATTTAATTAAAAATCGAAACTTAATTAATCTAGTTATTTTTATATTAAATAAATATAAAATCTTAAAATTATTCTAAACTCTAAACGAGTATATATACCGAAGGTAAAAAAGACCTTTCTTATTTACTAAGGCTATTAATATATAGCGGAGTTAAAGTATATTATTAATAATTTATCTAGACGAGAATAGAGCGGTAATATAACCTCGAGAAAAAAAACTATATATAGATTTCTCGAATTATATTTAATATAGGCTTAATACTTTTCCGTTTATTAATTATATATATATAAATTTAATACTTTTTAACGGCCGGTCTATATTAATTAAATATATCTTCGTCGTTATTATATATAATTAAGGTATTTTAAAACCTAGGAAAAATAAATAACTCTAGGATAAAAATTTTATTTAAAGGAAATTAAATTTAAAAAGAATCGTAAATAATATATCTTTTAAACTTTTTTAAAACTATATATAATAATTTCTTTTTTACTTTATATAATTACCCTAAATAATATTTAAATATAAAAGTAAGGAGATAGTATTTATATTTATAATAAATAATAATATAATAATATAGGAGGTAAATAAAGTTAAAGACTTTTATTATATATAATTTAAAAAACCCAAATCGCGTAATATAATAAAATTATTAATAAGAGCCTAAAGAATTACGTATATATATAATAATAATTCATATATAATATAGGAAAAGGAGAATAAAAGCGATTATATTTAATAAATAATATTACCGAAAAGAGGAAAGATCCACGTTTTATATATAATAACGGAGGATAATTAAAAAGAGGGAATAAATATAACGATTTAATTTTATATTATAATTATATAGAGTCTTTATATAAAGTTCGTATTAAAACTATATATAATAATTTAATAATATTATTAAACCTAGATTCTATAGTTATATTTAAGGTTATTAATTATAATTATATAATTATATAAAACGACTAGAGCCTACGAATTAAAATTATTTATAATTATATAAGATATACGAATTAAATAAATATAACGAGTATTTATAAACTCTATATATACTCCTAGACTATATAAAGTAAATTTAATTATAATATATATTAATAAATAATATATATAGTTTTAGAGTATATATAGTAAATTTAATTATAACGAGTACCGGTAAATAATATATATAGTTTTAGAGTATATATAGTAAATTTAATTACAACGAGTACCGGTAAATAATATATATAATCCTAGAGTATACTAAGTAGATTTAATTATAACGAGTATTAGTAAATAATATATATAGTCCTAGAGTATATAAAGTAAATTTAATTATAACGAGTATCTATAAATAATTTATATAGAAGAACGCGGTAATTTTAAAATAATCGAAGCGGTAAAAGACTCGATAAGGAAATAATTTATTTTATTATAAAATAATAGGCTCTAAAGAGTATTTATATATAATATTAAAATATACGAATTAAATTTAATTATAACTAGTATTTATAATTATAGTATATAGTCCTAGAGTATATAAAATAAATTTATTTATAACGAGTAACTAGGACTAGTATATATAGAAGAATGTAATATAAAGAGGTTAATTAAAGCGATAAAAAACTCGATAAAGAAATAATTTATTTTAAAATAAAACCGAAGGATTTAAAAAGTACTTACGTATAATATTAAAATATATAAATTACTAGAGTTTATTAAATTAAACCCGATTATTAACTAGTACCTACGTATAGTTTTAAAATTTACGAAAGAAATTAATAATTTAATAATTAAACGGGGCTCACCTTAACCCTAAAATCTATAAATTATAAATTTAATTATAACCGGTATCGGTAATTACTACGGGTAATTTTAAAACTATAATTTATTAATAATATATACTACGGGTAATATTAAAGTATACGATATAGATTAATTTATAACGACGGCCGACGGTACGTAAATTTAGGAATTATATTTATTTCGTAATACTATTAAATCTAAATACTATAATAACTTTTTTTAAAACTACGGAATTTAACTATATAGAGTATTTTTCTATATATAGATAATAATACTTATCTAAAAACCTTAATTAAAATATATATCGAATACGTTTATTAAACTTTATAAGTTATGAGGTAAAACCTTCTTATTATATATAACTATTATCGAGTTCTAAACTTGTGAGTTTAGTTATAAAAAATTTATAAATTAAATTATAAAAACTAGTTAGTTAATACTAATCTAATTAATTGATTTATATAAATTATTAAGTTTATAAGTAAATCTATATATTCGTAAAATTAAATTTATTTTTTACTTCCATTTTAAATATTATAAAATTCGCTTTAATTTAATTTCTAACGTATTCTATAAATATAGTTATTAATATTTAAGAATTTATCCGATATTCTTTAATTATTATTTATCGATTTGATTTACATTATTATTATTAATTATTATTTATTTAATTAACGAAATTTTATTTATTCAAATAATAATTTATTTATATTTACTTTTAATAATAATCTTATTATATATTAATAATATTTATTTTAAATAAAATATATTAATATAAAAATTAATATAAACTTTTTATTAATTATCTAAATTTTATTTTATTTTAATAGTCTTTATTATTTTTAGTTTAAAAAAAAGAATTTTTATTAATTTTTTATTTTCTTCTAGACTCGCTAAATTACTTTCGTATTTATAATTTCCGCGCGTTTAATAACGATTTCAACGTTCAATAATAACGAAAAATATTTTTTTAATTTTATTATATTGAAGTTTCTAGAAAATTTACGTTATATAATAAAATAGGGAATATTTTCTCTTTTCTTTTCTTCCCTAGAGGAAAGAGAAAGAAAGAGAAAAATAAAATTTAAAATTATTCCTATTCTTAATTTGAGGAAATATAAAGATTTTTTATTATTTCTTTCCTCCTTTCCCGGGTAGAGTTAACTCTATATATAATTTATATATATATATATATATATTTTATTACTACTTTTATATAGTTTATATATACCCCTATATATAGTTTATATATATATATATATACTCTATTACTACTCCTATATATAGTTTATATATATATATATATATATTTTATTATTACTTTTATATAGTTTATATATACCTCTATATATAATTATATATATATATATATATATTTTATTACTACTTCTATATAGCCTATATATATATATATATATTCTCTATTAAATAGTATAAAGGTTAGGATAATTAAGAAAATAATTAAAAAATATTTAATTTTATATCTAATTTAGACTAACCTATTAATATTAATTATATATAATATATAAAAATAAGAATAAACTATATTTTAAAATAATAATAAATTTATATATAAACTATATATAAGAGTATTAATAAAATATAAATACGCGTATATATAATCTATATATAGGAGTAATAATAAAGTATATATATATTATATTATAAAATAAAATAGGAATTTTTTTTTTTTCTTTTCTTTCTTAAAGGAAGAAGTAGAGAAAAGAAGAAATAAATTTAAAGTAATTCTCTTCTTTAATTTAAAAAAAGAAAGAGATTCTCTATTATTCTCTTTTTCTCTACTCTCTCCATAGAGCTACTCTATATAGTTTATATATCTATATATCTATATTGTATTACTACTTTTATATAATTTATATATATATTTATATATACCCTAATACTACTTTTATATAGTTTATATATATATTTATATATACTTTATTATTACTTTTATATAACTTATATATATATATATATCCTCTATTAAATAATATATAGTTTAGGATAATTAGGAAAGTAGTTAAAAAATATTAAATTTTATATTTAATCTAGACTAACTTTTTAATATTAATTATATATAATTTATAAAGGTAAAAATAAATTATATATAAAAATAAAAATAAACTATATATAAAAGTAGTAATAAATTATATATATATATATATATAAATTATATATAGGGGATATATATAAATTATATAAAAATAACTCTATAAAGAGAATAGGATAGAAAGAAATAATAAATTATTTCTTTTCTTTTCTAGTAATTTCTACTCTTTCTCTTTCACTCCCTTCTCTACTAGAAGAGATAGGAGTAGAAGTTATTCTCTTTTCTTTCTTTCTCTATTTCGTAATATATTAAAAATTATATAACTTAATAATAAATAAATAAAATTTACTATTGAATTAAATATAATTATATTATATTAAATAACTAAATAATAAAGAAATTAAATAATTTAATAAAATCATTTATAAAATAAATAATTCGTTAAGTCTAGAAATAAAAACAAAGTAGATATATTTTAAAAACCCGATATTAACGCGGCGTTAATAATAAGTTTAATAAATAATAATATTATTTAATATAAATAACCTTAACGATCTTTATATATAATAAATATTAAGTAATTAATATATAGTAAATTATATATTAAATTCTATAATTTACTTTAATTAAATAATATACTTTTATTCGAAAAATTTAATATATATTAATTAATATTAATTTAATTTATATTTATATATCTATACTTTGGATTAATATAGAGTAGAGTAGGGATTAAAATATAATCTCTATTTTAACTTAATATAGATATTTCTTAATATAGAGTAGAGAATAGAGTAAATATTATAAAATAAACTAGTAAATAAATTATATTATTAATAATTTATAAATATAATTTAGTTTATTAATAATAAATTAATTCTTTCAAATTACTAGAGTTATAAACTAGTATATAACTAGTATTAAAAACACGCTCGTCTCGATTAAATATAAAATTTAACGATAATATATTTATAGAAAATAAAGAAATTTAATATCCTCATTAATAATAATATTATTATAAGATTATATAATTATATATATAAAGATATTACCGAGTTAACTAATTAAGAGAGTAAATATATATACCGAAAAAAAATTATAATATTTATTTATAAAATAATATAGAATAAAGTTTTAATAATATTTTAATTAATTAGAACTAAATCGAATAACGACGTCTTTATAATTAATATTATTTTAGTATATCACTAGCTAGATCGGGCTTAGTTTAGAAATATCGGATTTACCCTAATTAAAATAATAGTATTTAACTAATATAATTCTCTATTTTTACTTTTTTTAAAATAATTATTAAAGTAGTTACTAAAAAAATATAATAAGATTCCTTAATATTATTATTCCGCGTATAAATTAGGTCGTTACGACGAGTAGTAAAAATATAAATATTACAGGAAATAATATACTTCCTAGTATTAATAATAGGGCCTAGTATAAATATAAACTCTTAATTTTTCTATATATCTAAAACTATTACGAAATAATCGTTTTCTTTTATTTTAAATAATTATTTATATAAAGAAGGAAATACTAGTTAAATAATTAATTATAAAACTAGTTTTAAATATTATTAAATAAAGATATATTATTGAAGCCCTAGGCGTTTATTTAAAACCTTATTAAATATATTAATAAATAAAGTTATAAAAGTATTTAAATTATATATTTATCTAGGTTATTTAATTATATATATAAAAATTCGAACCTATTATTACTACTATATTATTATAATATAAACTAGTAAATAATTTATATTATTAATAATTTATAAATATAAATTAATTTATTAATAATAAATTAATTCTTTTAAATTTATAGAGTTATAAAATAGTAATTTAATAATATTCGGCCGTATTTATAGTAGAGGTTTGATATTTCCTATAAGCGTAGGAAATCTCACGATCTCAACTAATTTCGTGAAATATCTAGGCGAAGAGATAATTTTCTTAACGATTATTAATCTATATAATTCGTCGTCTACGGTAATAGAAATAGTGGCTTTTTAGAAAAGACCTAATACTGAATTACAATTATATATTCAACTTAGTTACGGAGAATTAAGGGGGACCGTAGATTTATAGGCGCTTTTGGGCGGACTATATATTATTTATAATCTTTACTATTAAATAAACTAGAATATAAATCTATACTATTAAAAGTCTAAAACCTATAATAATTATATTTAAAGGTATTATAATATAAGAGGAGAAATCAAAGTCTCTAAATAAAATAGTAATATATTTTATTATCTCATACTTAAGTTAGGTTCTAGGTACGAAATTAAAAAAAATATCTAATATACTATAATTAAATATTACTACTTCGTAAATTTAAATATTATTAAAACTAGTACTATTAAATCGTTTAGGAAGAGATTCACGAGTATCTCTATTACTTTAATAATCTTAATATTGAAAAAGAGGTAGTATTTCGTATCGGCTCTAACTTAATAGTTATATTAATTTTATTTCTATTACTTGAAAATAGCCTTCTCTCTCGGTTTTATACTAAGGATTCGGCCGCTCAAAGATACTATTTCTATTAAATTAACTACGTCAAGAGTCTAGTCTTTAAGAATCTATAAATGAGAGTGTTAAGAATTAGGGCTAGTACCGCGGGTCTAATTTTACTACTTTTATAATCGCTCGGCCGCGAAGGAAATCTTCTATTAAAGTAGTACGATTTTATTAATATATCTTCAGGATTCTTTAATAGGGCGAGATAAAAACTCTAGGAATAAAAGAGATTCCTTTACTATAAAATACTTAATATTAATAACGATCCAATCTAATAAGGTTTTACTAGTCGTAGTTATAACTTAATCTTAATATATAATACTTTATATATAACTATTAACGTCGACGACGCTATTATAAATACTAGGAAACTACTAAAGCCTAGAGGAAGGTTTATTTTAATTGAGATTACTCGCCTCCTACTATATATTAACACGATATTTAGTATATTATTTAGTTAGTATTTGGGTAAGCTAGCGCCCTTTCCTACACCTTCCTACTCCTAAAAGAACTTTTAGGGCGAAGCGATAGCCGTAAAGAATCTCTAGTAATGAATATTAATAATTGGAATAGTCGCCTACTTCAAGGATTATTCAATGGGATCGAGTTTTTAGTAAAGGACTACAAGGGACCTACTGAGATAGTTACTATAATAGTCTCGAAGACGAATTCCAAAGAATTAATGCACAGCTCTCTAGAGCCTGTTCACATAGTGCTGCACGCTAACCTCACTATATGTGAATTTGACCTCTCCCAAGGACTCGCTCAAAGGTTTAAAGAAAAGTCGATAAATAGTTCCATCAGGAAGCTTCCCCTCCGAGACGGGCCCGGCGACGCTATTTACGTGGTCATGAACGATGAGCAGCATCACCTGCTCGCGACGTCTTCATTAGAATCGGTAATGAGCATGACGACACTTATCTAACAAGCGAAAAACCTTCTATGGGTCACAACGCAGAATAAAATAACTGCCACGTCGAATCATGGCTGCGATCTGGTGACCGAATTAGCACGTGCCTCTCGAGCTAAGAATGGGGGACGCAAGCTGGTAACATTGAATATACAGTAAAATGCCGATACTAAATTGCAGGACCTTGAGTAAAAGATATTCCACTTACTTCAGACTTGCTTCTTCTCCCCAACACAGGGCCCATGCGAGACAGACTACATGTATAGGGATGGAACGCTGCTGATCCCACGTCTAAGACCTGAAAAAAAGTTCAAGAAGCGGTTCCAAAGGGTAACTGATAAGCAACTAAAGCCAGAAACTTTTCACCAGAGCGAACGTGCCCTCAGATTGCACAGCGAGACTCCTGGCAAGCCCGATATTCTGTACTTCATCGATGACCTAATTATGGGCCGGTTAATAGATCTTTCCGAGATCGAGGTTCAAGCTGAGGTATACGGAGTCAATCTTAATGAGGCTTTAGTAGCCTTAGGTGAGATGGAGGCTTTGACACCGACCTTAAGCGAATTTGTAGGCGTAGTGACAGCTGTTGGATTTCACTTCAAAAGGCAGTATGAACCTAGGAACCGCGTTTACGGTTGGGGAGGCACCGCTTACGCCAGCCGTACTCGTGTGAACGGTCATAACGTACATCTTTTGCCCCCGTCTATGCCTTATAAGATAGGTGCCTCAATACCCGTTGCTTTCATAACGGTATATTATGCGCTCGTGAACCTTGCAAATCTTTCCAATGGACAAACGGTCTTGATTCGCGGTGCTGCCGACAGTACAGGTCAAGCTGCCCTCCAAATCGCACAGAACATTGGAGCTGTGATCTTCGCCACAGTCTCGGAGCGTAGCTTGCTACTGGATACTTTCAAGCTCCAGGAGCAGCACATTTTTTCGGTCAAAGCTGTAACATTCAGTTGCGAGATCAAGCGACTTACACAAGGCCATGGAGTTAACTTAGTCGTGGACTCATTGGATGGAGAGGCCTTAGAGGACAGCTGGGCTTATGTCGCCCAAGGTCTCATCACCACCCAGGAGACGCCGTCCGCCTAGAGCATATGAAGACAAACAGGGCTCACTTATCTGCCAATATAGCCGCCCTCTCCAAGTATTGGCCAAAAGAGACGGGTCAGATCATGAATCAGGTGATGTTGCTGTTCAAAGATGAGAAACTTCAGCCAATTACTCCTTTGAAAACCATGGGGTTGGCGGATGTTGAGAAGGCTTTCAAAACTATGCAGAGCTGGAAGGCTGTCGGGAAACTTGTTCTAGAACCCACATCATATACATTAATTAATTGTGCACCGAAAGCAGTCCCGCCAATAAAAATATCCCAGTAAGGGACGTACGTTATCGCTGGGGATCTTGGCGTATTAGGGTTAGATGTGTGCCGTTTCCTGGCAATTCGAGGTGCCAAGCATGTTGCGCTTGTGTCTTGGAGGTCTACAGCATTTGAGCAACAGAGAAACCTCGGACATGCGCTGGGTATTCGTCAGCACATCATTCCTGTCGAGAGCTTGAATCGATCATTGTCTGGGGATTCGAGTCCTGGTCCTTTACGCACGTTCCCACCTGTAAAGGGCGTTGTGCAAGCGCATATGGTCCTTCAGGTAAGAGCAGAACAATATCGCTGCACCACTTAGTCATCATGCAGCAGGATTCTGTGCTCGATAATTTGACTCCAGAAGACTTCGCAATAAGTCTTCGGTCGAATGTCGAGCTCACTCGAATCCTCGTAGAGACTTTGAAAGGCTTGGATCTTGAATTCTTTGTAATTTTTTCATCCTCCATGAGCATGCTTGGAACTAAGAAGCACAGGAGTTATGTAGCTGGTAACGCACTTCAAGTGGCTTTATCAACGAGTCATGAGGACTTTACCACCAAGTGTATCACCTTAGGCCTGAGTGGTATGAAAGATTCGACTCTCGTTTATCAAAGCGGTGAATCAGAGAAATGTCTAGCGGCCCAAGGTCTTGTTCCTATGACGAATGCAGATTTGGATACCTTTCTTGAATACGCGCTGATGGCACAACCCAAGGACTATTTTGGTCACCATATTATCTCCGGGTTTGATAGGGAATCTCTCGAAGGATCTGAAAATCATGGCGCACTAGGTGACTAGATAGGCCCCTTTTCCGGTTTGACACGGGAGATAGCGAGAACTTCGCTTCTTCATCATCTACAATAGCTGCGAAGTCTATAACAGATGCCAAAAGCCAAGGGGAGGCGCACGTGGTAGTGAAGATAGCTTTGCAGCAGAAAATCTCCACCCGAATTGCTGCTGGACCTTCGAGCAGACACGAGGTTTTGCATACCATCAGAACCAGGAGAGGAACTCACTACTAGTTCGTGGCTAGTACAGTGTCATTATACTTGTTTCCTAAATGCTACACGAAGATGACCTATCCGAAGGGCACTGAGCGGGAGGGAAAACAGCGTCCTGTGCACAATAGCACTACCCAACAAGGAAATTGATATGGATCCAACATCAAGTCTCCAAAAGCGAGGGGCGTTTTACAACAACTCATTTTACAAAAAAGATATTGGTAAGAAAATCCTAGAGATTTTATTCCTTTACAACTTTGTAGTACATTGTTTAGACGTAAAGATCATCCTTAATGAGTTATCTTCAGCAGAGTACTTTTCACCCCTGTCGCAAAAAAAATCGCGGAACTACTCCCGTAATCTTGGCAGCGGCTTCCGCCCGCTATATACTCGAAGAGAATGTGTTCTTTCCTATAGCTGGTCGGCTGGTCGATGAGAAGTCAGGAGAGAGTAGAGTCAGCTAGGCACCCAGATTTGATTAGGGTAGGCTTGCATAAATAGAGCCTATTTCAGGTATTAATGGACGAGGATAATGGATCAGACTACCAAGTACAAGTAAAAGATGAGGTGCCATAAATACAGGAGATCTTGCACTATCGATTCTTCTATAAGCTACTGGTCTTGTTTCTCTAGTAGCTACCATGACCGACTATTGCCTAAGTATGTTTTAGAATATACGACAGAAGAGCACTTATATGATTCCTCGCGCCCATCGGTGGCATGTATGAGGATCTCGCCTGCTAAGGCCCATGCGCACGCTCTCAATTGTACTTCCTTTTCTTCCCTGACTTTGGCCCCTTGGATGAAGTCTCGGGCATTGGTGTATTCGCAATGATGTCGTCCAGGATCTTCTGAATCTCAGTCTTGTGTGTGAGCACGCCCCAATCTAAGATATTGTCAATGTCGTGCCTGAGATGCTCCCACGCCTCGTCATCGCGTATAGCATAAGTCCTGACGAGATGCATATGGAAGATAGTAACACCTTTCTTTTGTTCGGACCAATGAACGTGAATTGTAGCGACCGATGCTTGCAGGGCTAAGGAGAATGCCATTGATGGAAGAGTGGTGTCTGATTGAGAAGCCGTGTCCAATGGAAGCCCGTCGTTCTGTTCCACCTCAGGTGTTGGCGCTCGTTTATGAGGAGGATTTGAAATTGAACTGCTGGTGCCAGGTCCCTGCTCTGCGTCTATTTTCTTCTTCTCCAGTTCTGCTAGAACAGCTTTCAGCTGGTCCAGTCCATTGACAATAGCGGCGCCACCGCGACAAGCTTGGTTCTCCGCATCCTCAACGCTACCACCTGCGTTCTTCCACTCGACGACAAAGAAAGAATGGAATAAGGCCGGCGAGACCTCAGTGAAACCATTGTAGCGTATGTTGACCGCATGTTGCGCAGGGGTAAACCCAGCAGGCTTGATACCGTAGGTGATATCAGGCTTTGGGTTCGAAACGCGCTCGGGAAGTATCAAGTCGTCTCGTGCGGTAAGCGCAGGCACTGATCCCTTCCTGAACTCTTCATCCCAATTGCCATCTAGGTTGTCCAAGTCCCAGCTCCTCACGTACCAATTCTCACCAAACTCAGGGGTGGCTCCCTGAACGTGACGTTCTGGACGTATGAGTTGGCTCCAGGTGTTATGCAGAAAGGTGCTCTCGCCTCTGCTCCCGTACGTTTGACGTATTTCACCGAGCTTCTTTCGTGACTTTGGTCTCATAACGGACCCTCTTTCGCCCCGAATAATGCTCTTTGCGTGTACCAACACGTGTTCATAGCCTTCCGCCTCCTCATCATACATGCGTAGGTTGTTGTTGTGGAGGCAAACTCGTATATCATTGATATTCTTTTGCCTTGACTTGCTCGAGACTGTCGCTGAAATCTCGGTTTTGCTAGTCTTGCTTGAGGCCACTGGTGTAGATGGTGATGTCATAGTGGCTCTGTTGAACGATCTAAGATTCTGTTTGGTAAGTGGTACCAAGATGGACGTACTGCTCGGTGCGTGGGAGCCCGACGAATATGTAGAGGTGGTAGAAGAGGATAGAGTAGCAGGGATCGCTGGATAGGGTCTGATCTGTGGCTAGATAACGCGTCAGTGAACCAGCAAAGATTTGACGACAGGTGTCATTGATTTACCCCTGATGATAATGAGCGCTTCCTCTTCCACTTCCTCTCCCTCTCCATCAGATGTGTCTACTTCTCGCCATCAGTATGGGGGCATTGGAGATGTAGTGGCCAGCGTGGTTGAGGCATGTTATATTCGTAATACGCCACTGGCCCTATGCATGGGGGTTGGCTGAGAGTAGTGGCGCAGAGAAGTATGTGACAATTGTCGAGGAACAGGACGATGTCGCTGGCGAGGAATTGAGATGTTGAAGTCGCACAAGCTTTGGCCCGATGTTTCTCCGCAGAAGCAGCTAGCGCCTCTCGCGCTCAGAGAGTCTTAATACTGCGACAATTGATACATGGAGGACTAAAAACCTGTCAAAGCCTCACGTTCAAGCTTTTGACTATATTCACATAATCCTAAAAGCTGGTACTTAGTGTCAAGACGGATCCTTAAGTATATTAGCCTATCGATTCTACCCCCGGCCAAATCAGAATTTTGACATTTGGACCCGCCAAAAACTCGTCCGATGAGGTCGAAGCCCTCTCTTATACTTAGGGTGGCCCTGCCACCGATCCTGGGAAATTTGTCATTGTAGATTTCCAATCTTTCCCCGTCTTTGAGAATTTATGCGCAGCCGTCTTCAGACTACGGCACGCTTCCAAGCCGAGAACGATTTGGAATGATACGATTTAGATCAATCAAGGCAAGGATTACGACGCTGTCCGGGAAAGAGAATAGCAAATTCTACATGAGGCAGATTTATGAGCAAGCTCAGTAAGTAGTAATCTGGCTTGGAGACACCGGTATCGGTGGGAGGATAGCCATGCAATCACTCGCAAGTCCAAGCGGTAGTTTTTCCCTCGCTACCAAAATCTGGAAGACGGAGGGTAAATTTGGACTGAGAAAGAAGTTCAAACATGGAGTGTCGCAAGGAATGACTGGCGAATGGGACCCTCGTTTGATAGAAGTAAGTGAGTTTGCTTAACTACCTAAACGGAGGTGGTGGCGACGAGTGTGGATTATTCAAAAAGTGGGATTGGCTAAGAAAGCTGTTCTTATGTGTGGTCCAGATGAGGTACCATAGGAGGCTATCAAGACAAGAATTTGTGATGGAACGTTTCGCAATTTGGGCAAGGACGGACGTCAACTGATGATGTACACGAAAGTAGGTTACGTGGTGGAAGATATACTTTTCCTAGCACGGATTACATTTCCCTAGGGGCTTTGCAAGAAGAACGGCGGTCCAAAATTTAGGATCGAAGGCTGTACAGTCTGCTGTTTACCTTTAGACGGTTTGAGTCTACAGTGTTGAGCGATCGAATCTATACTTTTCTTGGACTTGCAAACGATATCAAAGACTTGACCCTTATACCGGATTACAGCTCACCAGCATCCAAGGTAGATACTTACGTGGCCAAAGCACTGATTGTTAATTAGTGCTGTCGCAATATTTCCAAAGCGTAAAATCTGAATTAGGGGTGAGATGTTCTTTGACTTATTGTATAATATATCTGATAATTTAGTAACTTTTGCTCATCGAAGTGTCTGCTCAATATAAAGTGATAGTCTGATCCGAAGTATTTATGAGCCGTAAGTGGTGCAATTGCCTCCAATCCTTCCGCATGACACTACCCCCGACCTTCCCGAATCGACAACCTGGGTTTGACAGGCTTAGAAATACTCAGACTCATAATCAAATGTTGGAACGCGTCCGAGGCAAGCGGAGTCCAAACCTATAAGCTGAGTAATACGGCACCAGGCTTCAGAGCGCCAGCCATCACGAACTTCTTGGCTAGGATCCCACCGCGAAAACAGCTGAAAAGCTTGGGCAAGGTTGGCGATATCCAAGGCTTCTCGACTCCAGACCATCTGTTTATTAAGTGCGTGCTGGATCGTACCAGGAGGGCGAATCGTAAGGTCTACTCCAAACCACTATTTTAGGAAAAACCCGCTGAGATCCCAGTCAATCACGGCTATTAGGCGCTTTGTAATTGGATCTATCATAATGTTCTCCCCGTGCAAATCCAGATGTGTCAGATGAGTTGTTTGACAGTCGAGATGATCCAATCGGTTGTTGAGCCAAGCGCGCACAGCCGTAAACTCAGGTGTCTCTGGTGACAGATATCTGGACACGAACTCGAGCATGAATTTTCGTACTGATAGCGCACTTGGTAACACGGCCGTCTCTCTCCAAGTGATCTGCGCTAACGGTGACTTTAAGAGCGACTTGTTGCGCGATTGGGCCAGACATGCCCAGAGCGAGATCATGAAAAAGCTTCATTTCTGCCGTGCTGCTACCGGTACTGAGAAGAAGAAGGAAACTGTCTCTAAGCTTAGCTATTTAAGTTACCTCTTCCAAGATAAGGAGGTCCAGATTTGGCGTCCCACTTTTTCGCTACTTGAGAACAAGGAAATCGGCGTAAGGGTGTTCTATCATCCATCATCTCAGCAAGACAAAGCGTACCCATAGTTTTCCCGACAAACACAGTTATTTCCGGAAACAGCAAGGAGTTGATCTTTGTCCCGTTTCTTTGTTGTAACGTTGTATCTAATCTCGATTCGGCGAAACCTTCTTCAATTTGTTACCTGCTATGTTAGAGCGACGAGGCGAGAACACCATTCTTTCTCCTCGATCTCGGGAAGAAGATATTGGCCCCTAGAAAGAGCGTGAATGGAACTCTTCTTGGTCACAAAGCCCTACAGACAAGCAATCCCTATATATTTTCGATCTGTCCTTCGCTGCAGTTCAGAATTTTGAAAATCACACGAGGAAACTTTACATTCACATTGATCAACAATTACTTCGATACTCAGCAAAGATCTGTTCGTTACTGTACAAGCGAAGGTGCTCTCCAAGAAAGGAGAGAAAAACTGCGAACGCTGGCTAGTCTCCAGTTGCTCTAGCAAAAACTACTCGAAGCTCCTAAGCAATGCCCAGGCGATCCGGACTGCCCCCAACAGAGGAGCATATTCCTCTTGGCACACTCTTAGAGTTCTGCTGGCGGATGATCAATCGAGCGTGGACAGTGTGTAAACAGCATCTTCAAGCATGCTGGCAGATGGTCAATCAAGTGTGGACTATATGTAAAGGATATCTTCAAGCATACCGCCAGAAGGTCGACCAAATCTGGACACGATGCTCCATCACCAACCTATACATCTTCACGGCACTTAGTGTCGCACTTCTCTGCTTCTTCCTAAGTCTCCGCCGCAAACCTGTCGCGGCTGTACACACGACCTGGATCTTCGACACAAGCACTCCTTACCATATTACCAATGAGCCAGCAAACTTCTGGATTCTTTTTCCTTCGCCAAATTCCACCTATGACAGCTCACTGGGCGAGCTCAAAGCAAGAGGTACTCACTGGCCAGGAATGCTCGATCTCGAGTTATGGTCCAACGACCAGATCATGAAATTAGCAGAGATGAAGGGTATCTCGATACCCCAAGGAACGAATAGGAGCGAGATCCTTACTCTCGCGTACTGGCACGACTTGCAGCGCGATCTCGACTTTTGGAGCGATAGTCAGATCAGAGACTGGGTCCTAAAGAACGGTATGAAAGTATCCCCAGACTCTGAGAGGGCCGAGCTACTTGATATTATACACTAATTACAAAACGCTTTTATCGATGGCTTCTCCGGTATCGACGGCCTTCCGCGAACATATAACGGCATGAAAGTGCTAGGCTACGGTCATGTCAGCCTGAAAATATAGAGCAAGGAACATGGCTTAAAGATCTTCCCCCTAGATAACGTTCTATACGTTCCCGATACTCAGCAGAGCCGAATCTCGGTTAGCGAGCTACATGGCAATTCTCAGATTTACTACAAAGGGAACCAATTTAAGTCGGTTATAAGGTTCTTCAGAATAACGGCACTGCTAAAAAGGGGGGTTTACTCTATAGATATAACGATTCCGTCCATTAAGGAGACGTTGAGGTTTAGCTTATCCGGCGTTGATAAGGAGAAGCAGAACTTTCAGAAAATATTAAGAGAGTAATGATTCCCAGTCTAGGAAGGTATAAATGGTAGGGCTCGGATAGTTAGGCGTCGGCTATATATAGGCTTAATAGTTCACTAGTAAAGTAAGAGCCGGAACGATAATCATACTAGTTTAATTCCTCCTTAAGTAACAGCGGAGCGTTTACGTGCTAGATGATCCTCTTCTACCTCTCGGTACTTTTATAGCTAGAATATATCTATAATAATTCACTACTAAAGAATTACACGGGCTTTAAGAATAAGAGTCTAATACTAAAAATTTATACTATTTAAAAAAAAGGACGGAGAGTTTTAATTTATATAAAGTAAATATTAATAAATAAAATCGTTATAATAATCGAGAGTAAAGATAAGCGATTATTATAGTAAAAAAATTCCGAGTTTTATATTAAAGGAGTATTATATTTATATTAAATTACAACGATAGAGAATTTATATAAAATCTATTATAAATTAAATTTTTTCTATAAATTAGATAAATTATTCGAGATAAAGATTTATTTTATATATATTATTTTTCTATCTATATTTTTTAAACGAATAATTAATAAAAATCTAAAAAAAATTAAAGATATAAAATTATAATCTTAATTAAATAAATATTAAAGTATATTCTAGTATTTATATTCTATCTCGTAATATTAATAGGTAATAAATTTAATAAAATATATAATTTAGATAAAATATTAAATCTTTCTATTTCTTTATTATAATAATCTCTATTAAATATTAAATTTATACTAGAATAACTTTTATAAAATCTTGAATATAGAAGTCCTAATATATTATAATTTAATAATTAAATATTTGAGATCTCTAGTTTAAGAAGAATATTCTCTTTCTAGAATAAATTATATATAAATATTTATCTCGAGACTTACCGCGACTTAAAAGATAATAATTATTAAATTATTATATATCTCGACGAGCGAAGAATTATTAATGAGATAGAATATATATTTAATTAATATTAAATCTAGATCTAGATCTCGCTAATAAAGATTTAAATAAAGAAAATATCTAGTAATATTTATTATTTATTATTTATTTATTAACTTATAAAATTCTATTTATATAATATCGAGAAAGTCTTAATATTATTAAACTACGATAAAATTAAAAAAGTAAAAGAAAAATTTAATTTAAAAGTTATTCTAGTTATCCGTTTTTAATTAAATATTAATAATTAAAAATTAGGATTAAATATAGATAAGATTAAATTAGGAGTAATTTACGAAGTTTAATTATATTAAATTTATTATTATCGTTATTTCTAATTATAGAGTTAGAAACTCTTAATTATTTTAATATAAAATATAATTATAAATTATAATTATTCTTATTTCTTAAAGTTTCGAATTATAGAACTTTATAGTTTAAATTGAATATATCGTCGAAATCTAGAATTTAAAAACTTAAATATTAACTTCTTTTAAGAATCTAAGAAAATTTATTTCGAATTATTATAATCTCTCTTTCTACTCGGAATTAAGAAACTCGAAAATTTATTATAATTATTTCTATATTTATTATTCTAGCGAGTTAAGTTATTTATATTCTAAATATATTAATTTATATAATTTTCTATTAGATCTAGATTCTTGAAATAAATTTATTTTTAAAATCTCTTTAATCTTTATTTAAACGAAATATTATAATATTTATTTCTAATAAATAATCATATAAATATATTATATTCTTTTAAATATATAGAATAATAATTTACGATTTTAATATTATAATAATAAAACTCGATAGAAATCTTAATTTATTCTTTATTAAATAATTATAAATATATAAAAACTCTAAATTTCGGGGTCGAAAATATTATATTATAATAAAATATTAATTTTTATAATAAACCGCGAAGCTAGTATATTAATATTATAATAAAAAAAATTTAATATAATAATTTCTCTATAAATATAAATTTTATCTATAGTAAAATTAGTTTATTTAATTATAAAGAAATTTTTACTACGATTAATAACTAGTATTAAATAAATATAAACGATAAAAATAAAGTATAAATTTATATAATCTTCATATTAGAATAAGTTTATATATTTTAATTATCGGATTCGTTAAAGTCTTTATCGAAGAGATTTTTATTTAAATTCGATTTTTTTAATTAATTTATATAATTTAGAGTTAAATTTCCTTTTAATTATAAATAAATAATAATTAAATTAAATATAATTAATAGATACTTCGATATTTTTTCGAGTTATAAATATATAATAATTATTAAAATCGTAGGTTAAAGTTTATAAATAAAGAGAAATAAAAATTATAAAAATTATATTATTATTATATATTAATAAATTTGAAATAATAGATATTACTTTAATACTCTCAAGATTATAATTATTACTTAAATTGAAATTAATAATTTTTAATAAAAAATATTAAAAAAATATTTAAATTAAATTATAATTTACTAGAGTAGTAATTTAATAATATTATTACTCTAATAATATTTATAATAATTACGAGATTATTATTATATAGAGAAATTATAATATTAATAATTTAAAATTTATAGATTTAAAATCTAGAGTTATTAATATATTTAGATTATTTTTAAAATATTATAATTTATAATAAAAATTAGAGAAATTAAAAAAAGATAAAAAAAAAAAATTATTATTATTATTATTAATTTAAATAAGAGTTTAAATTTTTTTAAATATATACGAGATTATATTTTTACTATATTTTAAAAAAATATAAAATTTAATTTAATATTAAATATTAATATATATAAAAATAATATATTTAATTTAGTATTTTATAATAATATAAAAGTATTTAAATAAATTTAATATTTTTTTATATATCTCTTTATTTCTTAATTAATTCTCGATAAAATTAGCGAGTTTTTAAATAAATTTTTAGAATAGTATTTTTTCTCCTTTATATTAAAAATTATAAAATTAATATATATAAAATAATATAAAATAAATCTAAGAAAATTAATAGTATAAAATATAATAGAAATTATTCTTTTAATAAATAAAAGAATTATAATTATAATTATAAAAATATATTAAAAGTAATTTATTAAATCTAATTAAATATAATATATATTTCGATAATAGAGATTTATACTCTTTAAGAATTAATTTTAATATTAATTTTATTAAATTATAATTTAATATTTTAAATTAAAAATAATAATTAATAAATTATAGAAAAATAAAAAATATAAGAGATAAATATAGTAAATTATATATTATAATAAAATATTATATAACTTTAATAATTATATATTATATAGAAATAATAAAGAATTATATATAAATTTTTATTTAATAATAATAATATATTATTTATAAAAGTAATAATAAATTATATATAAAATATATATATTTATTAAATCTAGTAAAATAGACTTATTTAATCGCTATTTAATTAGTATAGAATTCGTATTATATAATTTTAGTAAATTTTAATATTAAGATTATAAAATTAAAATTAAAATCCTTTTAAAAGAATTGAATTCAATTTTAAAAATAATATAATAATAATATAAAATAACGTTAATAGAAATTTAATTAAATATTTAGAATCTAGGTTAAATATAAATTTAATAAAATTTTTATATTTCTATATAAAGATTTTAATTTAAATATTTAGAATTAAAATTTCTAAAATAAGAAAAAATTTATTTAATTAATATATAATTACTATTTAAAAAATATATAATATATTTAAAATACTAAATATAAATAAATATATATTTCTAGTATTTTATATATTTTTAATATAAAATACGTAAAAATCGGGGTTTCTAGATTTATTAATATTAATATTTTAATAAATTATATTTAAGATTATATATAGAATTATATATAAAAATAATTATTATTATTAAATAAAACTATATATAAAAGTAGTAATAAATTATATATTCTATTCTCTTTTATAATTATTAAATTTAATTATAATTTTTATTAACTTTAAAAATAATATAATTATTTTATAAATATTAATTAAATCTTTATTATTATATAATGAAATTCTATTAAATTAATAATTTATTAATATATTATATAAATAAAACTACTTCGTTTATAAAAGAGTCCTATAAAATATATATAATATTTAATAATATTATTAATTAATCGTTAAAGAAATCTTTTAAAAAGATAAAAACTTTAATTAATTTTTAATCTCGGTTCTAAATATTATAATTTATTAATTAATAAGTTTTTCTATATATTATTAATTCTTTTTTTAAATTTCTTCTCCGTATAAATCCCTAAAATTAATAATTCTATTTTAATTCTAAATAACTTTATTATTTTATTCTTTATATTTACCTATTTTTTCGAAATTTATTATTTATCTCCGTTACGGGCCTAAAACCTTATAGTATATATAGATATAATTATAATTAAATACTATATATTCTATTATATTAATATACTAGCCTTATTATTTCTTTTTATTATTATTTTATACTCTTTCGCCTCTATTTTTAACTATATACGCGTAGTTATTTTTTTATTATAACGGATTTTATATCCCGCCGGTATTTTAATATAATTATTAAATTATTAAAATTACGATTTTTATATAAATACTAGTATTTAAAAATATTAATAAAAGTTCTTTTATCTATATAAATTTCGCTTTATATATTTATATTTTATCTATTTATTAATAATAGAGGAAAATATTTAATCCTATAAAATTTTATATAATAATTATTTTATAATTTTTAAAATAGAGAGAACTCTTTATAATTCGAAGATTATTAATATTAAATAAATAATTTAACGGGAGCCTTTATTTAGGTTTAAGATTTCGGTTTTATATATATATATTTATTTTATACTCTTTCTTATATATAAATATAATAAATATATTCTTTTCGTAATTCTCTTTTTTTAATATATCGGGCCGCGATTATAATTATTTTTCTAATCGATTATATTATAGAGGGTTCGTTTTTTATTATTTTAATTCGTTAAAAAAGAAAAGAGGAGGAGGAGAAATAAAAATAAAAATAATCTTTTTATTAATACTATAGTCGCGTTTAGAATATAAATACTACTACGAGATAAATTTAATATACCGCGATATAAGAACTTTTAACTCTTTAGACTATTATAAATAATAGTTAAAAATTCGTAATTAATAGAATATATACCTAGATTTTATTATTAGCTATAAATATTATTATTATTATATTTTATTATATTATAAATAATTCTTTAATAGTATTAGAGTTTTATATTATTAAATTTTATTTTAATTATTTATAATATAATTACTATACTCTTCTTTAATCGAGATATTATTACCGCGAGTATTATCGCGGTTATATTTATACTAGCCGGTACAGTATATTCTCTAAGTATAATATATCACGATTTAAAATCCAAATATATATACTTTAGTTATCGTCGGCTTGGTTTAGCTTCTTATACTCTAGGATATTCTAGGTAAAGAAGTAGGTATTAATATACTCCGCTATATTAATCCTTAAGGACCTAGACTTTCCTAGTTATTTACGCGGCCGCGCTACCTACCTAGGCTACGTTTAGTATAGGGGATATAACCTTATTATAATAACTTATCCTAAAGGATGTTAATATACCTTATAATATACTAGGCGTTAGGCCTTAAGCGGCGAGGGTATATAATATTAATAATACGCGCTAATTAACGATAGATTATAATAGTAGTAGGGTCTACGTAGGCTTATCTAGTTTATTTACTAAATCGAATATAATTTCTAGGGGTTCTATATTATAGTTTATTAAATTTCGAGAACGAGTAGAGTAATTAAATATGATAAATTATATTTAAAATATTATACTTACGGCCCTAGGATGTTAGTTAGTATTAATTAAATTATACCTAGTCTATAATATATTTAGTTAAGTTAAATTAAATTAAATTAAGTCTTACGTTAATATAGAGAAGTTAATAAGGCCGCTATCTCTAAGCTATAATATATCATATTTATATTAACTAGGATATTCTTTTTAGTTAAACGATTCTTATACTAGCTAGCCTTATTAATCGTAATACTATATTAAGTTATATTAAATTAAGTTAAGTTAAGTTAAGTTAGGTTAAATTAAGTCTTATTAACCCTAATTCTAAACTCTTAATTAATATATATTAAATTTAAGTCCCGACTGACTTTAACCCGGATAATGAATATAAACGAAGCTTTTCTTTTATTAGCGGTGTATAGCGCCTAATTAACGATATTAGTTATATAGTAACTAAACCTAATGGCTTTCTATAATTACGGAGCGACGTCGTTTATTAATATTATTTTAAAACGATCTAGATAGCGTAGTTAATACTAAGATACCGATTTTATTTATAGGTCCTTATCGACGTACGTTTTTAGTCTAGTATCTAACGTTATTAACTCCGCTTATATAATATTTAAAGCCTCGGTATAGTTATGGATTTTAACCTTAGCGGTATTAATATCGTGTTAGAGCTAAATACTAAGCGATATAATAGTTACCGAGGCTAGGTTATTTTAATTAATTTTATCGGGATTATCTAGGTCCTATAGGATTAACTTCTAAACTTTAACGATTTTAAGACGGTCTTGAATAGTTATTATTCTTATTTTTAAGATACCTAGTTTATATTATAAAGCCTTGGCCTGGGGTTACTTCTTTTCTTATATTTAACGTAAGGTAGCGTGGCTTATATTATTCTCTTTTTTCGCCGAATCTAATACTTTATTCCGGTCTTTTACCTTAGATATATACTCCTTATATAGAGATTAAAGCTCTTATATAGTAGGTAATTCGATATATACCGGCTTAAATAGTTCTAGGGTGTTTATTTACTTATCGGCGCTACGGCTTTAAGTATTAGTATTATAGTCTCTAGGTGTATAGGGTAGACAGGCCTAATTATAGGGAGAGAAGTCGGAGGAGTCTTCTAAAGGAGGGTTTATCGAGTTATTATCGTTAAGACCTAAGTTTAGACTAGGGTTTATCGAGTCGTTATTATTTAGACCTTTATCGTTAGCCCTAGAATTATTAATACTATCGCTAAATATACTCCTAGCGTCTTCGGAAGAGTCGAAAGTATTATCTTAAATAGGACGTTTATAGCCTCTATTAACCTCGATCTCTAATGAGTCTAGTTACTCTTTATTACCGGTTATTCCCGTATTCCCGTTATTAAGCTCCTCCTCTTCTTCCGCTTCGCCGTTAAATTATTCCTCGGCCTCGTCTTCCCTATCGTTATACTTTATCTTTATATTATTTTTAGGTCCCTTTTCCTCGCCTTTAGGTCGTTCCTCGTTTTATTTAAAGGCTTAGTAGCCTATACGCCTCCTTTGGGTTTTATATAGGGTAGGTATAGTTTCTCTAGGTCTCCTTTTTCGTCTAGTATCCTTAAGGTCTTAGTTATACTCCTTTTATTAGCCCTGTATCCCGGTATTAATATCTCTCTTACGCTTTAGGTTAGTAGTCCTAGCCTTAATAATCACGTTGACCTCTTATACCGTATTTAAGTTAACTATAGCCTGTGTTATATCCGTATAATATTACTTTTCCGGGTCCTTACGAGCTGGGCGATTTTTACGTCGATTATATTATTTTATATTAATTGATTATAGTGCCTATAAGAACGGGACGCCTAATTTAGAGAACTTAAATAACTCGGTTAGGAAGCGACGGGATTAAGTGATAGGCTAATTAAGAGAAGGGAAGGATTATTAAAGTTTATCCTTTATTAGACTCTAAAGACCCCTAGATAGGCTATCGAGCTTCTATTAAATCTAGTTTATTAACTATTTACGAGAGTTATTAATAGTAGCTAGTATATTATCGGTAAAGAGGTCGTTAAGCTTAGTATCGGGGTACTTATTATAGAGGATATCTTCGAGCTCCTCGTAATTCTGGGTAAGTTACTATAAGGATATAGTTATATTTAGCGTAGTATCTCTAATGCGGTTAATGAGTTTAGACGTCCGTAGGTTTTGTAGTAGGAGGTTAATCGAAGTTAGTAAAGCCATAGATTAATTAGCTAAGGAGACAACGAGAGTTATAGTGAAGATGAAAAAGTAATGTTTCCTAGCCTTTAATTACTCAGCCTAGGATAGTATTAATAGGGATCGAATATATATAGGCTAAGTAGTATAGGTATATATATAGATAGGTTAATTAATGTAGGTATTCCGAGTAGTCGTACGTAAGAAGAGTTAGTATAGATAGGTTTAGTAGAGGATAAGTATTGATTAGTAGGCCTAGTATAATATAGTAGGTATCGATTAATAGTAGTTTAATAAAGTAATTATAAGTAGCTATAAATAACTATAGTAAAGTAGAGGCGGGAAATTTAACTAGGTAATTAACGAGATAATTAACGAGCTAGCTATTTATACTTATTAAAATAAACTACTATTGTAGAGGCGAAGGTATAATATTATTATTCACTATTATTTATTTAGTTAAGACTCGTTATTAGGGAGTTAACCGTTTAGTTAATAACCTATAACGTATCCGCCTCGATTATACTAGTTTAATTCGTCTCCGATTAAGTAATGAACCCTAGTACTATACGTAATAATTTATTTAGCTAGCGTAATATATCACGATTAAATTATAAAGGTATTATAGAGATATATACTAGAAGTCTTGATTTACGCTAAGGATTATAGTAGTTTAATAAATATCTAAAATAGCCTTTATAAAGATTATTTAAATAATAATTATAATCTAACCCTTAAGAGAACTCCTAGAAGACCGTATTAATATTAATTTTTATAAAATAAATCTATAGAATTCTTCGAAATTACTCGCGTATTATCGAAGAAAAATTAATAATATAGAGATTAATATTAAAAGTTTTAGCGAGTATTAAATATTATAATAATTTAATATATAATTTACTTTTATAAAACTTATTTAAATAATTAATATACTACGTTTTATATAAGTTTCTAAAGAGGTATAAAAGAGAAATTTAAAAATCTATTTCTAAAATCCGTATATTTAATATATAGAGATTATATTTTAAATTCTTTCTCTTAAATAAACTACTAAAATAACTTCTTTAAATTACTCGTTATAAATACTTTTATTATAAAAATATAAAGATTTTTTAAAAATTTATTAATATTTAGAATTAGAGTAATTTTTTATATTAATTAAAATTTTTAATATTATCCTCTATATATTCGAAAAGAATAAAAATTACTCGAATATATATAAATTATAAAAGAAGAAATCTAAATCTTAAAAAAGTAGATATAAATATCTAAGAGTCGATTTTTTTTCTCGGAGTATCTCTATATTCTCTTTTCTATTAATAGAGAGTTTATTTCTTTAATATCGCGTTATTAAGAAAATAAACTCTTTTTCTATTAATAAAAGAAATATTATATATAATTAAATAATTATAAATTATTCTCTTTAACTTCTATTAATAGGTTTATTTATATTTAATAAAGAAATTAATTATTAAATAATTTCGTTCTTTATATTAATATTTATTTATAGGAAACTATTTATTAATAAACTATTTTAAAATATAAAATATTATCGTAATATAGAAATAATTAATATTTATAAAGATTTAAATAAAGATATAATATAAGAAATTTAAAATATTTTCTAAGTTTAATAAAAACGAATATATTAATATTAAAGATAAATATCTCGAAGAAATCTCTTCTATAATAAAAATATCTTTATATTATAACTATTCCTCGCTTCTTTTATATATTCGATAGAGTATTCTACTCTATTATATAATAATAATTTTAATAATTTATATATTATTTATATATTATTAATAAAATAATAGAAAAATTCTTTTTTAATGAAATTTGAATTTACTAAAGAGTTCGTATTATATTACTCTCAATTATTTAAATTTTATATTAAATAATTTAACGAGTAATATAACTAATATTTATAATATTTAATTTAATAATTTTAGTAATTTTGCGAGTAAAACGGATATAGAATCTAATATTTATCTAGATTAATATTTACTCGAATAGATATAATATTGAAATTTTCTAATTTCGAAAATATTAAATAATTTAATTTCTTAATTTTATATTCTAATTATTAATAAATTAGAGATTTATAAATTATATAATATAGAAGATAATTTATTGAAAATAAAACTTTCTAAATCGAAATACTCTAAAGATTTTAAAGATTTTAATATTATAAATTTATATCTTTATTAAAATTTGCAATTACTATAGATAAATAATATTCTCTTAATATTAATTATTTTACTAAAATCTGCTCTATTTAGAAGAAATAAAATTATTAATATATTTAATTATTTAATATAAAATCGCGACATTATTTAAATAATCGAGAGAATAATTTATAAATTTTAAATAAATTTTATTAAAAGCTAAATAAAATATATATTATATATTTAATATTTCTATATTATATAGACTATCTATAAATATACTAAAATATCAAATTATAAAATATTTAACTATATAATTATTTTTATTTTTAATTTTTACTATTATATATATACTTTTTCTCTTTTTAAAATAGAGAAATAGAATTATTCTAGTCGAAATATATATATTCGTCTTTATTTAATTAGAGATAACTAGTTACTAGTATTTAAATATCCTCGTTTTTATCTCGGTTTTATTTCGATTTTTTTTTATCTCTACTCTTTTAATAAGTTTCTAGATTAATTTTAAAAATATTACTCTACTCTAATTCTAAAATAAACTAGTTATTTTATTTAGAAATATTTCAATTTTTCGAAGTTTCTTTTAATTTAATTTAATTAATCTTATTATTATAATTTTATTAATTTTATTCGAGCTTGAGCTCTCGTTTATATATTATTCCAATATTAACTCGAGATATAATTATTACTATTTATCGCTATCGTAGCTCGATTTATCGTAAATAGACTAATTATCTATTTTTTCTTTTCTATAATTAATAAACTTTATATATTTTCGAAACTTTATAGAAAATATTATCGTTTCTATTTTATTCTAGGCCTATGTATACTCTTCTTTTCTAAATATATTTTTAATTTAATTAACGATATTCTTCGATATTAATATTTATTTTTAGATTATATACCGGAAAGTTTTCGATAATAGTATTATTAAATATAAAATTATTTATATATTCGAGATTATTTTAATTTTCGTAATATTAATAGACTTTTCTAAAATCTCTAAATAATAAAAAGATATCGTAGATAATTTAGGTTTATTCTATTTTAATATAATATTCTTTTCGTTAATTTATAAATTAGAAATTAATACGGGATTATAGAATTAAAAATAAATATTAAAATATTTATTTATTTTTATTAAATTTAATCTCTTTAAATTTCTTCTTAATAATCGAGTTAGATATATATATTATTATATTATTATCTCTTTAATCTTCTCTTATTATTTAATTTACTCTTTCTCTCGTTTTTTTAATAATTTCTATTATTCCTTCTTCTTTTAGAATTATAAATTTAATAAATTATCTCTATATATATTATTATAACTTTTTATTTATAGATAGATTTATAATATAAAATAAAAAAGAAAGAGAAGAGAATAATTTATATTCTCTTCTCTTTTAATAAAGAAGAGAGTAGAAAAGAGAGAATAAAAAATTATTAGAGAAAGAAAAAGTTTATTTATTTATTTATTTTTATTCCTTCTTTATAAAATTACTTCTATACTCTTAATACTACTTTTATATATAATTTATATATATTTATATTATAGTATAACTTTACTTATTCTAATTTAACCTAATTTAATTTAAATTTAATTTAGGTTTAAACTAGTTCTCTATTTCTATTTTAATATAATCGAGATAGGAAATAAATATATACCCTATATATTAGTTTTTATTTAAATAATAACTAGCCCTACTCTAATTTTCGTTCTTTATTTTTTATTTTAATTTACTCTTATATTATAATTAAATTATAGTTTAATAAACCTAGTTTATAATTTAATAAATATCTAAATATTAATCTCGTTTTTTAATATTATAAAAGATTAATTACCCAGCTAGTACTCTTTAATATTGAAATAATTATTATAAAGAATTAACTCTTTAACGCCGAAGACTATATATAATAATTTCTCGCCGAAATTTAAAATAACTCTATTAGTTTCTTAAATACTTTCGATTATTTATATATTTAAGTCGAGAGTAATTCCTTATTCGGTATTTTATCCTAGTTTATACTTTTTTCATATTAAATATATAATCTTTAGTTTATATTATAGTTTAAATAATAATTTAAATCGTTTTTATTATAATTTAAATTATACCTTAACCCCCGCCCTAGATATTTAATAAAAATATTATTATAGGCCTACGCTCGTTTTTTTTTTCAAATATTTAATAATTTATTTTTTTATAATCTCGAATATTTTCTAGATCCGAAAAGCTCCTAGATATCTCGAAATATAAAAGAAACTAGAATAAATTAGATATTTAAGAGTAAATATTAATATAGCGGATATATATAAATTATAATTATTATTTTATTAATAGTAATAAAATCGTTTATATAGAGTTTAAATTAATTATTAGTAAAAAGGCCTCTAATTTAATAAACCGTTATTAAAAAGAGAGTCTTTATATTTTAACTAATTTTATTAATTAATAAAAAAAGTTACGAGAAATATATAATAACCCGTTTAAATAAAAGGATACTCGGAATTATATCTAGGAATTTAAATAAGATTTTATATTTTTTAATAAATATTTTAATCTCCTTTCTTAAATAAAGAAATAATCCCAAATAAAGAACGAATCCTTAATTAATATTATAAAATATAATATTAATTATATTATTTAATAGGACTTTATCTCTTAAAGGAAAATTCATAATTAATAATTATATATTTTCGATAAATATATCTTTATATACTCCGAAATCGATTAAGAATTTTAATAGATTAAATATTATCTACCTCGTTAAAGTACTACTCTTACTAAAATAGGATAAATTTTAAAAAAGTTTAATATACCTCTATTAATTTCTACCTCTATTATTTACTCTAGTATAACGAGTACTTTTATTTATATTATAATATTAACTCATTTTTTTTTATTAAAGAAGTTAATAAACCTCGATTTAATTTAAATTATTATTAAAAATAAATTAATAAAAATCCTAGTTATTAAAGTTATTTACGAGAAATAAAAGTTTTATTTTTATTATAAATTACCTAGATATAGTATAAAGATTTATTTAATTAAACTAGCTAGCCTCCGATCTAGTATTATAACTATAATTAATAACGATAAAAGTATTATAATAGGAGTTATTTTAAACGCGGAGAAAGAATAGTCTCGGTATAAAATTATATATTAAGATTATAAGTACCTAAAACTCTATATATACTTTTTAATTTATTAATTATATTATTTAATTTATTGATTAAATTCTCGCTTTAGTTTATTATATAGTTTTTTAAATTCGACTCTATATTTCGTAATAAATATATAGTTATTTTTTATTAACTACGAAATAATTAATACCGAATTTAAATTAAAGTTTTAATTAATATTAATATATTAGGTTATTTTTTTATTAATTATAATTTTTTATATATTTAATATCTACTCTTTCGCCTCCTTCGTTATTTTTATATTATTCGACTCTTTAATAATATACCTACCGCTATAAAATATATTATTTATATCGTAGGAACGAAATTAAATATCTATAATTATTAAAAACGAATAATTTTCTTTATTATTAAATTTAATTAATACTCCGTTATAATTAATTTATTATACCTCTATTATTATAAAATTACTACTAGTTTCTTTAATAATTTTTTAATTTTAATTTTATATTTTTATTTAAAAAACTATATTTCTAGTCCTATAAAAGTCTTTATAGAAAATAAACTTTTTTTTATATTTTAAAAAAGTTTCTAGATTTAAAAATCTTAATTTCTAATTTTATTTAATATTTATATAGGGTAAACCCCGATTTAAAGGGAGTCGCTAGTATATATAGAGTTATTATTATTTATAAACGATAATATTACTATTAAATACGAGGTAAATTTTCAAAGTATTAAAAATATACTAGAGGGCGACTATAGAATATCGCTTTTTACTATTAACGCGTAAATAATAATAAAAGTTATTTATTTATAAAGTAATTATATTTTAATCCCGGTTTATTAATTATAGAAGTTATTACTACTATTATACTCTAAAATTTAATTATAGCGACGTTATTAGTTATTAATAAACGGATTAATATTATTTTTTATATTAAGATTTTTTTATTCTTTTAATTATATTATTTTTAATATTTTTTTCTCTTTAATAAATAGCCGGCGCGTTATTAAACGGTTCTTTATAAAATTCTAAATATACTCGATAAGATTTAGATCTAGGTTATTACTAGGCTAGTCTAGAATATTAATATAATATTAAATAAATAACGGTTTCTACTACTACGATATATAATTACTAATATTATTTTATATAAAGTATACTAGCCGGTTTAAGTAAAATATAACGAAGTAATAATATACTAATAGTAGAAATAGTTCTAGGATATATTTTTAATATTAATATTAATTAATTCTACCCCGTTTTAAGTATTTATAGTGTGAAAATTTGAAATTTCTAGGGTAGGATAAAACCCGGCTATATATAACCCTCTCGTCGAGAAGAATTATAACTCTTTTTATATATATAACTTTTTCCGCCTATTTTCGTAGTTTATCTATAGTTATTAACTAGAGAATAAATATATTTTTTAATTTTAGTTCTTTTAGTAGATAGATATTATATAGGTTTTTTTAATTCTAAATAATTACCCCCTAAAATATAAATATTATATAATTAGAAAATAATTTTTTTAAATAGGCCGGAATTTATTCTTTATTTTTAAACTAGGTAATAAAATTAGAGCCCCGGCTTAATTTTAATTTAATTAATATTTTATTAATATAAATAACTAAATCTTTACCTAATATAAAACCCTAGTATATATAATCTAGGTATTAGTAATAGTATTTCTCCTATATTTCTAGTATAAAATTAGATTTCGAATATAGAGAATATTTATCGAATATCGGTAAATCCGGAAAAATAGTTTTGTATTATCGCTATTTAATTAGTATATAATGTGTATTCTGGAGCCTTAGTAAGTCTTGGCGCTAAGATTATAAAGTTAGAGTTAAGGTCTACGCGGGAATATTAAATTTAATCCTAAAAATAACTTTATAACTCTATAGGGTAACGCTAGTAAAAATTTAATTAAAAATTCGGAATCTAGGCTAAAAGTAGATTTAGTAAAATATTTATATACTTATATAGGGGCCCTAGTCTAGATACTATTAAGAGTTGAAGTTAAAAAAAAAGTTATAGAATCGCTATAGAATCGTTATTTAATCGGTATATAATATACTTAGAATATAGGATATAAGTAGATATGTATTTCTAGTATTTTACGTATTTTCGGTATAAAATACGTAGAAATCAGGGTTTCCTAAATTATTAATAAAATTTATTTAATAAAATACTTTCTTTATTATTAATTTTAATACTTTTATATTAACCTCTTAAGTTACCGATATTTATAATTTCTACTAGTATATATAACTAGATATAGTTAATTATATTATTTTATCGATTTTTTTTTTTAATAATAAGGGTAACTAGCCGGAACGTATACCGAGAGTTAAATTCTAAATATATATAAAGTTATTATTATAAATTTTTACCTATTTATTTAAATATTAAATATTATAAAATATCGACGATGTAGAGACTTTAGTACGGGCTTATATAATCTTAAAAAGTAATTTTATAATATTCCGGGCGTAGGTAATTACCCTATATATAATTAAATTTATTTCTTAATTTTATTTTTATATATTTATAATTTAATAGAGTAATATTTATATATAAATAATTATTATTATAATAGTTCTATAGTAAAGTTAAATTACGGGTATTAAATTCAACTATATTAATTATTCCTAATACTTTAAAAATTAACCTCGTAATTAATTCCGACTCGAGAAAAATTACTTTAACTCTAGGTTTATTAGTAGTATATTTAATCTTAAATTTATAAAAAGTAAAACTCGATTTAAGAAGAGTTAATTTAGTTTTAAATTTATTAGAAATAAATTAAATCTCTAGTTTAATTTAATACTCGTATAAAATAACCTAGGATTTAAAAGGAGTTATTTTAATTCTAGATTTATTAATAATAAATTTAAATTTAAAAAGAGTTTTCTTTATCCTAGTCCTAATTATTTATTACTATAAGAACTAGTTATAATAATAAATATATTCGTATTATTATTATTATTAAATAAAGAAAGACGTTTAAAATTAAATATTATAATTTAATCTCGCTTTATTTTAAACTTTAATATTAAGAATAAGGAACCTAGTATTAAATTATATTTAATATATACGAGATAGAATCTCGATTATTTACTCGTTTTATTAAATTTAACGAGTAAAATATATTTAATTTATTATTTATAAAAATCGAGTAATTTTTAAATATTTTAGAAGAGATCTTTATCCTAAATACTTAACCTCGTTAAAAATCTAAATATTATAAATTAAACCTCGCCTTAGTTAAAACCCTAAATTAAATATCTATAATTAAACCTAGAATTAAATTATATTTAAAATAAATAAAGAGTTTTATTTTATCTCCGCCGTTATTTAAGAAGAACTTTAAATTTATTAAAATAATAAAAATATTAACTTAATTATAATTTTACCTACGCGGTATTATAAATTCCTAGATATTTTTTTGAAAAAAGATATTAATATTTTACTCCTATATTAGTTATATAATTATATTATTAAATCTAAAGAAAGGTTATAACCTCCGTTATTTAATTTATATAATATAAATTATAATTAAATCCTAGAACTCCGCTATCATTTAAATAAAAACCTTAATAAAGATTTTATTCGGGTTAGTTATTTTTATATTATTATTTTTATTCTATTTATAAAAAAACCTAGCGGAGGCCTATATTTCTACGTTAATTACCGAGGGTTAAATATTATTATTATAAAGAATAAATACTATTTATTTTTAATTTTAGAAACTCTAAATCGATTAAATCGTATTAAAATATTTTTTAAATTAAATATTATATTTATTTTTAATTACCTCCGCGTTAGGGAGGGCGACGAAAAATTTATAATATTTCGTACCCGATTTAGTTTATTTAAATACCTTATTATATTATTTAAATTATATAATAACCCTATTTTATTTTAATACTATATTAATAATACTTTTTATAAATTTCTCGACGAGATTTATACTATTTATCTCGACGATATTCTAATTTATAACTATATTAAAGAAGAGTATAAAATCTATATTAAAGAAATTACGTACCTAGGATTAATTATTATTATTAAAGGGATTAAAATAAATTTAAAAAAAATCAATATTATTTTAAATTAATTATATCTAGTTAATATTAAGAATATTTAAAGTTTCCTAGGATTCGCTAACTCTTATCGGTATTTTATTTATAAATTTAGTAACCTCTTTATATTATTTATAGTTTTAATTAAGAAAGATATTATCTTCGAGTAGAGTACTCGATATTAAATAACTTTTAATACTTTAAAAAAGATTTTTATCTCCGATATTATTTTAATCTATTTCGATCCCGACTATAAAATTATAGTAGAAATAAATATATTTAATTACGTATTTAAGGGAGTCCTATTTTAATATAATAATTAAAATATTCTTCGTTTTATAATTTACTTCTTAAAGAAATATAATCTTATAGAGTATAATTATAAAATTTATAATAAAGAACTTATAGTAATCGTTTATATATTCGAGGAATAATATTTTAAACTAGAGGGATTTACTCTTTATATCGAGGTAATATTTAATTATAAAGTTTTTAAATATTTTATTTTATCTAAAGTATTATCTTATCGTTAAATAAAATAAAGCGAGTTTTTATCCCGTTTTAACTATAAAATTATTTACTAGCCTAGTAAAGAAGGCGGTAAACTTAATATATTAATATATTAATTAAGAGACTTTTTTAAAAAGAGGAATAAAGTAGACCCTAGATATTAATATTAATATTAAATTATATTAAAAAGAAAATCTAGCCCTAGAGGTCCTTAAAGTCTATATTTATAATATATTACTAAATATAACGATTTTAGTCTTAATCCTAGTTATTTTAATTATATTAATAATAGATTAAAAAAATCTCGTTTAACTTTTCTAGTTAAATTTATTATTAATTTATATAATCTTTATAGACCTCGATATTAATATTAATCCGGAATTATAAACTTTAGTTATATTTTATAAACCCGAGCTAGATAGAGATTAATTTATTAATTTAAACGAAGATTTATATAATACCCTAATTTATTAATTATAGGATATAATTAACTAAACCGATTAATTCGCTTTTAAAGTCCTGAACATACTATATTCTAAAATATACTATTATAACGAAATTCCCTTTATTAAATATAAAGATAGAGATAGAGTTTTTTATTTCTAAAAAAAATATATATTCCGAATTCTAATAAACTACGCCTTCGTCTAATTTAATTAATTTATAATAATATCGCGGGTAGTTACTTAAATTATATTAAATATTACGAATTAATTAATTATATTTATTAGTAGCCTAATATTTATACTATTATTTAATAATTCGTTAAGAATTATTATATATATTAAAGAACTAAATCTTCCCGTTAATATATTTAAAAATAACTACGTTTATTATCGCCCCCGTAACGACGTTAAAAAGACGTCTCGATAAATTATATAGGCCCGCTACCGTCTTTTACCTTAATAAGAATTATTTATTAATATATCCTAATTTTCGTAAACTACTTAATTAAGATATTATATTATAGAATAAGGTAGAGATTACTTTCCCTTCTCTTCCCTTCCCTAGAGGAAGGGGAAGGGAAGAGAAGAGATAGATTTAAAGTTATTCCCTTCCCTAATTTAAAGAAGGGAAGGGATTCTTTATTATTATTTTTCCTCCCTTCCTAATAAAGCTAGCTCTATATAGTTTATATATACGCGTATATATACCTTATTAATTAAGATAATAATTAATATAAATAATAAATATCTTTAGGGTCGCTAATAGCGTTTTATTAATTATATTAATTATTAATAAACTATATCTACGCGTATCTTTAAGGTTATTATAATAACGATAATATAAATAAAGTATATTAAGATTTAATAATACGATTAAATAGATTAACCTCTATACTACCCTCGATCTAAATAACTAGTATATATTATAGTATCCTAGAACGACGAATCGTAGTTATTTATATATTAATCTCTAATCGGTATCCTCTATATATAAAATTATATTAATCTTTATATTAAGTTTTTATTAAAATCTTATCCTCTAGCGAAACCCCTTCTCGCTTTAATTATTAATATTTATTTACCCGCTTAATATTTTCGTTAAAATCTTTAAAAGTTTAATATCTTTCGCCTATAAAGTAATACGTTTACCGTATATAGTATATAAATTAGTTATTAAATAATATAAATTATAGTTTATCTAGGGATAATATAGGAAATAAATTTATTAAAGAATATATATATTAAATAATCTTCTATAATTTTTTATAAAGCGTTAATCGCGTTACTCTAAAATCGTATATCTTTAAAAAAGTCTTAGTAATAGATTTCGCGGACTAGATACGAAAAGAGTACTTTTAGAATTAATAAATCGAAAGTCTTCTAATATCTTTTAATTTCTCGGAGTATTTTCGTTAATAGGGATTAATACTTTAATTAAGATAAAGGTAATTAAAAATAATATAAAATTTACTACCGGGCTTTATACGTCGTCGGGTAGATATAAAAATCTAATTTATTTTTCCCTACTTCTTCCGCTTAGTCTTAAGGATACGAGAAACGGCTTTATATAGAAATTTACTAGGTATTAATTTTATAGTAATTTTATTACTAGGTAGAGGTTAAATTATTAAAGAATTAATACTCGAGCCCTCCCCGCTATTTTATAATATTATATAAATTAATTAAAGGCCTTTTCCTTTCCTTATTTATATATATTAATATATTATTTATATAGAATTATAGAGGGGAAAATACGTATTATTTTTAATTATATTTATAAGTTTAGGTTTACCTTTAAATTTACTTTTAAATTTATCTTTAAATTTACCTTTAAGTTTATTTTTAAATTTAGATTTCTATACTTTAAAGACTTTATAAATAATTAGAGGTTAATATAAAGATTATAATAAAATTAGAAGGGAGGTAATATATTTATTATTTTATAGGGTCTTTAAATTCCTTTAAAGCCGGTCGCGTCTATTAATAACTATATCTAGATTTATAGATTAATATAAAGATTAGGATAAAGTTAGGATATATAATAAAATAATAAATATTTACCCTTAGTTATATCTTTAGTATTCTTTTCTTTTATAGGTTTTTTATTTTTTATTATCTATTAACCTTCTACCTAGCGAGTAGTCGCGGTATTAAATTTTAATTTAATATTACTCCTAAGTTATCGACGAGTATTAAAAGATATTATATTAATATTTAATATTATATTCGGCTCTAACGGATTCTTATTTATATCCGAATCGATTTCCGACTCTTAGAAAAGATATTAGAATCTATTATCTAGATAATTTCTATATACTCCGTTAGAGTATTTAAAGATATATATTAAATTCCGGTTTAAATATAACGTATACGACCCTAAACCTAAATTATTTTAATTATTAGAATTATTCTTATCTTTATCCTAATTTACTTCTAGTATTATAAAATTAGTTCGATTTAATTCGTCTAGCTCTTTCTATAATACCGATTTTCCTTTTTTATTTAGATTCCTTAACGGTATTAATATTTCTTTACTCTTCGTACGCCCCTCCTTTTTATCCTTATCTTCGAGAATATAAAAGAGTTTATTCTACTAGTAGTATTAATACGTATTAATTAAATTAGGGTTACCGTATAGATATAAGTAATAAATAAATAGATACTTGTATTCTATATAAAACTAATTTAATTCTAAACCACTATTATTATTAAGCTAGTTTTTACGATTATACCGATTATTATTTTACGTTATTTCGCGGGATATTAATAAAGTATATAGTATAAATAGCGAATTAAAGGGTTCTCGATCTTATTAACTTATAAAAGATATTTAAAAGCGATTTTTATAAACGAAATCAAAGATATTATATTCTATTCCTCCGACTTCTAATAATTAAGGTACGGTTTATTATATTTTATATATTTCGTAAATATAGTTTACCTTAAGATTTATATTAATAATTTTATTTATAATTAAGGATTTACTATAAGGCCTAGTCCCGAATAAAAGGTTTATAATTTAGGCGACTATATTTAATAAATTAAATTAATATAATTTATCTTAATCTTTATCCTAGTAATTTTACGTTTATATTAAATATATCCGATATTATAAGAACTAGTTTTTCGGATCCTAGCTTAGGCGATCTATAGCTCCGAGATTACTAGATTTAAAATATATAATTAGTATTTATTATCCTAAAACCTATCTCGGCGATATTACTTTTTTATTAAATTAGTTTTAAGATTTATCGCCCTTAAGAGGAGGTATTTACTATATTAAATATATATAATTAATACTATTAATAATATTATTAAGAGTAACGACTTTAATTATTTAACTTCGAGAGGAAATATAGGAGGTATTTTCTATTAATCGAGTTAATATTATTTATCCTAATCTTTATCCTAATAGTTATATTAAATAATAACTAAATTTATAATACTATAACTACGATAATTAGATACGTTATTAAATAGTAGTAAAATTTAATTTAAATCGAACTTACCTAAAGAGATAAATATAGGGATAAATATAAAAATAATAATAACTAACTAGGTTATTAATAGCTATTTATACCGATCTTTATATATATAATATACTAAATATAATTTCGAATTAAGATTAACCGTTTTCTAATACCGTAGTTAATATAGTTTAGGTATAGGGGAAAGTAAAGTAAAAAATAATAAGAATAATCGGATTTATAATACTAAAAACGGGATTCTTAATTATTATTCATTTTAATTTATTCTTCGAAGTTATATATTTTCGCTAAAAATCTTTATCTTTCTACGAGCTCTAGTAACTTAATATATTAATATATAAACTAATTATTCGTACTATTATTAAACGATTAATTAGATTATTTTATAATAAAATCGTAAATATTTATTTATTAATTAATCCCTCTCGGAATCTACTACCTTAATACTTTATATTAATCTTTATATTAATTCTTAATAAAGATCCTATCTCCTAGCGAAACTCTTTTTCGTTTTAATTATTAATATTTATTTACCCGCTTAATCTTTTCGTTAAAGTCTTTAATAATTTAATATCCTTCGGTTAAAGAGTAATACGTTTATTATATATAATATATAAATTAATTATTAAATAAATTGAATTTTAATTTATCTAGGGATAATATAAGGAATAAATTTATTAAAGAATATATATATTAAATAACCTTTTATAGCTTTTTATAAAGTATTAAATATATTATTTTAAAATCGTATATCCTTAAAAAAGTCTTAATAATAAATTTCGCGGATTAAATATAAAAAAAGTACTTTTAGAATTAGTAAATCGAAAGTCTTCTAATATCTTTTAATTTCTTAGAGTATTTTCGTTAATAAGGATTAATACCTTAATTAAGATAAAGGTAATTAAAGATAATATAAAATTTATTACCGGGCTTTATATATCGTCGGGTAGATATAAGAATTTAATTTATTCTTCCCCTCTTCTTTTTTAGGGCTTAAGCGCGGCTTTTAAATAAAGATTTAAATAAAACTTTAACCGCCCGTATTCCCGTAAAGATTTAATTAATAAATAAAGAACTTTAAGATAAAGGCGTAGGTAGTATTAATATCTATAAATTAATATAAAATTTATAATATATTTAATATAAGGAAAAAACTTATAAGTTTAGATACTCCTAGTGTTTTTATATATAAGGTTCTATACTTTAAAACCTTAATAAATTATATAATATTAATATAATTATTATAATAAAGTTAAGATTAAGGTAAATTATTTATTATTTTACTTTACTCTAGTTTTTTTTAGAGGATATCCGTATTTTAAAGGAGCCTCTATAATAGTGGATTAATATAAAGATTATAATAAAGCTAGGATATATAATAAGATAACGAACCTTTATTTTTAGTTATAGTTTTAGTCTTTTATATTTTACTCGCCTTCCTTTTCTCTTTTATTACTTTTTAACTTATCTTTAAATTCCTAAAGATTATTTAGCGAGTAGTATATATTTCTCTAATAATACCCTTTGAATAATCGAGAGGTATTTCGCCCGTACTAGGTCTCGATAGATTATTCTTATTAATATAAGAGATTTACTTTAGTTATTTATTACTACGGGTTTTATCCCGATCTTTATCCTAATTTAAAGGGTTTTAAATATCCTCCTTTATTATTATATCTTTTATATCTTGATTATTATAAGAGTAATCGAGTATAAGGTAATTTAAATTATTCTATTAATAATTCCTATACCCTCGGAAAATAGAATTAACTTCTTTTTAATAAGAGTATAGGATACGCTCTTCTATATAATTTATATAAGATTTAATACTATCAAATTTAGGTTTATTTTAATTATTTAAGACCGAATTATTCTAATCTTTATCCTAATCGTTATTCTTTTAGTAGTTTTCGGGTATTACTAATTAAATCTAGGTATTATTCGAGGAATTAACCGGATAAGAATAATAAAAATATATATTCCCTATTTCATAATCCTACCTTTCGATAACGTATTCGTAACTATTATATTAATATTTTTAGTATAGTCGTTAATATTTAGGATTATCCTTAATTTATTTATATATATTATTATTATTTATATAATTTATATAGCCTTCTAACCTTATTACGTTATTATTACTATCGACGGTCGCCTCGTTATCGTCGCTAGTATTATCGTTATCTTTAATTTTAACGTCTTTACCCGAGTTATATTTATTATCTTCTACTCTATTCCTAGGTATAAATAATTTATATAATTAAATAAATATCGGTTAAATAATATTTTTTAATTTAAGGTAGATAGGCTAAAAGAATTAATCTAGCGTATTTAATTAATTCGTATTAATAATATCGTCGAAGTCGATTTATTTTTATATAGGACCGAATAACTATAGTTTATATATTTTATTAAAATTATTTATCCTAATATTTATATCGTAAGATTTACCGGAAGGCTAGGGTTATTCTATATATTTTCTATTCTAAAACCCTAGTATTTAGGCGACTATTATAGACTTTATTAATATTATTTATTTTAATCTATATCCTAGTAATCTTACCCCTCTATATAATAAATTAATTACTTTATAATTTAGGGGCTAAGGAGCCATTTTCTATAAATTAAATTAATATTAATTATTCTAATCTTTATCTTAATATACTTATTTAGTATTTTAAATACTAACGATTATATAATTATAATAACTTAATATCTTATTAACTTATAATCTATTTTTATTTAATTTTACCTTATTTATAAAAACTAAAATACGGATAAATATAAAGAAAATTACGATTAATTAATTTATTAATAACTAAATATACCGGCCTTATATATATAAATATATTATACGGTATTTTAAATCAAGATAAATACTTTTTTAATAATATAGTTAATATAGTTTTAATATAGGGGAAAGCGAGGTTATAAATAAATAGAATAATCGGATCTATAATACTAAAAGCGGGATCCTTAATTATTATTTATTTTAGTCCTATAATAAAAAGTTATACTCCTTCGGTAACGATTTTTATATTAAGATAATCTCTTATTTTATCTCGTATTAATAAATTATAATATTAATCGTAATAGTTATAAACGATTAATAGATTATTCTAAAATAGAATCGAAAGTCTAAAAGTTTATAATTAAATCTAAATTTCGTAGTAAAAATAACGGTACTAGTTTAATTAATATAAAGATTAAGATAAATATAATAAAGCGTCGATCTTCGGATATTAATTATAATATATTCTTACCTAGTATATATAGTCTTTAATCGCTATATAAATTATATATCCTTTGGGGCTATATTAATCCGCTTATTATAAATCGCGTAAAGATTAATTACTATAATTAAAATTAATATTATATATTTATAAAGATAATATTAAGTTACCTACTCGCGAGTTTTTTAATTAATATTGTTTTCGAGGCCTCCTATAACGTATTTAGACCTATAAATTATATACGAAAATAACGTTTATAAAAAGTATATATAATTTCGTATATAAAGCGCGTAAAGAGTAGCTTTAGAATTAAAAGATTAATAATCTTCTAAAAAAGTTTAATTTCTCGTAGATTAATAACTAGAGAGTTAAATTAAATAGTAATTTAATTATAAAGGTCCTATTAATTACCACTCTTTAATCTTTTATTTTATACCGCGACTTTCTTTATCTAAGGTTTCTTTATATATATTTTTTATATATTAGATACTTTCCTCGTTACCTTTAAATTCCGTCGCGTTCTTAATAATCGAGGGCTTTAATTTACTCTCGTATTATTATTAAAGTTATCGAGTAATTTAAGATTAATATCGGTTATACTTTTATTAACGGTTAAAGGTATAATTATTAACCTAAATTAATAAGAATTTAGTTAAACCTTAAAAGGAATTTCTAAAGAAAGGTTAGAATATTAATTTACTATATATTTAAAGTTACTTTTTAGCGGGATATTAATTTAAAATATATAAAATAAATATAGATTTATCTTTATAATCTTCTTATCCGGTATTAATATAATTAAATTATAACTACCGTATATAGCGTACCTCTATAGACTATATAATTATAAAAGAGTTAATAATTCCTTTTATTTTCCTACCTTCTTTACTAGTTTTTAAAATATATATTTAAAATATTTTAAAATAGTAGCTTCGCTATTAATAATTCTAAATTTAATAATTAATATTCTTCTATTTTTAATTTAATTACCCGAGATAATTCTTTTATAAAGAACTTAACGACTAAAGATCCCGATAAATACTATTATATATATATAATAGAAATAGCTATCGTCTTTCTCGAATAATTTTATAAATAAAAGTAGTATTATACCTAAAAGATTAAATAAAAGAACTAGAAATATAAGGGTTATATATTTAATTTCTCCTAGACGTCGCCTAAACTAGCTCTAGAATAGGAATTCTTTTATAATAATATTATAGTAAGTATAGAGGAGCCGAGAAATATTTATAAAAGATATAACTAAATAATTACGAGGATTAACGCCTAGAATAATATAAAAACGTATTTTATATTAAATTAATATAAGAGGAAAACTTTATATTTAGGTATAGAATTAATCTAGACTATATTATTCTTTAAAGACTAGGTATATTTTAACCCACTTAATATATAGATATAAAGATTAATATAAATACTTATAATTTTAACTATAGAGAAGTAAAAGAAAGGTTAATATATTACGGTTTAACGACCGAGAAGTAATGTTTAAAGACTTCCCTAAATTATTTATATAAATAATTATCGGGCTTAGGCTCTCCTTACGATCTATTAATAATATCGATATATAATAAGTATTTAAGTACGCGAATTCGTTAATTACTCTCCCTTTTATATTTATAATTAAAAATTATATTATAAAGAAATATAACGATATTTAAAATTAACTCCTTCGGAATTTATTTAACGACGGTATAAAAGTTATTATAATACTAGATTTATAATCTTCTAAAAACGGATAAAGTTATATAATTATAAATATATACTTTATCGACTAGCGATAATAGTACTACGAGGTACTCCTAGCTTTTAAACATATAAAGAGAAAATATAATAATATTAATTTAACCTCGTATTTAAATATTATTATTTATCGTTATAAATTAAAGAATTGGATAATATTAATTACTACGGATAATATCTTTAATAATAATAATATATATTAAACCCTCGAAATTATATTACCGGAGGAAAAGACCTAGTTTTTAATTATAAAAAAGTAACTAAAAAATAAAATCCGCGATTTCTATAATAATTAAAATACTTTTACGAATACCGGAATTCACTGTATTTCATACCTTTTATATATTATTTAACTAGGCTTAAAGGAACTTTTTAAGGTAATTAAAATCTTATTAATAAATAAAGACTTTTAGAAGAATTAGGACGATAAAGTAAATAAATAAAAACTTTTTAAAATAAGAAAAGAACCTAAGATCCCGTTTATTTTAATAAAAGTACTTCCGTATTTTAAATAATATATTAATTATTATACCGATATCTATTTCTTTATTAATACTAGGGGATATAAATTCGTAAAGCCTCTACCTACTTTAATAAAAGTAATTAACGGCGCGAGCGCTTTTAGGATATTTAAAAGCGGTTAAATAATAAGAAATATTAATTAACAGGGCCGAATTAAATATAGGGGATATACGATAAGAAATATCGAAATAAATTTATAATACTAAAGCTCTTCTAAGACGTAGCGACTAAATAGGATTTAATTTATTATATATTAATCCGCGCCTTAAAGCTAAGGCCGGCGTTAAAGGAATTTTTCTATAAATAAACGGAATAACTATAATTAAATAAGGATAAATAAATTTAAATAAAATACTTTATCGAACTTTATAAACCGTTCTATTAATATATATAAACGATAAATATATTATATACGCTGATTATTTATATAGCTTTTTCGGTCTATAACGCGTACGCTACGGAATAGGGAAGGGAATCGGCCTTTTTAACTCTATTCCCTTCCCTTCTTTAGGGAAGGGAATTTTTTTTATATTAATATTTATCCTAATTTTTTAAATTCTCTTCCTCGATTTTCGAAAAAGTTAAAATTCCCTTCCCTATTCCGTAGCGTAATAACGCGTTATTTAATTATCTTAAAAATAAAAAATAAAAACTTATAAAGAAAACTACGCCTTAAAAGAAATCTATATTAAAGGGTCTAAAAAAGGCGTAGGATAAATTTAATTAATATTATTCTTAAACTTAATTAACTTTAGGCGGGCTATATAGTATAATAACTTTTTTAAAATTAATTCGAAAGACGATTATATTTAAAAACTAGGGATAGAATAAAGAGATTAAGTAAAAATAAAAGAATTTCTATTAAAAATAATTTAAAGAGTAATTCCACCGGCGCCCGTAAATTATTTAATAAAAGAAAATCTATACTAAAAGAGATATTAAGGTAGATAATCTTAAATATTTAATTAAAAGTAAAAATAAGGCGTTATCGAACCCGAAAAATTAAAGTAAAGAATTTCGAAAATACCGCGAAACGAATAAATCTTTTATTTATATTAATCTTTATATCGATAAATATACCTACTAATTATATATAGTATTTAGTAACGATAACGGTAAATTTATATTTAATAAATAAAAAGACTTTTTATTAATATTTAATTATCTCTTTTATACGGCTCGTAATATTTTAGCCGTATTTTATATAAGTATTAAATACGAGCGAGTATTTAATATCGCTACCTAATTATATATAACCTAAAAATCTTATAGTCCCGAGACGTTCTTAACTCTTATAATCTTTAATTATTTTTAATTTAAAAAAAACGAAGTAATAATATCTTAATAAAACTTAGACTATAAAGAAATAATAACTTTTAAAGAGTACGAAATAAAGGTATAAAGACGGGACGAGATTATAATAAAGAGTAATAACGACTTTATAAATAACGAAGACGAAGGCGGGTATAATAATCTCGTAGATAAAATTACCGTTTTAAGATTTAATAATAAAAACGAGGGAAATAAAGAACTTTTAACTTTAATTATTAATTTTACTCGTAATTAAGGAAAAGTTAAAGAATCTAGCCCCTAGGTAAAAGTTTATAAAGTAATATAAATACGTTTAAAAACCGTATTAATAATAAAAAGGCTCGAGAAAATAATTTAAAAACTAAAGTCTCCGGGTACTAAATAAACGGGAGTAATTCGAAATATATATATTCTACTCGAGATTTTACCTCTAGTTATCTAATATAAAGGAAGAAATCGAATATAAGATTATTTTTTAAACCGGAGGTAATTAATAAATTTAAAGGGTTAAAGAATAAATAAGAAAATAAATAAATTTTATTAAAATTATATAAAGAACCTAACTTTATTTTAAAATCTTTAAGAGGTTATAAAAAAACGAGTAAAGTTTCGAAATATAAAAGAAGTTAAAGGAGATATAAAGAATAAAAATATATAATATAAATCGAATAAAGCTAGTATAAAAATTAATATAATTCCGACTAGAAACTTTATAAGCTAGTTATATTAAGTATTTAAATATATAACTAGATATACTCTTTACGTTTATATTTAGAATTTTATTCGATAATATAATCTCCTTTTAATTTAAAGGGGGCCTTAAAAATACTTTTAATTCGATAATCTATATTATCTTTTTCGAAATCTTCTCTCGATCTCTAAAACGAATAATATCCTTCGTCTTTTTTATAATTTAGGTATACTCCGGCTTTAATATTATCCTAAATACTTTCCGCGCCTTTTTCGTATTTTTATTCAATCTCTAGTTATACTTTTCGTATTTATAATTATCGGGGTAAAGATAATATAGTTTTAATATTATAATTTATCCTTTATTAATTTAAATAAATATAAAACTCATATTTATTCTATAACGCCGATTTTATTAATTAAAGTTATACCGCCTATATTTTTCTAAATTCGTATTAAACTAGGCGGCTATATTCTTTTAAATAATATATTTAATAAAAGTAAAAATATAATAAATTTATAAATCCCTCTTTAATAAATCTTTTCGTTTATATTAATTTATAATTAATATATAACCGGATAAAAATTAATATAAATAATATACCTTAATATTATATCTTTTATAATATAAAAACCCTTTATATATATATACGCGAAGACGGTATTTATTATAATAATCGATTTTAGCGCGGAGTAATTTTAATATTATAATCTAGTATTCTTTAATAATATTATAAATCGACTAGTCCCTAGATTTTATTTATAAATTAAATAAGATTTAAATATTACGAGCCTCGGTTTACTTTTTATTTTCGTTTTAAATATTATAAATTTCGTCCTAATCTAATTATTAACGTATTTTAAAAATATAATTATTAATATCTAGGGAGTTATCGATATTCTTTAGCGGCTATTTATCGACCTAATTTATATCTTTATTATTATTAATTATTATTTATTTAGTTAACGAAACCCCGTTTACCTAAATAATAACCTACTTATATTTACTATTAATAATCCTATTATATATTAACGGTATCCGCTTTAAATAGGATATATTAATATAAAGATTAATATAAACCTTTTATTAATCGTTTAAATTTTAATTTATTTTAGTAGTCTTTATTATTCTTATTCTAAAAGAATATTCTATTTTTATTAATTTTTTACTTTCTTTTAGGCTCGCTAAACTATTTTCGTATTTATAATTTTCGCGTATTTAATAACGGCGTCTACTTTTAATAATAACGAAAGACGTTTTCTTAATTTTATTATATTAGGGTTCCTAGAAAATTATTCTTCGGTTTTTCTCTTTAGTTATGAATTTAATATACACCCTCTCTAACCTCTTCGTAATATAGAATTTCTAAGAAAATTTATTTTATTAACTATTAATATTAACTATTTATATTAAATATATAAAATTAATATTTTCGATGATTTATAGTTTAATATTAAGCCGAAGTCGTATTTAGATATTAATTAATCTCGCGTTTCTTCTTCTTCTTTAACTATAGTTTATTATTTATTTAGACTTTAGATTATTCTTCTTTATAATATACTAGTCGTTATTATAAAGAGCTTTATAATAAGGAAAGGCCGTAGATACTAGTCTAGTTATTTATATTAATCTTTATATTATTTAAATTAGGACGTCGATCTAAAATCTTATTTAAGAATTATTAATAATAGGAGTTATATAATCTAGTAGTAAATAAATAAAGTTTACTACCGATATAAATATAATAATATAAAAACCGATAATTAAATAATTAAATAATAAAGGAGTTAAATAATTTAACGAAGTTATTTATAAGATAAATAGTTCGTTAAATCTAGAAATAAAGAAAAAGCGGAGGCGTTTTAGAGAGCCGTTACTAGCGCGGCGCTAATAATAAATCTAACGGGTAATAACGTTATTAAATATAAATAACCTTAATAATTTCTATATATAAATACTACGTAGCTAGCGTATAATAAATTTTATATTAAATTCTATAATTTATTTTAATTAAATAATATACTTTTATTCGAAAAATTTAAGATATATTAATTAATATTAATTAAATTTATAAATATATATCCTTCTTTATAAAGCGCTCGTTTTACTACGGTAATATTAAAATAAACTCTCTTTCTATTAGTTTAAAACGTATTTCAGAGACTTAAAATATATTAACGTCTACTATTAATCGCGATATAGATAAAGATTAATATAACTAGTAAATATACTAGGTAGATATTTAGGTTTATTTATATTATTAACCCTACCCGGGAAGGGAGGAAGAGAATAATAAATAATTTCTTTCTTTCCCTAGTAGTTTTTACTCTTTCCCTTCCGCTCCTTTCCCTATTAAAAGGGAAGGGAGTAAAGATTATTCCCTTCCCTTTCCTTCCCTATTCCGTAGTATATAAAATATAGTACCTAGTATTAATTATATCGATAAAAGTAGATAAAGCCTACGACGCTTTTTACTAGAATATAAAAAAACTCTATAAATTACTAGATATTTTTATTTCGGATAAAGAATTTTCATTTATATTAAAGTTTTAAAATACTTTATATAAATATTTTAAAATTATTTAATATATATTTATAGGGTATTATCTTTAAACGAATAATTAAACCGAGTAATTTAATATTATAATAAAATACTACCTCCGTATATATATTTATTATATATAAGATAATTAGATAAAATAGCTCTTTAGAGTAAACTTCTCTAATAATAATATTAATTTTTTTAATACTTTAGCCTCGCCTTTTTTAATTAATTATAGTTAATATTTATATATCCGTTTCGAGTCTACCGAATATTCATTTTAAGAATTTACTATATAAACTCGTATCTATTTAATCGTTATTAATAAACTCGCGATATAAATAGAAGTTTTAAATAACTACCTCCGTGATAAAATATTTAATATTTAAATTATTTTCAAATCTTCAATTAACTAACGAAAGTATCTATATTTAATATATTTAATAAAAGACTAAATATAACTAAATATTAAGAATCTAAATATTATTTAATTTTTAATTAAATTTAATAATTTTAATATCGGCTCCTTTCGAGTCTCTAAGGTTTTTAATAATTCTTTTATAATTTAACTAGATTTTTAATATTAATTTATTATAATTAATAATTAATAATTTTCTATCTAGATAAATCTAGTTTATCCGAGAATTTATAATTACCGAAAATAATTAACGTAAATAATACGTTAACGTTATTTTAAATTTTAAATATAATCGTCGTTATAGTTTACTTTTATTAAAATACTATATTAATTAAGAAGGTTATATCGTTATATAAGAACTCTTTTAATATTTTATCTATTATTAATAATTTATTAATAAGTATTATATCTTTAATCCTAGTATTACTAGTTTTTACGAATTATTATATACTATTTAAAGATACTAATATAAGGAATCTCTAGTATTATTATTTTAATCCGATTTTGAAAAAGTAAATTTTTATTTATACTCTAGTTTATTCCCTATTTATTATTATTACCTCGGTTATTATTTCGTATCGGCTTCGACCGATACTTTGTATTATTATATAAATAAATAATACCCTATAACCTAGCCCCGCCGTTATCGTTTATAGATAATAATATTAATATCTAGTTTTATTTATATACTACCGCTTATTCCCCGTCTTATTCTTAATCCGTTATTATCGCTATAATTAAATATTCCGTATTAGTTTTAATTAATACTTCGTATAATTATATTAATAAATAGTATACTTTATCCTACCTCGTTATTTATTTTATAAGAGCTCGATTTTAAAGAGGGGGTTATTATTATAATATAATTTTATTTATTTTAATTTAATTTATTTTATTTTAACTTTAATTTAAATTTAAACTAATTCTCTATTTCTATTTTAATATAATTAGGATAGATAATAGATAAATACTTTATATATTAATTTTTATTTAGATAGTAGTTAGCCCTACTTAATTTTCATTCTTTATTTTTTATTTTAACTTATTTTTATATTATTGTTAAATCATAATTTAATAAATTTAATTTATAATTTAATAAATATATAGATATTAATCCCGTTTCTTAATAACGCGTATATATATTATACTTCGGATTAGTATAGAGATTCTTAGAGGGAATATTAATATAAAATAAAATAAAATAAAGTATAGAGTAGGGTAGGATAGAGATCCTTTAAAAACCCCTATTATATTAAAGCGAATTCTCAATAATAATTATAATAACGTTACTATTTTTATAAATATATATATTTATAGCTACTACTACCTTAATAAATACACGTATTTATAACTACTATTATTTTTATAGATATATATATTTATAGTTACTCCTACTTTTATAGATATATATATTTATAACTCCTACTACTACTATTTTTATAGATATATATATTTATAACTACTACTACCTCTATAGATATATATATTTATAACTACTACTACCTCTATAGATATATATATTTATAGCTACTACTACTTTTATAGATATATATTTTTATAGCTCCTACTACTACTACCCTTTATAAATATACGTATTTATAACTACTATTATCTTTATAAATATATATATTTATAGTTATTACTATCTTTATAAATATATATATTTATAGCTACTACGGCCTCTATAGATATATATATTTATAACTACTACTACCTCTATAAATACACGTATTTATAACTACTACTACTATTATCTTTATAGATATATATATTTATAGCTACTACTACCTCTATAGATATATATATTTATAGCTACTACTACCTCTATAGATATATATACTCATAGCTACTACTACCTCTATAGATATATATATATTTATAGTTACTACTACCCCTATTATAGATTAATAATAAAATATATAATAGATTATACTATAAAGAGACGATTATTATAATAATTATTATAATTAATATTTATTATTATTCTTTACTCTTTATCTTTTAATTAATTCTAAATCGAAATATTCTTAAGAATAAAGTAATGAATTTAAGAGAAAATATTAATATTAAAATATATTAATAAATGTTTAAAAAGGGTTAATTTTAGATTTTAAATTATTTTATTATTTAAACGTCCCCTTAATTTTAAAATAAACGAATTAAACTACGTTTTTAATATAATCTTCCGTTATATTTAACTTTAAGTTAATAATAGTTTTGATTTAAATATTAATTTGAATAATTATAAATCCGAGTATTTATTCTATAAATATATATATTTATAGGGGTAGTAGTAGTTATAAATATATATATCTATAGAGGTAGTAGTAGTTATAAATATATATATATCTATAAGAGTAATAGTAGTTATAAATATATATATCTATAGAGGTAGTAGTAACTATAAATATATATATCTATAGAGGTAGTAGTAGTTATAAGTATATATATCTATAGAGGTAGTAATAACTATAAGTATATATATTTATAAAAGTAGTAGTAATTATAAATACGTATATATCTATAGGAGTAGTAGTAGCTATAAGTATATATATTTATAAAAATAATAGTAGTTATAAATATATATATTTATAGAGCTAGTAGTAGTAGTAGTTATAAATATACGTATTTATAAAGGTAGTAATAGTAGTAGTTATAAATACACGTATCTATAGAGGTAGTAGTAGTTATGAGTATATATATCTATAAAGATAGTAGTAGTTATAAATATATATATCTATAGAGGCCGTAATAGTTATAAATATATATATTTATAGAGGTAGTAGTAGTTATAAATATATATATCTATAGAGGTAGTAGTAGCTATAAATATATATATCTATAAAGATAGTAATAGTAGTAACTATAAATATATATATTTATAGAGATAGTAGTAGTAATAACTATAAATATATATATTTATAGAGGTAGTAGTAGTTATAAATATATATATTTATAAAAGTAATAATAGTTATAAATATATATATCTATAAGGGTAGTAGTAGTTATAAATATATATATCTATAAAAGTAATAACGTTATTAGAATAATTATTAGAAATCCGCTTTAATATAGTAGGGATTTCTCAAGGATCTCTACTCTACTCTATTTTACTCTAAACCCTTTATTAATAAATCCCTATATTAAACTAGAGTAGAGATTATATTTTAATCTCTACCCTACTCTATATTAATCCGCAGCGTAATATATATACCCTACTATTAATTTTATATAATTTATATATATCTTTATATATCTTTATATATATATATATATATTCTCTAATACTATACCTATATATAATTTATATATATATATATATTTTATTACTATTTTTCAATAATTTCTATAAATTTTTATATATAATTATATATATATCTTATTACTATCTCTATATATAGTTATATATATTTATATATACTTTATTAAATAGTATAAAGATTAAAATAATTGGAAAAGTAATTAAGAAATATTAAACTTTATATTTAATATAACCTAACTTAAGATAAGACTATACTATATATAAAAGTAATAATATATTATATTTTAGAGTAGTAATAAGTTATATTTATCGATAAAACGAAAAGTAAATCGATATATACTCGAGGTATATAATTAAGGGATTTAGAATTACTCGGGTATATATCAAGTAAATTTAATATAACTATTAACGGGCGCTAAAAAAATTATTAACTTTAATACTCGTCTATAATTTTTATCTATAATTATAATTTCTATCTATAATTATAATTTTATTATATTTATAACTAAGACTATTATTTATAATTATAATTATATTTATATTCTATTATTAATATATATTTAGAATTATCGTTATTATATATTTTTATATATAATATAAATAATATCTCTATGAAGATTTCGCGTAAATTAATTTATTCCGAGAATTTAAATTTACTAGCGTTAAGAGTTATTTTAAAAAATTATTATTATCGATAGAAATAATTTTAAAATATTGAAATCTTTTAAAATTTTAGATAGTAAATTATATAATCTAACCTCTAGAGCGATTCTTAAAATAAATATATATTTAGTATTATTTACGCGCGTTATATACCCGAAAATAATTACGTATTAACTTCGAGTTATTATCGAGTTATTATTAAGTAATTATCGAGCGCTTTAAATTATCGTCGAGTATTAAAGGCTCTCTAAATATCTTTTAAATACTAGAAATAATAGATTTAAACCTTGAGTTATTAAAGTTAATTTTCGATTTACTAATATTCGAGAGTAATAATAAATATATATATATAATATATATAAAGATAGTAATAAATTATATTATAAAATAAAAATAGACTATATATAGAAGTAATAATAAAATATATATATATAATTTACTACTATCTCTAAATATAATTTATTTCTATTTTTATATATAATTAATTTCTATTTCTATATATAAGTTAGATATAATTAATATTAAAAACTAATTTAAATTAAATATAAATTTTAGTATTTTTTAATCGCTTTTCTAGTTATCTTAATCTTTATACTATTTAATAGAGTATATATATATATATATATATATATAAATTCTATAAAAGTAGTAATAAGGTATATAGATATATATATATATATTCTATAAAAGTAGTAATAAGGTATATAGATATATATATATAATTATATATATAAAAGTATATATAAACTATATAGAAATAATAGTTAAATATATATAAATTATATATAAGGATAATAATAATATATATATATAAACTAGATATTAAAGTAGTAATAATATATATTATTATTATATATAAATATAATTTTATTTAAAAAGAGAATATTCTCGAGTTTATTCTTTCTCTACTCTTCTCTTTCTTTTAAGGAAGGAAAGAGAAAAGAAAATAATCTTAACTCTATTATATAATATAAATATACTCGTATATTAATTAATTAGTCGATGAAATTTTCATTAATAAAAGATAAACTATAAAAAGAATATCTTTTACTAAGAATACTCTATTATATTAATAACTATAATATTAATAATAATTTATCTTAATTATAAACGAAATATTTTATTTAATTCTTAATTTATTAGAATTTAAATAGTATATCTAATATATTATAAATATAGTATTAATTTGAATCGATATTTTGTTTTAACGAGGTCGTATATTTTTTTAATATATAAATAAAATTCTAAACTCTATTTTTATAATAATTAATAAAAATAAAATATTCGAATTTTTATATATATATATATTTAGATAATTTAGATTGAATTAATTATAGATTAACTAGGATTTCGATAGAGATTTATTAAATATCTATATATTTCTTAATTCTACTATTATAGTTATAATTAATTTACGATATATACTATACTCGAAAGATATATAATTGACTTTATATTAATATATCGAGTCTATATATAGGGGTATAAGATTTATCTTTAGAAAAAAAAATTTATTATAGATATAATATTAATTTAAATCGATCTTTTATTTTAGCGAGATTATATACTCTTTTAATATATAAATAAAATCTTAAACTCTATTTTCGTAATATAATTTTTATTTCAAAAGTCTTTATTATAAAAAGTTATCTATCGATATAATAAAACGATAAATTATATATTAATACTATACGAGAGATATAATAGAATCTTTTTCGATATAAATAAATATCTCGTTAAATATATTAATATTTTCCCTCTAAATCTCTCGAGTTTTTAAAAAAACTAGATTTGAATTCTATTAATTAATAGGTTTAGTTCGTAATTAAAATATATATAAAGAATCGATATTTATTTTTATTAATATTTAAATAGAAAAATAGTATTTTTAAATTAATTATTATAATTATTATATAGTTTAAGATTAGAAATAAAACCTAGTTATTTTTAATAATTAATTAAAAATCGATAAATTTCTAGAATACTAGAATTTTTCTAGAATTCGACGAAGTAAACTTATCTAAATAATATAGAAATATATATATAATAAATATTTGACTAGAATATAATAAATATATTAAATATTTCAATTCTATTATAATAGTAATACTCTCTCTAGAAAAAATAATCTCGAATACGTTATTAATATATATTATACATAAATTTATAAATTTATAAATTTTAAAAATATTTAATTATATTATTATTTTAAAAACTCTTTTTATCGCTAGAATATATTCTAAAATAATAATATAATTAAACTCGTCTCGTAGATTAAATTATTAATATTAATTAGAATTTACGAAAACTCTAGTAATTATAAATTTATTAATTAAGAAATAAATAAATTAACTAATTAGAAATTAGAATATAAGAAAAAAAAAGATTTAATTAATTAATTACGAGAGTATTATTTTTATATTTTAAGAAAGTAATTTTATATTTATATATAATTATAATATAATTACGATTATTTAAAAAAAGTAGAATAATTATATATATATATATATATATAGATAAATTGAATATATAATTAAAACTCGACGTAAACTCTTTATTATTAATATATTACGAAATAGAGAAGAGAATTTTTATTTTATTTTATTCTTTTCTCTTTTTTAAGAAAGAGAATTTTTTTTATATTAATATTTATCTTAATATTGTGAATTCTCTTCCTCGATTTTCGAAATAAATTAAAATTCCCTTCCCTATTTCGTAGCGTAATTATTAATATCGATATTTATATTTACCCGCGCTTTATTTATAACCCTAACCCTAACCTCGAGTAATTAATTAATTTAAAATAATTAACTATATTAATTATAATTTAATATTAAATATCTATTTTATATAATGAGATTACGCTACGAAATAGAGTAGAGATTCTCTATTATTTCTTTCTTCTCTACTCTTCCTATAGGGCTACTCTTATATATAATTATATATATATATATATATATATCTTATTACTTACCCTATATATAGTTATATATATATTTATATATAATTTATTACTACTTTTATATAGCCTATTATTACTCCTATATATAATTATATATATATATATATATACCTTATTACTATTTCTATATAATTTATATATATATATATATACTTTATTACTACCCCTATATAGTTTATATATACTTTTATTGATAATTTATATATATATATATATATATTTTATAACTACTTCTATATAATTTATATATATCTTTATATATAATTTATATATATAATTATATATACTTTATTACTTATCCTATATATAGTTATATATATATTTATATATATTCTATTACCACTCTTATATAGCCCGAGTATATATTTATATATAATTTATTACTACCTCTATATATAACCTATATATACGCTGCGGAATAGGGAAGGGAATTTTGACTTTTTCGAAAATCGAGGAAGGGAATTCAAAAAATTAGGACAAATATTAATACAAAAAAAATTCCCTTCCCTAAAGAAGGGAAGGGAATAGAGTCAAAAAGGCCGATTCCCTTCCCTATTCCGCAGCGTACCTATATATACGCGTATATATACTTTATTAAATAATATAAAGATTAGGATAATTAGGAAAGTAATTAAAAAATATTAAATTTTATATTTAATTTGGACTAGCCTCTTAATATTAACTCTATATAATATATAAAGATAAAAATAAAAATAAACTATATTTTAAAATAATAATAAATCTATATATAAACTATATATAAAAATATTAATAAAAGATATATACGTATATATATAAACTATATATAGGAGTATTAATAAAATATATATATAAACTATATATAGAGGTAGTAATAAAATATATATATAAAAATAATAATAATATATATATATATATATATATAATTTATTACTACTTTTATATATAGTTTATTTTTATTTTTATATATAATTTATTTTTACCTCTATAAATTATATATAATTAATAGTAAAAGACTAGTATAAATTAAATATAAAATTTAGCGTTTTTTAATCGTTTTCTTAATTATTTTAATTTTTATACTATTTAATAGAGTATATATACGCGTATATATAGGCTATATATAAAAGTATATATAAACTATATAGAAGTAATAATAGGGTATATATACGCGTATATATAATTATATATAGGAGTAGCCCTATAGGGAGAGTAGAGAGGAAGAGAATAATAGGTAATCTCTTTCCTTCCTTAGTAATCCCTGCCCCTTCCCTTCCGCTCTCTTCCCTGTTCCGCAGCGTAAATCGAATATCAAGTGTGATATTATCACTCGTAATATTTCAGTTGTGATATATCACATTTTAGCTGCAAAATTCTTAGGATTATAGAGCTTCAACTTTTAGGGATTTAGGGAGCAATGTCTAGGAAGGATACAGATACCTGATATTCTTAGTGGCCGTGGTGGTCAACCCGCTAGTTGTCGCACTCGTAGTAGCGCATGCCGAAAGAACGCCCGCCAATGGAAGCGAATGCATATGAGGTGCTCTTATAACATCAACTCTGCGTGGCTACTATCTCGGTCAACGTAGCGGCAGATAGTAGGAGCAAATAATGAATTGATGTCATAATTATTGGTAGTTGCGGGAGAAGGATACAGATGAACGGTGCGATCATTAGGGCACGCTGCAAACTACGGACGTACATGAGGGCTATCGTGATGGGTATCTGCTTGAATGTTATATATAGATCGGATTAGTACCGAGATGGCGAAGATGCGCGAGCTGCTGACGAGGCCTAGGTCACCTGAGATGACAAAAGGTGATAAAGGGACTGATAGCATAGTCCAAGAGTTTAGAAGTTAGGGCTAGCTTATGACTAGACAGAGAGAGTATCTAGCAGTCCAGGTGAACGCAGGTATAAAGTAAGAAAGGATCAATTTTTCCTGTCCAAGGTGTTCTTATTCGACATCTCCTCTAAGCGCCGGACCCAACACAATCCCACTAAACGGGCCCAAGGGTCTCACTTCGAGACGTAAGCCCAAGTTATAACATCATCTCACCACTAGGGCCACAGACCCTCTGTCTTAAACCTCATGCTCTCCTCCTCTGCATCTTGCTCAAACGAATTCGAACGATTTAGCCATTGCATAGAGCAAAAGAGCGAAGAACAGCAGTCTCCAAAGGCTCAGGATTGATCCACTGATAGGAGCATCCACGATGTACATTAGTGCGTTTGGGCCATGCCAGCAACACAGTATCAAGAGTAGGATGCCAAGCATTGTGAGGTAGGGCCTCGAACTATTGCACGCCGGCTCCGCCTGCCTGTTCCACACCAGCAATATCACAAGTAACCAGCTCTCTCTCCAGACTGCCAGGATAGAAGGTTCGATCGGTGCACCCACCATTCGCATCAGAGACGTGGGAATTGAGAATCCAATGATGCGGAAAACGAAACATGATGCGATGAGGCGAATGGGGTGGGGATAATTGGTAATAGCATCCACGATACGGCTTTGGGCGCTTGGTGGTTGCTGCCGGTCTAGAAAAGCGGATGCTGATTCTTCACGGTCTTGCGGAGCGTAAGCAGTCTCTTCCATGTCTATATCCGCTCTCGTCGATGGGATTCTTTGTACCCTTGGCCTCCCGCGACCTCTTCCTCCTCTTTTATTTCCTCGGGTATCTTCTCTTGCCATCGTTGGCTGCTCACCCGGTGCTTCCTGGTTGGCAATAATACGTGGCGTGTGTTGATAATCTGGCTGTCCGTGTATATATCAAAGGTCAGCAAATGTAAGAGTCGTTCGGTAGATGTGTCAAGATGGTTGTACTTACCACCTGGAATTCGAATTGTGCGTTGGCTTGCGCTTGGGGCCTCTGTTAGGATATTAGTATTATGAGTAAAGTAGGAAATTAAGCAGCGGAGCGCACCCTATCAGGCATAGTACAAGCTTCGACAAGTTATGCTAGTGGGTATCGGTCCCTTTGCCACCCTTGTAAAGTACGTCAAAGATGGAATATCACTGTTGCGGCATGATAGAGCATGTAGTAACAGATATGTAAAGAGGCAGAAACTCACCAGAGGGTAGGCACGACCTTGTCTTTCTTTGTTCGGTTAAACATACAGCGACAGCGTCTCGCCGCTGCGGATAGTACGCTGCATTATTCTGTAGTAGGGGTCAACTGCGAGAGAACCTTCTTGTTTGTTCGTTGCTGCTACAGCTATAAGGCACTATGTGTGTACCCGAGGAACAAAGACATGCTCACAATCGTCGCGCACGATCCTACAGTTGACCTTGCGGAGCGGTGTCTGGCTAAGATTCGAACAAGATCGTTATCGCGTCTGCTTCGTGACTGTCGTAAATACAGACGATCCTTTGAAAACTATATAGGACTCTATCCGCCGAGGCCGGTTTAAACTGTTCTGGAAATTAATTGTATCTTTTCCGTTGAACAATGAGCTTGACATTTTCACTTAACCTCAATAAACCCCCAGAAAACAATTGATCGAATATCATCCCTATATTTTAACATCGTACGGTGCCTTCCTAGGCCGTACGCGCGCATTGAGTAGATCTAGGAAGTGGGCGCGGATTTCGTACAGGGCGTAGATTTGTGTGGGTGCGAGGGGTTTAGGAGAGGGTAGAGATAGTAGTAGATGACACCGCCTGCTGGGGTACAGGTGGAGAGAAGGTAGGGATTTGAAACGTACACGGTGGAGATCATACTTGATAAGGGCTTCGGCGCCGGCGCTGAGGTTAATGTTGAGAATGAATTGTGGTGTGGTGTTCCAGTGATCCGTGATATCATCACATCTCAACGAATTCAGTAATATCATCACACAACGCAGCTCTAGCAAGCCCCGTTTGCGCGCATGTCATCATCGTCATCATTCATACCATTATCAACATTACCATTACTGTTGCCAACAGCAGTACGCGCCTTATCCCCTCGCACCTAATAGCCACAGCCTGTGCAAAAGAAATATGGTCTGTCCCATACACTGGCGATATCAACGTCGCAAAGGCGTAGATTAACCGGTGCATTGGCACCCCCTGGCAGCAGATCAGCTTTGTTATATTGGTGAGTGGATCCAAAACACTCACTTCGCCGATAGGCTTACGCCGAACAAATCGCAAGTGGCTGGCCGAGCTGGCCCACCGGGACATCTTCTCCACGTGCAGTCACTGTCAGTATTGCAATCCGAAGCCGCATTGGCATATGTAGCGGATGATGCGGCAATAGAAGTAGAGGTTGGAGTAGTCGTCGGTATACCAGCTGCAGCTGCGCATACTGTTAGATTGGAGATTTCAGGTCCGATAGGGGCGTTCAAATATACGGCTCGATGCTGAGACATCAGATAAAGGATCAGGTTGGCGATCATAGCATGCAACGGAGGGCGCGGGTGAAACACCCGTAGCCAGGTGCGTGGAAGGGGCGCTTGAATAAGGCTGACTTGTTTCCTTATATCGCCGATACAAACGCCTTTCAGCGCCTCAGTACCACATTTCTTGGTATTCTGAGGCACAGGATTAATCGCTTTATCTGTTGTGTTTAATACCTGAGTATGGTCATTTGCTCTACCTAGGGCCGCATATATCCAATCGGGGTGCGCCTTGAATGTCTGCTCAACATGGCTGCTCATGTCTCCGCCAAAGGTGTTGATGCCAACATCTACGCCGGAGCGCTTCAGATCGGCCACGTCTTCACCAGGGTCTACTGTGAACCATTCGTAGAATAAGAGCCCCATCCGGCTGCCATCCGGCTCAGAGACGCCAGCTTCTCAGTAACGCCCGCCGAACATGGTAACGTATGGATCATAATTGACATAGACAACGTGGTCTCCTGCGGCCTGGACTGCGGCAAGAATCTTAGCGTTGACCGAATCGCCAAGGTCATTCATTTGATGACGTCGATTTTTGACAAGGTACTGCTTGTTTTGCAGGTTATACCAGAATGACCAGGATTGGCTGTTACAGCCGTCGGTGTCCCCATCGAAAAATCTGGCATAGCCAGTCACGTAAAGGTCACCCGCTGAGCTTGGAACCGTACTGAGCTTAAGTTTTGCTGCAGCTATGACCTTATCAAGCTTGACAGATAGCTGGAAATCGATAGTATCCTGGGTGGTCTTCAGAATCTTATCGCAGTCTTCCCCATCACCACCCGACCATTGGAAGATACAAGCGTTAAGAATACTAGAGAGGCCAACATCATTTCCTCTAATTGAGAGAGTTATAAGGTTCTGATTTTCCCCGAGTTGAGGTATCTGCTTCTCCAGTACATCTTGTGTGATTGCGCCAGAACATGCAAGGAATTGGAATGTTCGTGTCGCCGGGTCTCCCATTCTCACGTCCTGATTGATCAAATTCGGAAAGGCAGCGTCGTATCTCGCGCAGAAGAGATTTAGGTCGTAGGCAGAGCCGGCACCAATTCCCGCGGAGTACGAATCCCCAATCGCTGCGAAACCTGTGATATAGGAAAAGTCTTCTGGATCGGGTGGGTCATCACGTAGACTTAGCTTATGAGCTGGAAGACCCGAGATCGAGTTTATAACACCCGGATAACATGATGAGGTAGGTATGTTAAAGATAGCCAATGAAACAAGTAACAAAGAAGTCCTGAGACTGGCCATTTAGAGAAGAAGTAGCTAAATTCGATACTGATCTTAGGAGAGAGTTTGGTGGCATCTCAAGAGAATAGTATTAGAGGTATGATCGTATGAGTGAGTCCTTAACTGGGAGGATCATCTTGTTGTATCATATATCGAAGCGCGCTTTCGATTAATTAGGGCCACCTTTACAGACTGTAGTGGGTCTAGCTGTGCCAGCAGGATAAAGAGAAGCACAGCCGAAAGGATGACTGGGATTCGTGGCCCGCGTTTGATGTAGCTCAGGTAGAGGCTGGACATCGAATCCACCTGCCTTGCGAGCCAACATTGACAAGCCATTTGGCAGGATTACAACATCAAGCCTTTGCTGTAACACGCAGAGAATTCGCCTTGATAGACGAAGTTGTGCAAGCCTCTGCTACGCCTAGAACACTACGCCACGGCTGTGAGAAGCGGCTGTGTCGGTTTCGGTCGTTGTGCAAGGCAGAATTGATGTGTTGCTTCCTGATTCTGGCACAGCGCTTCGCCGAACGCTCTTAAGAGGCTGTGCTTTCTACATCAGGGGGGTCGATAGCTGTGGCGGTATGAGACCGTTAGAAGTCTGGAGTCGAAAAGGGTTAGGTGAGCAGTCTTCGCGGGAAGTTACTGAGATTACCTCGAGAATATCTGTGGGATGCAGACATTGAAGTCACATGTCGCGAGCAAAGCGCCGACCCAGTAAGTATATCTTACTCGTACTCTGAGTCTTGCACGATTATCTGGCGCTGCCGATGTTGCTAGCGCTTGATTTGTAGATGTGACTGGAGTCTTGGCGCACGCGAAGGATCGCGTTTTGTTTCATGGGGCTGCGCCACGTTGGACCGCATGCATGCTTCCTCTCGATGTTGCAAGCGCTTAGTGTGTAGATCTGATTGGACTCCTGCCTCACAAAAAGGATCGCGTTTCATTCCATGGGGTTGCGCCACGTTGATCCATCCCATACTGGACGATGCCGTGGCTGTGTCAATGTATGTTAATACATCGCTCCAAATATTGGAGGAATCAAGAGTCGACGTTTCAGAATAAAGCGAGGACACACGATCAGACATGCTGTGCCTCAGAGTAGTACATAAGAAGCGTGCTAGAAGCAAAGAACAGTCACAAATAATCAATTCGAGCTGTTGAGAAACTTATTACCTTGAAGCCGAACATTCATTACAAGGAATACAGTCCTCGCGATAGGATTCGAGTCTTTCCACCTAATAGCATTCGTATTATCTTGACGATGTCTTCAATAACCAGATGTCTTCTGGTAGCCTTAACAGTTCTCCACAATGTCTTTCTCCAATCTGTCATCGCCCTGCCCAGTCTCGATATTAAGTGGAATCCGTCCGCGAAAGCCAACGACTGGTACAACTTCTCTTCTCGAGTCACATACGACGAAGACTTCAGCGACGAATTCAATGACTTGACAGATAATCAACTTGTGGCACTTGCAAGACAAGCCTACAACGAGATGGCCGCATTGACGGACTTCACAGAGATATCTGGGACAAGACCAGGGGCTATGTGCGCGTTGGTGGTAGGCCATGAGATTTTCTTTGCAAGCAGTCTAACAGGGGGAGCATCTCGCACGGGCACCAACTTCATATACAACTGGTTGACCGACCCAACAGAGGCAAACGGTGATCCGCAAATCAGAAACAGTTTGCTGGCATGCCAAGTCTCGCAAGTGAACGCTAGCCCAGGCCAGACTTTCAACGCTCATCACCGTATAGAAGCTAGATGCGCCGAGCCAATGGCAGTCAATCAGTATTACGTGGCACACCCTGGAGTGAAATTCCAGGGCAAAAATGCCAGGGTTGCGACCTGGGGGAAGCGTTGGTAAACCGACACACCTGATTTCCTGAAAGCCTGTGGAATTGGTGGCCCACCCAATCAATGGGGATGCTATCAACTTATGCTGAGCCTTGGGATCAGACCCATCCAGACAAGACTGAAGGATGGAGACTTGGTAGATTATCCAGTTGTTCCAAAAAGCCTTGGTCAAGTCGACATGTGTATGACAGGCCATACAAAATGATCTATTGCGACGAAATCTCAGTCCGGCTGCTATTGCTATTGGTACGTGAAATGTCTTGTACTCGGAAGACTGTTGTGATTGTCTAGTATAAAGGGCTTTCCCTTGGTAGAATGTGTATGAAAGGCCTAGACTATAGTCTTTACTCGGAACGGGCTCGAGTGCGAGAAGATGTAATGTTATTTGAACGGGTTGACTTCTCCCCAATCAATTATCCTCAATCAAGACTTCCACTGATATGCCAACCCCCAGGGAGTGTACATAGTCGTAGAAATCGAGTCTAGAGCATATTGTACGGCGCTCCAAGGAAAGTCAAAGAAAGATAGGGTTCGAATAACTTTTCAACGCAGCGCTCTGTGGGTTGTGGACGTGAACCCCGCGGAATGGCAAATCTTACGAAACTCTGCTTGGTCCTCATCACTCCAATCTTCACTAAACTCTCTCAACAGTAGGCCTAGGTCGGTCAGACCCGTATTGAAAGCCCGTGCGCGGTCGAAGATACAACGAAAGTATTCCAAGACAGCGGTAGCTCTCCATGGGTAAGCGTTGAAAAGCGCAAGGTCGTCGTTGAAGAATAGACTACGCAAGCTAGGTGGTAGCCTCTCAGCGAGAGTCGGGTTCACCGCCGAAGTTTGACCAAGGAAAAGTATTAAAGGGGCTTCAAGCCTCTGTATCTGCTCAAGCTGGGCGAAATCTAGAAGTCCCCGGATGGCCATCATAATATCTGGGTCCTTGTACCATGTTCCATTCGCTCCATACAATTGGACGGAGATCGTAAGGCTCACAAGCGACTTTGCCACGGGAAGAAGTGCTGAACTGAGAACATCGCATTCTAGATATGGAGCGTTTTGCATCTGATACCACGTTTTACAGACCAGGTCGTAGTTCAGGGTTTTTAGCCTAGGTGTTACCGATAGTAACTGTTTTAATACAGGGGGCTCGAGCTCACTCCTTAGCAGCTGAAGGGTCACTAGTGTTTGGCAGTATGGTGGCGCTGTCGGCCAGACGATGGGCTGCGAGTTCCAAGGTGCAACTGCGCGCAGTACGCGAAGAGATGGTAGGTAGAAGAAAGGCAAGACCTCACGAAGTGTGTGCTGATAGCCGGCCAAGAACGAATCCATTTCACGAATCAGCGGCTCGGTACACAAGTCGACTTGCTGTAATCGACGAAAGCTGGGAGCATTCGAGGATAGAATTTTGGAGATAAGGATATGCTCCATCAAAGTGCTTAGGAAGGTGAAAGACATGTAACCATCGTAGCCAACGGTTAGAGTACTAAGGTTGGGAAGCTGTAAGACGAGTAATCCTTGGTAAAGCTCCGTATGTCCTCTTGCGGCCAACCGAAGCCAGGTGTTATCGTCAGTCGGACCCTCAAAAAGATTTGGAGGATGTTCAGGGAGGTCCAATGTCCGGATAATTGTTGTCACAGGCGCCAACTCGTCCGGGGTGGGGTAATAGTGCCAACGAGCCCCTCGTCCCCAGATACTATCATTCTTGCTGCCAAGGAATATCAAATTTGTGACCAATCGAGCCAGGTCAGGATGCTTCAAGAGAGTCCGCAGGAGATAGTGGATCGGAGGAGGAGGTGTGGGTCTCCCAGTATCCCATCGCATTACAATGACCCCGTACAGCGCGACGCTTGCCACATGATGAAGTGACTTACAGGCGCGCGCAAGAGCTGCTTTCTCGGACGGGGATAGATGAGGGAGAATGAGTTGCAGAATGTCCGATGGCAAGCTAGTTACGCAGCGCATGGTGAACTGTGCGCGGCGCGGAGAGAGGAGGTGCACGTCTTGGGCTCTGCTGCTCCGAAGAGACGCTGAGGATAGTGATGAGAGTTTGTAAGAGCGAGTGAAAGTAGTGATTACACGCAAATGTATATCAAGTACTATTACCTTAGGGATCTGACGTGTCTGTTACGCGTCTGGCGCGCCAAGCTCGCACCGCTAGCACACGCGCTAAGCCTGAATAAGCACTAGCTTACTCCGCGTATATTAATAAATCGATAGTATAATTAATAAATATATATTAATTCTTAAATTAATTAATTAATTAATATTAATATTTACTCTAGTAAAACTACTTTATTAATAAAAGAGTTACGCGAATATTTTCTTAATAAAATTATTAATAATATTTATTAATTATTAAATAAACCTCGCCGGTTAAAAACGAGAATTTATTAATAAATATATTCTCTTTTTATTAATTAATAATCGATAATTATAATTATTTTAAAATTTTATTTATTCTTTACTTTCGTTTATTTTTTACTCTAGTTTCTTTAAATTTATTTATTTATCTCGTAAATCTATAGGCCGGTTTATTATAATATTATTAATTTATTAAATATCCGATTCTTATAATTCTTTGGCCGGTAGTTTCTTCTTTTTTTTTCTTTTTTTTATAAGTCTAGATACGTAACTAAACTCTAGTAATAATTTAAATTATATTAATTATTCTTTAATAAAAGAGAATTAACCGAGTTATCTCATTTTTATTATATCTACGCGATTATATATATACTTTAGAGCTGCGTTAATATCTTTTTAAAAATATATATATTTATTTATTTTATAAACTCCGCTCTATCCTTAACTAGTTTAAAATAGAATAATAATATATATTTTATATTTTTTAATTCTTATATACTCAAAATATATATATACGATATTAATATTCTAAATATAGAATCGTGAATATAGAATCGTAAATATAAATTCTAAATATTAATTTATAAATATAAATTATATATAAATTAATATTTTATTTTTCGAGTTTTTATCTAGTTTTCTAGAATATTTATATAAATATTAAATTATAAATAAACTCGAATATATATATATTATATAAATAATAAAATATAATTGATTCTATTATATATTTAGAATTATTAAATAATTCTCTATTATTCTATTAATAAAGAATTAATACGAGAATATATAATTTAAAAAATATTTATTAATTTATAAAGTAACTAGCTTCAAAATAATAATACTATATTATATATTAATCTCGATGAGGATAAATACTAGAGCGTAGACTTGAGTCTAATTTTAATATTAATAATTATCAATATATATTAATATTAATATACTATTCTATATCGTAATGTTTTTCAAAATCTCTAAAAATACATTACTAAACTTGATATATATATTATAGATAATAGAATTTAAATAATATATATATATAGTTTACTATTAGTAACTTTATATAAATATAGTATTTTATTAATTCGCGTTATGAATTTCTTTAATCTCGTTTTCGTTATTAGTTTTCTAATCTATATTTTTTATAATAAAGTACTAATATAATAAAATATATTAATTTAATAAAGAAGTATCTAGTTTCAATATATTAATTTGAAATAAAAATAAATATTAAATTATAAATTTTATTTATAATAACGTAAATTTAAATAAAGTTTTAATTTAAATAATTATTATAATAAATTACTCTTTTTATAATAAAAAAAGTTAATATCGTTATTAACTCGTTGAAAGAGATATTATAAATAATATTATAAATACTATCTATATATATAATTAAGAGTATAATTATAAAATCTATTCGACTTTAAGAATATTAATTTACTCGGAGTATTTAGATAATTTTAAATTACTCAAAACTCTTAATTATTCAAAATTCTTAAAATCGTTTAGAGTTATTTAGAATTATTTAGGATTATTTTTATATATAATTATTACTACTATTTCTATAAATATATATATATATATATAACTATTACTATCTCTATAAATACGCGTAAATATAACTATTTCATTTATTATAAATATATATATATATATAATTATATTAATATCTTTATAAATAAATATATATATAGTTATTATTACTAATTATATATATATATATATATTATTAACTATTACTATTACTATAAATATCTATATCTAAACTAACTATTACTATTATAAATATATATATATATAATTATTATTACTATTATAAATACGTATAAATATATATAATTATTATTACTACTATAGATACGCGTATATAAAATTATTATAATTATTATAATTATATAAATATATAGTTATTTTTACCACTATTTATAGTTAATATATATACGTATATATAGTATTTTATAATTATCTTTATCGATAATAACGATCCTCGAAACTACTTTTCACGCTATGAATTTTTAATTCCCGGATTCGATTGATTCGGGTGAAAAGCTCGCGAGAGTAATATTTAAACTATATAATAATATATTAATAACGATATTTCTAGGAATATAATAATTATAATTATAAAAATATAATTAAAATAATAATAAATTGTTAATTATAAATAGAGATTAGAATTATAAATAAAGATTATAATTATAAATAAAGATTATAATTATAGATAAAAATTAAAATTAAAATTAAAATCAAAGATATAAATTAATAATATATATATAAATTTAGAGATTCTTAGGCCCGTTTTGGCTCGTTTATAAAAATTCGAGTAATTTATAAATATATAAAGCGCTCGTTAATTAAGATATAATAATAACTAATTAAGATTTATTTAATCGATTTATAAAAATTTAAAATACTCGGAGTTTACTAACTAATTTTATAAATATAAATAATTATAAATTATAAAATATTTTTATAAAATATTCGTATAAAATATTAATATTATATTTACTATTTTTATAATAAGAGACTTAGTATTAAAGTTATATAAATAATATTAATATAAAGAGAAAGTAATTATTCTCTATTTTAAATTAATTAAATAAGTTATAATAATAAAAGAACTATAATATAATAACTCTTTATCGATGAATCTAGAAAAACGATTATATTTAATTATTATTTAGTTAATATATATTACGTATTTTATAATCTTAATAAATCTTAATATTAAAATTATAAAATTATAATTAAAATCTATATAAAATAATTAAATTAAATTTTAAAAATAGTTTTATAACTCTATAACATAAAGCTAGTAAAAATCTAATTAAAAATTTGAATTTTTATAATTTGAATTTATCCTTTATTAGGTATTAGATATTTAATTATATTAATATACTAATTTTATTATCTCTTTTTATTATTCTTCTATACTTTTATATTTATATTTTTAATTATATATACGTAGTTACTTCTTCGTTATAATAGACTTTACGTTTTATTAATATTTTAAAAGAAAATAAACTTGAATTATTTCTAAAATATAATATTTCTAAATTTATATCTTTATTTTTTTTCAAATTAATAATTATAGTATTCTCTAAAATAATAAAACCGTAATCGTTAATTATATTTATAATATTTAGGATTATTAATTACGTATAATATTTATCTATTAAATTCTCCGTTTTACGACGAATTATAAAATAGTAATATATTATATATATTTACGCCCCGTTAAAGGCGCTAATATATTATATATATCTACGCCCCGCTACCTCTATAATATTATTATTTATCGATACGGGGTTCTAGTTTTAGTATTATAAAATTTTAATTTTTAATAATTTTATATTAAATTAATATTCCCCTATATTATTAGAATCTCTAGAGATTAGTTTTAATATTAAATTTAAAATTTAAAAACTACTTAATAATAAACCCTATATTTATTTTATATTTTTAATATTATTATTAAACCGCTAGCTCTACGCTAGCGGTTTTAAATATTATAATTTTAATCTTTTTTAATCTTTCTAAAGAAAAGGCCTATTATTATTATAATATCGGGTTTAACCTCGGGACGTTTAAAAGAATTTAATAATAATAATATTAATTAATCCTTTTCTAACGACCCCCGTTATAAAGATAATAATAAATTTAAATATATTATTACCCCCGAAAAGACTTTAGACGTATAGTTTAAAATTATTAAAAAAGAAAATCGTCGCCTTAAATAATAATAAAAATTAAAGATATTATAAATTTGAAATTTAAAATTATATAATCCTATTATTTTATACCCGCTAGCGGAGCGCTAGTAGAATCTATTATTTATAGTAGAGGTTCTTTAATTATTATACTTACTAGTAGAATAATAATAAATTTAATTATATTTAATAGGAATATCTTTATTAGGGCGAAAACTTTATATTTTAATAAAATATATTTTATAAAAGTACGAGCGAAGGTAAATATTTATACTAGTTCCGCGATATTAATATTAAATTTTTAATTAATCTTAAATATTTTACTATCGATTATTTAAAAATTATATATTATATAAACTCGTTAAAAAGTGACTCTTTAACGTAGTAATATAAATACTATAATTTATATAATTTAGTTAATATTATATTTAACCTTTTTAAAAAGTATCTTTTTAATTTAATAATAAATTTAATTAACTACTATCTCCTCGCCTAAAGAAGAAGGGTAATAAACGTAAAGTTAATATTATTAATTCTTCGTATAATAAAATTATCTATTATTATTATAAAATAGAAGATTATATTAAATCTAAATATCCCGATATAAATAAACTAGTTATATACGTCGACGCGGTATTAGTAATAAATGATCAAGTTTAATTTACGCCTCGGAAGAAGGGTTAAAAAAACGATTAATAGAGATATATTCTTTTATTCTTTCTAAGAGTTAAATTACTCTTTAAAATAAAATTAAATACTTTATTACCTTAATTAACTCTAGAGCGTAAATTAATTCAATTTTATAACGGTTTATTATTAAAAATAATTTAGAACTTTATAATACTACTTTACTATTAATTAAAATAATTAACGGGTAAAGTATATATTACTATAGCGCGTATTAATTAAATTATTAAATAGTCGATAATTAAAGTTAAGGGCGTGAATATAATACTCTATTCTATACTATAAACTTTAAAGATTTAAATATTATTCTAGGTATACCTAAATTATATTAATTAAAAATATTAATTAATTCTAAAACGGATTAATAACGGTTTAAAATTAATTCTAGTAATTTATAAATTAAGGAACCGGCTAAATTTACTAATAATTTTAAAAATAAACCGAATATATTCGCGGTCGTATATATTATAATAATATAAAGTAAATAGGAAAAACTTTCTAACCTAAAGATTCCTAAGGAACTTATAGAGTTTTATAATATTTTTTTTAATAAAAAAGCGAGTACCTTATTTACTTTTAAATTTAGAGATTATATTATTAAAATAAAGATTAATAAAGAACCGCTTTATAAACCTCTCTATAATTTATCTTAAACTAAATTATCGGAGTTACGGCGTTATTTAAAATCCTTATTCTATAAAAGTTAAATCCGTTATTTAATTTCTTTAACTAAAGTATTTATTCTTTTTATATTTAAAAAAGATAATAAACTATATCTTTACGTTAATTACTAAAGTTTAAATATAGTAATTATTAAAAATCGATATTTACTACCCTTAATCACCGAGATATTAAATTATTTATATAATTCTAAAATCTTTATAAAGCTGGACTTTAAGGATATTTATTATAAAATTATTATAAAATCTAGATTAAAGAAAACGATAAATAGAAAATTATTTTCCGAACTCGTTATAATTATTTCGAATATTCAATTATACCTTTTAGGCTCGTTAATATACCGGCGATATTTTAAACTTATATTAATTATATATTTATAAATTTAATAAATATAATATATATAGTATATTTAAATAATATCCTAATTTATAGTATTAATCCGGCGGAATATTAACGGTATATTAAATAAATATTTAAATAATTATATTAGTTCTAGTTATTTATAAATTTTAAGAAATATTAATTTAATACCGAAATAATCGAGTTTTTAAATTTTATTATATTTATTAATAAAGTAATTATAGACCCGGAACGCGTTAAAATTATTAAAGAGTAACTTTAATTAAAAATATATCGAGAGGTATAAATCTTTTTAGGCTTCGCTAATTTCTATAAACGATTTATTTATAATTATTTTAATATAACTACGTCGTTTACTAACTTATTTAAGGGTAGTAAAATAAATAGAAAAATAAATCTATTTAAATAAATAAACGGCGCTACGGAAATTTTTTAGATTTTATAAAATATATTCGTAAACGCGCTTTTTCTACGCTATCATAATCTAATTAAATAATTATATATAAAAATAAATACTTCTAACTTTAAACTTTAACTCTATATTATTATAATAAAATGAGAATAATTATTAACGTCTTATAGTATTCTAGTCGCGGAAATTATATTCTCTAAAATAAAACTACGAGATTTATAACTAAAAATTACTCGCTATTATAATAATAATATAATAATAATAATACTACCTAGAAAGTAATCTCTATTATATTAAAATCTAGATTAATTATAATAATTTAAAAGATTTTATAAAATAAAAAGAACTAAACTTTAAATAGGCCCGTTAAATATTTAAATTAACTATTTATAATTTTGAAATGTTTTATCGGGCTAGAAAATTAAATCTTATTAATATACCGTCGCGGCGCTTTAATTATAAGAGAGTATCGCCGTTAAATATTAAATTATTATTAATATTTTAGAATAAATTTATTCTTTAGATTCATAGTTAACTAGCGGAAAAAAATAATAAAATAAAAATAATTATAACCTCTATTTTTTAAATTATAAAGTTAAGAGTAGTAATTTTAAAGCGGGATATTATAATAATATTTAAAACTATATATAATAATCCTAAAAAGCCTATTAAAACGTTAATTCGGGAATTATAAATTTATAATAATTAAATAAACTCTTTTCGAACTAGAGTAAATATATAAAAGAACCGCCGTCGTATAAAGAATAAAGTATAGATTATAAACTCCGAGGGATTATTAAAATATAATAATTATTTTTATATATTAAGAGATAAAGCTCTAAGAGAAGAGTTTATAAAAAAATATTATAACGATCCTTTAATAAATTATTTTAACGTTACGAAATTATATAAATTATTTACCCGAAATCTTTTCTAGGAGGGTAACTTAAAGTAGATTATAAATTATATTAAAATCTACGATATATATTAACGGACAAAGGCGCCGCGATATCGTTTATATAGCGAATTAAATTCGCTTCCTATTACTATTTAATTATAAAAGGAAATTTTTATAAATTTTATAACTAGTTTACTACCTAATAAATATAAAGATATCGTTTATAATATTATCTTTATTATTATAAATCGATTTATTAAAATATTTAAATATATATCTATAATTATTAAAATCGATACTATTTAATTAACGAAAGTATTTTATTCTAAAATTATATATCGTTATAATATATTTAATAGTATTATTAGCGATAGAGGCTTTATTTTTATAAATACCTTCTAGTCGATTATATATTTTTATTCGAAAATTAAATAATATTTAAATACTATTTTTTACTCTTAAACGAATAAATATATAAAGTATTAAAATTAGATACTAGAATACTATTTATATATATTTATTAATAATAAATAAATAAATTAGGCTAGATTATTATCTATAATAGAATTTTTAATAAATAATAATTAAAGTACTATCGTCGGAACGATATTATTTTTTTATATATATAATTACTATTTTAAAATCCGCTAGGAGATCGAGAACGATTCTAGAGAAAAAAAAGTATTAATTATAAATAATAAAATACGATATTTATAAACTTTAAGAAATAAAGTTATAAAGTATCTTTAAAATACTTCCGAATATTAAATTAAATAATATAATAAAATATATAAACTATAAAGTTATAAAGTTAGCGATTTAATTATATTAATAATAAAGAATTTAAAGTAAAAGTATTTAGATAAAAAATTATCCTATAAATTTATAGAGCCCTTTAAGATTATTAATTAATAAAATAAAAGTATAAACTTACTACCTACTACTACTTTCTATATATAGAATCTATAATACTTTTTATATATCGTTATTTAAATTATATTATCTTCGCGATTATATTAATACGGCGGAATCTTTTATATAAACCCCTGAATTTATTAATAATAATAAATTATAAAAAGTAGAAAAGATAATTAATAAAATTAATAATAAAGAAAATATCTAATATAAAGTTAAATAAACTAGTTAGAGTAAAGAATATAATTAATGACTACTGAATAAAGAGTTTATTAATATTAATAAATTAATTAAATTTTTTAAATAGGAGGGTAGTAAATATAAATATATAAATATAATTAAAGAAGTTACTTAATTATATAAAATAATAAAACGGAGTAAAAGAAACTAATATTAAAAATAAATATTACTACTTTTATATTAATATTTATATAACGGACGTTCTCCTCTATATTTATAACTTTATTAAATAGTTTTAGAGTATAACTAAATTTAATTTATTATTAAACTATCTATATACGATAGCGATAAAATATTATATTTATAAAAATATTTTTATTTTAAATATAGTTTATATAGATATTTAAAATATATTATTAAATAATATATTTAGGTAAATTTAACTAGCGCCGATTTAAGAAAAAAAGAATTCGATATTATTATTATATTATACGAAAGATTTAATTATTATTAGAATTATTAGAAGAAAATATAGTCTCTTTAATATAGTCCTTAAAGATATTAACTTCCTCGGGACTCTCTAGGTCCCGTTTATATTAACGGAAACTCTCAGTCTTTTTTTCGAGAATTTTATTTATTATCTCTAATTCCTTAATATATTAATTCGCCGCCGTTAATTAATTCTATAAATTAATAATTATAATAAAGGTTTACCTACTAATTATTATTATTTTATTATATACTTTATATTACTAGGTAATTTCTTTATTTATTAATTTATATTTATATTCTTTTTTAAGAGTTATATTATCGATATAAATATATTAATATATAAACTTTTTTACCTTCTTTTAGAAAGACTTAAAGATTTTTTATTATTAATATATATTATTTTAAAACTTACGGTTATAATTTATTTTTATATAATAATCGATTTCGTAGTAATTAATATAATAAAGTATATAAAGAGAGGATATATCTCGAATATAATTATTATTAAATTAGTAGAAATAGACCTAGTAAAGAAACTACGAAGTATAGTAAATTATTATTATAATTAGTATTACGTAGTCGCGCTAATAACGGACTAGTTATATTTACTAGTATATTTATAACTAGAATAAATTAATATAAATAAATTAATACTATCGGTAAATAAGAGCTATTTATAGAATTAGAAGAAAATTATATATAACGAGAGTATTATCTATATATTAGTTATAATACTAGAATACTATTATAGAGTTAGAGTAATGATATATAAAAGAGGCTAGAGGAGTTACGAAGAGAGAAAATAAATAAACGAGCGAGTTTATTTTAATAATAAACCGTCGCGCTAAATACTTTATTATTATTATATATCGATACGCGGCTCCGCTCCGCTATCTCGCTTTTATTAATAGTAATTATTATTACTATAGTAATTATATTATTACTAATCTCCGGGTATAATATTAAAACTATATTATTTATATATAATATTTTACTACTAGTATTTTTATAATATAATAAAAATATATAGTAAGAGTAATTACTACTATTTTATTACTAGTACTATAAATACTATAGGAATAATCTAATATACTATATTTACTATAAGTACTATAAGCGCTATAGGAACGATAATATATACTATTTCGCTCCGTTACTATTATATATAATAGTACTATAGGGACGAAAGAAATATTATTTAATTAATTATTATTACTATATATTAACGCTATAGGGACAATTTTATAAATATATTATTTATTTACTACTAATATTATTATATAATAGAAGTAGTTAATAGTATTACTTTTCCGTTACTAGTACTATATCGTAGTACTATAGAAGTAATTTCGTATCACTCCGCGACTAGTATTATATATTAGCGCTATAGGACCGATAATATAAATTAGAAAACTCTTTTCCCTTATTTCTTTTAAAGGGTTTAAAGGTTTTTATATAAACTTCAATAAATTAATTAAATACTATTTCGTAACTAGTACTATAAGTATTAAAGAATTAAATATATAACTTTATATTTAAATTACTATATAATAATAATATTATATTAAACGACTTTTTTTTCTTATTTACTTTAAGAGGTTTAAAGATTTTTTAATAAATGTTTTTTAATTAAAATATTTAGGTATTTAAAGACTAGGGCTTAAAGAGAGAAATAATTATAAAATAATAATATATTATATATATTTACGCCCCGCTAAAGGTATTAATATATTATATATACCTACGCCCCGCTACTTCTATAATATTATTATTTATCGATATAGGGTTCTAGTTTTAGTATCGCGGGGTTTTAATTTTTAATAATTCTATATCGAGTTAATATTCCCCCGTATTATTAGAATCCTTAGAGATTAATTTTAATATTAAGTCTAGAATTATTTCAAAATATAACTCTAAATAGAGTACTAGAAAATATACGATATAAATCGAGAAATAGAATATAATAAGTAGATAAATAAAATAAATACTTTTATTTTAAAGTATATAATAATCTCTCAAAGTTATTTGAAAGAAATTTAACTTCGAAGATTAAAAGAGATTAGTATAAACTAGTATAATTAATATAAATAACGAGTTTATATAGTATTTATTAAAAACTCTAGAGTCTCTTATTTAATTAATATATTAAGTCTCGATATATTTATAGGTCTACGAGATAGGTAAATAGAGTCTAAAACTAAAATAGAAGAGAAACGGAGGGAAGAATAAATAGTATTTTAAAATAATTATAACTATCGGCTACTAACTAGTAAAAAGAGAAAATAAATTATCGATAAATTAAAGTTTTTAACCGACGAGGTTTCTTTAACGGCTAGTAGGCGCTACTAGTAACCCTACTAGAAGAGTATTCGCGGAACTCTCTTATTAGTAAAGTAGTTTTACTAGAGTAGGTATATAAATCAATTAATTAATTAATCAAGTCTCGATATTAATTAAATCTAGCGAAAAATAATCGTCGTATTTAAGTAAACTAAATTTAGTAATAATTACTCGAGTATCGCGACTAATTGAGTAATATATAAATATTCTTTATTTTTTACTTTTATTAATAGTTAATTAATATTTATATTAAATAATTTAAGAAGGATTTTAAATTTTATTTTCTTTATCCTATCGAATCAAGGCGTTTTATTTAATATTTTAAAACTTTTCCCTAACTACGATATTGATTTTATATATTACTTTTCAATTTATTTAATAATTTAGATAATCTTTATTAAATTATTAAACTCTTATTATATATTTATTTATTTTATATACTCGATTATAACCTAGTCCCCCTTTTAGTAAATTATATTGAATTATAATTTAAATATAATTTTCTCGATTTATATTTAATTATTATTCTTAAACTCTAGAGTTAATTAATATAATTATTATATTATAAAAATACTACTCTTTATAAATTAAAGAATCGGTATAAATAAATATTTAATAAAGTTATATTTTTTGATATTTTCCTCTAGTAAATAACTATAATTAGTTAGATCTTTAACGATATATAGAGTATACTAGATAAAGAATTATTCGTTATTTTCTAATATTATTAACTAGATCCTTTTTCGTTAATATTCCGATAATATATTAAATATATAACGAGGATTATATAAATTTAATTTAGTTATCTACTAGATTAGGATAATAGTTATATTTTTAAATATATTTATTCGAATTTTTTATAATAGAGCTAGAAAATCCGCTTTAAATTAATTTAATTGAATTTAATATATAATATTTAAAAAATTGAATTAAATTAATATTAAGTAATTAATTAAAGTAAATTAAATATACCGTTAATTAAAGTAATTAAAGATTATATTTTATAATATAATAGAAAGATTTTTATATTAAATAAAATTTAAATTTATTTATAAAAAAGACTCTTTATTTATTTTTCGGAATTTTACGACTTTATTTTTTAAAAGAAAATAATTATATAATTACTAAAATATTATTTAAGTAACTAGAGTTATTAATATTAAATTTAATAACTTTTAATAACTCGTTATTTATTAATTTATATAGAATAAACTTTCTATTTAGGATAATAAACGATATTTTTATAATTTTATCATTATTAATATATTTACCGGCGATAATATAATTATTATTAATTAATTAATTAATTTATATACCTACTCTAGTAAAACTACTTTGTTAATAAGGGAGTTCCGCGAATACTCTTTTAATAAAGTTACTAGTAGTATTTACTAATTATTAAAGAAACCTTATCGGTTAAAATTTTTAATTTATTAATAATTTCTTTCCTCTTTTTACTAGTTAGTAACCGATAATTATAATTATTTTAAAATATTATTTATCTTTCCCTCCGTTTCTTTTCTATTTTAATTTTAGATTTTATTTATTTATTATATAAACCTATAGGCCGCTTTATTATAAATTTATTAAATAATTAATATCTACGGCCCTCCGGTCGATAGTTTCTTCCTTTTCTTCCTCTTTTTTTATAAATCTAGGTATATCGCTAGGTCTTAACGATAATTTAAATTTTACTAGTTATTCTTTAATAAAAGAGAATTAACCGAGTTATCCCGTTTTTATTATTTACTACCCGGCTATATATATATTTTAAGCCTATATTAATATCTTTTTAAAATCGTATATATTTATTTATTCTATTAACTTCGTTTTATCCCTAGCTAGTTCCGGGTAAAATAATAATATATATTTTATACTCTATTTCCTTTATTTATACTAGTAACTAGCGCTACGGATTATAAATATCTTTATTTAGTATAGAAATTTATTTAATCCGATTTTACTATATTTTAATTATATTATTATAGAGCTTTTAATTTTCTTTAATTAATTATAGTAATTAAATTAATCCCTGAATAAATCTCCTTTTTAAACCGGGTTAGTAGTTTATATAAAAATTATTATTTATAACTCTCCTATTTATTTAATTATTACTAGCGGGTCTAGTTTTTTACTTTTTAATTAATAACTTTAGTATTTTAATATTCTTCGATATTTTTAATTAGATTTATCTAGTCTTTTCTCCTTTTTATAATTATAATTACTTTATATTATTCTTTAAATTCTAGGACGCGAAGTACCTAGGCTTCCTTTTTTATTAATAGTATTAGAGATATTTATCGTTACCTACCTTCTCTACGCTAGAGTTTATTCTAGATCCGTATATTTTTTATAATCGTAATTAAATAGGTCCCTCGACTAGTTTAATATTATATTACTAGGCGGTTTAATTAAAAGTTAATTAACGCGATTACTAATTTAATTTTAAATACTAGAATTAAGGTAATTTTAAATACTTTTAAAACTATTTTAAAGTAGTTATTCTAAATAATTATTAATTTCTTTATATATCTCTTTATAACCTCCGTCGTTTTTTTTAATTAATATTATATCGGAGTCGTAAACGTTAATATTAATTTAATTACTATATTATATATTCTCCTATATTTCGCGAAGGTAGCGCCTTAAAACGAATTAATTAAATATTTTATAACGCGGCTTTAATTAATCGCTTTAGTTTTAATCTAAATTAGATATAATTTTAATTTTAATTATAAATCAATATATAGTCTTAAGACCCTAATATTCGTTTTAGATTCGATAATTATATTCCTAAAATTTATCGTTATTTCTATATTAAACTTCTTCGGTATTCGAGATATATAAACTAGCTCGTACTTTTAAAGGGTAAATAATATTTTATAAATAATTATTTATTTTAAATAAATATTATAGGCCCGTTTTAAATTCGTATAATTCTTTTTTATACTCTCGTTATAGGCGAGTAAATAGATATTATTTATAAATCCTCTAACTTATATTAATAAATTTATTTGAATATACTCCTCGATTAATAGTATATTAAAGAATAGAAAAAATACCGGTAAAATAAACGATCTTTATAGGATACTTATTATTATTTTCTTTATTATACTCGTTCTTTTTTTAAATATTACGGATATAGTTTTATCTAATAGAAAGTTTATTATCTAGTTAACGATTAAACTAGGTATACTTTTTATTTATAAATTATATAATAATCTTTTATATAAAACGTTATTAAATACTCCCGTTATATTTAATAATAATAGATTTATTATCTTTCCCCTCCCGTTTTTACTATAATTCTATATAGTATATATTATATCTATAAAAGTCTCTAGCGCGGTTTTTATTAAATATTTTTATCTAACCTCTATTTATTATAGTAGTAGTAATTTATACTCCTCCGCTATATTATTTAACCTTCTAGAGATAATTACTTCTAGTATTTTATTAAATATATCGAGGAGTATAATAGGGTTATATAATTTTAGTTTTAAATAATCGCCTTTTTTCAATTTTTTAAAAATTATTATATTAGTTTTTTTAAAGTATTTTAGGTAGTATTTTTATCTAAAGTAAACCTAGAATAAATAAATAATAACGTCTATTATTCCCGTTTTTATTATAGTTTTTAAGAATTAATTCGGGATTTTAATTATTCCTAGTACTTTATTAATAACTAAATACTATATTACTTTATATATTTTTATCCTAATTATTTCCTAGTTTATTTTAACGGGCTTTAAATATTTTATTCTATTAATATTATTTAAATCTACCGTCGGTAAAGAGGGGAATAATATTCTTTATAAAAAAATTATTTTACCCTCGAAGTTTTTAATTTTTCCTCCTTTATTATCTTTAATAATTAAAAATTAAAGAAGTTTTTTAGGGCGGTTATTTTTCTTTTTTCTTTATCTCGCGAGTTTTTATACTCCTACCGGCTTTAGCGAGGCTTTATATATATTTTCCTATTAAAAAAAATTCGTTCTTCGAATTATATATATTTTTTTATTATTTATTATATCTAGGGCCTCCCTTATTTAAATATTTCGATTTTATTTATACTTCTTTATATATTCCTTTATCTTTAATATAATATTAATATAACGAGAGTTCTAGTAAAATTTGGCTCTTTAGTATAAACGGGCCTATAAGATTATAAATTTAATAATTTTTTAAAAACCTCCTATTATTTTATTTAAATATTAATTAATATTTTTATTACTTTTAAATTTTAATTCCCTTAGTATTTAATAAAGGGACTTTACGCTTTATTATATTTCCTTTTAAATAATATTATCTTTAATCTTTTTTTAGGTATAATAAATATATAATATTATTTCTTTTTATATTTACTCGAATTCCGTTATTACTAGTCTATAGTCGGAGTTATAATATAAGTCTTTATAAACTATAAAGTTATTTATAACCTAGTATACTCCTTTTATAAAAAATAATAAATCGATTATATTTTCTTATTCTCGGGCTTTCTATATAATAAATATTTTTAATAATTTTAGTTTTATTTCCCTCGACTCTATTATCCCTAGGAGATAATTAATTATAGTATAATATATATATCACTTAATATTATTCTAGCTAGGGTAGTAAAAGTTAAAATTCTTTAAAAAAAAAATTCGCTTTCCTCCGCTAGCACTTCCTCTAGTAATAATAATATTAACGGATTATTAATCGAGGTATACTATACTAATAATAAGTTATATATATTATAAATCTATATATTTTTATAATAGGGGATTCCTCGATTAATAGTCTCCTCCTCCTCGATTTTATCCGATCGAGATTCCTTTTTATTTCTTCGCCCTTTTAATATAATTTTTATAAAGTATAAATTACCTCTATAATAAACTAGTTTTTAATTATTTATATCGATTCTTTTATTTATATAAAAGTATATACGGGTCTCTAGGCCTCCTTTATATACTAGGTAGAAATAATTAATATTATTATTATATAGTATCTAAATAGTAGGGTTCTAACTAGGCTCTTAAATAACTAAAATATTAATATTTTTAATTTATTTATTTTAGAGTAACCCTATTATTAGTTTTAATTTCTTTTTAATATTATATTATATAACTCTAAATTAGGTATTATAATTTATTACGCGTTAATATTATATTTATAAATTCCTCGTTTATTTTTTAGTTACCTAGTAGTATTAATTCTAGTTAGTTTTTATTTAATTAATTAAATATTATTCTTAAGAGATTATTTAAAATTTAAAGAATTATTTACCTAAATATTACTATTAATTTATTATTTTATCTCGGCCTCTTTATTTTCCTAGGTATAATAATAATATTTTAAATTATATTAATTATATTTATTATTATTTTCCTCTTCCTCGCGCCTCTAGCCGGTATTAATATAAATTTATTACTAGTTAATTATACCTAGGAGCTTAAAGTTATTATTCTTAGTAATATCGCGAACTACTTAAATTTATTCTTTAATTTTTATTAGATTCGGTATATCTCTTTTTACTTAACTAGGTACGCTCTACTCTAGGATTTATAATATCCGGAGAAAATTATATAACACTTTTCCTTCGGACTTTTAATACTATATTTATATAATTAATATAATTCTATATATATCCCGTATTTAGGCTAGTTTTTATAAATTAAAACTATATAATTATATTTTTAATAATTAAAATACTACCTCGGGTTATTTATTCTCTTTTATTTTTTATATAATAATAATTATTCGCTTTTTAAAAACCCGTCCGTTACTAGTCTATTTATTATATCTAGGTCCGGGATCTCGAGAAAAAATATTAAATACTTTTTCTCGCGATTATATTCGTCTAGTTTAAGCGCGAATTTTAATTATTTTATATTTATAATATTTAATCTCGGGTATAGCCTATAGTTATTCTTTTATAATATCTTTATTATTATTTTTTAATTATTTGTATCGACGGCCTCTTTTTTTATATTATATATTATTATTATATAGATTTATTTTAGTACTCTCGCCGAAGGGTTAATGCTTTTTATTTATTTAATTATTTTCTCTAACTTTTATTTTACTTTTATTATTATATAATATAAAACGAAGTCTCTTTTTATTATTTATTTTACCCTAATAATCGACTTTATTACCGAGTAGGCTTCGTTCTAGAATATTTTAATTAATTAAAAATTAATTATTTTCCTAAATTATTCTTTAGTTTTAATATTATTTATTCTAATTATTAATTAGTTCGCCTTCGCGTTAATTATTATTATAGAGGGAGGGGAGTTCGTTTCGGTTATATACTTTAATAAAATAAATATATTTCTACGGGTAATATTAACCTAGTTCTATATTAATAGTATGAATATACTCTTTACTCTAAATTTTTAAATCTTTTATTTTAACGACTCTATTTAGGTTAATTAAAGTATACGTTTTTCTATTAATTTTTATATATAATTAAAGATTATTTCTAATATAATCTACGTTAGTTATAGCCCGTAGTATATTATCTATTATACCTCTTTATACTCTATATCTTTTATAGCTTTTATTATAATTATTATTAATTTTTCTAATATTTTTATATTTTTTTTATATTCTCTCGTTCGATTACCCGTCCCCTTTATTTATTATAATATCTTCGTTATATTAAAATATATTAATAATTTATATTTACCCTCTATCTTAATACCTTAAGTTTTATTTTTATTATCTTTATTCTTTTTTATTTTAACTAATTTCGTACCTCTAGTAGAATTTTCCTCGTCGTATAATACCCGTATTTTAAGATCCTTTATATAATTATTATTATTAAAGTTATTTATACGTAGTATTTTCGTTATATATATAGAAATAATATAATAGTCTTTTCTAATAATAATTCTAAAATCTATTTTATTAATATTTTATATATTTTTATTTATTACCCCGAGTCTAATATATTTATAATAGAAATATCTAAAATCTCTTAATATATTCTTTAAAATATAGATAATTTATTTAATTTATTTAAAAAAAGCGTTTATTTGTATTAATATATTTTAGGATATCTTTTAATAAATCTAGTTAATTAATATTAATAAACTCTTCTCTAAAATTTATTTTTTATAAAAATTAAATCTATATATCTCTAGAGTACCCCTAGTCTTATTAATATATCGAATAAATTATATAATTTAATAAACTCGATAATAGTAGGTTTCTAGACTAGGGTAAATATTATATTATTAAATATAATTTTTTTTTAAAGTAATTTATTAAAACCCGCTACTATAAATATTTAAAAAAAAATCGAAATCGCGCGTAATCTAAATAGTAAATAAATTAGGATTTTCGTTAATAAAAGTTAAATAGTATTTATCCTTAATTCAATAACTAAATAAAATTAATTTATTATAGAGGGGGTAGTAATTTTCGCAAATTAGAAAATAATATTTTAAAGATTTACATTACTTAGTTAATCGCGATACTCGAGTAATTACTACTAGATTTAACTTATAGAGATAAATACTAAAAGTCTTAATTTATTTAGTAGTTCGAGTATAGTATTTACTAGTAAATTACTAGTAAATACTATATATATTTTATTAAATATTTATCTTATTTCTTATCCTTTTATAAATATTTCTTATTTTTATTTATTTTATTATTTCTATTATTATTATTTAATTTAGTATTATTTACGTTATCGCTATAATTATTATTATTATTAGTTTTATTTCTAGATCTAAATCTTATTTTCTTACTCGCGTATTATTATTAATAATCTTTTATTATATAGAGTTAAATATTATTTTACTCGATTTACTTTTTACTAGTTAATATTTATTACTATTATAAAGTTTAAGAAGATTAATTATATAATTAAATATATTTTTTATTTACTTTTATTTTCGTTTTTAATTAGTTCCTATTTTTAATATCGAGTTTATATTTACCTTAAAATCTATTTATTTTAGAAGTATTTTTTTCGAGTCGTTTATTTCTTTATTTATTATTAATAAAACTTAATAATATTAAGATCGAGAAAATTATTATATTATAAAAAGCGAAATACGTAGGTATTTATAAAGATTAGTATTTAATAGTATAATATATAATTTAGTCTTTTATCTTTTTAAATAATAAAACCTAGAATATAAATTTAAATAAATAGAATAAACTTCTTTATTAAAATTATTATTTAATATTAATACTAGTCGATACTACTTTTTCTATTATTATATATAACTTTCTTATTTTTTTTAGTTTATTTTTTTTAAAATTTAAAACTATTAAGATTTTTAAAACCTATTCACTTTATTTTTATTATTAATTCTTATTTAATTTTCTTAATCGGTTCGAGCCGAGTATTTAATTTAATAAAAAAATCGATATTTCTTTTAGTTTTAATTTTAGTCTTCTAGATATAAAAAGAAATTTTATAATAATACGAGAAATAGTTTTAAAATATAAACTTTAAAGACTCTTTCTAATAATAATATATATACGTCGAATTATATTTTCTATACGTTATTTACTATATTTTAACTTTACTCTAATATATATTTAAATAAACTAATATTTTATTAATTTAAATTACTTTTTTTTAATTTTCTATTACTTTATATTTATATTATTTAGCGAATTAATACCGAGTCTTTATTATAATTATTATTAAACTAGATTTAATTATTATTTTATTATTTTAAATTTTAGGAATATTTAAGAATCGAAGAATTATTAACGAAAAAATATTATTTAGAAATTCTAAATAAGATAAAGATATCTCCTATAAATTCTTATTCTTTTATATTAATTTATTTATAAATCGTAATTATTAAATAGAAATTAATTAATAAATAAGATTTTAGAGTTTTTTTAAAAGGTAAGATTTTAAGTCTTTTATATCGTAATATATTATTAATTATTTCTCTTCTAAAATAATTAAAATAAATAGATTATAATTATAACTACGAGTTTTATTTATAAATTACTTTATCGACTAAGTATTATATAGATTAAAAAGAGTAGTAGTTTATTTTTATTTATATCGACTTCGGCGAGAGAGAGTATTTAAATTCGTTAAATAAAACTATAATTTTTATCTTAGCCGTTAGGCGCCTAGTTTTAGAGCGAGGGGTAGGAGCTATATTCCTAAGATAATATTTATAGTAGTTATTCCTATATATTCTATATACCTGGTATACCGCTCTCTTTAGATCGCTGGCCTTAAAATTCCCCGCAGCGGTGAGCAATGGCATAGTGCGATTTGGTATACCAGGCATTCGTTAGCGTCAACCAAGACTTTTGGCGTTTGTCTCCGTAGTCAGGTGCGACGATTAACTCCACATAGACCAGAATATTGAACAGCCCCGGCTTGGAAGATGTCAAGGCTATATCGTTCGCGTTTGGGAAGACCTCAGCATCAGGCCGCTGCGGCACCAAGAAACTAGGTACAGCTCGCCCTCCTGCTGAAGGGGGTTCTAAAGTATCGTCGAAGTTCTAGCCGTTTATGGCTGCGACTACCGGCACATAATCTTGCCCATTTATACCTAATTTCCGCCCGGCGCCCTTGAAGGAGGCAATAGCAAGTCGACGAGAAGTATAGATCTAAATGGAGCACAACTTGAACACGTTTAAACACTTGAGGGTTACGAGTTACCAGTGGGGTCAAATAGAGCACATATTTGGATTTAAGATTAGGACCCAGTTCCTTGTAAACTATCATCCTGTGTATAATCCATGAATCTAGCACCCAACTTGTAAAGTCGACTCCGCTATAGACCGTCCTTGCCAAAATTCGATGTAGTGGGAATACACAATCCGTCGCCCATGGAGTACTCGATGGCTGCATTGATGAAAATCGGAATGTTCGCTGGCGGGGTAGGTGATGTATGGACTGGTGCACGATGAGAGGCGAAGGAGCAAGTGCGGAGGGTTACTGCTAGAATACATTAGTCACCTCAAACGTTGTAGCATCATCATGTAAATGGGCTTGACTCACATACGTAGCTATTGGAACAACACTGCTCAATCGAGCTGTTCACCAAGTATGACATGCTGACACTCAACTTTCTGTGTCAGTCTTGAAGTCTGCATGACTAGGGTCCTGCGCTGTGTGTGTCCATCTTGCGTCCCATCCAAGCACAATTCAAAACGCAGGCATGATGGTCTCCATGGTATGAGGTACATTGCGTAGATGGAGTGGAAATGCAGTCCCTAATCCTCGACCCAGCAGAGGCGCTGCTAGCCCTCCAACCCTCCAGTATGTCCTGCCCAATTCTGTCTTTCCCAAATCCCCACCACCTCTTGACGTTTTCAAGGTCCATTCAAGCGCTGTTGGTGTGGTTGTCATATGCTGGGCAAACGTGCAGGTGTGGGTGATGGGAAGGACTTGTCGGCCATCATATGGTCAAAAGAAGGTGTCGGCTGGAACCTGCTAGAGTGATTAGCTGCGGAAAGCTATTAGTGTAAGCGATACGAACATGGTCTCTCAGATAGCGCTCAAAAGTCATGGATATCTGACGTCCGCGGTCACGAAAAGTCACCCAACCTTTTCGCTGAGGATGTAAGGCCACAGCGTCAGAGCCCCAGGTAACGACTGTAGGACGATGTGGGCCAAAGAGACGCATCGACTTAGTGACTCTGCAAGCATAGGGTCTGAGCTTGCGGAGAGGTGGGGTAGTGCGCCTGTGTGATGGAGATGGTTGCTGTTGCTGGGTGGTCCGAGGGTTCTGATTCTGGGTGTGAAGAGGTGGTGATAAAGAGACTGGAGTAAGGAGACCATCGTCTTCGGAGTCCGAGTCTGAGTCGTACATGGGCTGCGGTATTCTTGCTAAAGCTCTGCGGTAACCCTCTCGATAGTGGGCGCGTTGGATTTGGCGCATGACATCGTCATCCATCTTAACTTTATCATTGGTCTTGCCTAGACCCTCTATCGTCTGACCGGTGGCCATGTCAAATTATGCTGAACATATTGATGATTGTCGATACATCAATAATGAAGGTGATGATACGGAGGAGAATAGATGAGGAGGGTGTGCGCCAAGATACTAGCTCCACCTTTGCTGAGTCAGCAAGTTGGACTTCCCCGTATTACAGTACCACGACTAACTCACCTACTTGCACTTGATCCAACCTTGTGACTTGACCCATACAGCCCATTATCTGGGTGCGTGAAATGAATGTAGAAGACAGTGACATCAAGGTTGGTTTGCTATGCTAAGAAATCCCCTTATCCAAATTAATTCAAAACATCATCACCTTACTGTCATCTACTGCTACCGTACTACGTTGCGAGCTTGTTTATACTTCTTTCTCGATACACCCTCTTGCTCGCGCACTTCCAGCTCAAAAATTTCGTCATCAATTCCTCCCACTCTGTCCCTTCGTTTCCCGCTATCGTCTCGCTTTACCTCAGATCCTATTCTATCTTTGACACCTCAAGCCTCAGATCTCAATACATATTCTCATACTTGGCTTACGCCTGGTCTCTACCTTCTAATTGGGTTTGTGGTGAACTGTCATTCTAGCCAGATCTCATCATGGCACATTCTATACCTCATGACCCAGCGAACTCCAACAGTTCTGACGGTGATACCGAGCCATTTTCTCCTAAGACTACCGCCGCAATTATGGCTGAATATGACGGTTTCAATCCTGACCATGACATTTTGCGAATCACGCCTACCGATGAAAATGCGAAAATTGCTTTTGACGAACTTGCTGCTATAAGAGACAAATTAGATTACCACTACACCCAATTCATGGTTATCCATAAGACAAAGGTTGCCCTCCGTGGTCAAGGTTACGACTCTGGACCAGGCGAAGAGACGCAGCACTCGAGCGATGGTTCTAACGAACAACTGGTCTTCGACGGCTACTTCCGCCTTCATTTCGGCTGTTGGCCGATATTACCTGGCGGGCGATACGTGATTGGAAAAGGTACGCAGAAGGTCATGCCGGATCAGAATGTAGACATCCTTTTGGCTGCACCCAAATCCAAACACAGGAAGCACCTGGCTCCTGCCCACGCATTCGTACGGCTACACCATAAATCAGGTGCCTGGCTTCTCAAAGCAGGATTTGGGAAACATAGCACAGACGTTTTGACACCCGAGCTCATGGATTCTTCGCAAGGCTTTGAAGACTGCGAGCACGTATCTGTCATCTACGACGGTGATACCATGAGACACGGTACGGTTCGTTGCCTCTGTAAGCCTCGGAGCTCACTTATTATCGGGGGCATGCATTACACAATCCAATTCAACGTCAAGGATTTATCGCAAGAGGAAGTATACGTGAGCAATCGGGCCTTATGGTTGGAAGAGCGCGGAATTCCTGTCCCTGACACAAGACAATCGGGTATTCCCTTTGAATCTGATATCAAAACCAAGTGGGCCGTTTTCAGGGAAGGTATAGGTAGCGGTACCTTCGGCGTCGTTTTCGAAGGGCTTGATCCTCATACCGGAGATCTAAGGGCAGTGAAAAAGCTACCAATTAAATCAGCTGCACAACTTGAGGAAGTCATGTCAGAAGTGGGTATTGGGGAAGAACTCGCCAATCATCAGGGCCTAGTAAGAACGTACGGGTGGTGCAACCAGCAAGGCGAACCACGCTTGAAGGGTAAATACCCTTTTGAGATTTACATCTTCCAAGAGAAGGGGACATCTTTCTGGGACTACGACTGGAGAGCTGAGCCCACAATAAAATGGATTGATCGGAGACGCCTATGTAGGCAGCTTCTGGAAGGACTTGGGCAGATACACCGCCGTGGCTGGATGCACCGGGACATCACTGGGGGGAACGTTCTTCTATTTCCAAGTTCAAGGCCTCCGCGTGCAGCCTTATGCGACTATGGGAAATTATGCAAAACGCCAACGAGCAACGTGACTACTCTTGCAGCGATGCGATATCTCCCTCCAGAGATAGATCCCCAAAACCCGAGGATGTACGATCAGAAAATCGACATCTGGCTTTTGGGCCTAACTCTTATCCACTGTTGGTTTCCAAAGCCCTGGATGCAAGGCAGGCAGCTGCGAGATCGAGCACACCACATAACACTCCTTGCACTGTTGGCGGATCCAGCAAAGAGTCTTCAGCAACATGATAATGGCGCTTTCCTCGAGGATGCTGGAGCGCCAGAGTTCGCCTCGTTGATCGGTAAAATGTTGGCCTGGAAGGCTGTGGACCGTCCCACCGCACGAGAAGCCTTGGAGGACAAGAGCATGAGGATCGAAGAGGAGAAGCCGGAGACCACAGGGCTCAAGAGACCCTTGCAATAGTTATGTCCAGCACATAGGTAGTAGCAAAAGCTGTATAAGTGAGAACCTCTTCTCTTCCCTCATCGCCTCCAGCTGACACTCATCCTAGGCCACGCTGCTGCGCTTTAGCAAGGATCGAGCACCAGGTATACCTCCAAAACCTTGTCATCTACGATCTGAAGACTTCACATTGGACCTTGCTAGAGATCAAGGGTCCTTTACCCAAGGGCGGAGCAAGCCATACCGCTGCGCTCTACAATACTAAGTCATTCATCGTGCGAGGCCCAGTGGGAATAGAGGGCAATACTTCTTCAGACCCGAACAGCCAGGATTCGAAGCTTGTCGACGGACAGAAATTTAGCTGGAACAAATTCTACAGGCAAAAGTTTCAATAACATAAATTTTAGTAGCACAGGTTCGCTGGTCCAAAGCTGGCGCCCACTAGAACTAGGTAGTTGAGCGAGTTTAATCAAAAGAAAAGGATACGTGCAACCCAATCTTGATACACACTCTACCTCCATAGTAACGTATCGAAAGAGTCAATTATAGAATTAACTAAGGACAGCTTTGTCTCGTCCGCTCGTCACAGCTTCGCTTTCAAAAAGTGCGCGAAATCTATCTCTACTCATCACTGCTTAGATTAGAATTGCGGTAATTAAGAACTAAGATTATAGATAGTAGTATTTGCGATCTATAGAGCCCAAGGAAGTTAAAACTTAAGTGTGATATATCACACTTAACAATATTACTTTGACAACGGAAGAAATACTTGATATTACATCGTGAGGGTTTACTAAGCTACCTCTGTCCTTGAAAGAACTATATTCACGTTCCTACTTTTCGAATAAGCGAGGTAGTCTAGCTTAAGTATTCGTACTAATGGATCTCGTAATTACGTTCCGCAGAAAGTAGACAAATAGTCGACAAGAGTCGTTCACAATTTTTTCCTCGGAATAACACACGCTCGCCGCTAGCTTTTGCAAGCTTGCAACATGGGTATCTAAGCTCAAGACTCTAGGTGATATAAGGGGCGAGTACTTCGGTCCCTTATCACAGCCAATGCACATTTATTCGAAAATCACTCGCGTATACACATTCTACCTAGACCTACTTCGAACACAATAAACTAGAGAACCAAGCTTACATAAAACAATTCGAACTTTGTTCCATAGGCAGTAAGGCGCACGCATTTTAACCCACCGTAGCTAATTTACACTCTTCCTTTTCAATAATGACCGTCCTCTTGTATCCAATACGCACTCGTAGGAATCTCTTACAGTAGTATCACATTCGAACCATATTCTATAGGTAGTGAAGCGCGCGTATATCCCTCATTTTCTAATCTAGTATAATGAGTATCTAGCAAAGTAGCAGCTCCATCTTCTCTCTCTCCCGTTATAAATACGCTTCGGATTGGCGTAGGGTAGGGTAGGGATCGAGGTATAATCCCTACTCTAGCCTAGCGTAGGGATCTATTGGCGTGGGGCCTAAAATAGGGTAGAGTAGAATAAATATTTACTAAAGGATCCCTACTATATTAAAACGGATTTCTAGTAATTATTATAATAACCCTAAGGACGTATTATAACTACTAGTACCTCTATAAATATACGTACTTATAGTTACTACTACCTCTATAGATATATATACTTATACCTACTATTATCTCTATAGATATATATATTTATAGTTATTACTACTCTTATAGATATATATATCTATAACTACTACTACCTCTATAAATACGCGTATTTATAGAATAAATACTCGGACTTAATAATTATTTAAATTAATATTAAAATTAAGATTATTGTTAACTTAAAGTTAAATATAACCGAAAATTTTATTAAAGATATAATTTAATTCGTTTATTTTAAAATTGAGGGGATATTTAAATAATAATTTAATTTAAAATTTAAAATTAACTCTTTTTAAATATTTATTAATATATTTTAATATTAATATTTTCCTTTAAATTTAATATTTTATTCTAAAGAATATTTCGATTTAAAATTAGTTAAAAAGTAAAGAGTAAAGAATAATAATAAATATTAATTATAATAATTATTATAATAATCGTCTCTCTATAGTATAATTTATAATATATTTTATTATTAATCTATAATAGAGGTAGTAATAATTATAAATATATATATTTATAAAGGTAGTAGTAGTTATAAATATATATATCTATAAGGGTAGTAATAGCTATAAATATATATATCTATAAAGATAGTAGTAGTTATAAATATACGTATCTATAAAGGTAGTAGTAATTATAAATATATATATCTATAAAAGTAGTAGTAGTTATAAATATATATATTTATAAGGGTAGTAGTAGTTATAAGTATATATATCTATAAAGATAGTAGTAGTTATAAATATATATATCTATAAAGATAGTAGTAGCTATAAATATATATATCTATAGAGGTAGTAATAGTTATAAATATATATATCTATAGAGGTAGTAGTAGTTATAGTTAGAAATATATATATCTATAAAGATAGTAATAATTATAAATATATATATTTATAGAGATAATAGTATTTATAATACGTCTCTAGGGTTATTATAATAATTATTAGAAATCCATCTTAATATAGTAGAGATCTTTTAATAAATCTCTACTCTACTCTACTCTAATTTAGGGTAGGGATCGAACCGCGATCTTTATTTTATACTTTATTTTACTTTATTTTATTTTAATATTCCTTCTAAGAATCCCTATACTAGTCCGAAGTATAGTTATAAATATCCGCTATATATTTCCTTATATTACTTGTAGCGTATTCGTAAGAATTTCCTATAGTATATTCGTATTCGAAGAGTCCTCTATTGATAATAATACGTATTTAATCTTTTTATTTTCCTTTTTATTATAATAAATATTTATTATAGTTACTTTATCTCCTACTTTATTATTTATTAAATCCCGTTATATATTACTATATATCGCTTTAGATTTCTTATTATATATTTATGAAAATTTTATTTAATATATTCTTCGATATTAATATCGATTATTTAAAATTATTATTTATTTTATATTAATAAAGCGAGGAGCTAGTTTTTATCGAAAAAGATAAAAAAGATACGTAGATTTATAAAGTTTATATATTAATTCTAAATCGATTTAATTTCTAATTTCGTCTAAAATTACTAAATATATATTTAATACTTCGAATAATTTTAAAAACTTTCGAATAAATCGGAATAAATTAATCTTAATAATATCGATATATAATTAATTATATAATTATAGAATAAATTATATAGTCTATAATACCGCGCTAGTTTAAAGAAATATTACGCGCGTATATTATTTTCGTAACTCGACGTAAATTAAAATCTAAATTAAATTAATATAATTATAGCGCTTTATATAATCTTAGCGAGTTACTCGATACTAGTTAAAAATTAAAAATTTAGAATCTCAAATCCAAGTTACTATTTTTAGATTTTTAATTAAAAAAATCTTTTTTTCGTTATTTTCGTTATTTTCCCCCTAAAACTTAGAAAAAATATATATTTAATATTTCGACTCTTTTTATACAAATTCTCGCTTTATTAATATAAGTCTTATTTTTATTTTATATTCCTCGACGTAAAATCTATATCTTTTATATTAAAATCTTCCTATAATATCGTTTTTAAATTATCGGGAATTTTATTAAAAATCTAGTTTTCTTTATTATTATTTTTTCGTTAATTGGTTTATTATTTTAAAATATTCAAAGTATATAAATAATTGAAAATCTAACTCTTAGTATAATTTATAAAAATTAATATTATTTAAATAAACGAGAATTATAGTATTTTAAAATTTCTCGAAATAGTAAAAAATAAATCCTTTATATTTAAAATCGAGAATAAAGACGTCGACTATCTCTTTAGAAATAAAAATTAATTATAAGAAAATAATTTAATTTAATAAAGTTTATCTCGTAAATTTTTAAACTAAAATTAATATAACTCTAAAAGATAACGAGTTAGCGTCGAATTATTATATAAAGTCTTTCTTTATTAATTAATTAAATATTAATTTTTTTATTATATTAATATAATATTATATTTAAATAATCTCTATTAAGAACTATATTCGATATAAATCTTAATAAATATATTTAAGTATAGTATTATATACGTTAATCTCGGACGGAGAATAATCCTTATATATTTTTCTATTAACTATATAGCCTCGGGCTATAAATACTAGTTTTTTTAATTAGAATTTTAATATCGTTAACTTTATTATTAAAATAATAAATAGAGTTATAATAATATTAATTATAATTATTATAATTCTCTTAATTCTCTACTTTAGATCTATAAATTATTAAATAAATAATTTATTATTTTTACGTGAATAATATAATAATCGCTCGATAATAATTTATTTTCGTATTTTATAAATAAAATATAACGAGTTCGAGATAATATCGTTAAGGAATTTATAAAAATTCTCTTTTTAATTCTATATCTATATTTTTACTATCTTAACGTTTACGACTCTTTATTTCGTATTTTATATTAAAGAGATAAGAGTTATAGTATAGAAACTAAATAATTAACGTATTTTTAAAAATATTATTAATTTATTATATACGTTATCGTATACCTAGGCGTTATCCACGCGAGAATTTCGCGCGAATCGATTAAATCCGGGAATTAAAAGTTACTAGCGTTGAGAGTAATTTCGAGAAATCGCTATCGTCGATAGAGGTAATTATAGAATATTATATATATATGTATATATAGGTTATAAATAGGGGTATACACGTATCTATAAAGATAATAATAATTATATATCTATTTATTTATAATAGTAATAATAGTTATATATATACGTATTTATAGAGGTAGTAATAACTATATATATATATATTTCTAATAGTAATAATAGTTATATATATATCTATAGAGGTAGTAGTAATAGTTATATAAATAAATAATTCTCTATAACTCTAAATAATCTTGAGTAGTTTTAAATAACTCTAAAAATATTAAATTAATATTAAGAATATTAAGCCCGTATTAAATAACTTTAAAACTTTTAAATAACTCTAAATCCTCCGAGTCGTTTAAGATTTTTAAAGTTATTTATACTTTTATAAATAAAGTTATAATAATTATAATTACTTTAATATTAATTATTATATAAATTTAATATTATAGATAAAATTAATTAACTTTAATAAATAGTATTGAAAATAGAATATTATATTTTAGAAATATCTATTAATAAATAAATAGAGTAGAATAAAATAACTAATTAAATAAATATTAACTATACCGAAATAATAATCGATTAAGAATTTGATAAACAATTTATTAAATAACTATATATTAAAAGTTAATTTCTTCTAAAATAGAATTTCTAGAAGAGAGTTATAATAAATAGTTATATTACTTCTTCGAGGCTCTAGTAAAAAATTCAAATAACTCGTCGATAGAAAAGAGTTCAAATAATTAGTATATTTAATATTTTAAATAAATAATTCTCGTAGTAGAGATATTAAATTTATATTAAAATAAATAGTTCTCGTAGTAAAGATATCAAATTTATATTAAAATATTAAGAAAAAATTTAGAGACTAGTATATAAACGTAGATATTAATAAAATATTAATAAATAATTAATATTTATTAATATCTTTAATTATTAGAGTATATAGTTTAATAATTTATAATAATTAGTTTTATAAAAGAAATTCAAAAGTCTATAGAGTTATAAATTTAATATATTGAATTTTAACTAAGTTGTTAATTCTATTATAATAATACCGAGATTTAATTAAATAATATAATATATCTAAATTTATTATATAATAGAAATAAGAAATTATCGAGATTTATCTCTATATATTACTATTATTTTTCTCGTAATATATACGTAAAAGTTATTAGAGTTAGAGATTAGAGATTATTAAAATAATTCTTTATTAAATATATATATTTTAATTCGTTATCTATACGTATTTATTTTTACTATATATTAATATATTAATTTATAAAGAAATTAATCGTTTAATTAAATAAAATCTATTAAATATTATTATTATTATTATTTCTTTAATTTCTTCGAAGTTATATAATTCTCAAATCGATAATATAGAAAATAATTAACTAGTAGAATAAAGAGTATTTAATATATATAATATAAATATAATTTTATACTCGATATTAATTTTAATACTAAAATTTAGACTTATAATTAAAATTAAAAAAATTAACTTTTATTATATAAAATATTATCTATATATAAATATTATCTATATATAAATATTATCTATATATAAATAAAGAGATTTATATTATATTATATTTTTATTAATATTTTAATTTATTTCTAATATTTATAATTTTAGTAATTTTAATAATTTAAAATACCGCGATTTATTAGTTTTCGTGAAAAGCGATATAACTCTAAGATATATAGTAGTAGAGAATAGGCTTTCATAGTTAATACTTTAATACGAATATATTTTCGAGTTCTGAGGGTTTTCATACAGTGTTAGATTTAGTTAGTGCGCCAAGGCCTTTCACGTGACGCTGCTCCCCGTACCAAAGTGCTTGGCATTAGAAAACAAACAATAGCCAGCTTGCACTATCCTATGACCAGCACCTCATAAAGATCTTGACGACCATTACATCCCACGAAAGACGGCGGCCATATATGGGTACTCGCATCCGTCCTAAGCTGGTCATTCCAGAGCCTTCTGGGCCTCAGGATATCTCGACAGACCCAACACACGAGATTGTGTTCAAACACCCAGGCTACCCTGATCTAAGCAATGATCTTATAACGCTACCTGCTTATGACCGACCCAATGGAGGATTTGATCGCGATACCGCGTCTACTCTGTGTGGGATTCTTGCCGGCAACCGCTGGAACGGTTTCTTTACAGAAGAGCGCGACGGACTGAAGGTGAACGTCGACATCCTGAATGCATCGACATATTACTATTATCTTCAATCATCCGCAGGTAAGCACTCTGGTTTTGGAGAAACACTCTTCAAAATGCTCACAAAATACTACAGGCGACATAGACTCCTCGTACCCTGTGACTCCTATCTTCAGCGTATGGACCATTCCTCACAAGAACCTTCCACCCTCATGGCCGTCCTCCGTCCCATTCATACCTGCCACAACAAAGAGCGATATCACATCGGCGCTTGGGCAACGCGATTCTTTCAAATGTCAAATGAGCGCCTCTACCGAAGCTTACGAGAAGGCTCATATCCTACCTGTGCAAGAGAACGAGTGGTTCCACGCGAACCGGATGGACGCTTATATTTTCAACAAGAGATGGGTGGGAACACGAGGCGTCAACGACGTTAACAATATGCTACTGCTTCGAGCAGACCTCCACACCTTGTTTGACGAATACAAATTTGTCTTTATTCCGAAAAAGGAGATATCCTCCAGCAGCGGCAAGTTCGTCTCCCATATGCTCACCCACTCCAGAGAGTTATCTCAGCTCTACCACAACGTACAGCTCCAATCTTCAGAGAAACTCAAACCACAATTTTTACTAGCACGGTTGGCTTTCTCCGTTCTCCCGATGATGGAAGGCTTTCTACAAGGTAACCTCGCACGAAAACTCTATACAGTGACGGGGGACAGCTACACAGCTAGTGCTGAAGAATGCAAGAACTTTACGAGTACAACGGGAGCACGATCGCGCAACGTCAGTCCCCAAAAGTCATCGTCGCCCAAGCGGACACATGATCAAATGCAGCAATCAGGAGGGCTTGAAGGGCAAGGCACGCCCTGCGACAGCCAACCCAAACGCACTCGAACAGCGCCCCAAGACGACCCCATGACGAACATCAACTCTATCCCCTCTTCTCCTACAGCCAACACACCCAGTCACTCAGTCGACCACAAATTCCACCGTAGACCCAACTGCGAGCTTCTCTCCACTGGAGATTCGGGTACAACATTACCCTCGACATCTCCTCCTCGATTGAGCTTACCTCCGCCTCCAGCATCACCTCCAGCATCACCTCCAGTATCACCAGACACCCGCTCCTCCCTAACCGCTATCTGGGCTGAAGACGACCACTACAACGCCCTTCGCGAGAGTGCATTGGAGCAGGAACGAAAGAGATCGGATTCCAAAGGCAGTTGGGACAAAGAACTCGAGTGGGCAAGTCAGGAGCTAGCTTCTGCGAAGTGTGAGCCCGGGGGTATGGAGAAGGTGTACGAGATCATGGGATATGAGTTTCGGGATGCAGAGTTGCAGGCTTGAAGAGAGCTCGGGATTTACCTGTCGTTACTTCGGTATGTAATCGGCACGGCTGTAATGATGATGATGATGATGATGATGATGATGATGATGATAATTACCCCCAATTCTGCGACTGGTAGCTTTGCATGCTCGCTATTAGGCGCTTCAGCTCGTCATCTGTAGATGTTCTTGGTGTGGTATGCATAGGTTATGCTCCGTTCGAGGCCTGCCTACAGATCTATAGCATGATTCCTACGGCTCAAAATCACATTCGCTGCAAGGCACGCTTTCGTACTGTTTTGCTGCGCTTTGAGCTTTTGTGGAGTAGGTCTTTGGAAAGTTACGAGAAGCCTTTGAGTCGTCGCTGCTTGTGCTCTATTTCGCTCTTTTACTATATAGTGTAGGATGGTTTTAACTTACTAACCTCGTTTTTATTATCCTTGTTAAAATCTGATTAAAGCGATTACTATATCGGTCTCGAGAATTATAATTAAAACAATTATAAATACTCCTAGAATTATTTTTAAATAATTATTTTCTATAATTATTAATTTTTAAATTTATCTCTTCGAAGTTATATTTATATATTTAAATTAATATTATATCGAGAATACAAATATTAATAATAACTTTATTAATATATTATATAATTTTTTATATTTGTAAAAAGTAACGTTTTATATCGATTTAATAAAGTATTTAATAACGCGGTTTTAATTAATTTTTCCAACTTTAAATTAAATTAAATTAAATTATTATTTTTATTTTAAATTAATATATAGAAGGATTTATTATCTAGTAAACCGAATCGTCGAGTAGGCTAGCCTATTAGGGCGGAGTACCCGGAGATTTTAATTTTCTTACTCTAGAGTCTAGCTCTAGAGGCTCTTTAAATATAAAATTATTATAATTTAAATATAAACTATATTAATATAAATAAAACTTTTAGTAAAAAGATTATAGTAATTATTAATCGCTATAACTTTATCTACGAACTATAATATTAAAATTCATAATAATAGAGTTAGAGTATAGTAATTTATAGAGTAATTTAGTTTACTAGGTAATAAACTCTTCTAACTCTAGTATTTAAAAATTTACTCTTAACTCGATAATTATATTCTCGATATTTATCGTTATTTTTATATTATAATTCTTTAGTATTCGAGATATATAAGAAAACTCGTACTTTTAGAGAATAAATAATATATTATAAATTTTTATTTATTTTGAATAAATATTATAGACCTACTCTATATTTCATTAATTAATTAATTAATTAACTTATATATTTACTCTAGTAAAACTACTTTATTAATAAGAGAGTTCCGTGAATACTTTTTTAATAGGGTTATTAATAGTTTTTACTAGTCGTTAAAGAAACCTCGTTAATTAAAAATTTTAATTTATTAATAATTTATCTCCTCTTTTTACTAGTTAATAGCCGATAGTTATAATTATTTTAAAATATTATTTATCCCTTCCCTCTATTTCTCTTTTATTTTAATTTTCTTAATTTTATTTATATATCTCGTAGGCTTATAGTATATTATAGAATAAAATAGAGAATTCCTTCTCTTCCCCGGCTAGAGAAGAGAACTAGGGAAAAGAAAAGAAAAAAACGAAAACTCGGTAATTCTCTTCCCTGGAGTAGAGAAAAAAAGAGAATAATAAAGAATCTCTTCTTTATTCTTTTTATAGGGCTAATACTATAACCTATTAACGCGCTATCTTAATATATATTTTAATTATATTAATCTTTATCCTAACCGCGGGTTATACTAGGCGGTTTAATATATTTCTAAATATTTTTATTAAATATATTAAATATTTTAATATATTAAATATTTTAATATATTTGTTTATATATTTACAAAGATTTAATAAATTAATTATATTAAATATACGTAAATATAATAGAATAACTAGATTAGATTTATTAATACTAGGTATACTAAATCCTAATAAATCTTCGATTTAATAATTATAATTTTCTAGAATAACTAAGATTATTTATATTATATAATATTATAGTAGTTATTAATACCGCGTTAATAGTTTATTTTTAAATCGTTTATATTTTCCTTTTACTTCTAGATTTTATTAATTATTTATTTAATTAATAAACTCGCTAAATTACTCGGATATTTTAATATCCGGCTCTTTTATTATTTAATTTCTTATAATTATATTTATCTTTATACCTAGTATTATTTAGTAATTACTTTATCGCGGAATTCTCTCTTTTAATAATAGTTAAATAAGAAATTAGATCTATATTAAAATTTAAAAAGTATAAAGATTAATATATCTAAAATAATTAATCTCTTTAGTTAAAGTTTATTATAAATATTATTATAATATTATATAATAAATAATAAGAAACGATAATGTAAAATAATTTTTATTAATTATTTTATAGTTAAATTAGAAGATTAAGAAGCCTAGGATTAACCTATATTTAAATATTAATTGAATTTAATACCGAATAATAAATAATAAAATAGACTAATATATTATATATTATTAATTATTTTATAGCCGACGAAGAGAAGTAAACCTCGGGTTAATCTTTATTTATACTTAATTTAAAACGTGATAATCGGGGTCGTTTATTTAATAAATAAAAAAAATAAAAAACCGAAGAGGAGTTAAATAAAAACTATAATATAATAAAATTAAGAAACTATTTAATAAATCGTTTTATAAAAAAGCTTCGGGTAGAGTTAACTAAAATTATTAATTAAAAAATAATTCGACGAGTAGAAAAAACTTTAACGCGTAATAAGGGATAATTAAATCTATTAATTATAAATTAATAAAGAATAACTTAATAGGCGAAGATCGATATTATTAATAAAAAGTATATATTAATCTTTATATTAATTTATATTATACTAGTTAAACGGGATTAATATATAATAAGGTTTTTTAGAGTAAATATACCCGCGTTATTATAAAAACCGTCGGCGCGTCTTTAGGTAGAGAGATAATTATTAATAATAATAAAGATTTAAATTAAATAGATAAAAAGTCTTTAAAGAATTTAGAAAATTCATTAAAATTAATAAACTATATATTTTAAATTCGATAGAAAATAGATAACGAGGAAAATTATAGTATCGAGAGTAATACTAAAAAAGAAAATTAAAAGGATATTATTAAAACTTTAATTATATTAAGTTAATAAAGTATAATATAAATAATTTATAATAATTATCGAAGATATTAGACTATAGTATTTAAATCGTTATAAGCGAAGATTAAATACTACGATAAGTATCCGCTAAAGAAATATAAATATATAGGGTTTTTATATATACGAAGAAATAATTATCTAGTATATTTTTATATTGATTTATATATTATTTAATATTAATTATAAGTTAATATATATATAAAGAGTTATAAAAACGTTTACTATAATTTAATAAAATATTCGATAAACTCGAGCGCGTAAAATAATATAATATAGCCTTTTAGTTTATTATAAATTTAAAGATCTATAAATTATTTAATAGAAATTAATAGAATATCTAAAGAATAAATAAGTATATAATACTAGACGAGGATAATATAAAATAGTAGTGTATTATATACGCCTGCGTCCCGCTATAAAGCGCTAGTGCGTTATATACGCCTTCGCTCCGCCACCTCTATAATATCATTATTTATCGATACGGGGTTCTGGCCTTAGTATCGCGGGGTTCTAACTCTTAATAATCCTATATCGAGTTAGTATTCCCCCGTTTTATTAGAATCCTTAGAGATTAGTTTTACTATTAAATCTAGGATTTAAAAACTACTTAATAATAAACCCCGTAACTATTTTATATTTTTTATATTATTATTAAGCCGCTAGCTCTACGCTAGCGGCTTTAAGTATTATAGTTTTAATCTTTTAAATCTTTCTAAGGAAAAAGCCTATTATTATTACGATATCGGGTTTAACCTCGGGACGTTTAAAAGAATTTAGCGACGATAATATCGATTAAACCCCCTCCGATAACCCCCGTTATAAGGATAATAACGAATTCGAAGGTATTATTACCCCCGAAGAGACCTTAGACGTATAGTTTAAAGTTATTAGGGAAGAAAACCGTCGCCTTAAATAATAAAAAGAGTTAGGGGTATTATAAACTTAAAATTAAAAACTACGTAATCCTACTATTTCTACGCCCGCTAGCGGAGTATTAGTAGAATTTATTATTTATAGTAGAGGTCCCCTAATTATTACACCTACCGGTAGAATAATAATAAGTTTAACTATACTTAATAGGGATATCCTTATTAGGGCGAAAACGTTATACTCTAATAAAATACGTTCTTACAAGGGTGCGAGCGAAGGTGAATATTTATATTAGTTCCGCGACGTAAATATTAAATTTTTAATTAGTCTTAAATATTTCACTACCGACTATTTAAAGATTATATACTATATAGATTTATTAAAGAGTGATTCTTTAACGTAGTAGTATAGGTACTATAATTTATATAGTTTAATTAATATTATATTTAACTTTTTTAAGAAGTTTCTTCTTAATTTAATAACGGATTTAATTAACTATTATCTCCTCGCCTACGAGAAGTAGGAGGAAGTTAAATAATAGTTTTATTAAAAAATATCGTTATTTAAAGTCTACTTTAAAAAAATAAAGACCTAGTTACCCCCGTTTTTAGAGGAGTATAAAGTAAATTTCTTTTTAACTAAATTTAAACCTAAGTTTAAAAATAAGATTTTTAATATCGATAATATATTTATTTAAAGAGAAGAAATTCTTATTTAGGCTATTATATAAGAAAAGAATCTAAAGTGTATATAATTAATAGGTGGCTCTAATTCTAATTCGGGTTCTTAATTAAAAAACCTTAATAAAGGAAAATTTATAATAGACCGAATTATTAAATCTAACGCCGGCGATAGCGCTAAATAAGCGTATTTAAAAAAGAAGAATAATAAATATAAAGTTAATACTACTAATTCTTCGTATAATAAGATTATTTATTATTATTATAAAGTGGAAGGCTATATTAAGCCTAAATATCCCGATATAGATAAACTAGTTATAAACGTCGGCGCGGTATCGGTAAAAAACGATTAAGCCTAATTTACACCTCGGAAGAAAAGTAAGAAAAATAATTAATAGAGGTATACCCTTCTATTCTTTCTAAGGGTTAGATTATTTTTTAAGATAAAGTTAGGTAGCTTATTACCTTAATTAATTTAAGAGCGTAGATTAATTTAATTTTATAACGGTTCGTCGTTAAAAATAATTTAGAACCTCGTAACGCTACCTTACCGCTAGTTAAAGTAATTAACGGGTAAAGTATATATTACTATAGCGCGTATTAATTAAATTATTAAATAATTAATAATTAAGGTTAAGGGCGTAAATATAGTACTTTATTTTATATTATAAACTTTAAAGGTTTAGACGTTATTCTAGATATACCTAGATTATATTAATTAAAGATATTAATTAATTCTAAGGCGGACTAATGGCGGTTTAAAATTAATTCTAGTAATTTATAAATTAAGGAACCGGTTAAGTTTACTAATAATTTTAAAAATAAACCGAATATATTCGCGGTCGTATGCGCTACGGTATCGCGAGGCGAGTAAGAAGAACTTCTTAATCTAAAGATTCCTAAAGAACTTATAGGGTTTTATAATATTTTTTTTAATAAAAAGGCGAGTACCCTACCTATTTTTAAATAAAGAGATTACGTTATCGAGATAAAAATTAATAAAGAACCGCCCTATAGGCCTCTCTATAATTTATTTTAAACTAAATTATCGGAGCTACGGCGCTATTTAGAATCCTTACTTTATAAAGGCTAGATCCGTTATTTAACTTTATTAATTAAAGTATTTATTCTTTTTATACCTAAAAAGGATAATAAGCTACGTCTTTACGTAGATTATTAAGATTTAAATATAATAATTATTAAGAATCGATACCCACTACCCTTAATTATCGAGATATTAGACCGCTTATACGGTTTTAAAATCTTTACGAAATTAGACCTTAAGGATACCTATTATAGGATCTGGATTAAAGAAGGCGATAAATAAAAAATTATTTTCCGAACTCGCTATAATTATTTCGAATATTTAGTTATATCTTTTGGGCTCGCTAACGCACCGGTAATATTTTAAACTTATATTAACCGTGCGCTTATAGGTTTAGTAGATATAACGTACGTAGTATATCTAGATAATATCCTAATTTATAGTATTAAGCCGGCGGAGTATTAGCGGTATATTAAATAAATACTTAAACGATTACGTTAATTCTAGTTATTTATTAATTTTAAGAAGTACCGATTTAATACCGAAACGGTCGAGTTTTTAAATTTTATTATATTTACTAATAAAGTAATTATAGACCCGGAACGCGTTAAGATTATTAAGGAATAATCTTAATCAAAAATATATCGGGAGGTATAAATCTTTTTAGGTTTCGTTAATTTCTATAAACGGTTTATTTATAATTATTTTAATATAACTACGCCGTTTACTAGCCTATTTAAAAATAATAAGGTAAATAAGAAAATAAATCCGTTTAAATAAATAAACGGCGTTACGGAAGCGTTTTAGATTTTACGAGATATATTCGTAAACGCGCCTTTTCTACGCTATTATAATCTAACTAAATAATTATATATAGAGACGGATATTTCTAACTTTAGCCTTAACTCTATATTATTATAATAAGATAAAGATAGTTATTAGCGCTTTATAACGTTCTAATTACGGAAATTAAATCCCTTAGAATAAAACTATAAGATTTATAATTAAGAATTACTCGCTATTATAGCGGTAATAAAATAATAACGATATTATTTAGAAGGTAGCCCTTATTATATTAAAGTCTAAACTAATTATAATAACTTAAAGGGTTTTATAAAGTAGAAGGAGTTAAACTTTAAGTAGGCCCGTTAGGTATTTAAATTAACTACCTATAACTTTAAGATCTTTTATCGGGCTAGGAAATTAAATCCTATTAATATACCGTCGCGGCGCCTTAATTATAAGGGAGTATCGCCGTTAAATACTAAATTATTATTAACGCTTTAGAATAAACTTACTCTTTAGACTAGCGGTTAATTATTAGAAAAAGATAAGAAAATAAAGGTAGTTATAACCTCTACTTTTTAAATTATAGGGTTAAAAGTAGTAATTCTAAAGCGGGATATTATAGTAGTATCTAAAACTATATATAATAATCCTAAAAGACCTATTAAAATACTAATTCGGGAATTATAAACCTATAATAATTAGGTAAATTCTTTTCGAACTAGAGTTAATATATTAAAGGACCGCCGTTATATAAAGAATAAGGTATGGGTTATAAACTCCGAGGGATTATTAAAATATAATAGTCGCTTTTATATACTAAAGGATAAAGCTCTAAGGGAAGAGTTTATAAAGAGGTATTATAATAATCCTCTAGTAGGTTATTTTAGTGTTATGAAGTTATATAAATTATTTACCCGAAAATTTTTCTAGAAGGGTAGCCTGAAGTAAATTACGAATTATACTAAAACTTACGATATATATTAGCGGACGAAGGCGCCGCGATATTATTTATATAGCGAATTAAATTCGCTTCCTATTATTATTTAATTATGGAAGGAAATTTCTATAGATTTTATAACTAGTTTACCGCCTAGTAAATATAGAGGTACCGTTTATAACGCTATCTTTATCGTAATAAATCGATTTATTAAAATGGCTAGGTATATATTTATAATTATTAAAATCGATATTATTTAACTAGCGGAAGTATTTTATTTTAAAATTATTTACCGTTATAATATATCTAATAGTATCGTTAGCGATAGAGGCTCTGTTTTTACGAGCGCCTTCTAGTCGACTATATATTTTTATTCGAAAATAAAACGACGCCTAAGTATTATCTTTTACCCCTAAACGGATAGGTAGATAGAGCGCTAAAATTAAGTACTAGAGTATTATTTACGTATATTTACTAATAATAAATAAATTAATTAGGCTAGATTACTACTTATAGTAGAATTCTTAATAAATAATAATTAGAGTACCGCCGTCGGAACGATATTATTTTTCCGTATATATAATTATTATCCTGAAATCCGTTAAGAGGTCGAGGACGATTTTAGGGAAAGAAGGGTACTAATTATAAATAATAGGGTACGATAATTATAAACTTTAAAGAATAAAGTTATAGAGTATTTTTAAAGCGCTACCGAATACTAAACTAAATAGTATAATAAAATATATAAACTATAAAGTTATAAGGTTAGCGATTTAGTTATATTAATAATTAAAAACCTAAAGTAAAAGCGCCTAAATAAGAAATTATCCTATAAGTTTATAGGGCCCTTTAGGATTATTAATAAAATAGGAGTATAAACTTACCGCCTACTACTACTTTCTATATATAGAATCTATAATACCTTTTATATATCGTTATTTGAGTTATATTATCTTCGCGACTACGTTAATACGGCGGAATCTTTTATATAAACCCCCGAATTTATTAATAATAATAAGTTATAAGAGGTAGAAGAGGTAATTAATAAAGTTAAGAATAAGGAAAGTATCTAGTATAAAGTTAAATAGACTAATTAGGGCGAAGAATATAATTAATAGTTATTAGACAAAGAGTTTATTAGTACTAGTAAACTAACTAAAGCCTTTAAGTAGGCGGGTAGTAAATATAAATATATAGATATAACTAAAGAGGTTACCTAGCTATATAAAATAATAAGGCGGAGTAAACGGAGCCGATATTAAAAGTAAATATTACTATTTCTATATTAATACTTATATAACGGACGTTCTCCTCTATACTTATAACTTTATTATACGGTTTTAGGGTATAATTAAATTTAATTTACTATTAAATTATTTATATACGATGGCGATAAGATATCGTATTTATAAAAATATTTTTATTTTAGGTATAGTCTATATAGACGCCTAAAATATATTATTAAATAGTATATTTAAATAAGTTTAGCCAGCGCCGATTTAAGAAAAAAAGAATTTAATATTACTACTATATCGTACGAAAGATTTAGTTACTATCGGAATTATTAGAAGAAGATATAGTCTCCTTAATATAATCCTTAAGGATATTATCTTCCTCGGGACTCTCTAGGTCCCGTTTATATTAACGGAAACTCTCGGCCTCTTTTTTAAAAACCTTATTCATCGCCTCTAATTCCTTAATACGTTAGTTCGCTATCGTTAATTAATTTTATAGGTTAGCGATTATAATAAGGGTTTACCTATTAGTTATTATTATTTTATTATATACTTTACGCTATTAGGTAATTTTCTTATTTATTAAATTATATTTATATTCTTCTTTAGGAGTCCTATTACCGATATAGGTATATTAACGTATAAACCTCTTTACCTTCCTTCGGAAAGGTTTAGGGATTTATTATTATTAATATATACCGCCTTAAAGCTTACGGTTATAACTTACCTTTATATAATAGTCGATTCCGTGGCGATTAATATAATAGAGCGTATAAGGAGGGGGCGTACCTCGAATATAATTATTATTAAATTAGTAAAAGTAGACCCGGTAAAGGAGCTACGAAGCGTAGTAAACTACTATTATAGTTAATATTATATAGTCGCGCTAATAGCGGATTAGTTATACTTACTAGTATATTTATAACTAAACTATATTAATATAAATAAACTAATACTATCGGTAAATAGGAGTTATTTATAGAGTTAGAAGAAAGTTATATATAACGAGAGTACTATCTATATATTAGTTATAATACTAGAACGCTGTTATAGAGCTAGAGTAATAATATACGAAAGAGGCTAGAGAAGTTACGAAGAGAGGAAGTAATAGGCGGGCGAGTTTATTTATATAATAAACTATCGCGCTAAATACCTTAGCGTTATTATACGTCGATACGCGCCTCCGCTCCGCTACCTTACTTTTATTAATAGTTACTACCGTTACTATAATAGTTATATTATTACTAATCTCCGGGTATAATATTAGGGCTGTACCGCTTATATATAGTACTTTACTACTAATATTTATTATAGTATAGTAGGAGTATATAGTAAGGGTAGTTACCGTTATTCCGTTACTAGTACTATAAGTACTATAGGAATAATCTAATATACTATATTTACTATAAGTACTATAAGTATTATAGAAACGATAGTATATACTATTTCGCTCCGTTACTATTATATATAATAGTACTATAGGGACGAAAGAAACATTACTTATTTAACTATTATTATTATATATTAATACTATAGGGACAGCTTTATGAATATACTATTCACTTACTACTAGTACTACTATATAGTAGGGGTAGTTTAGTAGTATTACTCTTTCACTACTAGTACTATATAATAGTATTATAGGAAATAGTTTCGTGTCGCTCCGCGACTAGTACTATATATTAGCGCTATAGGACCGATAGTATAAACCGGAAGACTCTTTTCTCTTATTTCCTTTAGGGGGTTTTAAAGGTTTTTTAATAAACTTCTTAATTTAACTAAATACTATTCCGTGACTAGTACTATATAATAGTACTATAGAATTAGGTGCGTAGCCTCGTGCTTAGGTTATTATATAATAACGCTATCGTACTAGATAACTTTTTTCCCTTATTTCTTTTAGGGGGTTTAAAGGTTTTTTAATAAATATTTTTTAATTTAAATATTTAGGTACCTAGGGACCAAGGCCTAAGAGGGGAGGTAATTATAAAGTGGTAATATATTATATACGCCTACGTCCCGCCATAAGGCGCTAGTACGTTATATACGTTTTCGCTCCGCTACCTCTATAATATTATTACTTATCGATACGGGGTTCTAGCCTTAGTATCGCGGGGTTCTAACTTTTAATAATCCTATATCGAGTTAGCGTTCCCCCGTTTTATTAGAATCCTTAGAGATTAGTTCTACTACTAAATCTAGGATTTAAAAACTACCTAGTAATAAACCCCGTAACTACTTTACGTCTTTTATACTATTACTAAACCACTAGCTCTACGCCAGCGGCCTTAGGTATTATAGATAATTATAAATAAATTATAATACTAGGACCTAATTAATTATAATTTAATAATTACGATTTTATTAAATATAAATAAATACTAGATAAAGATAGGGAAGGTATAAAGAAAATATTCGGGATATTTTTAAAACCGGAGTATACCGAGATAATAAAGAGGGTAAAGATATTTTAGAAATTTAATAAATATAAAAAACTCGAAAAGGAGCTAGAACGAATTATTTAATTTAAAGAGTTTACGAAGTTATTATAAAATTAGAAGGAGGTAACTAATTCGTTTAGATTTTTAAATATATTTTTATTAAATATAATTAATTATTTAGATTAATATTTATTATAGTTAATTTATTAAAATACCCGAAAATTTACTAATATAATAACTCTTATTATTATTATATTAATCTTTATACCTATTTTATTTATATTTTATTATTAATTATAATTCTAGTTCCCGTTTTATCTCTTTTTATCTTAAAGAGTTTTATTTATATTTCTATTACCTTATAAAGATTTTTAAAAAAGTCTAGCCTCTTTAATTAATTTTAGTAAAATTAATTCTAGAGACTCGTTTTTATATATAACCTCTAAGCTATTATAACTTAGATATTTAATTATTATATAAAATCTAAATAACGCCTACGATTTAAAGAAATAATTCTATATTCGATTTATTCTTTATTATTAAATCTTTTAATATAAAGTCTTAGGTCGAATACGAGTATTTCGAAAAACTTTAATTTATTATATACTCGGAAAATCTAGTTTATAAATTTATAAATTTATCTTTTACGCCTTCTCGAGTTTATTTATAATATTAGTATTTTATTTATAATATTATTATAAAAGGTTTTATTTAAGGACTAGAATTATATTCTTTAACTCTTTCTTTTTTATAAACTAGACTAGTAATAAGAGTTTTAAAAAATTCTCGAAATTCTTTTTTTATAAATTTATTAGACTAGTCTTTATTTATATTATTAATTAAATTTTTATCCTTACTCTTTATTATATCCTCTTCCCGTCTCTTTACCTTTATTTCGTATTCTTTGAATATTATTATCTCTTCCTAGTCTAGGTCCTATTATAATATTATTATTTCGTTCTCTTTAAATTAGAATCGATTAAGGATTATTAAAGTCGAGAAGATTTCCGGACTATAGGACTTTTAGGCTAAATATAATTAATTAATAATATTAAATACTCGCTCGTATTTAACCCCCGTAGAGGGTATAGCTAGAATATTACGGGCGGTATAAAAAAGATAATTATAATATAACGAAAGTTCCTTTTATTTATTAAATATAGATTTGTTTTTATTATTAAATTCTATATTAAATTAGCCGATATAGTTATTAATATAAAAATTAATATAAATAATAGATTTATTTATTTCTCGGTAGCTTTAAAATTTATTACTCTAACTTTTTAGAATTAATATCTTCTTTTTACTTTTAATAAAACGTTTAAGAGTATTTACGCCGACGTCTCTTTTAATATATACTTTCTTTTAATTAATAATAGCCGTACGCTAATTAAACTACTCGTTAGATTATTCTTAATAATAATTCTTTTACTTTTTATTAATCTCTTTATTTTAATTTTAACTCTAGAATATAATCGCTTTTCTAATAAGATTTAAAAGAGTTACTATATTATATAGGCCGCTTAAGATTAACTAGGTTTAAGAATAATATTATTTTATTTTAATTTAAACCTTCTTTAAATTTATCAATATAAATTTTTTCTAATTTATATTTTTAATTTTAACCTTTTTCTTTTTCTCTTTATTTTTAAAATAATTAAATAAAGTGTTATAAATCGAAAAGGTTATATAAATAATTAATATATATAAAGTATTAATCGTGAATATATACCGATAAAATAGTTTACTAAACTCGATAAAGTAGTTTATTTAAATTTATTCGTTATTATTTATTTATAACTACTTTTTTTATTTATAAAAAAACTCTTTTAATACCGGCCTTAATCTTCGGGCCTAGATTAATATATAATATATTAAATCCTATTTAATTATTATATCCTAGAAGAGCTTTAGCGTAGTAAATTCGTTCGGGTATTTCTTATTATATATTCTTTATCCCTAAATTAACCTAGCCGATTAATATTTCTTATTATTTAACCTCTTTTAAATATTTTAAAAGCGCTCGCGTCGTTAGTTATTTTTATTAAAATAAATAGAGGCTTCACGAATTTATATACCCTAAATTTAATAAATAAATAAAGGTAAGTATAAAGATTAATATAAAATTAAGAATATATACTTTTATAAAAATAAATAGGATTTTAGGTTTTTTTCCTATATTAGAAATTTTTTATTTATTTACTTTTTCGTCTTAATCCTTTTAAAAGTCTTTACTCGTTAACGAGATTTTAATAATATTAAGAAATTCCTTTAAACCTAATTAAATAATATAAGAAAAATACGAGATACGATAAATTCTAATATTTATAAAGAAGTTTAATTCGTTATAAACTTCGCGAAGCTCGTATTTAAACTCCTTTTTTATAATTATAAATTATATACTCTCCTCCGCGGATATTATCTCGAGTAATTAATATATTATAATATTATTAAAGGTATTATTTATAATAATCGATATAATACGGTCCCCTAAATTATAATAATAAATAATAATATTTAGATACCCGGCTAGACTTCTATTACTATAATTATTTTTTATAAATTTAAAAATTAAAAGTATCTTATAATACTATTATCGCTAGTCGATAAAGTATATATTTATAATTATATAGTTTTACCGGTTTCTAGAAGACTATAAATCTAGTATAAAAAGAATTTTAATATCGTTATTAAATAAATCTTAAAGGAGAAGAGGCTAAATCTTTTAATATTTTTTTATTATATAATTTTTAATTATTAATATAAAAGGGAGAGTAAATTAAACATTAATATATTTAAATATTTATTATATATTAATATTATTAATAAATCGTAAAGAGAGTCTAAGCCCGATAATTATTTATATAAATAATTTAAAGAAGTCCTCCTAGGTTACCTCTTAGTTATTAAATTTTAATATATTAACCTTTTTTTAATCCTTTAAATTATATAATTAAGAATTTATATTAATCTTTATATTTATTATTTAAAAGAATAATTATATATCTAATCTTTAAATAAGAATATAATATAAATTTATTTTATTTTATATATTAAAACTTTCCTTTTATATTTCTTTAATTCGAGATACGTTTTTATATTATTTATAATATTAATTTTTAATATTATATAATTATATCTTTTATAGATATTCCTCGGTTCTCTAGTATTTATTATAATATTATAATCGAAATACTCCTATTTTAAAGTTAACTTTTATAAAGTTTATAAAAAATTAGGTATCTAGCTCTTTATTTTATTAATTTTATATTTCCTTTTTTAATTATAATATTATTATTATAAATAAAATTATACGAGGAAATTAATAATTATTTCTACTTTATATATATAATAGCGGTGGTCGCTACCTTTAATTATAAGATATTTAATAGAAATCTTTATTATAAATAAAGTATTCTAGAGTATTATATTAAAAAGAGTAAAATAGTAATTATATATAAAGTTCTTTAGGGCGAAACTACTATTTTAAAATATTCTAAATACGAATTATATAAATAAATAAAGAGAGTAGGAAAATAAAAGGATTTAATAATTATATTATAATTATATAGTTTATTTAGGTAAACTATATTTTATAATCGAGGAATACTTTATAATAAAAATATCTAATAAAATATAATAATAAAATAGATCTAGGGCTCTTTTATATATAATAAATTAAATTACCCGTTATAATAACTATAAATATATCTTTATCTAATATCCGTACCCTTTTTTATAAATTCCTACCGAAATTTAACTAAACCCTTATTAATTAATATTAATAATTATACCTCTAGTTATTATAGAAAGTACGGTTAATATTAATATTAAACTCTTTAATAATTTATATAATATAATAATAACTAGCCGGGGCTCTTAATCCCTTATTAATTAACGAAGTTTAAAAATAATAAGAAAAGTATTTAATATATATAAAGTTCCTCTTAAAAAAACTCGAGTAAAGAAAATCGCGGTATAAAGTAAACGACTAAAGAACGGTAGTAAATAAAATCTCTTTATATTAAACTCGAATTTATTAAATTTACTAGTCGTTACTCTATAAGAAATTAAGTTTCTTTAAAAAATAACCGAGTTTTTAATCCCGAAGCTATTCTTTATATACTTTATCCGCGAAATTATATATACGTTATATAAACGTTACTTTCGGATTTAATCTACGGTGTTAAATATATTATAAAAAGCCGTAGAGGCGATATTAATTAAAGAGTTTATAAATAAATTATAAATTATCTCTACCGATATAGTAATTAACTTCGATTATAGTATTTAATCTTTACGCGATTTATAATAAACGGATTACTCTAGCCTCGAAGGATATATATTTTATATAATAATTAAAAAGTATATCTACTAACTAAAGATATATTATAAAATATATATATAGTTTAAGAGTTTATTATCTTTATCTTAATCTTTATATCTAGTAATTTAATATAATCTTTCTTCGAGCTATAAAATTTTAATTTATAATTTACTTATAAATTAAATTATTCAAATTTAATAATTATAAAAATTAATAAATAGTTTTATTAATTTCTATAGTTTATTAGATTAGGATAGAAGTCTATACTTTAAATATATAATATTTTATTAATTAACTAAAAATGAATAATAGCGGCGCTAATTCCGAATCCCGTTTTTAGTATTATAAATTTTATTATTCGATTTACCTCGTACCTTAACCTTATTTTAATATCTAAACTATATTAACGATATTATTCTAAAAATCTTTAATTAATTAAAAATAAGACGTAGTATATTTATTAATATATAGATTAATATAATTAGTTTCTAACGATTTATATAGGCGCTTTCTTTTCTATATTTCTTAATTCTTTCGTTATTATAAATAAGGTAAAATTAAATATAATTAAAGAATTTATTAATAAGACGCCTAACTATCGTAATACTTACTATTATTATATCTTTTATTATTATACGTAAGGTCTTTCTTTAAAAGATTATTTAATTTTAACCTAGTAAAATTACTAGGATAAAGATTAGGATAAATAATATTAATATTATATATAAATTATAATTAATAGCTCCTCTACTACCTATTTAAACCGAAGTTATTTAATTATAAAATAATATTATAGTAAAGTTACTAGGGTAAAGTCTAGGATAAATAGTATTAATTAAAACTATAAAATATAGAAAACGCCTCCTCTATAAACTATCGAGTCTAATAGCTCCTAAATAAATATATATAAAGATACTAAATAAATAAAGTTACTAGTATAAAGATTAGGATAAAAATATTAATTATCTTTATAAATTATAATATCGCTTAGATATTCCCCTAGATAAGTTCGAATTCGACGAGTTTATATATAATAAGGAATTTATAATATACTATAATCCGGAAAAACCTAGAATTAATATATATAATTATATAAGTAAACCGTTATTAATTACTTTAGTTATAATGGCTCTAAATATAACTCTATATATAAATCCGCCTATACCTAATAAATATAATTTAGACGATAATAACTATTAATATTAATATAATTTATCTATTAATTATTTATTTTATCTTCTTTATTTAGATTTAAATTAATTCTATTCGTACCGTAAAGGGAGACCTCGTACTTTATTATATAAATAATACTTTATTATAGAGACTAAATACGTAGTTAAATATTAAAAGCCGGTTATTAAATAAGAAGAGCCGGATTCTATTAAGATATTAATTAATATTAAATATAATTTAAAAGTTTTATTATAAATTAATTAATTAGAGCTCGAAGATCTAAAATTATTTAATAAAAGAAAATCTATATATCTAGCCGCTTAAGATAAAATATTTATAAATTAAAAAACTCGTAAAGATAAAAAGATAAATGAGAAAAAGAAGGCCGTAGGTCTAATTTAAAATAAAACTTTAGGTAGTAATTTTCCTAACCCTTTCTCTTAATATTATTTTAATTATTATATTAATATATTATCTTAATTAAAATAGTAGCGAAAGTTTAAAGTAAGAAATATTTAGTTTATATCCTAACTTTATTATAATTAATATATTAATTTATTATTATTTATAGCCCCTAGGGTCAAGAAATTCTAATTTTAAAAGAAAGAGAAATCTTAAACCCTAAAAAAATCTATAAACTATAAATATCTTATTTTTTATTCTAGATTTATCGTAATTATTATACTAATCTATTAATATAGAGAAAGTAAAGGATATAAACGGAGATTTAGTTTAATTATTAAATAAAAACCTAATTTAAAATAATAATAAAAGTACTAGTATATACTTTTTAATAACTCGAAAAGCCCTAGCCGTAACGAAAACCCTACGACGATAAATTAAAAATAGGGACGGAAGATAGAAGTTATTCCTATAACTTATCGATATTATATAAATTAAAGATATAAATATTTCGTCTTTTCACTTAGTTTTATTTTAATTAATATATTAATTTATTACTAGTATTTATACTTCGCTAAATTCGACGTTATTAGAAAACTACTAAACTTCTTATTCCTAAAGCGCTATTTCAGTATCTAGTTCGAGAGATTATATAAGATATAATATTAGGCTATAATTTCCGATAATAATTAACTACTCTAGAAATATTATAAAAGACGACGGAGTATTATATAATTATATTATTTTCTAGTAAATTTTAAGCCTATTATATTACTAAATATACTAATTTTTAGAATTTATAATAACGAATCTTACTATTATATATATTAAATATATAACTATTTAGGCGAAGGATATTAAATTATTAAAAAATCTAACGAGGGTATATAAAAGAAATATTAATATTCTATAATATTTAAAGTAATAAAATTTTAATATATCACGTCTATTTTTCTTATATTAAGTCGTGAATATATATTTAATAAAAGAAATTAAGAATATATTAAAATAATTAATATAATTTAAAATTAAAATAAAGATTAATATAATTAGGGTACGCGTTAAAAGAGTATATTAATCAGTTATAATTATTAGCTTTATAAAGAGGGTAGAGATAAAGAATAATAAGAAATCCCCTCTCTTTTTTATTTTCTTTTAATATTCTCTTCCCTTCCTTATTTATTCCCTTCTCTACTCTAGGGAAGAGAATAAGGGTTAATTTTATCCTTTCTCTTCCCTATTCCGCGGCGTAGCCTATAGGCCGCTTTATTATATATTTATTAAATAATTAATATTTACGGCCCTCCGGCCGGCGGTTTCTTTTTCTTTTTTCTTTTCTTTATAGGCCTAAATATATCGCTAGGTCCTAATAATAATTTAGACTATACTAGTTATTTTTTAATAAAGAAGAATTAGCCGAGCTACCCCGTCTTTATTATCTACCGCGTAGTTATATATATACTTTAAATCTAGGTTAATATCTTTTTAAAATTATATATATTTATTTATTTCATAAGCTCCGCTCTATCCCTAACTAGTTCTAAGTAAAATAATAATATATATTTTATACTTTATTTCCTTATCTATATTAGTAACTAACGCTACGGACTATAAATACTTTTATTCGGTATAAGAACTTATTTAATCTAATTTTATTATATTTTAATTATATTATTATAGAGTTTTTAATCTTTTTTAATTAATTATAATAGTCGAACTAGTCCCCGAATAAGTCTCCCTTTTAAGCCGGGTTAATAGTCTATATAGAAATTATTATTTTATAACTCTTTTATTTATCTAGTTATCGCTAGCGGGCCTAGTTTTTTATTCTTTAATCGATAACTTTAATATCCTAGTATTCTTCGACGTTTTTAATTAAAATTATCTAGTCTTTTCTTCTTTTTATAATTACAATTACTTTATATTATTTTTTAAATCACACGAATTACCTAGGTTTTTTTTTCCGTTATTAATATTAAAGGTATTTATTATTACCTCCCTCCTCTATACTAGAGTTTATTCTAGATTTATATATTTTTTATAGTTATAACTAAATGGGTCCCTCGATTTATTTAATATTATATTATTAGGTAGTTTAACTAGAGGTTAATTAACGCGATTACCGACTCGGCTTTAAATATTAAAATTAAAATAATTTTAAATACTCCTAGGACCGTCTTAAAGTAATTATTCTAGATAATTATTAATTTCTTTATATATCTCTTTATAGCCTCTATTATTTCTTTTAATTAATATTATATCGGAGTCGTAAACGTTAATATCGGTCTAACTACTATATTATATATTATTTTATACTTCGCGAAAGTAGCGCCCTATATCGAATTAATTAAGTATTTTATAACGCGGCTTTAATTAGCCGCTTTAGTTTTAATCTAGGTTAAATATAGTTTTTATTTTAATTTTAAATCGATATATAACTCTAAGATCTTAATACTCGCCCTAGGTTCGATAACTATATTTTTAAAATTTATCGTTATTTCTATATTGAATTTCTTTAGTATTCGAGATATATAGACTAGCTCGTATTTCTAGAGGGTAAATAATACTTTATAAATAACTCTTTATTTTAAATAAATATTATAGGCCCGTCTTAAATTCGTATAATTCGTTTTTATATTCTTATTATAAACGAGTAAATAGACGTCGTTTACGAATCCTCCGACCTATACTAGTAGGTTTATTTTAATATATTCCTCGATTAATAGTATATTTAAAAATAGAAAGAGTACTAGTAAAATAGGCGATTTTTATAGGATACCCGTTATTACCTTTTTTATTATACTCGTTCTTTCTTTAAATATTATAGATATAATTTTATCCGATAGAAAGTTTATTATCTAGTCGATAATTAGGCTCGGTATACTTTTTATTTATAGATCGTATAATAGTTTTTTATATAAGATATTATCGAACGCTCCCGTTATATTTAATAATAATAGGTTTACTACCTTTCTCCTCCCGTTTCTACTCTAATTCTATATAATATATATTATATTTATAAAAGTCTTTAGCGCGGTTTTTATTAAACGTTTTCGTTTAACCCTTATTTACTATAGTAGTAGTAATTCGTATTTTTTTATTATATTATTTAACTTTCTAGAGATAACTACTTCTAGTATTTTATTAAATATATCGAGGAGTATAATAAATCTATATAACTTTAACTCCGAGTAATCGCCTTTTTTTAATTTCTTAAAAATTATTATATTAGTTTTTTTAAAATACCTCGGGTAGTATTTTTATTTAAAGTAGGCCTAGAATAATATCGGTAAATCCGGAAAAATAATTCTATAAAATCGCTACTTAATCGGTATAAAATACGTATTTTATATATTTCGTAGGCTATTAATAAACGAAATATAACGTAGTAGAATATAATTAAATCTAATTTATCTCAGCTATATTTAAATTATATAAATAATAACGTATTACTATATAGATAGTAGTAGGGATAGTCGAAGTATTAAGAGCGCGCTTCCCTAGATCTAGGCTAGATCTAGGCTAGATCTAGACTAAAGCTAGGCCTAGATTTAAACGGTATCTTTAACTTCCTTATAAATATTATAAATATACTCGGTAATATATTCGTAGATTAATATTTCTTTTCTATTATTATTTTAAAGGTCTTTATTAGTAGCCCTTAATTCTTAAGGCCCCGTATTAATCGTAAATTTAAAAGGAGGTTAAGGAATATATAGTTAAATACCGCGTTAAATAGTAGTAGATATAATTAAAGTATTAAGAGTATAGGTCTTTAATAGCGAGTTTAAAAATTAAATAAAATCTAGGTTAGGCCTAAAGAATATCTAGGCTAGATCTAGGCCTAGATCTAGGCCAGATATAGTACTCGGTTTTTTATTATTATATTAAATATAATAAAATAGAGGATTAAAATCGTAAACGATAATAACGTATTATAGTAAATATTATTATATATAAAACTACGTAGAGGAGTAATAGGCTTCCTAGCTCCTACTCGAGCCTAAATATCTAGCGGCTTGAAAACGTAAGAACGCTTTATTAAAATAGTTAAATACTATATCTATAATTACTCTAACCGCGCTTTTATCTAATATATATATTATCCTTTTAAATCGCCTCTATACTTTCCCTAGTATTATTACTAGCCGTAGTATTATTGATATTCTAAATACTATTATTATATCTAGGATTATTACTTCCGTTAACGCCTTTTATACCCTCCGCGTTCGCCGTATCTATAATCTTAAATATATTTACCCTAAAATCCGCCTTCGACTTCCGCTTCCCCTTTACGTACTCTTTAATTCCGGTATTAATATATAATATATACTAAAATATTTCCTTTAACTAGGTTATTTAATACGCTCTCTTCGGTATTTATTTATATAACCCGATAGAGTAAAGGGGCTTATAAAATAACTATAATCATATATATAAAATTTAAGCCTACGCCTATCTACCGCGTAAATCTAATTAAAAAATTAAATATATTATTCTCTACTAGCTTACGATTATAATTAACCTTTTATATTAACGCGTATATAATTATAACTCTCGCCTTATCGGTCCCAAAGAATATTCGTATTTTAGGTTTAAACTCCTCTCGGATATATTATAATAAAGAAAAATTAATATTAAATACTATATTTAGAAGAGAGAATACTATATTTAATATATTTGTAATATAGTAATATTCTATTAGTGTATAGTAAAAGAGATACCATTCTTAAATACTAGGTCCGCGTATTTATAGTAGTAGACGTACTAGTTATTTATAGTCTAGTTTATCTACCTACTAGGTAACCGTAATAATATCTCTATAAATAAATAAAAAAGTAGACGTCCTCGTCGGTGTAAAGGGGTATTAAATAATATACGCTTAAGCGACACGCGGCTAAGTAAAGTAAATATAGTATTAACGACGGCGAGGTAGCGTACGTTCTAGAGGCTTCCGTAGAGGTAGAACTAAAGACTCTATTAAGTCCCTTTTAGGGACGACGATAATAAATAACCGGGATATAATAGGTACTAGCTTAGGAACTATTAACGTAGTAGGTACTAGTATAATAAATATTTACTAAAGGCTTCGGCGGGCTTTAACCGCTATTATTAATTTAAATTTAATAATTAATATTTCCTCTTCGTATTTATCGATAAGGCTCTAAGCGCTATTAAGGTATTTAATATTATATTATTAATTAAATTCGGGTCCGTAGCCTTATTAATATACTAGGTACTCTACTAAAAACTCTTTACCTCGACGAATAATACGTTTATTTAAAAGGCGCTATATAACCTAGGATTTGAATTCGTTAATATCTCCTTTAATATAGACCGAGTCGGGGTAGTTAGGTATAAAGCGGTTAAATAAATTAAACGTAGACTATAGTTCTAGTTATACTACGGAAAACACTAGGTATACTCTCTAGTGGCCGGGTACCTTTAAACGATATATTTACCTTCCGATCCTCTTTAAGACTTTAAAGGGGCCGATATATTACTAGCCGAGCTTATATACCTTTATAGCTATAATAACTTAGGGTATTAAATAATCTTTATAAAGATATAGTAAAACCTTTTCGCCCTTCTTAAAGTATATAAGTTAATAACTACGGTCGTAGTAATATTTCTAGTTTATTTATATAAAGTTAATAGTATCGGCTATTTCTATACGGATACGAGTTTATTATAATACGGCTAGTATATTTAAATTTAATAAATCTAGCGGCCTATTTAAGGTAAAGTTATAAGAGATTTTATTCGGCGTTTTTAATATCGTCGATAAAGATAAATTATTTAATAAAACTTAAATACGGGGAAGGATTATAGGCCATAGCGTTAAGTCTTCTAATATATATATATAAAATCTTAAAGTTATTTTAGTAGTTTAGTTAATACATTCGTTACTCCCGTTCGTTTAGGGGTAGTAGGTTATTAAATATATTAAATTAACTCTAAAGCACTTAAATATAACCTTCTAAAGGTCGGAAAGGAATTTTGGATCTCGATTTAATAATAATACCTTAAGTATACCCTAGTCGCCGGTATTAAGGCGATTTAGTAAGGTTATAGCCTAATTTCTAACTTTCTAGGTAAATATACTAGGGACGTAAATAGTACGCTTAATGAATTTATATATAATAGTTATAGTATAGTCGAAGCCTTCCGTAGTTATAGGTATACCTAGGATCTAGTCGAGTATAAATATATAAAATAGAATAAATAGACTCTTAATAAATTATATAATACTATATAGACGATATCGACGTATCTATAGAAGTAGGCAATTAGGGTAGTATCTAATATATATATAGAGTTATCTTATAAGGTCATGAATATACTAGGATTTAAATATAATCTCGAAGTATTTATTAAAGCCTAGGTGGCTAGCGTTATAGGCGATCCCTAGAACCTCTTTAATAAAGAGTTAAAATATATAGAGGCGTTCTAAGCCGGTGAATTTATTAATATAAAAGATAAGGCCGGTGGAACCCTTAATAGTACTACGAATAAAAGAAAACTCGGCGACCGCGCCGGGGTTACTCGCTTCGCTAGTATTATCCGCTAGGTTAATATAGTTTACTAGCTTTACTTTTATAATAGGAATCGAGGCTCTTAATTCTATTTATTTAGGATACCTCTTAGTATTAATATTAATTAGTTCGAGAATCTTTATTTAATATAGATTCTTTATATAGCCTTCTACTAGACGTAAACGAAAGTTATCGCTTATCTCTATAAACGTAGTAGAGTATATATATATTTCGCCGTTATTAGCGAGGCCTTGGGACGTATAGTTATAAAGGATATTCAACTCTAAATAATCTTTTAATAATATTAATAGGTTAGAGCTAGTAAGCTTTAATAGAGTATCTAGTATAATATACTCTTTACTAGGTTTATACCTAACGTCGAGGCGGAATTACCGAAGGAATTACGAGGCTCTAATTAACCTCATATTTATTTTTATTATAAACGTAGTTATTATAATAGAGGACTACTTCATAATATCTAGTATAGTAGAGTAGTCGGTTTATATAACGACGGTATATTTCGACGACTCTATTAGATACCTAATCTTTTTAATCGTTTATATAAATTCTATTATTTTAAACTCGGTAGGCTAGTAGTTCTTTTCAGTAGATATAAAAACTCTGGATAAGAATATAATTAATTCGATAGTAATATATAACGGCTATTTACCTAGCTCAAGCTCGTAGTTCTTTTCGATATAAAAGATTTGGACACTAAAGTCTTATTCCTAAGAAACGTCGAGGTTAATCTATAGAACTCTACTAGGGTCGAAGTGGATTAAAATCGACGGCGTTAATAATATTTATTAAAGGCTTTAGAAGCTCGCTTCCGTTTAAACTATTAATAGTAGTAGGCGGTAACGCGATAAATATACCTTACGTAAATTATCTTTAGTTAATATATTTTTAAATAAGTTTATTTTTAACTCCTAAAGTAGGCTAGCTAGTTAGGCGTAGTAGTATACCGAGCTATAGAGATAGTTTATAAAACTAAGGTAGTACTCGAGGTCCCTAAGGGTACTAGGATAATTAAGAGTATTAATAGTTTTTAATTTATCCTCTATTATAGTTATACCGAGAGAGTTCACTTTTTAATTAAATAAATTAACGTCGGGGTAACTTAAAAAGATTTTTTTAAATATAATCGCGATATTAGAGTTAATTAGAAGCTAGAATAACTCCCGTAGGTAGATAAGATACTTTAGGAAAGACTTCGAGCCTAAAACAATATCGTCGATATATACTTAAGCGAAGGCTTTAATAGGGCGTAGTATCCTATTAATCTAATATTAAATATATACTATTAAATTCATACAGCCTATAATAGGCACGTTGAAAGTTTCTTAACCGCGGTATATTACTACGGTAAGTATATACCTATAAATAGGATATATAAGCTATTAATAGAAGAAGGAACATATATTAAATACCGAGAAGTACGTATATCCTAGTAATCTAATAATAATATTAGATTAAAGCGGTATAGGATAAATATTAGGGACGATAAGATCATTAAGGCCCTATATATCTACTACTACTCTACCCTTATATTCACTATTCGGTAGGGTCTTCTATCCTATAAAGACTAGATAACTAAAAGGCGTCGGCTAGGTAGTATATTCCAAGCGGCTTTACTACTATAGTTCATTAAATATTTTATTTATAACGGCTTTATCCTTAATCCTTAATAAGTAGACTTTAGTACGGTTATTACTAGGTAGTTTAATCTACTAGTTATTATATAAAGAAATTTTTATTTAATCCTCTTAAGATACTATAGTAAAGCCTTTATTAATTCATAGTATTAGAAATTTATTTACGAGGTCTAATAAGGCCCTTATTTCTTCTAGGTTACCGAAAACTATAACGCCGTTATAAAGCTTCGTCTCCGCGGCTGGAACCGTAGAGTCTATTAAGTTTACGGAGGTAGTAAAGTCTAAAGTAATAAAAATAACATTATTAATTAATATAAATAGACTAAAAGTTACTACCGTAGTAAGCGTAGTTACTTTCTTAATCTAGTTATTCTAGGTAATAGAAGTTACCGCCGAGGGGGTAGTTTTATAACCTCGGCTAATATTAGAAAACTTCGGCGAAGTAGAGGGTTTAATAAAATAAACGTTTTTATAGTCTACTTTACCGAGTATACCTAGGCGAAGCCTTTATAGAATATAAATAATAGCGTCGGTTTCGTTCTTTATTAGGATATTATAGATCTTGGAGTCGATAAAGTAGGTATAAAGTATTGAATTCGTTTATATACTAGGTTCGAAGATGAAATCGCGGTCCAATAAACTTATTAGGGTGAAGACCGGAATTATAATTTCGATTTAAGATATAATAGTATACGCCTTACGAGAGTAGATTAAACGGCGCGTATATTATCCTCGTTAATAAATAGTAATAAGGACGGTAACGCCGTAGCTTCCAACGTATACTTTATTATTATAAATATTAATAACGATTTTCTCTAGCCCGATAATATCGTTATTAATAAATATCTTCGCTTTTAAATCGTTAATAAGGTGGATCTTTCTCCGTATATAATATAGTACTTTAGTACTATTATCCTTAACGCCGGGGACGTAGATAAAGATAATAATATATTTATTAATCTTATATATAGTAGAGCCGACACCCTTAATATAAAGTAGTAAAATTATTTTCCTAATCTATATCTTAGGTAGCTGAGACAAGATCTAAGGTTTATTAATTAAAATAACGCTATATCCCGTATTAATATAAATTTCGTCCTCTTCCTTACTTTCTTTAATAATAGGATCAAGCCTAACGGGTAAATAAATATAATTCTAACTTTAAAAGATAAACTCTATACTAAGTATAATAACGTCTAAAGAATCGGAGTCGATAATTTTAATAATTATAGTATTAATATTAATTATACTAGGGCTTAAAGGCTTATCGAGCCTACTAGCGGAAGGCTTTAATAAATATCCTCCTCGAAGGTATTTATAAAGCTTGGTCTTTAATAGGAAAGAGGCTTTATAATTACAATAATAGGTTTTAATACCAATAAAGCTAGTAAAGAGTTCGTCGTTAGGGAAATTATTATTATAGTAGAGATTACTCTCCTCCTTATAGTAGTTTAGGTCTTCGCTAGCGTAGTATAATTTATTTTAATTATCGATACTATCGATTTACTAGTTGGCTTTAGTATTTTCGTCCTTAGTTAAGACCTAATAAATTATAGTTTTATTACGGTAGTTATTTTACTACTAGGGCCTACTCTAGTAATAATTTCGAAACTCTTAATTACCTTAGGGCTACGTTAGTATAGTAGATATTAATATCGAACCTAACGTATTTAATACACCGGTGATTTATAGTTATTAGCGAGGAGGTATTAAGGTAGTTTATTAATTTTACTAACCTTATAACTAAAAAGTATAACGAGGGTTTTATTAGTTTTTATACTACTAGTTATAGTTATTAATAGACTAATTTATTTAAATAAAAAAAGGTTACCGGTTAAAAGGCTATTACTATTATAAATAGAAACTCGAAGGTTAATAACCGAAATATTATTAATTTAAATAATTACTATTATTATAAGGTAACTACCGAAGGCTTCTATCGTAACACTATTATTAAAGTTATTAATATTAACTTTACGGCCTCTAGCCTTAAAAGGGTAAAGACCTTTTATTTATTTTAAACTAGGTATCCTTCTTTAGCTCTAGTATCTATATAAATAATAATACCGTAATAATAGTATTTAACGGATTTATAAAGGCTCGAAGCTTAACGGCTATACCTTAATAAACGAACATCAACTAGTTTTCGATACTATTAATTTTAATAGATTTAGTATATCGAATAATAGTTTATACGTAGCCAGTAGGCTCTCGTCGAGTACGAGCGTTATATAAAGTATATTTCTTACTAATTAGGTAAACTAGGGCTACTCCTATAACTTCTTTAAAATAATTAATAAAGACGGTATATTACTCCTTAATATTATTTTTATTAACTCGTAGGTTAACTCTTTTAAGATTTAATAACTCGGTAGTATATTAAGCTAGGGCCGCACCTCTAAAAGAGGTATTAAAGTTAATTCGAATAATTATAACACCCTTAACGGTGGCGAGGTTATATACGCGTTCGACGAAAAGGATAACACTTCTATAGTAGATATCTCGACTAACTATAACGACGTTACCTTCGTTATATAATTTATCGAGGTATAAATCGAAGTAGCCTAAATCGCTAGAGTTCTACCTATTATTATTAAATATTTTACTATTAGTACCTAGCGGACTTAGTGGACTTTATAAACCCTATAAACCCTATGGTAATAGTTATTAAACTATTATTTAGATAGCTTTTATAAAATACTATTAGAACTACTCCTACGTTATATTCTAGAAGTTGAAAGTTATATCGACGTTTCTACTAGGGTTAATAGGCTAGTTAAAAATACCTTCTTTAACCGACGTAGCTAACGTATATAAAAGTTATCGAGTACGTGAATTAGAAGAATCCGATAGTATCGGTTCCAGTATTTAACTCCTGGTTAGGGTGTTATTTATAAACGGAGGAAAGTATCGTTAAATTTACTAATTAACCTCTACGCCTTCTCGGAGTTTTTATATTTAAACTACGAAGGTACCTATAGCTCTTCTAAAGGTAGGTAAATCCGTAGACTATTAATAAGAGTATATAAGTAGCTCTACCGAAGTAAATCAATTAGTTTATCTAGTAGGAGCTAGAGCTCTATTAGAAAATAAACGGCGATAGTATTTAATAATATAGTCGATTAAATAACCGACGAGCTTTAGTATTTCTTAATATATACGGCCGTTAGCTTTAATAAAATCAGAGATCTAATAAACTAGTATAATTTAATTATTAAATAAATAGGGAAGTTATTATTATAAAGCTAGTTTAGAAAACTTCGGTATTAATAGTATTAATTTTATTATTAGGATTAAAGTACTAGTAGAGTGTTTTAGTAGACGGTTTATTTAACTAACTTTATTAAAACTAAATAGACCGTTAAGGTAATATAGAAGTAGGATTTTTATTAAGAAACCTTACTTCGATAAGTAAAAGCCGGGTACTTATATAAAACATTATATTAGAAAAAGGGAGGTTATATAAAACTTTAAATAATAGTAGATCTAAAAGGAGAGGTATAAATCTTTTTTATACTAATGGCTCCTGTCCTACGGAAGGCTTCGGTATAGTAGTAGTTAATATTATACTTATATAGAGGATAAAATAGTTCTACTTTAGTCTTAACTACTAACGAAGGCTTTTATAAATAAGTAACGGAAGTTTTAGTAAAGGAGCTCCTAGTGGATTATTCGATAGTTAATAGTATCGAATAAAGCCGTTACTACTATATTATAATATAGTAGTATTCTATTAGTGTGTAGTAAAAGAGATACTATTTTTAAATACTAGGTCCGCGTATTTATAGTAGTAGACGTACTAGTTATCTATAGTCTAGTCTATCTACCTACTAGGCAACTGTGACAATATTAAAAGAAACGAGTTTAGGCTCTTTTATACTAGAGATTTTAAAGAAGGGAAGAATTTATTTATTTTATTATTAGAATTATCTCGATGAATAAGAATATAATTAATATATTTACCCCTTTATATTTCTTAAAAATAAAGACAATAACTTTAAATTTAGGGGATATTTTTTTAAATATTATATAGTCTTTACCTAGGATATAATTTTCTTATATCCGACTATTATCTTTATTTATATTAAAGGCCGCGGCCGTATCGTTAATCTACTTTTTATTAAGAGTTTTAAAGGAGATAATAAGGGTAGGTAGAAATCTATATAATCGGAGAACCCATAGTATAGTCGGTACTATATTAAAATAAACTAAAATTAAATACTAAGGACGTTAATATAGGAAAGAAGTATTATAATTTTAATATTCCTCCGGTAGTCTTACCGTTATTAGAGTCTTTCTAGTATAATAATCTTTTAATTAATAATAATAGACCTGAATTACGGCTAGAGTCTTAATAGGTAAATAATCGTAAGGTTTTTTTAATAAAGCTTCTTAAGCGTTATAAGATATATCTAATTTAATTACTCTTTTTATATCGTAGTATCGAGGTATAAAGGAGTATATTAACGAGGATATTTATTACTTTAGTAAATCTCTCCTATACTCTAGTTTTCTTATATATCGGGTAGTAGTACTCGTAGACTTTTCTAGGTTAATAGGTCCGAAGCGTTAATAGCCGAATTAATAATTATTCTAATAAATATCTTCTATAATAGTCCGAGGGGCTATAATATCCTCTAGGTTTTAATTAATAATCGTTCTAGATATAGTTATAAAATAGAAGTTATATTTAAAGCGAGTCTTCCTTATCTTCTAAAGAGGATAATATAAATCTTTATTTAAGTTTCTTACTCTATTATATTCGCCTATAATTATAAAGTTATACTAGAAATAATAAATTACTTCCTTTATAGTCTCTTTTTTCGCTTACTTTATATAAAGATATTTATATTCTTCGTTAAAGACCTTATTAGAGGCTAACTATATCTACCGTATAATAATTATATATAGCGATATATTTATTACACTCGGGGAATTATACTACGTAGGGTTAATACTTTTTTACTTTTAAATTATATTATCTTAAAATCCTTCTTATTATATATCGTCGCTAAACTCTTCGTTACCCTTTTATTTATAGTATAACCGTATTTCTATTACTATATTAATAATTATAAACTATACCTCTAGGTCTTTAAAGTCGATTACTAATTTTAATTTACTAGCCTAAATACCGAGATCGGGCGGCGGGGTAAAGAATAGTTTAGGCTCGTTAATTAATATAATATAAATAGCCTTTAAGCCCGGTGAATATAGATATTCATAGAACTATTAATTTATAGGATATTTAGAGCCCGTAGGAGCGTTTTTACGGTAGTATTAAGACTTTACTAGTTATTTCTTTTATTTATATTAAATCTCTACTTATTTCCGGTATAAATAACGATAAAATACGGTAGCGCTTATAACTTTATAAATCTTTATATAATTAGAATTAATTAAGGAGCTTAATAAATAAAATTATAAACTTTATATTTTTTATATCTATTTATATAGTCTAAACGAATATTATAGTATCTTAAATCTTCTTCGTTATTTAATATAACTATAAAAATATAGAACTACTACTAGTAATAACTTAACTTTAATATTCTAGGAATTGTTATTATATTATTACCGCGAGAATTATTAAAGTAGGCGATTTTCGCGAATATAATAACGCGTTCCTATATATTATCGTAAATATATTCGTATAAATAATTATTATTAAGTTTTTTAAAGTTAGGAAGGTAATTAATAAATATAATATTATTAAAGGAGATATCGATTAACCGTTATTTATATATTATAATTAACTCTACTTTCTCTTCTCTAACCCCGTTATTATCTTTATTATTATTAATAATTAATTTAAAGAATTCTTTAAATACGAATTTATTCTTTTAATTTAATTACTCGGAGGACTCCTTTAAAGACTTAAAGGATTCGTAAAACTTCTTAAATAAAAGCTTCTTCGGAGGCTATTTCTATAATAGTAGTAATAAATCGTCTTTATTATTACTAGAGCCTAAGAGCTTCGTCCGGCTCTTTAACCTTTTCGTTATTAATAAACGGATTAAATTTTAATAAAAGGTATTAAGAGAAGGGCGATATTTTAAAATTATAAAGAAAAAAAGTTAATCTCGAAGTAAAGAAAACGGGAAATAATAAATAAATATGAATATATTTTCGGTATTAATTTCTATAATAGCTCCTTTTTTTCGAGCTCCTTCGGGCGCGATAATAGGCTTTTATTTATAATATATTAAATACCTAAAAAAGAGAAGAATAAAGGAGGAAAGGAATAAGTTTATGGTCCTAATAAAAGTAAATTTATCTTTTAAATTAAATTTATATTAAAGGATAAAGGATATAATTAATTAAAGTTATTATTTATAATAAATTTACCTTTTATTAAATTTATACCCCGGTCCTAGAAATATTAAATATTATTTTATAAGTCTTTATCTTCTAAGATATTTATATAATACGCGTCCTCCTCCGTTATATAAAAGAGATAATCGAGTATCGAGTCCGTTATAAAGTAGCGAGCTATTTAATATCCCTAAAGTAGCGCGAATCGTAAATAAATTATATTAAATTCTTCGTCTAGTAGATACGCGGAGATTATTAAAAACCGGATCTTATATATAAAATTCCGTAATATAAACTAGCTTAATATATAATCGATTTTAAAGGTTTAAAAAGGCCGAAAAGAGGAAAGATTATAAACGGTATTAATTTTTTATTTAAAAAGAGTATCGTTCGAGCTAGTTATTATTATTATTAAACTTTATAGGTTAAGAGGTAGTACGTTATTAAAATTATCTTTAATCTTAATTACCTAACTAAAATCCCTTTAATATATAATAATATCGATATATATTTATTCGCCGAAGCCTAGATAATCTTAGACCTCGATTTACTCTTTAAAATTAAACGTTAAATATTTACCTTATTAGGTTCTTTCTACTTTAAGCGCGTTTTTATAATTCCGCTAGTATTTAAATATATCCCTTAAATAGCGATATTTATTAATAAACTCTTTAGCTCGTAATAGTATATCGCTAATATTCGTATTATAATTTAAATAAGGGTATTCTTCTAATATCCCGGATAATCTAGTTAATTTTAAATAACTTCGTATCGTATTTAAATAATACGCGCCGGGGCCGTAGCGCGATAATAGTAATAAATAAATAAATTTAATAATAATTATAAAGTAAAGAGGGTATAATAATTCGCGTAATTTAGATAACTAGTTATAGTAAAGTATAATAGATTTTATAGTAAATTAAGTTAAATCTAGCTTAATATACTATAAATATCGGGCGATATTTAAATAAAATTATTAAAAGGATAAGATAATAGGTAAAAAGGTCTTTAAATTATTATATACGAGTATATTTAAAGGAGTCGTCTTTAGAAGGACGGTTAATACTTAATACTTAAACCTATATATTAACCGTCTATACTACTATAATTTTACGTAATATAATTATTAAACCGTACTAGAAATAACCTAGAGTACGGTTTATAATATAATTAATATCGTAATTAACGGACTTCTAAGTCTTATATAACGGATTTAAATAAAGATAAATACTAAGAAATAGTAAAAAAAAGCGTTTATATATATAATATATTAATATTAAACTAGCCTTCTAGCGCCCTAGATCTAGCCTAGATCTTATTTAAATTTGGCCTAAATTTAATTTAAATTTAGACTAGATCTAGGCTAAAGCCTTTATATATTATTAGACGAGGATGATTTCTTATAAATTAAAGGTAGATTATATAAAACTTTTAATATTATTTTCGCGCTCTTAATAATTAAAACTATATCCGATAATAATAGATTATCCTCCGTCTACGGCCTTAATTATAATAAAATACCGGAGATAATAATAATTAAAGCGGAAGACTTAATTAATCTTTCGGCTTCTAGCGAAGATATTAAAGAAACGAAATATTCGGAGGAGGATATAACTCTACTCGATAATAATTATAACGATTTATCTAACTTTAAAGGACTACTAAAGAATACTTAACTAGTATTAAATATAATTAACTTATTCTTATTAAACTCTATAGAGGACTCGGCCTATATTCGTTACTTTATTAATAATAATAGTAGTAAGAAATTAAATAAAGTTATTAAGATAATTAGGACGGTAGTAGTGTTAATTATTAAAATATCCGTATACTCTCCCTAGAATATAATAACTCTTCGGAGTAGTATTCGTTATCGCCTAATAGGCTAGTCTCGGCGTCGATATCTTTCTTATTTAATAGTTAGGATAAAATTATTACCGTTAATATATAGAAGGAGGCTACGTTTAACGCCGAGGTAGATAACGTAATTTTACTACCTTAGAAATAGAACGTAAATAAAGTACTAAAGGTAATAAAGACGTTAAATAATTTACTACCTTTAATAGATATTATTAAAGAAATAGAAATAGTCCTTAAAGCTTTAAAGAAAACTACCGATATATTAATCCTACTAAGCCACGCTACTCTAGAAAGAATTAAATCCTTTACTCTAGTTTCTCGCCGGTTAATCTTTATAGCCTAGTAATATTTCTTTAGGTCGAAGAAGTCCGTGTTACTCCTTAAAGAAGTACGGACTTCTTCGACTTAAAGGAGTATTATTAAATTATAAAAATTAACCGGTAAAAAGCTAGAGTAAAGGATTTACGGTTCTTTAACCTCTTTAAATATAAAGTATACTTTACCCTTAATAATAATAAGTATAATATTTATCGTACCGTCCGTATCTTAGGTCTCCCCTTCGATATTATTATTATAATAAAGTTCTTAGAGAAAGTTCGAGGTAATATAATATTTAATACGAAGTTATTAGATATTAAAAGTATTACTAGTAATATAACTAGGCTCGTTATATTTCTTTACGAGTATATAATTATAGTTTATAAAGAGTACGCCTAATAGTATCCGATTCCCTTTAACGGTTTTATAGCCCGAATCGAAACCGTATTAACTCCGATTTAACCTATCCCGATTAATTAACGAAAGGCTATTAACGATAGAACTACGCGCTACTTTAAGGTATATAATTTTCCTTATATTATTACGCCAGTAACGTTAAATAAAGAATTAATAATTTCTTAAATAATTAAATTTAACGCGGTCGAGAGTATAAATATAAGTAGTAATAATATCTTAGGTTTATACTTTTCTTCCGTCTATACTACTAGATAAACTTCTATATTATTTAATTATACCCGTCGATATAAGAACTATATCGTTATATTCGTATTAAATTCGTATATTTAACCTCTAGAGACCCTTCTTAATAATAGTAGTAATTAACTCGCGGTCGTTAATTATTAATAAAATATTCCGTTTATTTTAAAATAACTAGGAGGATAAACCCTCTCCTATACTTCTATAATTTAAAGCGGCGATATAATTTAAAGTTTAGGCGGGGGCTACGCTAACGATAACTTCTAAAGTAGCGAGGATAATAATAATTAAAAAAGGGGTATAAATAAAGGCGAGGATAATAATAAATAAAGTAGAAGTAAAGGCGGTAGTAACGATAATAATACTCGCTCGGGTAGTAAGGAATCGCTATTTATATCGCTTATAATCGTGGCTTATAAGGGCCGGACGGCTTTAACCGGTAATAATCTCTAGTTATCCGCTCCGATACCTATAATATAAATATTAATTATAAATTTTTTCGGTATTAACCGCGGGGGGAAAGTAAAAGGGTTAAAAATAAAAGCGTATATTATAGGCTCGTAGGGAGGCTTAATAAGGGTATCGTCGGTCTTAATATAAATAAAGTTAAGATATAAAAAGCCTAAAGGGTTTAAAAGTTCTATTAGTAATAAAGCCGCCGTTATTACCTACCCGCTATAAGGTATAGATAATATCTTACTACTAATAACTACCTTATTCGAATACTAAAAGTATTATATATTAATTATTTAGTAGAGGAGCTCGAAAGGTAGGTCTTATATTAATACCGCTTTAAGTATTATTCGCCCCGTCGTTATCTTCCCCTTTATTATCCTCAGAATTAAAGATCTTTAATACTATTTACTTTTAATTAATAATATAATTTATATATTTATATCTTTAAGTCGAGGGTAATATATCCTTTAATAATTAAGAGGACGGTATTTCTTTCTTCTTTATAAAAGTTATAAGTATATTAAATAATATATTCGTAAACTAATATTTCTTTTCCGTTATTATTCTAAAGATCTTCGCTAGTAACCCTTAATTTCCGGGGTCCTATATCGATTATAAATCCGAAAGGAGGCTAAGAAATATATAATTAAATACCGCGTTAAATAGTAGTAGATATAATTAAAATATTAAAAGCGTAGGCCTTTAATAGCGAGTTTAGGGATTAAATAAAATCTAGGTTAAGTCTAAAGAGTATTTAAAGAATATCTAGGCTAGATCTAGGCCTAGATCTAGGCCAGATATAATACTCGGTTTTTTATTATTATTTCTAAATATAATAAAATAAAGGATTAAAATCGTAAACGATAATAACGTATTATAGTAAATATTATTATATAGAAAATAAGTATTATTATATAGAAAAGCGCGTAGAGGGGTAATAGGCTTCCTAGCTCCTACTCAAGTCTAAATATTTAATAACTTAGAAATATAAGAAGGCTTTACTTAATTAACGGCGGTTTATTTTTATAGCTATTTACTTTAACTATTTTTCCTCCCTATATATATAATATTATCTTAAATAATATTTTCTATATTAATAATAAACGCCGCGATATTATTAATATTCCTAGTATTATTACTCCTTCTAATATTATTACCTCCGTCGGCGCCTCCTACGCCTTTTATATTCGCCGTATTAATAGTCTTAAACGCGTCCTCCCTAAAATCTATCTTCGATTTATACTTTATATTTATATACTCCTCGATTTCGGTATTAATATTTAATATATAATAAAATACTTCCTCCTTCTACTTTATCCGATACGCTCTCTTCGATATTTATTTATATATCCCGATAAAGTAAAGGGGCTTATATAAAATAATTATAATCGTATAAATTAGATTTAAGCCTACGCCTATCTAACGTATAAATCTAATTAAAATATTAGGTTTATCCTTCTCTAGTAATATATTATTATAATTAATCTTACGTATAAATACGTATTTAGCCGCGTCCCTCTTTTTATCGATCCCGAAAAATATTTATATCTTAGATTTAATCTCCTCTCGGACGTATTATAATAAATAAATATTAATATAAAAGGGTTAATTAGAAAAGAGAAGGTTAAGTTTAATAAAATAAAAGAAGCGAGTTCGGGCTTTTTTATATCGGAGATTTTAAAGAAAAAAAGGATTTATTTATTTTATTACTATAACTATTTTAATGAATAAAGATATAATTAATATATTTACCCCTTTATATTTCTTAAAAAGGGAGGCGATAATTTTAAATTTAAGGGATATCTTTTTAAATATTATATAGTTCCTATTTAGGATATAATTTTCTAGTATCCGACTATTATCTTTATTTATATACCGGTTCTCGATCTCTTTATTAATTTATTTTTAATTATACGTAATTAAAGAGACGGAGAGATAAGGTAAATAATTATATAAACGGAGGAGCCGTACTACTATAAATACCTAATTAGCGTTAATATTAATCGGGCGGTCGGGACGATTCCGTATAAATATAATATTATATTAATTATCGTCCTAGTAAATTTATTATTCTATAAGTTTCTTTATTATTAAATCCTTCTAGCGGGCGATAAAGATTACGTAATATACTTTATAATTATAAAGAAAACTAGTTTTAAAGATACTTCGGTAGAGTTCTTTAAACTTAATAAAATCGTAATCTTTTTAATTACTTTTTTCGTACCGCCGTATTAAGAATTTAGGAAGTAAATTCCCGAATATATTTATTATATTATTAAATTCTTATAATCGATCGCTTAAATCTTAGTATTTAATAATAATATTAATAAAAATCTTTAAGCCGGCTAGTTTAAAGGAGTAATATTTATATTTAAGATTATTCTACGAAGTATCGTATATAATATTTATTAAGGCTATAATATCTAGTAGATCGGAGTTAATAATTATTCCGGATATAGTTATAAGCTAGAGGCGATATTTAAAACGAGTTTTCTTTATTATTTAAAGAGGATTCTATAAACCTTTACCTAGATTCTTTACCCTATTATATTTATCTATAATCGCGAACCCGTACTAGAAATAATAGATAATTTCCTCTTTAATTACTTTTTTTTTATTCTTTATAAAGGAGTATCTATATACTTTATTAAAGACTTTACTAGTAGTTACCTATAACTACTATAAAGTAAATATAAATATAAAAGTATTTACTTCGCTCGGGAGATTATATTACGCGGCGTTAATAAATTTTATACCTTTTAGTAATTTTACGTCGGAGTCGTTCGGGTTACGTATTATCTATAATTCTTTAATTATTTATATATTTATTTAGTAACTAGACTCGGTATTATTATAATAGATAATTATAAACCGTACCTTTAAGGCCTCGAAGTCGATTATTAATAATATTTTAGTACTTTAAATATTAAGGTTAACTGGCGGGGTAAAGAATAATATATACCTATTAACTAACCTAATATAAAAAGCTTCCGAGTCTAGTTAATATAAATACTTGTAGAACTATTAATTTATAGGATATTTAGAGCCCGCGGGAGCGTTTTCGTGGTAGTATTAAGACTTTACTAGTTACTCCTTCTACTCTTATTAAATCTCTACCTATTTTTAATATAATTAAAAATAAAATACCGCGGAACCTATAACTTTAAAGATTTATAGGTAAATAAAATTAATCGCGAAATTTAAAAGATATATTAAGAGGCTTTATTTTATTTAAATTTATTTCGTCTCCGATAATAATATTAAATTATCCGAAGTCCCCTTTATAGAATAATATAACTATAAATATATAGAGCTACTACTAGTAATAGATTAATTTTAATATTCTAGGAATCGCTATTTTATTATTACCGCGAGAATTATTAAGGTAAACGATTTTCGCGAATATAATAACGCGATCTTATATATTATCGTGAATATATTTATATAAATAATTATTATTAATTTTTTTAAAGTTAGGAGGAAGGTAATTAATAAATATAATACTATTAAAGGAGATATCGATTAATTATTATATTATAATTAACTCTACCTTTTTTTCTCTAGCCGCGTTATTATCTTTATTATTACTAATAATTAATTCTAAGGATTCTTTAATTATAAATTTATTCTTTTAATTTAATTACTCGGAGGATTCCTTTAAAGGCTTAAAGGATTCGCGAGGCTTTTCGGGTAACGATTTCTTTAAAGTTTATTTCGGCGGTAATAATAATAAATAATTTTTATTATTACTAAGGCCTAAGAGCTTCGATAAATATTTAAATCTTTTTATTACCGGTAAAAGGATTAAATCCTCGTTAGAGATATTAAGAGAATAGGTATATTTCGAAATTATAAAGAAAAAAGGTTAATCTCGAAATAAAGAAAACGGGAAGTAGTAGGTAGATACAAATATACTTTCGGTATTAATTTCGGTAGTAGCTCGTTTATTTCGAGCTCCCTCCGGCGCGATAATAGGCTTTTATTTATAATATATTAAATATCTAAAAAAGGTTAGAACGGAGGAGGAAAGGGATAAATTTAAAGTCTTAATAAAAATAAGTTTATTTTTTAAATTAAATTAAATATTAAAGGATAAGAGATATAACTAACTAAAGTTATCGTTTATTATAACCTCGATTTTTATTAAATTTATACCTTTATTTAGGAAATACTAAATAGTACTCTATAGATTATTATTTTTTAAAATACTAGTATAATACCCCTCTATAATATAATAAGTAAGGTAATTAAAGCTCGGGTCTATTATTAAATCGTAAAATATTAAATAATCCTAGAGTAATAAGAATTATAAATAAGTTATATTAAATTCTTTAAATAATAGATATAAGGAGATTTTAGAAAACCGGGTCTTATATACGAACTTCCCTAGCGTATATTAATTTAGTATATAATCGATCTCGAAGTCTTTAAACGAGCGAAGTAGAAGAGGATTAAGAATAATTCTCGGTTCTTATTTAATACGAAGATTACTCGAATTAGTTACTATTACCGTTTAACTCTAGAAATCTAGAGGCGGTACGCTACTAGGTTTATATTTAATCTTTAACGATTTATTAAAGCTTCCCTAGTAAATAATAATACCGATATATATTTTTTCGCCGAAATTTATATAGCCTTAAACTTAGATTTAGTCGCTAAATTTAATTATTAGATATTAACTCTACCAGACTCTCTTATCTTTAAACGCGATTTTAAGGTTCGGTTAATTCTTAAATATATTATTTATAAAGTAATACTACTCTACGAGCTCTTTAACTTATTAAAATACGGTATTAATAATATAATAATAAATCGGTGTATATACGCCTTTTATATACGTAATAGTCTAGTTATCTTTAAATAGTTTTCCGTTATAATTAAATAATAAAAGGGGTTATTATAGTACTATAACGGTAATAAATAAATGAATTTAATAATAATTATATAGCTAGAAGGGTATAATAATATATATAATAACTATAATAATTAATTTTAGTAAAGTATAATAGATTAGATAATAAATATATCTAGATTTAGGTTTAGATCTAGCTAAAATATACGAGTTAAAAGCTCGGGCGCTAGCTTTTACGGGTATAGTACCCGAGATTTCGTCTCCTAGTATAAGGTTACGCGAATATTAAATTATCCGAGGTTTACCCGGCCTATTTAAGACTCTACTTTAAGAAGTAATATTTATATATTATTTAATAAAAGAGAAGTAAAAGAGTATTAAAAAAGATTAATATTAAATAATATAATATCTATATAATAAGGCCTTTAATTTAATCGAGTTTTAAGAGATATATATACTTTTATATTATTAAATCCACGAATATCGTTTTTAATAATTTAAATTCCGTGAAAATTATTTTAAAATAAATATTTCGAATATTAATATCCTATACCGTTTATAATTTCATACTCAAATTAATAATCTATTTAATTACTATCTTCAACGTCGGTTATATATATTTCCCTAGCCCTTTCTACCCGTAGAACGAATATTATTTATATTAAAACTATTAAAATTATATATAAATCTATTATAGTAAAATCTTTCAGTACCGTCTATTTAAATTAAACGGTTTTATTATAATATATATCGAGTCTATAGCCCGAATATTATCGCTAGCGTAACTATCTTAATTAAATAAGAGTTAATATTATAAACCTACGGGGTAAGGGATATTAATATTTATAAAATATAAATTTTAATATTAATTTCCTACTTAAATAATCTAGGGTTAGGGTTTACCGAGATCTAGGTAAACTTTAATAACTTAATCTAAACGCGTCCGAGTTTAAAATAATAACTTTATTTATAAATATATAAAACCGTATTCTTAATAGATATTCTTTTCTTAAGCTTTTTACTTCTAATACCGGATAACGCGAAATACGTAATAAAACGATTATAATATAGTTAATATAATTTCTTTTAAGCGAAGAATTATTTATACCTATTACGATACCTAAATATATATAAAGGGCCTTAATTTAAACGTAGAAAACTAATAAATATCTTTAGCCCTACTAAAGATTAAACGGGCTTTATATTCGCTTAATATAAAATCTTTTAATTTTAGGAGTTACCCGCGCCTAACGGTAGTAGGTTAAATACGGATTAACTAGTAGAATTCTATACTATTTATTATAATATAGATAGACCGCCTCTTAAATATCTAGGGATTAATAAAGATAATAATAAGGATATTACTACCTAGGAGTTTATATAAATATATTAATAATTTATCTAGGCCCTCGTCTACTTCGATAAACGTACTAGAACCGGCTATAGTATTTTCCTCCGCGATTATACTATTTATCTCCTCTAGAAGCCTTCTATTTATATTTAATTCCCTTTATATAAAATCTTTTATTAATTTTATAAAGCGAGATACCGGCTTTATTATAATAACGTATATAGAACTAGATCGCGCGTAATATTAAAAACATCGACGAAATACTTTATAGTTAATAATAGTAAAAGATATATACTACCCGTTCGGTAATAAAGTTAATTAGATTATTATTTATTTATTTTCCGAATACTATATAACTAAAACGAGTATTAACGTATACTTTAAATTTATAGAAATTAAGGTAAATTAAAAAAAGGAGGTAATTTTCCGTAACGTAGAATAATATCGGTAACTAGTAGAATATAATATTTAGTAGGGTATATATAATAATAACTAGATAATCGATAATCTCCGCGTACCTAGCGAGATCAACTATCTTAATAATTTATATTTCAAATTATATTACCGTAATATTATTAAGGTTATTCGTTTTTTCCTCGGCTATAAACCGTTTAAAGATAATCTAGTATATATATTTATAAAGATTACGAACGATAGTAATAATAGGGTAATTAATAAAATATATATTAATACTTAATAGTAGGAAATATAACTATAGATCCCTATTAGAGGTACTATTATCCCTTTTATACTATCGTCCGACGAGATAATAATAATTTAATATTATAATAATCTTTCCCGCTAGCTAGTATATATAATTATCGGGAACCTCGATTATACGACGCGTAAGGCCTAGAAACGACCTAGCCTAGTTCTCCTAGATTTAATCCCTTATATTAAGAATAAAAAGAAATTCGGTAATTATATACAATTAAATATCTATTATCTCGCGCTAGGGCGTATACTCTAGTATATATATAACTATTATTATTTATTCAAATAATATACTAAAATAACTAAAGTAATTAAAGACCTAGTAATATAAGAGATCGATATTATATACGCGGATAATTAACCCCGAAGATACTATTTAATAATTATATCGCTTATAACCGACTATTTAAAATAAATCTTAATAATAGGGGTAAAATAAAATCGTTAGTATCTAATATATTTAATCCCGCCTAATAAACGAGGGGAGTTAACTAGGACGTAGGAGCCGCGGACCTATGAATATATATATCGAAGGATAAAAGTATAGAGGAGAGATCCCGACCTCGTTAAAGATTTAATAACTATTTATAATATTAAAAATTTCGCCTAGCGTTATTATCTAGTTAATATCTATACTATTTTTATTATTAATATATTATACTAGCTTTTAAAAAGAATTATTATAAGATTAATTAACTAGATTCGGGATCTAATTAAAGATTACGTAGTTTTTATAACTACTAAACGGATAAAGAAAGGGGTAACTAGGCCGAAGAAATCTTTAAAGTAATTAATAATAAAGATTAAATTAGATTACTATTTTCGCTAGGTATTAGGTTTTATAAAGTTAAAATTATCTAAAAACTTTAATAAGGTAAAGTAATAGAGTAGTAACGAATAAAAAGCGATATTATAATAATTAATAACCGTCGTTACCCCTTTATTTATTAAGCGCGTACCGGCTACCCTATATTACGTACGGGCTATATTTAACTTTATTATATTTATTTAATATACGTCTTATAACGGCGATACTTTATAATATATATAGTACGCGCTTTACTATATTTATAAATTAAAGATAATCTTCCGTAAATACCGGCCGAGTAATAATTCGGACCTAGACTTAGAAGACCCTATTAATCGGTATTTTAATATACTAAAACTATACGCGATAACGTATTATACTAAATATATTCGAAGATATAAAAGTACCTAGAACTTCGATATTTATTATAAAAAGGCGGTTTATAAATTTCTCTTTAAAGAACCCTTTTTACGGATAAATAAAACTAATAAATTCGAGACGTAATTACTACGGTATAATATTATATACTATAATATAAAGGCTATATAGGAAGTTATAATAATATTTTCCGCTAAACCTACTATTATTCTTAATAGTAAAATAAAATAATAGAATACCCAGTCGTATCGAGAGAAATTAGATTTATATAAATATATACTTATTCTTAATAAGGACACGCCGCTATACTACGGTATATAGGTATTAGATATTAATTATTATCGCCTAATAATTACGGTAGCGAGGGTTTCTTATTTTAATATTAAAGATTTTATCGACGCTATAATAATATTTATACGGGAGAGCCGTAAAAAATAGGATAAAAATCCGGGCTCTATTAAAGATTAACGGAGATAAAAGACGGATCCTAATTAAGCGGGAGATATATATATTTTTATATATCGATTATTAATATATTAAATTCGTAATAATAAAGAGAGCCGGAACTTAAGGCGGTTTATAAAGAGATTAATCTATTATACCCTTAATTTTCGTTCTACCGGTAAACCTCGTAATAATTACGTCTAGATTAATAACGAAGCGACTCGTTTATAAAATTAAGGCGAGACCGAGTAAAAGGCCCTTTATATAATAATCGGCCGGTTTAAATTAATTATTAATATTTATAATTACGAGCGACTAAACAATAAGGGTAAATATAAGGTATATATTAACGCGTTAATTACTCTATATCGACTAAAGAATAACGGGAGAGTTAACGATATATATAGGATATTCGAAGTAAAGTATATCTTAGCTAGTAGAACGAAAAGACCTCGAGAATTATATAACTATCGCCTCTTCGAAATATAGGATATTATCCGGAGTATATATATAATACCTATTAAACGGGAAGGATACTATTATATAAATAATTTTATCGACTAAGATTAATATAATATTATTTATAATTCTAACTTTATAACGAAAGGTATTAAGGTAATAAATTAATTTATAAAATAGATATAATAACTATATATTTATAAAAAATCACCGTCCGCGATAATATATCTATTATACCGCTTAATAATACGTATACCCCGGGCTCTTACTTAATAGTAGTATTATAACCATATAGCGGTTAATAATAATAACGAGAGTAACGGGTATAATATAGAGATAGATTATAATTAAGGTATGAACTCGATCGATAATAATTAATAGGAAGAGAATTAAAGGGTCTAAACTAGGTAGGAGATTTATTAAATAAAAGTTCTTAAAATACTACTCTTATAGAATTAAATAAGAAAAGAAGTAGACTCCTAAATTAGCCCTTATTATCTAGCGCTCCTTCGGTATATATTTCGTTAATAGAAATAAAAGTATTTAATTTATAAATAAAGATATTATAACTTATCTTTTATAAAATTTATCTCGGTCTACCCTTTATTAAACTCGTTTTAATAGACGGTTATTATTTTTAATTATATTTATAACGCCCTTATACTCTTATAATTTATAATATTATATAACCCGAATTCGGTGTTCGGATTAGCCCTAGCCTAGATCTAGGCTAGATCTAGCTTAAACCTAGTCTAGATCTAGGCTAGGGCTAATCCGATATATATTTATTTATTATTATCACGTATATAATTCTACCCTCTTTCCTATATATTAAAATAAACTTATTCTATATCTCGACTAGTTAATATACTCTATATTACCGAATAATATCTAAATCTATATATATACGACGTAGTAATATATTAAACGGTAAAGTTAAACTAAATTATACCTCCTATATATCGTAATACAGTCTTAACTAGTTAAAGAATTTATAATAATAACTCCTTCGATAAAGCTAAAGGCTGACTCTAATAATAGACTATATTAATACTCCTAAAATAAATCTCGGTTATAAATAATTTACTTATTCCGATATACGAGTAATGATATATATTAAGAACGCGTTAATTATAAGTCCTTCTAGTATATATTAATTAATATTAATTATTAATAAGGACGAAGAAAGTATATATAGAGGTAAAGAGGTCGATACCGAGGTCGACGACGATAATATTAAGCTTCCTACCCCGAAGCGACGGAAAACGGACGATATATCTCGGTTAAGCGGATCAGGTAGGGCTACGTTATATATATATATATATATTTTATATAGGAGTTAATAATATAACTAATCTTTCTATAGTCCTTATCGTTTATCGGTTATTATATATCCTCGTCCTCGTCCTACCCTAATTCCTATATATATAGACTAGGAGATATAAAGTCTTCTAATAACGCGTTATATAAATCTTTAGCGAAACGTTATTATAATTACGACGCGTTATAATTAAAAAACGAGTCGTTACTACTATAGGCGGGCGTAGGACGTTATATTAAATCGGCGTTATATATTTAAAGTTACGAGGCCGTTCTCTAGTATATAAAATAGGTAATATTAATAACCCTTATTACGGGATATAAGGACTCGGGATATAATCTATAAATAAACTCTAATAAAAAAAACGAAGTTAACGCTTTAATCTAGAAACTTGAACGGAATACTATTAATAAATATAATAAGGCCCTCGGGCTAAAGGATAGGGTAGTAAAAAAGATTTTAAATCCGACGGAGGCCCGAAAGGTATTAATTTACCGGGTTTAAACTAAAGATATATTAATCGAAATTAATTACTTAATTATATCGGTAATTACCGCGCCTTAATAATAATAAGGGTTCGATAAATCGTAGTAATATACTATACCTTTTCTATAATAGGACGAAGTATTAAAAAGATAATTACTATTAAAATAAAGAATAAAAGATAAATATATAATTATAATAACGATATAAGTCTTAATATTTCCTTATTAAGATTTAATATTAATTATTAATAAACCTAAATTATTTTACTACTTCCTTAAAGATCTAGTAATAAAAGTTATAATCTTATTATTCTTTTAATCGGACCTAGGTTAACTAGGAACTCGTAATAATATTAAATATATATTTAGGCCCTTAACGGGAATTATAATAATTATAATCTACGTTATAATTTATTATATTATTAAAGAATATAAAATAAGGAAGTAGATACGGATTAAATTCGAAGGCGAATATATTAAAAGTAAATTAGACTCGACTTTTTTCTTTATATCTTTTAATATTAATATAAAGTAATATAAAGCTATAAATTTAAATAAGGGAGACGTAGAAGAAATAAATATTTATATAATAAGATATAATAATAGAGGCCTTATCGGGTAGGATTAATTAAGAAATAAAAAGGGAAGAGATACCGGTAGATAATATAAACGATTTCGTCCATAAATAAAAAGATAGAATCGATAATTTAGTCGGTTATAAAGGCTTCCGTACTATATCTAACTATCTTTTAATTATTAATAAGATTATTATAAATTCGCCGGCTCCTCGATAATATAATATATAGGAGGACGAGATAAATATTATAAAAAAAGATAATATAAAAGAAAAGAGTACTAGTAGATCTCGGAAAAACGAGTTATCTATCTTTATAAGGGTAAATATTTCTCCTATTCTAATAAAACTAAACTAGCGGACGAGGTATTAATAAGAACTTTAATTTATTAAATAATATTTAACGAGGTATAAAAAGAAGTAGAGCCTTTATATAATTTATTATTAATCCTCGAATACTAATATAATTATCTAGGCGGATATTTAAATAACTTCGTTTAATAGATTGGTAGAAGACCGGGGTAATAATATATATAACGTAGAGAGTTTTATAAATCGCGAAATAGTATAGTATTATAATATTATACTTATTATAGATATATGTTAATACTATATACTAAATAGTAACTACCGGCCTTTATCGCGTAAAAATTTAAAGATATTAAGTTTAACGAATAAATTAGTTCCTTTAATATTAATAAGAATCCTACCGAGCCTATACTATATATATTTAAACTCTCTACTATATACGAAGGCTTCTAAAAAAGATTAAAACTTAAGAAAAAGAAAGAGAAAGCGATATAATAAAAAAAACGGGGTTAAGATTATATAATAGACGATACGCGTATATAGAATATAGTACTCGAGACTATAAGGAAGGAGAGGTACGTTATTCTAATATAAATTACCTAGGTTAATAACTCGGACGATAAATAGGAGATAAATTATATATATAATAAACTATTCCTATAACTAAAGATAATAGCGGCCTAGATCTAGCCTAGATTTAACCTATATCTAGGTTAAATCTAGGCTAGATCTAGGTATAAGTTAATTTACGAGAATAAATAGTAACGGTTTCTTAATAAACGGATTTTAAAATATCTATAACTCCCCTATAATATAACGAGTAGATAAAGTAGAATATATATTAATTAATTAATATATATATAAAGATCTAAATACGATAACGATATTAAAGGCGCTAACGGTAATGATTATAATAATAATACTATTATTATTTAAAGTATAAATAGTATATTTAAAGCACTATAGAATAATATTAAGGATTATCCGTTTATTATTATTTACCCGTTAAGTATTAATTATACTAGAATCAACTATAAAAGTGTATTTTAGGTGCTAAATATACTAAAATCAGCTATATAACTATATTTTAGTTATATAATATACTTAGAATACGGGATATAAGTAGATACGTATTTCTAGTATTTTATATAATTTCTATACAAAATATATAAAAATCGGGGTTTCCGGACTTACCGATGAAATAAACGATAGTATCTATTACTTCCGTTTCTATTATAGTTTTTAAGAATCGATTTAAGATTCTAGTTATTCCTAGTACTTTATCGGTAATTAGGTACTATATTATTTTATATACTTTTATTTTAATTATTTCCTAGTTTATTTTAACGGGCTTTAAATACTTTATTCTATCGATATTATTTAAATTTACTATTTATATAAGGGGAAATAATACTCTTTATAAATTTTTTATTTTACTCTCGAAGTCTTTAGTTTTTCCTCCTTTACTATTTTTAATAACTAGGAATTAAAGAAGTTTTTTAAAGTAATTATTTTTCTCTCTTCTTTATTTTACGAGTTTTTATACTCCTATCGACTTTAATAAAACTTTATATATACTCTTTATCTAAAAGAATATTTTTATTCTTCGAATTATATATATATTTTTATTATTTATTATATCTAGGGCCTCCTCCGTCTAGGTATTTCGACTTCGTTTATATTCTTTTATATAGTTCTTTACTTTCCGCGTAATATTAATATAACGGGAGTTTTAGTAGGATTTGGCTCTTTAATATAAACGGGTTTATAAAATCGTAAACTCGATAATTTTTTAAAAGCCTCCTATTATTTTATTTAAGTATTAATTAATATTTTCTTTATTTTTAAATTTTAACTTCTCTAGCGCCTAGTAGAGGGACTTTATACTCTATTATATTTCCTTTCGGGTAGTATTATCCTTAATCTTTTTCTAAATATACCGAGTATATAATATTACTTTTTCCTACGTTTACTCGAATTCTATTATTACTAGCCTATAATCGGAGTTATAGTATAAATCTTCGCGGATTATAAAGTTATTTATAATCTAGTATACTCCTCTCGTAAAGATTAATAAATTAATTATATTTTTATATCCTCGGGTTTTTTATATAATAGACGTTTTTAATAACTTTAGTTTTATTTCCCTCGAATCTATTATTCTTAAGAGATAGTCGGTTATAATATAATATATATATCGTTTAATATTATTCTAGTTAAGGTAATAGAGGTTAAAGTCTCTTAAAAGAATATATTTACTTTCCTCCGTTAATACTTCCTCTAGTAATAATAATATTAACGGACTATTAATCGAGGTATACTATATCGGTAATAAATTATATATATTATAAATCTATATTTTTTTATAATAGGGGATTCCTCGATTAATAGCCTCCTCCTCTCTAATTTTATTTAATTAAGATTTCTTTTTATTTCTTCGCTCGTTTAATATAATCTTTATAAAGTATAAATTATTTTTATAATAAACTAGCTCCTAGTTACCTATATCGATTTTTTTATTTATATAGAAATATATACGGGCCTTTAGGCCTCCTTTATATATTAAATAGAAATAATTAATATTATTATTATATAGTATTTAAGTAGTAGGATTCTAACTAGGCTCCTAAATAATTATAATATCGATATTTTTAATTTATTTATTTTAGAGTAACCCTATTATTAGTTTCGATTTCTTTTTAATATTATACTATACGACTTTAAATTAGGTACTATAATTTATTATATATTAATATTACTTTCGTAAATTCCTCGTTTATTTCTTAATTATTTCTTAATATTAATTCTAGCCGGTTTTCGTCTAATTAGTCGAATATCGTTATTAGGAGATTATTTAAGACTTAAAGAACTATTTACCTAGATATTATTATTAATTTATTATTTTATCTCGGCCTCTCTACTTTCCTAAATATAGTAACCGTATTTTAGATTTTATTAATTATATTTATTATTATTTTCCTCTTCTTTATACCCCTAGCCGGTACTAGTATAAATCTATCGTTAATTAATTATACCTAGGAGTTTAAGGTTATTATTCTCGGTAATACCGCGAATTATTTAAATTTATTCTTTAATTTTTATTAGATTCGGTATATTTTCTTTTACTTAACTAGGTACGCTCTACTCTAGGATTTATAATATTTAGAGTAGACTATATAGCGCTTTTCCTTCGGGCTTTCGGTATTATATTCGTATAATTAATAAAATTCTATATATATCTATCCCGTATTTAGGTTAGTTTTTATAAATTAAAATTATATAACTATACCCCTAATAATTAAAGTACTACCTCGGGTTATTTATTCTCTCCTACTTTTTATATAATAGTAGTTATTCGCTTTCTAGGAACCCGTTCATTATTAATTTATTTATTATATTTAGGTCCGGGATTTTAAGAAAGAGTATTAAATACTTCTTTTTACGACCGTATTCGTCTAGCTTAAGGGCGAATCTTAATTATTTTATATTTACGATATTTAATCCCGGGTATAGCCTATAATTATCTTTTTTTAATATCTTTATTATTATTTCTTAATTACTTATATCGACGGCCTCTTTCCTTATATTATATATTATTATTATATAGATTTATCTTAATACTCTCGTCGAGGGGTTAATATTTTTTATTTATTTAATTACTTTTTCTAACTCTTATTTTATCTTTACCGTTATATAATATTAAACGAAGTCTCTTTTTATTATTTATTTTACTTCGACGATCGACTTCGTTACCGAGTAAACTTCGTTCCGGAATATTTTAATTAGTTAAAAATTAATTATCTTTTTAAATTATCCTCTAGCCTTAATATTATTTATTTTAATTATTAACTACTTCGTTTTCGCGCTAGTTATTATTACTAGAGGAGGAGGGTTTATTTCGGCTATATATCTCGATAAAATAAATATATATCTACGGGTAATATTAGCCTAGTTTTATATTAATAATATAGATATACTCCTCGCTCTAAGTTTTTAAACTTTTTATTTTAGCGAGTTTATTTAGGCCTTTTAGAGCCTACGCTTTTCTACCGATTTTTATATATAATTAAAGATTATTCCTAACGCGATCTATATTAATTATAACCCGCGGTATATTATTTATTATACCTCCCTATATTCTATATCTTTTATAGTTTTTATTATAATTATTATTAATTCTTTTAAAGTTTTTATACCTCCTTTATACCCTCTCGTTTAATTACTAGTTTTATTTTATTATTACGACGTCTTCGTCGTGTTAAAACGCGTTAGTAGTTTATTTTCTACCCTAGTATCTTAAGTCCTATCTTTACCTCTACTACCTTTATTCTTTTTTATTTTAATTAATTTCGTAACTCTTTAAGATAGTAAAATCCTATTAATCTAACTTTCGTTTTATCTTTCCCTAGTTATTCGATATTAAGGATTAGAATTTAATAATAGGTTAATAATAGTATTTAGGTAAATAGTTCTTTTCTACTCTATATTTATATAATTATTTTTATACTTTCATTATATATTAATAAATTAATATCGTTAATAATATTCTTTATTTATATAATAACCTTCTTTTAATATACTCTTTAATTAATAATATATTAAAGAATAGAAATAATATTAAAGAGATCGATATTCTTTATAATTTAGAAATAAGTTCACGATTTTAATAATATTTAATATCTTATTTATAACTAAATATTATATTACTTTATATATCTTTTTTATAAATATTTATTCTTTTATTTTTAGAAATTTTAGATATCTCGTTTTTATAATATTATTAAAATTTATCGTTATTGAAAAAATAGATAAGATTTTTTATTAAAAAGTTAGTTTTATTATTAAAATTCTTTACTTTTCTTTTCTCTATATTTATAATTACTAGGAATTTAAAAAACTCCTTCGAGTATTTATTTCTATCTATAATTCTATTAATTTTAGCGAGATTTTTAATTTTAATTTTTCGAGATTTTAATATAAGACTCTAATACTCTTTTTTATCTCGATTCGAGTACTTTTCTCTTTAATCTTTTTTCTAAATATAATAAATAAACGATATTATCTCTTTTTATAATTATTTTAATTCGATTATTATAAATCTATAATCGATATTATAATATAAATCTTCTCGAATTATATAATTATTTATAATTTAATAAACCTCCTTTATAAAAAATAAAAAATCAATAATATTTTTATATTCTCGAGTCTTTTATATAATTGACTTTTTGAAAAAACCTAGTTATTTTTACTTTTATTATTTTCAAGAGTTAATTTATTATAATATAATATATATATTTTCTAATATTACTTTAATTAGGGTAGTAAAGATGAATTTTTTTAGAAATAATATTTTCATTTTTATCTTTTAATACTTCGCCTAGTAAATATAATATTAACGAGGTATTAATCGAGATATATTTTATTAATATAGAGTTATATATATTGTAATTCCAGATTTCTTTCTATTAAGAATTTAATTTTATTAAAGTTTATATTATTATTAAATCGTTTTCTTTAAATTTTAGTTTTAGATTTTTCTTTATTAACGAAAACTTTATCGAGTAGAAGTTATTATTATAGAAGACTAATATCTAAATATCCGCGCCGACTCTTTTATTTATATAAAATATATTTATATCTCTTTCTCTCTTTTATATATTAAATAGAAATAATTAATATTATTATTATATAATATTTAAGTCACGAGGTTTTGGCTAGATTTTTATATAAATATTATAATAATATTCTTTATTAATTCATCCTAAAATAATATCATTATAAATCTCGATTTCTTTTTTATATTATATTATATAACTTTAAAATAAATATCGTTATTTATTATATATTAATATCGTATTCAATATACTTTTTTATTTCTTATTATTTAATAATATTAAATTTAACTAGTTATATCCGGCTAGTTGATATCGATATTAAGAAATTATTAAGAACTTTATCAATTATTTAACTCGTGTAACTAGGTTATTAATTTTCTTTATTTATCTATTTTCCTAAAGATGTTAATATTATCCTAAAATTTATTTACTCTATTTTTTAAAACTTATCTCTTTTTTATAAATTTAATTAATATTAATATATTCTTCGTTAACTATTTATTTCTAGTAGCTCTAAGACGTTGTTTTTAGAATTATATTAAACTATTTAAATTTAGTCTCTATTTCTCTCGTATTTAGTATATTTCTTTTTAATAAATAAAGTAATTTTTAATTTAGATATTGTATTTACCGAGGTATAACGAGTATAATATTTTATTCAATTTCTTAATAACGTAGTCTTTCCACTAATATAATTTTATTTATATATTATATATAGTTAAGTTCTAGTATATAGAGTCGATATAATTATATTTTATAAATTTAAAATATTATTCTAGTTCCTTAGTTCTCTCTTGTTTTTTATATAATAAAGAGTTTTTATTTTCTAGGATTTTATATATTACGAGTTTATTTACTACCTTAAAACTTAGTATTTTTAATAATAATATAAAATATATTTTTTATCGATTATACTCGTCTAGTTTAGATATTATTTCTAATTAATTAACTTTTATTATCTCTAAATTTAGGTATTAATTCATTACTCTATTTTTTAATATTTCTATTACTATCTCTTATTTATTTATATCGATAACGTCGATTCGAGCTTTATATAATATTATTATATATATCTACTTTAGTATTTTAATTAAGAGATTTATAGTTTTTATTTATTTAACTACTCTCCCTAAATCTTATCTCACTTCTATTATTATTATATAGAGAATAGTATTATTTCTCGTTACTCGTTAAACTTTGATAATCGATTCCGCTAGAAAATAAATCTTATTCTAGAGTATATTAATTAGTTTAGAATTAGTTATTTCTCTAAATTATTCTCTATTTTTAATATTATTTATTATAATTATTAATTATTTTATTTTCGCGTTATTAATTAAACCTAAAGGGAGAAGACTCGTCTCGATTATATATTTTAATAAACTAGATATATTTCTTTAAACGATATTAATCTAGTTAGTAATTAATATAATTTAGGAATATTCCGAATATAAATTATACTAGTTATAACCCGCGCGCCGTTATTTATTATTATTATAATCTTTATTATCGAGTTTTTTAATATTTCTATATATTTTTTATATCCGTTTATTTAACTTCCGATTTGATTTTTTATTATATTATTATCGTCGCGTTAAAATATATAGAGTTAATATATTTATTATCTCCTTTTTCGACTCTATCTTTATTTTTATTATTATTTCGATTTTATTTATTACTTCGGTTATAAATTATATTAATATTATATTTTATATTAGAGGGTATCTTAACTCCGTTTATTTACTAATTCGTTATTAATTTTTTTAACTCGTATTTATATATATAATTAATATCCTCTTTCTTTCTTTATCCTTTTAATTTATTATATTAATTAGTTAATTAATTGATAAATACTATATATTTACTCTTATAGAAATATTTTATTAATAACCGAGTTTTTAAAGATTTCTTTTTAATAAACTCTTTATTATTAAATAATTTAAAGTCGTTTAATAACTATATTTACTTATTATAAAAGAAAATTTATCGAGTAAAAACTTTAATTTATTAATAGTTTTTCTCTTATATTATTAACTAAAGATTAACAACTTTTAGTTATTCTAAAAATATAATTAATTCTTTTTATTCGTTTTATATTATATCGTTATCTATATTTTAATTAATTTATCTCGTAGAGTTATAAACTTTATTATCGTCGTTGATTAAATTAATTATTATAATTTTTTAACTCGAGTCTTTCTAATCTTTATTTTCTTCTTTATATATTAAATAAATTTTACTCTATTCCTCGCTAGAATAAAATAGAATAAAAGTATATATTTAATCTTTTATCTCTTTTATCCTTATAAGTAACTAGTATTATAAATTATTAATATATTTATCCGATAATGAAATTCGTTAAACTCTATTTTGTAGTCTTTAAATTTTATTACTATAAAATTTTTAAGATTTCTCAATTTATTATAATAATCCAATCGGTTCTCGAATAAATAATAATTAATAAAGGAGGTCGAAATCTTAATAATTTAAATTATCTACTTAATTTATACTTTATAATAATACTAGAATTATTATTTCATTTAATTTGAAACTCTTTCTCTAGGCTAGAGTTTTATATATTTAATAGAGTAAATTAATTATTATTTAAACTAATTATTATTATTTCTTTAAATAAGTTTTTTATAAAATTAAATATATATTATTATTTTAGTTTACTCTTTACTCCGTATTAAATCTTTATTATAAAAGAGTTAAATTTTCGTAGTTTCTAATATATTAATATATATATATATATATTATTTACTCGAGTTATATAAATAATTTTATTTAACTCCGATAATTAATAAGTTTTATTATTATATATTAAACTCTATAGTATTCTTTTACTTCGTATTATGATTAAAAGTCTCTTTTATTTAAATCGATTATAGTTTATAAAGATTAGTCTAAAATTTACTTAATTAATAATAAAATTATAATATTTCTACTTTATTAACTAAAATATATAATATATTATTTTTATTATTACTCTTAACGAATAATTCTAAAGAGAGATTAAAATTACTAAAATAATAAATATAATAAAAGATTATACTCTACGAGTATTTTATTTAAAAATTAATAAATTAATATATTTAGTTTAACTCCGAGTTACGATATCGATATATAGTAATCTTTAATATTTACGATTCGTAACTCGATATACTTTAGTATTTTTAACTTTAATTCTAGTTTATAATTATATAAATAGATTTAAAATACTAGAATTATTAAAAATATATAAAGATACGCGTTTTTAACTCCTAATTTATAATTCTATAATAAAACTTAAATCTTTAAAAATATAAAATATATATAATTAATTTTAAACTAGTTTTTAATTAATAATTATTTAAAGAGATTTAAACCTCTAAAGATATAAATCGATCGAATTAAAATAATCTCGGTTTTCTCTTATTAGATTTCCTCTACGATATATTAATTAGATTATTTTATAATAAAAGGATATTTTCTCTACGATAAAGATTTATCGCCGCGATAATATTAATAAAGTATAAAAAAGTAATAAAGTATAAAGAGATTAATAACGCGAAAAGAAATTAATAAAATATAAAGAGATTAATTATTTAATTTATTATATTATTAAAAGAGTAGTAAAAATTAATAATAAGAGTATTTAATTTATATTTCAATTTTATCTTAACTATTATATTAATTTATTATTATATATAACTCTAAAGTTTGAGAAATTTTGAATCTCGAAAAAATATATAAACTATAAATATCTTATCTTTTATTTTAGATTTATTATAATAATTATATCAATTTTTTAATATCTAGAAAATAAGAATTTTAAACGAAAATTTAATTTAATTTATAAATTATTTAAGACTCTAGTTTCTTAATTTAATCAAAATTAAAATTAAAATTATAATAAAGACTCTAGTATACGTTCTTTAATATTTCAAAAAGTTTTAATTATAATAAAAATCTTATAGCGGTTTTTTAAGAAATAAAGAAAGAAATTAAAAATTATTTTTATAATTTATTGATTCAATATTATTTAAATTAAAAATATAAATATTTCGCCTTTTTATTTAATTTTATTTTAATAAATATATATATTTTTATTATTAATATTTATACTTCGCTAAATTTAGTATTATTTAAAAACTATTAAATATTTTATTTTATAAATATTCTTTTAGTTTATAATTTAGAGAATTATATAAAATATATAATTTTAATTATAATTTCCGATAATAATAAATAACTCTAAAGATATTATAAAAGATAATGAATTATTATATAATTATAATATTTTCTAGCAAATTTTAACCCTATTATATTTTTACCTAAATTAATATATAAAATATATAATAACGAATTTTTTTTATATATATTAAATATATAATTTAAAAGTTTAAAAAATATATATAAAAGAAAATAATTATTTTATATTATCTAATTTAATATAATAAAAAATTAATATATTATATATATTTTCTTTATAATAAGTCCCGCTAATAAGTTATAATTATTAATTTTATAAAATAAATAAATAAAGAATAATAAAGAATCCCTTCTCTTTTTTTATTTTTTCTAATATTCTTTTTCTTTTAATATTTATTTCTTTCTCTACTCCGAGGAAAAGACTAGAGGTTATTTCTTTCCCTTTCTTTCTCTATTCCGCGGCGTAACCGAGAGAGCCTAATATAGGCTCTAAGCGAGATATTACGAGTATATAATCTAGGTAGATAATTATATACCGCTTCTATATATCTAATTTCTATATCTTTAATAGTTTTATCTCGTTAGTATTTATACTAGCTAGTTTAGTAAAAGTAGTAACTCCGTATTAAAAAGAGTAACTAGAATAATAACTAGGTAACTTAAATAGATACTATTTTAATAATAAAATAATAAAAACGAATAAAGGTAGAAATCCTATAAAGATAATTATTTATATATAATTATTATAAATATACTTTAATACTATAGCGCCGACGCTATCAAGTTTGATTATATATACTTTAGTATAATTATTAAAAGAGAAGTCTAATAAAACCTAAATAAACGAGTATATTTAAAGATATTTATAACTAATTCTAAATACTTATACTCACGATAATATATTAATATAATTTTCGTATATTAGAGTTATTTTAATATTATAAATAATAGTATATTAGTTAATTAATTAATTTATATACCTACTCTAGTAAAACTACTTTATTAATAAGGAAGTTCCGCGAATATTTTCTTAATAAAGTTATTAATAGTTCCTACTAGTCGCTAAAGAAACCCCGTTAATTAAAAACTCTAATTTATCGATAATTTATCTCCTCTTCTTACTAGTTAATAGCCGAGAATTATAATTATTTTAAAATATTATTTATCTCTTCCCTCCGTTTCCTTTCTACTTTAATTTTCTTAACTCTATTCACTTATCTCGTGGGTAATAGTACGTTAAGATTTAATTATAATCTATATAAATTATCTTAAAAGTATAGATACTAATTAATCTATTTATTTAAAATACTATTATAGCGATTTTTTATATACGATTTTTAGAAATACGAATAACTTTCTTTTATAGAGATATTAACCTTCGGTAGGATAGTATTTTATAATTATTAACCCTAAATTTTACTATTAATAACGACGGAGTTAAATATTTCTTATTTAATATCTATAGTTATTTTCTAAAGACTAGTATTTTTAGAAATTCGGATTATTTAAATCTAATTTTATCTACGAATTCAAAGTATTAAAATTTAATATTATTATTACTAATCCGAAAAACTCCTATAAGACTTTATAATACTACGGGTTATATAGTATATAAAATAAATATAAATTAAGTTATTATAATTACGGCTTTTTATATATTATTTTCGGAAGTAGATACTTAATAATATAAATTTAATAATATAAATCTTCGTTCTTTTAAAAATAATAGTATTAATATTTTTATTAAATAAAAAAACTTATATAATTAAAATATTCATATTACTACTAGCCTATTTATAGAATCTATAATTATATTTAATATAAGAAACGTGAGGTTAATAACGAGAAAATAAAATTATAATAAAATATTTCGAAGGTTATAAATATAGAAATCTAGTATCTTAATACTCTCTTTTTAATAGATTATAATATAGTTTAATTATTAATAAATCTAGACTTCGAGAAGTTTTAGAGGCGCGTAAATAAGTTAAAATATAAAATTTATTTAATAGAGATATATAACTCGGTATTTAGATTTATATAGAGTTTTTATTAAAATCTAAATATTTATTTATACTCTACTATCGTCGCTATTAGTACGCCGCGGAATAGGGAAGGGAAGGGATAAAACTAATCTTTATTCCCTTCCCCGGAGTAGGGAAGGGAATGAATAGGGAAGGGAAAGGAATACTAAGAGAAAACAGGGAAAGGAAGGGATTACCTGTTATTCCCTGTTATTCCCTGTCCCTACCCTCCCTATAGGGCTGGCCATATATGCGCGTATACATGCCCCATTGCTGCCCCCATATATGGCTATGTATGCGCGCATGCATGCCCCATTGCTGCCCCCATATATGGCTATGTATGCGCGCATGCATGCCCCATTGCTGCCCCCATATATGGCTATGTATGCGCGCATGCATGCCCCATTGCTGCCCCCATATATGGCCCATATATGCGCGCATGCATGCCCCATTGCTGCTCCCGTGTGGCCCATATATGCGCGCATGCATGCCCCATTGCTGCTCCCGTGTGGCCCATATATGCGCGCATGCATGCCCCATTGCTGCTCCCATGGGGCCCATGTATGCCCCCATATATGGCCATGTATGCGCGTATGCATGCCCCATTGCTGCTCCCATGTGGCCTATGTATACGCGCATGCATGCCCCATTAAGTGGTACAAAGATTAGGACAATTAGGAAAGCGGTCAAGAAACGCCAAGCTTTATGTCTGATTTGGACTAGCCTCTTGGCACTAGCTATATATAGCTTATGGGGGTAAGAATGGGCCATATATAAGAGCAGCAACGGGCCATATATGGGGGCAGGAATGGGCCATGTACATGAGTAGCAACGGGCCATATATGGGGGCAGGAATGGGCCCTATACAAGAGTAACAATGGGCCATATATGCGCGCATGCATGCCCCATTGATACTCTCATATATGGCCCATATATATGCCCATTACTGCTCTTAAATATGGTGCTCCAAAACATGGCCTATTACTGCGCTAGTCCAAATTAGGTATAAGGCTTGGCGTTTTACCGCTTTCCTAATTGTCCTAATCTTTATACCACTTAATGGGGCATGCATGCGCGCATACATAGGCCACATGGGAGCAGCAATGGGGCATGCATACGCGCATACATGGCCATATATGGGGGCATACATGGGCCCCATGGGAGCAGCAATGGGGCATGCATGCGCGCATACATAGCCATATATGGGGGCAGCAATGGGGCATGCATGCGCGCATACATAGCCATATATGGGGGCAGCAATGGGGCAGCAATGGGGCATGCATGCACGCATACATGGCCATATATGGGGGCATACATGGGCCCCATGGGAGCAGCAATGGGGCATGTATGCGCGCATATATGGGCCATATATGGGGGCAGCAATGGGGCATGCATGCGCGCATATATGGGCCACACGGGAGCAGCAATGGGGCATGCATGCGCGCATATATGGGCCATATATGGGGGCAGCAATGGGGCATGCATGCGCGCATATATGGGCCATATATGGGGGCAGCAATGGGGCATGCATGCGCGCATACATAGCCATATATGGGGGCAGCAATGGGGCAGCAATGGGGCATGCATGCACGCATACATGGCCATATATGGGGGCAGCAATGGGGCATGCGTGCGCGCATATATGAGCCATGTATGGGGCAGCCCTATAGGGAGAGCAGGGAAGGGATTCCCTATTATTCCCTTTCCTTCCTTACTCCGGGGAAGGGAATTACCGAGCCTTCGTTCTCTTCCCTTCTCTTCCCCGGTTCTCTTCCTTGGCCGGGGAAGGGAAGGGATTCCCTACCTTATTCCGCAGCGTAACTATTAGTAATTATTATTTATTTTATATATATTTTTTTAACCTCTACCTTTATTCTTTTTATATATTAATTGTTTTTATTTTATTATTCTCCTTTAAATTACCTCGTTATCGTTTTTACCTCGTTATCGCTTTTATTTTACTATCGTCTTTATCTCGCTATCACTTTTATTTTATTATCGCTATACCGCCGCTAGTTTAAAAAACCGATATAAATATATAAACCCGTCTTTAATTAAGAACTCCCCTCTATTTTATCTACTCCGTTAATATTTAAATAATAATAATTTAAATTTATTAAAATATAAAAGTAAATTAAAAGCGAGTTTTAATCTCGCGGAGTAAAAAACTCTATTTTAGAAGTAGAGGCTAAGGCTGAAAGTACCTTTTTAAAGAAATAATCTAAGAATAAATTTATCGCCGTTATAAATATTAATAAATAGGAGTTATAGGAGTAAATATTTATTAACGCGGTATTTCTAAATAAGTTTAGTTAATAGTATAGAGCGGAATATTAAAGTAGAAGAGATATAAGGCCTAAATAAAGTAGATAAACGATAGCGATATATAAAAGAGCGATATACGACGTATAAATATTTATAGTAGTGACGGTAATATAGTAGATAGTGAGGTATTTAGATTTTAGTATAAGCCCCTTATAAATCTAAATAGCTTAATATCCCGAATCGTGCGCTAGGGTAGAAGAGCGATAGGGGGTATAAATAGGTATTTAGATCTTGGTGAGAGCCCCATATAAATCTAAGTACCGAGTTGTGCGCCCCCATTAAGCGAACTGTGCGCCCCGAGCTGTTTGTGCGCCCCTATCAAGCGAACTGTGCGCCCCGAGCTGTTTGTGCGCCCCCAGGACTTCCCGCCTGGACTTCAACGAAATAGAGCCTGCCTTCTCGGCGATTGCTGGCTGGACTCTGTCATGGAGCGTGCGTAGAAGGTACTGTGAGCTCTTTCTTGGCCACGGAATACATAGCATCGCGCATCCCCCGTGAGAGTCGATTTCCGTGCGTGTATGTCAAGAACTCCCCGCAACTGAGGGGAGGGTGGGTTATTGCAGAATGTCTCGTCGTCCAAACACGAACGGAAAGAGCGCTCGTTGATAGGGTTGCCGAGACCGAGGGCTAGACAGCGGTTACAAGCCGCCATTAGGAGCATGTTCCTCGTGTCAAGTGCTACCGTGACATCGCTCAGGAAGGGAGAAGTGTATGCGAAGGGTGAGAGGAGATACGAAGGCACCACTATCTTCAGAGCGGCTTTTTTTTCCCTGTGTATTCTTGTTCCAGTCTTGTTGCTGATCATTCAGGGCGCTCTCGTATCTTTTTTGGGCATCATGGTATCCATCCATCTCGGCTCGATTGAACCGACGTTTTCGTTCCTCCCCTCGCTGCCTTCGTGCTAATGTCCATACCTCGTGTTTGGGCAGCCTTTCAGGAGTAGTACTAAGGAACAGAATTGAGTCGCCTAGTACCACTTCGACCAATCTAAGCGCGACGCATCGAGGTATACCGGAGCTTTCTTTCCCCTTACTTTCATTATCGGGATACAAGCGAGGAAGTCTCTAGATAAAGTCGATGTAATCACCTTTAGAGGTTGTTAGTGAATTATCCCAATATTAAGATACTGTCTAATTGGGCAGAGGTAAGAAAGGCACATACTCAAAGTCGACCATGGTCGAGCTAGTACGTAATATCGGAGCGTTAGATCAAGCGCTAGTAGTGTATAAAGTAACGCGTTCCTCCTATTCTCTCTATCTCTTAAAGATAGTCCATTTCTCGCGTAAAGAATTCCTAGGCGGCTGCGGTATCCTTTAATATCTTTGTCAAGCTCTATATAGAGCGCTGATTCCCGAGCGAAGTCTTCTACTTTCTATTTCTCGTCCTCGTAAATACTTATAAAACGATGAAGAAACTTTAGGAAATCAACCTACGTATCCTAATAAAGATTATCCAATAAGTTTTAGAGGTTATAGTTCCGAATAAACCTCCTAAAATATTCTTCTATAATTTAAAGGAATATCTTTAGATTTTGGAGGTATAAGGAAAGCGATTTAACTACCAATAGAAACTTTAGTCTCGTATCGTAAACGTTTTTAATATTCGAGATCTATAGAGTATCAACTAACTTAAAATACGGTCGCGGAACTTCTTCGTAGACACGAAGTATTCCGAGGTCGGACGAGGGGAAGTTAGTAAAAAGCTTTAAAATAATAACAATCTCTAGAAATTAACTATAGAAATAATAGTATAATTCTTTAATATTCTACGTTGACGAGGATATCTCTAAATTAAACTAGGATGAAAATATCTTTAAAATTCTATTAAGATATAAATAGAAGCCTCTAGATTAAAGTATATCGTATTATTCTATAGATAGAAGATTGCGGTAAGAAAACCTAGACAAGTATATAAAAAGAAATTTAAAATAACAAGGAGTAGACCTATAGTAGCGTTTCTATAAATATCGGTTTTTATATATAACGAAGAAAGAGTTAAATATAAAGAGCTTAACTTATTTACTTCGATTAAAACTATATAAAGTATCTCTATTTTCAAAGGTAATTAAACCGGGGGTTATATAATAATATATTATATATTTAATAACCGGAGTATTTCTATAATTAATAACCGGAGAGTATAATTAAAGAGCGAGCGCTAAAGTAAGTCTTTATATATTATTATTAATAATAAAGAATATATACTCTAATCTCTACTCCTATATTTATCCTACTTTAGTATATATACTTTAATCGTTTCAATTATTAACCTCTAATAAAGAGATAATAAATAAAGTTTAATTATATATAATCCGTTATTTTCGACTATATTCCTCAATTTATTAATATCTAGTCTACTCTAGAGGGAGTCCTCTTTAATACTCTTTAATATTTTTAATTATTATAACTTTCTCTCAATTATTCCTATATAAGTAGTATATCCTAAATATTTTTCTTCTCGATAATTCCTACCGATTACTATAGTCAAGCCTACTTTATTTATTATAGGTAAAAATATTATATTAAGAAATAAAAAGAGAGATAAAAAGAAAACTATTAATATAAAAAAAGATAATAAAAAGTCTAATAATAGAAATAATAAAGTTACTACTATTATAAAACGTAATTTATTAATATAAATCTTTATTAATTTATAAAAGAGGTTTATATTTAGAATCTAAATATCTCCTTATATCTCCTCTATATAAATATTAAAGAGAAACTTTATTTTCTCAAAATCGATATAAAGGAATATATTATTTAGTTAATTATTAACGCTTTATCCTATACTAGTAAAGAATTAATCGATAAATCTTTTAAATTATTATTAAAACCTTAAGTCGTTAAAGAGCCCGAATATATTAAAGAGTTTAAATTAAATAAAAAGACCGTTATTAATAAAGAGGCCCCTCTTTCTCTCTATATATAAACTAATCTCTAGTATATTTTATAGATAGTAGTATTCCTACTATTAAATTAGTTTATCGAATACTAGAAAGACCCGCCGGAAGGTCGTAGTAGTCGTCGTATTATTAACTACGTCGTGTTATAGAATATCTCTATTACGGGGAAGGGATCTCTCTAGTTAATTTATAATTACTTTTCGTTAGACGATTACAATTATTTACGTTATAATAATATTTACTCTATATATAATAATCTCTTTTATATAAATAAAGAAGAGCGATACTTTATTAAAAATAAATATAATAAATAGAATACGACCTAAACGTCGTTTAAAGACGAGTTTAATAGATTTCGATAAAAGTATTTATATTTCTATAATAATAAAAGGGTTTTATACTACGATAATTTTAATAATATTATTAATATTAAAGTAATTATAATACCCCCGGAAAGTCCTCGCTTATTATTATTATAAAAAGATAATAGTCTCGGCTCTTTACTTTTATCGGAAGATAACGGTCCTAATCTCTCTAATTTCGAAAATTTAAAAGTTTTTAAAACTAGTAAAATCTTTAATTATAATAACTAGCCCGTCGGCGAGCTTAAAAATAACGTCGATATTAAATTATATATTAATAAAACTATTAATAATAAGAGTTAGGTCCTCGATAATTTAAATATTATTTTCTATAAAGTTCAAGTTATTTATCGAGGATTCCTAGACGTTAGACGGCCGTTCGAATTTATATTATTAATATCGGATCTTAACCTCTAAAATACCGTTTTTAAGTTTCTACTAGCGATTATTTAATACTATCTAGTAAATATAAATATACTTTTAGGTTCGACTTTAAGAGTATAAATAATAAATATATATAATCTTTCTATTAAGAAACTAGTCGATTATTTAATTAAACTCAAGAATTAACTTCCCGAGACTATTATTAAAAATATAGTATTATTATAATAATCGATTATTTAGTCTTCGGTCGCTTTAGTTTTTAATTTTTTAATTTATTACCTTAATTTACTATCCCGGTCGTTTCTTTTATATTTATAATTATTCGAAAAAAAGAAACTCCGGTCTTCGATCCTAACTCGTTATATTTAAATAAAGACGATTTATCGCTATTTTTATATTAAAGATACGCTCTTCTCGAAGGTATAAAGTAGTTTAAAAGGTAGAGTTTTTACTTTAATATACTAGATAAATATAATAAATCGAAAGCTTATATATATTAAAGATAATAAAGAACTTATAAATTTCAAGATTTAAATATATATTTAGAATTACAAAATTAGAGAGACTAAGATTTTTTCTAATATTATACTATACTTCAAGATATAAAATTCTTTTAGAAGATTTATAATTACATTAATTAATTATTTTTTAATAATATAAAAATTACCTAGTTTTATATTTAACGTTAATCTTTATAAATAGATTATTATAAATAGAATAAAATATTTTAATATTAATATAAATTTTATAAAATACTATAATATAAGGCCTGAGCTCGTTTTATTTATAATTATTTATTAATTTAATTAAGTTTAGAGATCCTACTATTTTAATTATTAACTATAAATTTAATAGTATAATTAATATAGAGTTAAAGAATTGGATCTTTAACGATTAAGAAGTTCGCGGTTTAAATTTACGTAAATTAGGGTATTTTAATAAAGGACGTTATATTCTTCTCAATTATAGATATTAAATTAATTAATTTTATATTTATAATTATCTCGGATCTCTCGGGAAGTTCTAGGGGTATATAAACGGGTTTTAATATATAATTTACTTAATAAAAATATACGACTCGGTATTTAAATTTATATAGAGTTTTTATTAAAATTTAAATACTTTTATTATTATCTATAATACCTAAGGCCGCTAGCGTAGAGCTAGCGGCTTAGTAATAATATAAAAGACGTAAAGTAGTTACGGGGTTTATTATTAAATAGTTCTTAAATCCTAGATTTAGTAGTAGAACTAATCTCTAAGGATTCTAATAATACGGGGGAATATTAACTCGATATAGAATTATTAAAAGTTAGAACCCCGCGATATTAAGGCTAGAACCCCGTATCGATAAATAATAATATTATAAAGGTAGCGGGACGTAGGTATATATAATATATTAACGCCTTTAACGGGGCGTAGGCGTATATAATATATTACTACTTTATAATTACCTCCCTTTTTAGGCCCTAGTCCCTAGATACTTAAATATTTTAATTAAAAAATATTTATTAAAAAACCTTTAAACCCTTAAAGGGAAATAAGGGAAAAGAGTTATTTAATATAATAACGTTACTATAGCGGTAACCTAAATATAAGGCTGCGTACCTAATCTTATAATATATATAATATTAATTACGGAATAGTATTTAGTTAAATAGTCGAAGTTTATTAAAAAACCTTTAACCCTATAAGGGGATAAGGAAAAAGAGTCTTCTAGTTTATACTATCGGTCCTATAGCGTTAATATTTAATACTAGTCGCGGATCGATATAAAATTATTTTCTATAGTATTATTATATAGTATTAGTAACGGAAAAGTAATACTACTAAACTACCCCTATTATATAGTAGTACTAGTAGTAAATAAATCATATATTTATAAAGTTGTCCCTATAGCGCTAATATATAGTAATAATAATTAAATAAATAATGTTTCTTTCGTCCCTATAGTACTATTATATATAATAGTAACGGAGCGAAATAGTATACGCTATCGTTTTTATAGCGCTTGTAGTACTTATAGTAATATAGTATATTAAATTATTCCTATAGTATTTATAGTACTAGTAACGGAATAACGGTAGCTACTTTTATTATATACTCTTATTATACTATAAAAATACTAGTAGTAAAGTATTATATATAAGCGGTATAGCCTTAATATTATACCCGGAGATTAGTAATAATATAACTACTATAGTAATAGTAGTAATTATTAATAAGAGTAAGGTGGCGGAGCGGAGGCGCGTATCAACGTATAATAATCGTAACTCCTTTAGTCTTTCTCGTATATTATTACTCTAGCTCTATAATAGCGTTCTAGTATTATAATTAATATATAGATAATACTCTTATTATATATAACTTTCTTCTAACTCTATAAATAGCTCCTATTTACCGATAATATTAATTTATTTATATTAATATAGTTTAGTTATAAATATACTAGTAAATATAACTAGTCCGCTATTAACGCGACTACGTAATACTAATTATAATAGTAGTTTATTATACTTTGTAGCTCCCTTACCGGGTCTACTTCTATTAATTTAATAATAATTATATTCGAGGTACGTCCCCTCCTTATATACTTTATTATATTAATCGCTACGGAATCGACCGTTATATAAAGGTAAATTATAATCGTAAGCTTTAAGGCGGTATATATTAATAATAAAAGATCCTTATACCTTTCCGAAGGAAGGTAAAGAGGTCTATATATTAATATACCCGTATCGGTAATAGGACTCTTAAAGAAGAATATAAATATAAATTAATAAATAAGGAAATTACCTAGTAGCGTAAAGTATACGGTAAAATAATAATAATTAATAAATAAACTCCTACTATAATCGTTAACTTATAGAATTAATTAACGGCGGCGAACTAGTATATTAAGGAATTAAAGGCGATGAATAAGGTTCTCGAAGAAAAAGTCGAGAGTTTCCGTTAATATAAACGGGACCTAGAGAGTCCCGAGGAAGATAATATCCTTAAGGATTATACTAGAGAGACTACGTCTTCTTCTAGTAATTCCGATAGTAATTAAATCTTTCGTATAATATAATAGCGATATCGAATTCTTTTTTTCTTAAATCGGCGCTAGCTAAACTTACTTAGATATATTATTTAATAGTATATTTTAGGTATCTATATAAACTATATTTAAAGTAAAAGTATTTTTATAAATATAATATCTTATCGCTATCGTATATAGATAATTTAATAGTAAATGAAATTTAGTTATACCCTAAAATTATATAATAAGGTTATAAATATAGAGGAGAATATCCGTTATATAAATATTAATATAAAAGTAGTAATATTTACTTTTAATATCGGCTCCGTTTATTCCGCTTTATTATTTTATACGGCTAGGTAACCTCTTTAATTATATTTATATATTTACGTTTACTACCCGCCTATTTAAAGACTTTAATTAATTTATTAATACTAGTAAACTCTTTATCTAGTAATTATTAATTATATTCTTCGCTTTAATTAGTTTATTTAACTTTATATTAAATACTTTCTTTATTCTTAACTTTATTAATTACCTCTTCTACCTCCTATAACTTATTATTATTAATAAATTCGGGGGCTTATATAAAAGATTTCGCTATATTAATATAATCGCGAAGATAATATAACTTAAGTAACGATATATAAAAGGTATTATAAATTCTATATATAAAAAATAGTAGTAGGCGATAAGTTTATACTCTTATTTTATTAATAATCTTAAAGGGCCCTATAAACTTATAGGATAATTTCTTATTTAGGCGCTTTTATTTTAGATTCTTTATTATTAATATAACTAAATTATTAACCTTATAACTTTATAGTTTATATATTTTATTATACTATTTAACTTAATATTCGGTAGCGCTTTAAAGGCGCTTTATAATTTTATTCTTTAGAGTTTATAATTATCGTATTTTATTATTTATAACTAGTACTCTTTTTTCCCTAGAGTCGTCCTCGACTTCCTAACGGATTTTAAAATAATAACCGTATATACGGAAAAACGGCGTCGTTTCGACGACGGTACTCTAATTATTATTTATTAAGAATTCTACTATAGGTAGTAATCTAGCTTAATTAATTTATTTATTATTAATAAATATACGTAAATAATACTCTAGTACCTAATTTTAGCGCTTTATCTATTTATCCGTTTAGGGGTAAAAAGTAGTATTTAAACGTTATTTAATTTTCGAATAAAAATATATAACCGACTAGAAGGCGCTCGTAAAAATAGAGCCTCTATCGTTAACGATACTATTAAATATATTATAGCGGTAAATAATTTTAAAATAAAATACTTCCGCTAGCTAAATAGTATTGATTTTAATAATTATAAATATATACCTAATTATTTTAATAAATCGATTTATAACGATAAAGATAGCGTTATAAATAGTATTTTTATATTTACTAGGCGGTAAACTAGTTATAAAATCTATAGAAATTTCCTTCTATAATTAAATAGTAATAGGAAGCGAATTTAATTCGCTATATAAATAATATCGCGGCGCCTTCGTCCGCTAATATATATCGTAAGTTTTAATATAATTTATAACTTACTTTAGGCTACCCTCCTAGAAGAATTTTTAAATAAATAATTTATATAACTTTATAGCGCTAAAGTAGCCTATTAAAGGATTATTATAATATTTCTTTATAAACTCTTCTCTTAGAGCTTTATCTCTTAATATATAAAAGCGACCGTTATATCTTAATAATCCCTTAGAGTCTATAATTTATACTTTATTCTTCGTATAACGGCGGTCCTTTAACGTATTCGCTCTAGTTTGAAAAGAGTTTACTTAATTATTATAGGTTTATAATTCCCGAATTAACGTTTTAATAGGCCTTTTAGGATTATTATATATAATTTTAAATACTATTATAATATCCCGCTTTAGAATTACTACTCTTAACTCTATAATTTAAAAAGTAGGGGTTATAACTACCCTTACTTTCTTATCTCTTTCCGATAATTAACTACTAGTTTAAAGAGTAAGTTTATTCTAAAATATTAATAATAATTTAATATTCAACGGCGATACTCCCTTATAATTAAGGCGCCGCGATAATATATCGGTAGGATTTAATTTTCTAGCCCGATAAAAGATTTTAAAATTATAAATAATTAATTTAAATACTTAACGGGCCTACCTAAAATTTAGTTTCTTCTACTTTATAAAACCCTTTAAATTATTATAATTAATTTAGATTTTAATATAATAGGGGCTACCTTCTAAATAGTATTATTATTATTTTATTACCGCTATAATAGCGAGTAATTCTTAATTATAAATCTTATAGTTTTATTCTAGGGGATTTAATTTTCGCGACTAGAATATTATAAGGCGTTAATAATTATTTTTATCCTATTATAATAATATAGAGTTAAGGCCAAAGTTAGAAGTATCCGTCTCTATATATAATTATTTAATTAGATTATAATAGCGCAAAAAAGGCGCGTTTACGAATATATTTTATAAGATTTAAAACGCTTCTATAGCGCCGTTTATTTATTTAAACGGATTTACTTTCTTATTTACTTTACTACCTTTAAATAGGCTAGTAAACGGCGTAATTATACTAGAATAATTATAAATAAACCGTTTATAAAAGTTAACGAAGCCTAAAAAGACTTATACCTCTTAATATATTTTTAATTAAGGTTATTTCTTAATAATCTTAATACGTCCCGGGTCTATAACTACCCTATTAATAAATATAATAAAATTTAAAAATTCGATTGTTTCGGTACTAAATTAGTATTTCTTAAGGTTAATAAATAGCTAGAACTAACGTAATTATTCAAATATTTATTTAATATACTATTAATACTCCGCCGGATTAGTACTATAAATTAGGATATTATCTAGATATATTATATATATTATATCTACTAAACCTATAAACGTACGGTTAATATAAATTTAAAATATTACCGGTATATTAACGAGCCTAAAAGGTATAATTAAATATTCGAAGTAACTATAGCGAGTTCGGAAAATAGTTTTTTATTTATCGTTTTCTTTAATTTAAATCCTATAATAGGTATCCTTAAGGTCTAATTTCGTAAAGATTTTAGAACTATATAAACGGTCTAATATCTCGGTAATTAAAAGTAGCGGGTATCGATTCTTAATAATTACTATATTTAAGCTTTAGTAATTAACGTAAAGACGTAACTTATTATTCTTTTTAAATATAAAAAGAATAAATACTCTAGTTAATAAAATTAAATAACGAATCTAGTCTTTATAAAATAAGGATTCTAAGTAGCGCCGTAGCTCCGATAATTTAGTTTAAAATAAATTATAAAGAGGCTTATAAGGCGGTTCTTTATTAATTTTTATCTTAATAACGTAATCCCCCTATTTAAAAATAAGTAGGGTACTCGCTTTCTTATTAGAAAAAATATTATAAAACCCTATAAGTTCCTTAGGAATCTTTAGATTAAGAAGTTCTTCCTATTCGCCTCGCGATACCGTAGTATATATAACCGCGAATATATTCGGTTTATTTTTAAGACTACTAGTGAACTTAACCGGTTCCTTAATTTATAAATTACTAGAATTAATTTTAAACCGCTATTAATCCGCCTTAGGATTAATTAATATCTTTAATTAATATCTTTAATTAATATAATTTAGGTATACCTAGAATAACGTTTAAATTTTTAAAGTTTATAATATAAAATAAAGTACCGTACTTACGCCCTTAACTTTAACTATCGACTATTTAATAATCTAATTAATACGCGTTATAATAATATATACTTTACCCGTTAATTACTTTAGCTAGCGGTAAAGTAGCGTTATAAAGTTCTAAATCGTTTTTAATAATAAACTACTATAAAATTAAATTAATTTATACTTTTAAATTAATTAAGGTAATAAGTTATTTAACTTTATTTTAAAGAGTAATCTAACCCTTAGAAAGAATAGAAGGGTATATTTCTATTAATCGTTTTTTTTACTCTTCTTCCGAGGTATAAATTAGACTTAATTATTTTTTACCGATACCGCGCCGACGTATATAACTAGTTTATTTATATCGGGATATTTAGGTTTAATATAACCTTCCGTTTTATAATAATAATAAATAATCTTATTATACGAAGAATTAATAATATTAACTTTATATTTATTACCCTTCTCCTTTAAATATACTTATTTAATACTATCGCCGGTGTTAGGCTTAATAATTCGGTCTATTATAAATTTTCCTTTATTAAGGTTCTTTAATTAGGAACCTAAATTAGAATTAAAACTATTTATTAATTATATATACTCTAGATTCTTTTTTTATATAATAACCTAGGTAAGAATTTCTTCCTTTTAAATAAATATATTATTAATATTAAAGATCTTATTTTTAAATTTAGGCTTAAATTTAATTAAGAAGAAATTTACCCTATACTCCTCCGAAAACGGGGGTAGTTAAGTTTCTATTTCTTTAAAATAAACCTTAAATAATAATATTTTTTAAATAGGTTATTATTTAACTTCCTTTTACTTTTTATAAATAAGGAGACGACGGTTAACTAGATCCGTTATTAAATTAAAAAGGAACTTTTTAAAAAAGCTAAATATAATACTAGTTAAATTATATAAATCGTAGTACCTATATTACTACGTCGAAGGGTTACTCTTTAATAAATCTATATAATATATAATCCTTAAATAGTCGGTAGTAAAATATTTAGGATTAATTAAAAATTTAATATTTACACCGCGGAACTAATGTAAATATTTATATTCGTTTATACTTTTATAAAAACGTATTTTATTAAGGCGTAGCGTTTTTCGCCTTAATAAAAATATCTCTATTAAGTATAGTTAAATTTATTACTATTCTACCGGTAGGCGTAATAATTAAGGGACCTCTATTATAAATAATAAATTTCATTAGCGCTCCGCTAGCGGGTATAAAAGTAGTAGGATTACGTAACTTTTAATTTTAAGTTTATAATACCTCTAACTTTTATTATTATTTAAGGCGACGATTTTCTTCTCTAGTAATTTTAAACTATATATTAAAATCTCTTCGGGGGTAATAATACCTCTAAATTCACTACTATCTTTACGACGGGGGTCGTCGGAGCGGGGTTAATTAATATTATTATCGCTAAATTCTTCTAGACGTCCCGAGGTTAAACCCGATATTATAATAATAATAGGCCTTTTCCTTAAAAAGGTTTAAAAGATTAAAACTATAATACCTAAAGCCGTTAACGTAGAGCTAGTAATTTAATAATAATATAAAAAATATAAAATAGTTACGGGGTTTATTATTAAATAATTTTTAAATCCTAAATTTAATAATAAAACTAATCTCTAAGGATTCTAATAATACGGGGGAATATTACGTCGGTAAATCGAAAACCGGCTCTAGCGGCTCGGGGCCATTAGGCAAGCTGCCTCGGGCGCCTAAGGTAGGCTCGGGGTACCCGAGCGGCCCCGGGCGCCCGAGGCCGTTATAAGATAAGCGTCGGGCTCCCTACGAGCGTAATTTAAGCCCGGAGCTTCAGGGGCCCTAACCTTAGAAAATCACATGATTTACCACCTAAAATTTTCAAAAATCTTGA
>JAABUW010000114.1_pt1 | contig 167141 bp, 144 predicted proteins | sample 5560081 | NCBI WGS metagenome assembly JAABUW01 (sample SAMN10711882, study PRJNA513363) | rock metagenome | isolation source: Antarctica rocks | place: Antarctica: Victoria Land, Knobhead sud
GGAAGTTCGGGGGACTATGTTGTCGCGAAAGTGATCAGGACTAGGGCGGCCTCTAGGCGGCTTCCAGGCATCAGCCCTATGGGTGAGCGGTTAGGGGGTGCGAGCAGTTAGGGGGTGAACCCTTCTATTCGTATTCGGCTGCTCTAGTTCATGCCTGCGTAATTGCAGTCTTTGTTCTGGTGGTACGAGTACTTATGTTTTGAGCGGCCCCTTGGGCGTACTCAACGAAAGCTGGTATCGGACATGGACATGCCTTATCAAGTCTCGCTGCAGCCAGTTTGATCAAGTTTTTGCTAGACATAGAATTTCAGTTACATCAAAGGCTGACTCCAACGGGAGGGTCTTTCGTGCGTCCGAATCGATTCCATACTATACATGCTTTCACCACGATACTCTAATCGCAATCCTTCAGCTCGTGATTCATAAATATACCCTTCCTTTCGCCTTCCCCATGTCTCCACAGTTAAACGTACTACTCTCCACTCAGCAACAACTTCCTACCTACCTCTTCCGCTCTATCAACCCCAACTGTCCGCCCGCCTAATTCTACACCAAGTCATCAGCCTCTTCCCCTCACTCAATCCCTCATTTCAAGATGGGAAATACACTTACACAATCCGTGCACCAAACCACTTCATCCGAAAACGTTGCTAGACAAATGCCAGCGCAATGGCCTATACATTTACCAATCGGTTTCTGGCATCCATTGGGATCGGGCCTATAAAATGTCAACAAAAGGCATTTCTTTCAAGCGTATTGGGTGCGTACTGGGGTGGTGAGACCAATGAAGCGGATGGAGCGGGTGGTGGAGCGGCGGAAGTGGTGAGGGCGAGGAAGATGAAGAAGGGGGGAGAGGGTGGGGAGACGAATTGTGAGGCGTGAGGTGCGAGGTGCAAACCGTGAGGGTGTTGTAGATGGGTGGATGGAAATGGTTGTCAATGATTTCAGTGCTGTTGAGTCGTGCAGGGCAACAATTGTGGTTCAAATATGATGTGAACAATATTCAGCCGAAGACATAATACATATATACACAAAGTTCGCAAACTCTACTCCTTGCAATCTCAGACCTTGAAGAGTCGGCGTGTTTCGTCGCACCGCAATGTGGTTTGGTACCTTTCTGCAAGCAGCTTCAGTTGCGACACTAAACGGTAGCCAAAAGGTTTATATGACACACATGAGAGTCATCGTCAAAGGGAGCAGCTCATGCCAGCTTTAGTCCGAAGGTCCTTTGCTCCTTAGTAGTGATCTGTCACAATTATCAAACTTGTGCCGTACGTAGTGGTTTTGCAGGGCAAGCTAGTCCTACCCGCTAGTGGCTTTCGCTCAGTGGCTATGATGAACGTTGATTGGAAGAAGAGAGCAGAGCGGTGTATTCTGAACATGAATTGAGCGAAGGTCGAAGTGTTGTCTCCAACTAGTGTTTATAATTATGCGAGTCTCATATTCATATAGACTAAAGCAAGAGTCCAAAAGCATCTGCGTTTCATCACACGATCTGTAATAATCATCAGTAACATGACCATTGATACAAATAGACCTCCATTGTGCGAGACATTTCCCATACTGATGCCTGCCTCGATGTCTCACTTTCCGACCAGAAGGGCTGTTTCGGCAATTCGGGCGGTTGTCATGCCCTTTACTCTTCCAATTCTACTCACAAGTCAATGGTAGCGACAGCTCTTATCTGCCCAATAATCAGTGTTCCAATACCCATTCATAGTAAGATCCCCAGGGTACGCAAGTGATTTCTGTCTCGACAGTATTTCAACCCAAATAAAGCGCGGGTTTGAGTCCTGTCACTGATGGATTTCAGTGTATTATGGAGATTCAATTCATGCCATTGCTCTTCCAGACCCATCGCAACATCAATCCTGGCGCGGATCTCATCTCGAACATCGGGCTGTATTCGATCAAGATCCTTCGTCAGGCAACGGCCTAGACTCTTGTCAAGGAAGGCCACCGTGGCTTTTTGTTTCTCGGCGATGTCCAAGTACCCAAGAGCATGCCTCACCTTTCGGACCTTGAATGTGACCAGTACGCTATCCGGCTGTGCTACGATGCACTTGATGCATTCCTGAGGCAGCATGATCTGGTGTCGAAGAATAGTGCCAGGCACGTTGAAAAGCTGGCCATGTTTGCCGAACTAATTACGAAGCTGGCATCAAAAGCGCTGAGAGGAGCAGCATACCTTGTCATAGCCTTCTTTTAGGGTTTGTGCGCTACAACCAGCTGGCGCATCGACGCACGGATTTTGCTGAAGATTTCACCTCGGAGACCTGCCCAAGGCAGCCCATCTTGGAGATGGAGGAAGTTTTCGCGGCTATGCTATAGATAAGAGTAATAATGGCTAGGACCACGCAAGAGAGCCGAACTCCTACCCCAGAGTTCATTTATGAAGTTACCTGGGAAAAGATCGAATGACCAGAATGTCACTGAAAGTACGAGTCTGGAGGGCAGTGGTTAAAGATTCCTGTTTGATGGAAAGGAGCGTTCGCGTGGTAGAGCAAAAAGAGAACTACCAAGACAGGGACGGATGTAGTACGAAGGTACAACAAACACGTGTTGTACAAGTGTCATCAGTTGTTGCCATTACTTTTTCAACTTGAGAGATGAATTCGCCTCTCAGCCTCTGGTGAGTCTAAGTCTTAGCTCGGAAACGCGTTGGACTAAGCATGGAACACCACTTTATGTGTGATCAAAAGCCCGAGAATGAAAAGTATTCATCGACACATCCTACGAATGATGAATTATCTGTACCTAGAAGGTAGTGGCTTTTATCCATATAAACTGCATTGAAAAAAAAAAGGGAGGGGAAATTGGCGTGATGTACTGCACTGGAAGATCCTGAGGACTGTTTTATCACCTCGCCCTTCCTGTACCCATCAGCCCAAAACAACGCATGGAGCGAATGGTAGGGGAAATGGAGAAGCTCCTTCTCTAACGAATCTTGTCACTGAATCGTGAACTGGGATGCATCGAGAGGATGATTAGAATCGCCCGATCATTATCAAACGGGGAACAATTGATTCGATTCCAAAGGCCCACCAAGTGCTCCACTCTTTTCTCCTCTGCTCATAGGTAGTCTTTGGTCTTTAGGAGCGATAGCCCAAGAATTTTGTTGACATTTAGAGATTATCAAGCGATCTTGTAGAGGCTCTAGATGGCAAGAAAGAGAGCAGTCGCGCGGCACCTCGTGGGTCTTGGAGGGGTGACTGTATCAATTTCATCTTTACTGTGAGCACACCACTAGTACTCTTGTGCGAGGTGGGAATAGCCTTATCGTATAACGTAGCTTAAGGTACGGAGATGTTCTTATCTGTTCCGTGCACACCATCAACGCCTAATTCTCGCTCGACCGAGTCGTTCCATGGTCTAAGAGTCGTGCAGGAGCTTGATTACCAGGGCCTATCAGCCCCGGCCAGAGATCTAGTTCTATGACCGATCGTTATGACCTCTAGCACGAGATCTAAAGCCCAGTCTCGGATTAATCCGCTCGCTCCGCTAAACTGCTCTTGGACCGGCTGATCACAATGGATGTCTGACTGACTTTGGCCTGTTGTGCCTTCCTTTCGGCCTTCCTCGTGTTGCCCGTCTTTCTTCTGTACTCTTTTCCTGCATTGCATGGCCATGTCTAGCATTTGAGATTTCTTCGTTGGAACCCATGTCTTTGTTATATTGTTTCACAACGCAGCATTCCCCCACTTTCGAGGCCGCGATGACAATCCGCCTGTCTCACACTACTGATCTGCTGTATAGCTTTTAATGCATTTAGTTTACAGCAAAATATCCGAGAGCCGTACACTCCCCCCAACGGGACATTGCAGGCCTCATAATAGGCTGCGGTCTGCTCAGCCCCGATAAGCCTACGACGTAAGCGCCCTCCACACTCCTATTCCCAGCAAAACGTCTACCAACAGACTCTACGAATACCTTCCGATCCCCTCGAACGCGTCATTCGACTTGATCCATTTGTTGCCCATCGTTCACAAGTCCAGCACAGGCGACGATGTCCTTCTCCGGCTTCACAGCCGCGACCAACCTGTCTAAATATTGTACACCCACAAGCCAGTACCTCGTCCATATCTCCTCCGCCTTCCACTCTTGCGTACCGACTACGCTCGCTTTCATCTCGACAACGCTCGGCGTTTTCAGTATTATATCGTGGCTCTTTGCCCAAATACCTCAGATCTACAAGAATTACCAACTACAATCGGCCTCAGGGCTGTCTATATATTTCCTGGCGGAGTGGCTTTTGGGCGATCTTACCAACCTGATCGGGGCGCTCTTGACGAAGCAAGCAACATGGCAGATCGTGGTAGCAGGATACTATGTCACTGTGGACGTTGCTCTGGTGTTTCAATACTTCTGGTACACACATCTGAAGGCAGGGCAAGAGTCTCGTGTTATCGAATATGATGGGGAGTCAGAACGACGGTTTGGGGGCTCAAGCGGAATTTTGGACGGCGTCTCGCCATCAGATGATAGCGATTCTTCTGACAGAACCCTTGCTGGAGAGGGCAAAGACGACCCCAAGCCTGCAAACATACCTGTCCAGCCTCGGAGTACCCAAACTCGTACCCCAGAAGCCAGCTCCTCCTGTTTTTTTAAGGAGAAAGGTACCCTCGAATCTTCCAACCGAACCATCAAACGACCCCAAGGCTCCCCTACACCTACTCCCTCGTCGCAGGCGCTCCTTCTAGTCTCCATCCTCTGCGTTGCCCTGACCAACGCCTCGGCCGTACACCCATACTCCAAGGAGCCTTCACCACCGCCGTCGACCTCCGAATTCGTGGGCCAGATCTTCTCCTGGTGCTCCACCCTTCTCTACCTCGGCTCTCGCCTCCCCCAAATTTATAAAAACGCCGTCCGCCGCTCAACTGCAGGCCTCTCACCTACTCTCTTCATAGCTGCCTTCTTTGGCAACCTATTCTATAGCACATCTATCCTTACGAACCCTCTCGCCTGGGCATCCTATCCACCATACGGTCTTCACGGTTGGGTAGGCCCAGAGGGAAGTGATAGGCAGCAATGGGTGGAGCTCGCTGCGCCCTTCTGGCTGGGTGCTGCCGGTGTGCTTGCGATGGATGCAATTGTTGGTGTGCAGTTTTTAATGTTCAAGGAGAATATGGAAAGAAGTTTCGTTCGCGTGGAGGACCGGGAGGGTAGGAGCAGGTGGCGGATGGTAAGCGGATGGATGAGGGGCTGGGTACCTTCTCCTAGCCCTGAAAGGAGGATGGAGGAGGTACGAACTGATGAGGAGGGACCTTTGCTCGAGAGGAGGGAAAGCGGGGATGGAAGATATGGTGCTGCATAGCATTGGCGTTTTTGGGTAGTTGGTATGGATGGGAAGTCGCATGGTCGCGAATGATTCATGACAGAGACGACTGGTATGCGGAATAGCATTGTATGGGTGCATGATCATGGGAACAGCGGGTCAAGTTTTGGAGTCAACATCATTGGCGAGGAGAGTAAGGACCAAACAGCGCTTGATAAAGCGTTATCGTTTCAGTATTTCTTACTGCTAGTGGTGAATATCTTCCCACTGTTTGGCTCTCTTCCCCCCTCCCCCTTTTGATTGGCCATGTCGTAAAGGTGGTCATTATTCCAGACTAGAAAGTTTTTGATCGCTGTGTACCCTCTTACATCGGTTGTCCATGCATGTACGAAACCTCAACCTCTACTGCAAAAAGGTTCAAAGTCCCAATTAAGACTCCTGGCGTTCGAAGAGCCTGGTAATCAACCACCAGATACCCCCCCTTATCGGCATCGGATGAGCAGGAACAGTTGTAAATCTCTGGCCCAAGATGAATGAGCAAGAATGGTGCCCATTTCAACCGAAGAAGATCACTGGAAGTGAGTCGGGTTTGCGAGTCGCAAACCGAGATGCCCAATATGGCGGCGTTGATGGCGGGATAGAATTGCATATGCTATACCCAGACATAATTACCCGAATGCTGTGGTCTGAAGCCCATTGCTAAGCTACCTTCAGGCTATTGAAGACAATGGCAGAATCCTCTCGATTTGAAGCTTTTTGGAAATGTTCTCGGTAGAGCTAGGATGGTTTTGCGTAAGTGAAATGAAATGAAATGAAACGAAATGAAATGAATTGGTTTTAGCTAGAGATGCCCTCGAGAAGTCGTGGGAGAGTTTCAACGCCCACCTGTCTTCTACTCCGCTGCTTTACAGAATGTGTAGAACTCCCCACTGAGATGGCGTTCGTTGGACGGTAGTTGAAGACCTTCGATAGGTGCTGGATTTGTGGGTAGGCTACGATTCGGGGATCCCGTGCACTTGACTCGTGATCAAATTTCCGAATGAGATTCCGTGTGTGGACTCTGCTTGCGATTTCTTGGGAAAACGATAACGAATGATGTCAAGAGCATCGAGGAGAATGACTGTTGGCGTGTTTAGGAATCCAGCATCCTCCTCATTTCGCTTGACTTTTTATATAACTTTCAAAATAGATGCTCTAAATGTTCCTCAACGCTGCTGTCATGAATGGCTCAATCAGCCAAACCCAATGCCAAAACACCAAAACTCCAAGAAGCAACCTGCCTCATTCGAGACTATCATTCTCAAATGCCTCGCCATACCAAGGCATCGATGAGGTTGACGGCGGCGATGCTGGGGTCTGTCCGGATGGTGTGCTATCCTTCGCTAGGACTGGGTTGCTGATTGTGTAGGGATGTCTTTGGCTGGCAGTGGGGATTTGTCTGGTCTGTTGGCCGTGACGGCGTGCTTTGGTCGCTGGAGGGTGGCAACGACGCGTTGACGACGCTGGCTGCGATGGCGGTGATGGCGGCGGCCGCGAGCAGAGTCACGCCTACGGCGGCACGAGCGGATCACGGCACCCAAACACCATAACCACAAAGTTACCTAGACACGAAACACCAAGACACAAAATACCACACAACGACGAATCACCAAAACCCCCATGCTCAGTCCATCTCTATTCCTCGCGAGCTGCCCCTAGCTTCTCTGCCTTGTCCTTCATCCTCTTCATCAGAGGTTTACTTTTCTTTGATGCTTTCTCGGAAGGCTGCCATACCACCTGGGCGCCGTCATCGTAGATGTAGTCATACCACTCGTGTTCGCATTTTCCGATGGCGATTCGCATCCTGATGCCTTTGTCTTGGCGATTTCTGAAGACTTTGGGGAGCGTCGATTTGTCGTATGCAATGCGTTTCGCGAGTGTCTCCCACTCGCAACGCTCAATGAACCTGCCAATACCGCTATGGGAGTGGGCGTTGCGCTCCGCATAGCTTTTAATTTCAAAGACTGTCTGCTCGAAATTGAGATTTTTCCTCATGGCTGCTGTATGGACATCGTCGAGCCAAGGCGTTTCAGGATCGCTCGCTTGCGATCGTTGTGCGAGCTTAAGCTCCCTTTCCTCGTCGCATATTTTTTGGGCAACATCTTGCCAGTCGCAGCCTTGGGTCCGCTTCCAGAGCAAATCGCTATTCTCTCCTTGATTGAGAAGTTCACAATGAAGACTTGTGTAGTCCCCATATCTGCATTATCCAAGAGTCAGTCTTCTTCTTTCGAACCACAATTTTGAGCGGCGCAACAAAGGCAAGATGAAGACAGCGAACATCGATTCTGAAACTTCTTGCAACAGTTGAAACATGAACAGCAAAGCATGGCTCATCTCTTTAACACATCTAAATAACAGATTTCAATTCTCAAACTTCTTGGAAGACTAATGACAGGGACAGAAAGCCGTGGTGAAAAGACTTAGAGATCCACTTACTCGACTGCCATTCTGATCTCCATCATCGCCTCAACGGCGTCTTCTACCATCTGGCATAACCCCTTAGGGCTCTCCTCGTGCTCCCAGCGGCATTGTAAACCCGCGTCTAACGCTGCGATATTATTCTCCAGCAAATTTCTCTCCTCTTCTACAAATGGTCTTTTCCAACTGCATCGGCCACTGTTGCCCATATGGATGAGATTTTCGCAATTCTCTTTCAATTGCCTAACCACGATTTGGAAGCATGGTGAGATATTGCGGTATAGTTGGAGTTTGTTGGACCAATTGATACGTCTCTTGCGGCCCTTGGCGTCGAGTGGTCCTGCAACAGGCTCGTCGAAGGCAGCGCGATGTATCGTAGGCTGTGATGGAGTTGGAAGTTCGAGTCCTTCGGTGGTGCAAGGGAAGGCAATGCGACGAAAGAGTTTACCGAGTGAGGCCATCGTAGCTCATGATGAGAGTATCTATGAGTATTTGAGAAGTGTGCAAAGAAGAAGCTGAAGTCCTCAGTTGATTGGAAGGTGCGTCTTGGCTAGTGCAATTTGCTGAATGTTAGGAAGGTGCTATGTATATGTATCTGTAGAAATCATTTAATATCAAGATGGAAGTTGTATTGGAAGGATGTGTAGTTGACAAGTATTTAAGATGTGGCTGTGCCAAAGTTTGAGTAGCGTCAATCAAGCTTTCTGAGTCACTTGAAGCATGATGGAGAAAGGTGGTATTCACTTCCATCAAATAGAACCAATCTTCAATTCAAATGGAGTGATGTCTCCGCATCTGCTTGACATATCTCACTCTCACCTAATCTTTCTTACCCTTGTCGAGACTTTCCTCTGAATTATCCGCGGTCGAGATGACATGAAATGAGAAGTCAACTTCGCCAACAAGCGCCTTTACATTTCTAAGATCGTCATCAGTAGGGTATCTTCCATGTAGAAGTCGAAGAACTCACGTAATCAATTTCCCCAAATCATCACTGACCAAGCTACTCGCAATCTGCATGACAGCGAACGCACTGTAACCTGGCTCAGTAATGTGGCTAATATTTAAAATATCCGCATCAAGAGCTTCAAGTCTGGCGCTCAGCTTGTGGGCTTGTGGTGGCTTGAGGTATGGTGGTAATGGATTGCCGTTGCTGACGGCAGCGGAAAGAAGGGCGAGGATGGAGGTAATCTCTTGTGATGTCGTGTTGATGGAGCCGACAAGGCGGGAGAAGTCGTGAATCCAAGATGCTTTGTCGGGTGAAGCAGCTGGATTGTGAGAGAAAGGTGGGAGGCGTAGGAGATCAGTGCCAGGTAATTGAGTATGCTGATGAAAATGTTAGTGTAGCTACGTGAGAATTTGAGGCAGCATCGTCTTACTTGTGGGTTTGTTGAATGATAGTCTCGTATTATTTCCTCGGGAATTTGCCGCCAAATGTTGCCTCCCAGGCAGTGAATGCAGAATGCTGTTCCAGTCCAGCCAGTAATCCAGGTTTTTTGACGTAGATATTACGCCGCTCTTTCTCAAGTCTTCTGCCAGGGCTTTTCTTCGATCCTAGGTCACCTTCTGTGCCCTTGATGCGCAAGCCAACAGTAGTATGTACGATGGAGTAGGAATTGGCCAACGAATAGAGTGACACTCCAAGGTCCTTCCGTAGCTGGGACCGAGCAGTGAGTGGGTATGGGAAGAAGGTCCAGAAGAAAGCAATGAACATTCCTCCAGAAATGCATGCGAGTCTATATGGTCCGAGCTCGTAGATTGGGTAGTATGGCTGTCCATTGCTCGTCGCAACCTGAGACTGTAAGCCACCAGAAAGTGGAAGAGTGTCTGCGATGACTTACTGCTATTCCAACCTTCTTCACCTCCAATTCATATCCAACGATCAGTACATAGAGAAATTAGGAGGCTTCCAGAAGGTAGAGTAATGAGAGCATTACCTTGAGTCGCTATAGACAAAAGAGCTATGATGATGAAGCATGGGTACTTTGATAAGAAATACGTCTCAATGAAAATGAATATGTATACGAAGACGATCACGCCAGGAGCGTGACCGTTCACAATGTACCAGATCACTATGCTGGTGCACATAGCGATAACTTTTCCTTCGTAAGCGACCTGGCTCTAGCGGAGGTGTTGAGAACGTACAAGTTCCAGTAATGCGTCCAATGAAGCCAAAGACCCCAGATCCGGCGATAACCGTGATTCCAATCGCCACCATGATCATAGCCCAGACCAGCCTCTGCTCTAAGAAAAAGGCGCGTTTGTTCTCAAGGTAGGCAAGAATGCCAATGCTCATGGTAGCACAAGCAACCCTGAATCCGAAAGCCGACCCAAGGCTGCCCAGTGTTCTGCCGGTTCCTCTAAAGATATCGCTCGCCCGCTCCCAAGCATTTGCTGGGGGAAGATGTTCGGGATCTTTTGCAACTCCAAAGGAAGTGCCAGAAGAGATGCCAGCGCTGCCACCTTCGGTGGAGTCAGGGGAATGTTCAGTGGTCGAGTCCTGAACATTGAGTAGACTCGTGAACCACTTCCTGATACGTCGTTGTCCAGGAACTATGAGTCTATTCGTCTTCATCGTCCTGTCCTCTACCTTCTTGTCCGTGAATTGGACCAACTCTAAAACCGAGTTTCCGATTGACCAAATTAAAAAGTCCATCTAGTCATCCATTAGCAAGCTAGACTCCCCGTAACATTACTACACTCTTCTATGATATCACGGTGGAGACTTGGGAGAGTGTGTGATGTAGACGGCATGACTCACATACAAGACCAGGAAGAGTTGCCGTTTGTTTCTCTGATGCTCCTCCGAGTCTTGTGAGAGATCAATTCTCTCAACATCGAACATTGAATCTGCTTGAGCTATGTTGTCCATTGCACTAGCATGAATGTCGATTCCCCTCTGTTGGCAGCCCGTGGCTATAATTCCTCTGCGTTGCTCATGAAAATCGTCCACTCTCTGCGCGAGAGATTTGGCATATCCAAGATCGCCAGGTTTTACTACGCCGGCCTCGGCCTCAATGTCCGTAGACGCATCAATATTACCACTTGATTTGCCAGCACTTCGCTTGGCTTTAGGTTGCTTAGCGAGCTCGAGCGTGTAAAGAGCGTGCTGGAGGCCGTCATTCATGGCTTCTGTCACAGCCTGGAACGGGTCATGGAGAGTCTTCATGATCTCGTTCCACTGACTTTTGGCTTTTGCAGATCGGCCCTTCTCCGAGGGCATGGCTTCCTTTGATGGATTCTCTGTCCAGCCCCACCTTTGAGCTATCCGCTGGAAGATGTCCGCAGTACTGCTCATTCCGGTCAGAGGGAGCATGATGCCTTGTAAAGGTTTGAAAAGCTCATCGATTTCCGAAGCATTGAGCTTTCCCCAAGCCATCTCGCGCTTGGCGAAAGGAAGGTCAATGTGCATCTTTCCATGGAGCTCTCCTAAAGCTCCAATCGCAGCTCTCAATTTCTCGGTCTCCAGACTGGACACAGGCTTCACTGATTTAGGTGCTTTAGTCTTTGCTGTCTTGCCTTCTGGTATCTCATCCTCGGGTGCTTGAGGGGTGGTGAACACGTCTTCCCTCTCCAGACTCTGAAGATAGCCAATCTGAGCCTTCAATGTACCCTGAGCGGCAGTAATAAAGCCGGCCGACTGTTTGAAGAAAGTCACCCGTACGGTAATTGGGATAATGAATAGAGAGACACCCATAGCAAACCCGAACCCGGTCAAGAAAGCCTAGTAGCCTTTTGACGAATGGAATGCCAGCAGTCATCGTGGGGGAAAAAGGGGCGTAAGTAGCAGCCACGTTGGCAAAGATAGAGTACATGATGACCGGAAACTGCAATTGAGGTCTCGAGGCTCGAAGCGTGTTGACCAAATAAATATTGAAGAATAGCCAGATGGCACTGACTGCCGACGCCGAAGAGTTGTAGCCAACTACACTTGCTCCAGGACTAGGTCCATTGGAAGATGACGAAGGTGCAGGAGTTGTGTGAGCTCGTGCCTGTACGCTACAATACACTTGGAGTAGCGCGATGGCAGAGCCAATACAAACACCAATGATATTGAGTAGCATTCTCTGGATGAACTTGCTTCTTGGAAGGATACAGAAGCTCAGCACTGACATAATAGCAACAAGATAGCCAAGGGTTGAGAAGATCGCAGCAAATGCTGTGTTTTGGTATATTGCGAGTGCTATCGTCGGAGGCAGGGCACCTTTGGCCATCATCATGAGCATTCCAACATCGAGTCCCAATTTATCCCATGTGATTTTGATAGCGGAAGGCTTATTGACTGGTGGTGCTTCCTCAACGCCCTCACCTTTAGTGGCCTCCTCGGAGGGACTATCCTGGCTTGAACATTGAGGAGCGGGCTCCTCCTGTACTTCTGCGGCCGCCATCGCTACCTTAAAGGACGATTGTCCTAACCGATTGCCTTTAGACTCGTAACAACTGAAACTAAATACTGTATGTATGGCTTTCAAGTAGTGCCTCAGTAAATCCTGCGTGTAAACTAGCAGACCGCGCTTTCACATATTTGGAATATTCTGCGTGATTGTGGTACTTCAACCGCAACATATCGACTTCAACTCATCTCGAAGTAGAAGAAAAAAATAGGGAAGCTTTTGGCTTTATGCACGATCATTACGATGCATAAGCCGTTTCGCGTTTGGCTAAGATACCGCGTCTTCCGCCTCGGCAACGGCGCTTGAGAAGCGCCTTGATTCACACAGAAACTACGTATCAAGCTATCTGTCACGCCGCCATTTCAAGAAGCAAAGAAGGACTAGCAGCTGCTATTTTGAGCATTGAGAGGTCTTCTGAGTAATGCGGGCATTGAATAGACTGCTTGAATGGAGAGAACTTCGGCCAGAAACTAAATGCGTAGGGCTGGAGTGAACGACAAGAAATGAAGCATACTGACTTTATAGACGCCAGGCACATTACGTGATCATAGAGAGATCTCATATATGAGCTGCGAAGAAGAGTAAGAGACGGAGGGAGATTGTAGGATTTAGACTGGAGTCAGACGACCTTCTGTGATCCTACAGTCCGCGTACTGGCTGAATTGTGAACCAGCCGAGCTCGGCGAACATAGTCTTACGGTCCCTTTAGCCACAAGAGACGACTCCTTTGAGGGGCATTGCTCCATTCGCGAACCTGTCATTCCCATTCCCCATTTCCTTCAGAAGCCTATGTTCGGAGACCGCGGACTCTTCTCTCCTTTCTCCGCTCACGGAATTTTTCGAGGTTTAGGGCGGCCCTCGCTAAATCCCCTTGCATCTCTGCTAAATCCTCATTAGCTTCTTGTTGAAGATCCACCTCTGGGAACTCGGAGTCTCGTTGCTGTTCCGCAAGTTTCGCTGACGAGATTGGAGAATCGACTGGCATTTCAACTACGACTTCGGGCCTCGACCTTCGAATGACCTTGAGCGGCCGTAGAAGCACGGGTATCCTGTAGGTTGGAGGACGTCGTTGCCAATCGATTGTCAAAGTATGCATCTGAGGCAGGTACTGAATGGCGAGGCAGAGTGTCTCCAAATTGGCCAGGAAGACTTTCATCCCTCCGAAGCGTTCGTGCTTTCCAGGGGACGGGCAATACCATGACCACTCGGGCCAGTCTATCTCCAACGCCACGTTCCGTACATTGGCAAGAAGCGTCTTGTGTCTCCACATTCTGTCGAGTAGAAGAGCTGCACGATAGGTAGGTGGATTCTTCCAAGGGTCACTTCGCCATACGCGCTCGCCGACGACAAAGACCAATCGCTTCCTGAGGTACAGCGTATACGTTGCTTCCTCCCAGATCTGGTGACTCGTATACAGGATGTTGATCGGCTGCGGTGGCTTGAATTGGCCAGATCTTTCGGGTCTGAATATGTAAGACGGGAGAACATGCCAATAGATCTCTTCACGCAGCTCGCGCGGTAGATCTAAAAGGCGGAACGGTGGCTCTTTCTTCCTGAATAGACGCTTCCACTTCGGTTTATAAGCTAAATGTGATCCATAAAGGTCTATGACGACTAAGATTACGGCAAGTAATATTGGCCACATCTGTGGAAAACCCATCGTCTAGCAAAGCAGTTTTTGATTTACGATTGGAAAGATTACCATGTAAGGGTCGTCAAGTTGAAAAAGATAGTACAAGACGGGGCATGGCGAGGAGAGAGGGAGATTACTATGTAACTTTGCATACTTCATCAAGGTAGTAGCCTAGAGGGTGGAGCATCGGAAGCGTAAATTTGGACAGCCAAGAATGGCGTTTCGTAGGACAAGCCTCAGACTTGCCTCGTAGAACGCTAAGGTATTAGTATCTTACACGTTCACAGCCGCACAAATTCCAATATCTTGCTGTAAATTGCCTTTCTGTCTCACCATCTATAAACACTTGAATGAGAGATGTGTAACAATTAGAATTAGTATCCGAGAAAATGTGATTGAACCCTGTAAGGACAAGTAATTTATCCTTGGGGTGGGTTCTCTGCGGGCTAAGCTGCCTCTACGCCCGTCTGTTGCCAAAGTACGTGAGATTTTTTCATCGTCACGACCGATATCCATGTCTCGCCTAGTAGCATCCACAAATGATTTGCATTATTCTCATAGCCTTCTGGTACTCATTACTATTGCCCCTAGAATACTTCAGCTGCCATTCTGCCAGTTCCGTCGTCGACTCTTAACCGTTTCTAGCCATATTGACATATACATCTGGACGATCCCAGCGAAGGATGCTAAGCGGGCGTAGCACGGCTGCGACGGCCATTCTCTCTATCGGTGGTTCTCTCAGAAAGTAATCGACTCTCCTGAGAACCTGAGAGATCTCGATGTTTCGCAATCCAGAGAGACGAGCGAGAGCAGGGCAGATGGTTGCGAGGTTCGTTTGCAGGAGGGGTGCGCGCCCCAGTCGTGATACACGTGATTCGGCAAGTAACCGGGCCAGTGGATTTCACTTGCACATCCTCGATACTACGTAGGTCCCTTCCACGAGCTGAGATCATGTCCATGTCAAATACCTCGCAGTCGTCTGATGGGAACGCTGGCGACCATTCTAGATGGCCTTTTCGCCATGAACGCGAACCAACGCGGACAGTCGCTCGAGTCTGCGAGTACAGGATACGGGAGGCTTCTCGGTCGATTTGGCGGTTGGTCAAGACGAAGTTGGTAGGTTCAGATTTGGTGCATGGCTCTAGTAATCCAATTTGGCATGGCCTGGCGTCTTCCGGCAGTAGTATTTCACGGTAGATCTGGTTTCACCTGGTAGGTCTAAAAGCCGAAAATGCGGCTGTTTTCTACTCGAGAAAAGATTAGAGCGGGGTGTGTAAATATGAGATGCAAATGTCTATATCACGTTGAGCTTTGTCCACCACGTTCATTCACGGTGCTTAGACCACCATCCAGCATCGGGTTTATAGCTCGGGACCCGCATATCCAGCCTCTGTATCTAAGTGACAGCAGGTTGTTTAGTTGCATGGATAATGGAACAGATGTGCTCGAGATGGGGACTGAAATCGTTCAGATGGGAGCAAAGACCGACTAAAATATGTTCATTGGTAGAGCCGAGGCCCTCAAGCCAAGGCGAAAGGCCAAAGAATGGAGGCGCACAAAAGCTGGAGTTGATCCAGTGCCACCGAAGAGAAGTCCGGCTTATTCGGAACTTTATTCTGCAGTAAATTGCCCATACTCAATATCACTCATCAGCTTCGACACCTCTTCGGCGTCCTTGACCTGTATCTTTGCAATCCAACCTTCGCTCTCGGGGCCTTTATTTATAGTACCTGGCTTTTCTTCCAGAATATCATTCGCCTCTATAATCTTTCCGGACACCGGAGTCATGATATCTGAGGCCGACTTCACTGACTCCACTGCGCCGATTGAGTCGCCAGCGCTGACTTCGAGGTCGAGGGTAGGGAGCTCGACGTAGACTACGTCTCCGAGGTTCTTCGCAGCGTAGACCGATACACCGATTGTACCTAAGGAAAGGTTGAAACGTCAGCCTACCATGAGCATTGCAGGACGTGAAAGCAGCTACCAGTCTTGCCGTCCTCTGAAAGCTCAATCCATTCGTGCTCTGTAGTGTATTTCTTTTCTTGTACTGTCCAGAGAAATTGTCAACATCCATGTCGCCCAACGCCCAGGGAAATCCCACGCACATATTCTTGAGGTTGTAAACGATCTGGCGCCGAAGCTTACGGGGGAGCTCCGAGGTATCCGTGTTTGCGATTGGGGTGGTAGTCGAGCTCGAGAGCAGAATTTGCGGGATGCTAGTTGTGTAAAAGCTCTTATTGGGCCTGGTGAACTCGCAATTGTAGCCATTGTCTTAGGTAGTAGAGGTGTGCAAGAAACAGAGAGCTCCGGGTTTGGCGGGGGACTTGGCAGCTCCATCGCGCTAGTTCTAAGCCCTACGAGGCGAAGATATATTCGGTCCTTCGTGCAGAAAACAATCTTTCGCTCATACAAGGCGATGAAGATGGACAGACGGCGCCATGTTGTATGAAATGATAGCTGTGGTAAGGACCGACGACTTAGACTATGTTTACCTTGCTTACAGATCCATAGGTCCGAGTGCGACAAGGTACCAGCGAAGTCAAAGAGTACGCATATCGCATTTTGCCTCTACATCCTTTACGCCATTGATCAGAACAATCATTCATACAAAGACTAACATCTGACATTCAGGATCGCCCGAACAGCAGGCGCCCTCATTCTTGCGCAAGGCGGCGTCGTTCGCGGCATAACGAATTGGGGCCCATTTCTCCTGACAAAACCCATCAAAAAGAACCAAATGCGACATGACAGCGGGCACCATTTCATCATGCGCTTCGACGCTTCACCATCAGTACAAGAACTAGTCAGGAAGACGGTCGCAATAGATCCGCGAATGGTGCGGTGTGGGGTGGTCAGGATGGGAGGGCGGCTTAAGGACATCGTGGATGTGAAGGGTACGGTTGATTGGCAGAGAAGAAACGTAGACCGATTTCAAGGCGTCCCTGCAGCTGCGGCAGGAGGGCCGAATACTTAATATGATCTTAGTGAAGACGATGAGACTGCACGGTTGGGTGTTCAAGGGTTCCACGTATTTGCGAGGGGTTGGGAGGGTTCTTTCAGAATAAGGATTTCATAACAGCATGGTATGGCCTCCAATTCCAACAGCAATTGCATTGTGAATTGCCATGGTATTCGCAGCTATGCTTTCGTTCTACCCAATGTCTCCACATAAGAGCTCACATCTTATCATATTATGCTGCAGTGGGCTTTATGGCACAAGAGATCTCTCCCTCCTTCTCCAGTATATCCTCTTTAGGCAAGAACAGAGGCCGCAAATATTTCGTCACAGTGGGCAAGTCTCTGCCTTCCCCAGTGCCTGAGACTTGCAAAGATCCTGGTGTCTCGCTATTGTAGCTCACAATGCAAGAGCCCTTGAATTCTTTCGCCGCTTTGATGACCTTCTTCAGCGCTACCACAAGCTTCTGCAGGTCATCTGCATGCGAGCTCTCCCACTCCAATAGCTTCTCCGCCATATCATGAGTAGTAAGCTCGGTGAACACAGCTTGACGTTTGGGGGGCTTAGCAGAGAGTTCTTCCGGCTCAATTGACTGCTCTCGACCAAAGGACAGACCAGCCCTTGTCCTTGGCTTGCCATCTGCAGGTGCGGCTTGGGATGATCTCCAGTCCGTTTTCCGGATCTGCTGCTTACGCCAACCATCTGGCTTAAGGCCATAGGATTTGTGAAATTTGTCTTTGTGCCAAGCTTCGATATAATTTGGCGTTTGTGAGATCCAAAGGTCGGCAAGTTTCTGCTGCAGTGGCTGGGCGTTGTGCTTCTGTCTGGACCATTCGGACCGAGTGGTCATTTCAAGCGTCGCAGCGTGAGGGATTTTCTGCCCACCGTTGAAGATATTCACGGAAGACCGAAGGGAGTAGTCCCACCTTGAAGGGGGAGGTGCTGGATCCTCTAGGGTGGTGGCTTTTAGGTTCTTGACTAGGCAACCCAGATCCAACGGTTCGGTGCCATCTGCGCGCATTAACTCTTGGGCTCGGTCCTCGAAGAACGCATCAACAGCAAATCGAACGAGGAACTTCAAGCCTCCGAAATCATAGCTAACGATTCTGTGATGGGAAGTGCTGCCTTGGGCTTCCTTGGCAGTCTTTGTGTACGCAGATTCGAATGCTTCTCGGTATCCCTGGAAAGTCTGAGTCGCCAATTCATCGCGAGTTCGCTCCTCCATGCGAGTAAACAGGGCAGTATTACCAATGATACTAACACCGAACTGAAACGACTTAGGTTCGCCAATCACGAACCCAAAGAGCTTGCGTATCGGCCTGCGATCCGTGACGACATCAAGATTGGTGAAGTCGAAATCTGGCTGAGCTTTCTGTACAGCGAGGACCAAAGCCTCCAACGGCGTGCCAGGGTTGCGGTCTGTGTTCTGATCAACGAAACGTGGGCTAGAGTCTGGACTTAGTGTCGGCGTGACACTTGGAGGGCACCAAAGCTGTGGCATTCCTAAAGCAACAGGGTGATTAGTCGGCGACCAAGACCAAAGTCAGGCATGACTGACCTGGAACAAGAATTACTGGTGTCATCTTATCCATCCAGTTGTATGAAGCCGCGACTTCAAAATTTGTGATAGTCGCATGTTCATGGCCGCCAGCCTCTGGAATGGAAATATTGATAGTACTCGCCATGTGCGCAGGTGGATATTCAGCTTTTATCAGAGCCAGTTGTCAAGGTGTAGAAGTTAAAGGTATTTCGAGACCAGGTGCAGTATGGTTACGCGACTTGAGGTCGCAGGTCAGGTGAAGTATTCACCAGAAACTGAAAAATCCGCCGAGGATGTTACACACGATGTCAGAACTCTTCACTCTACATAAAAGCTACCAGAGCTTATCGCAAAATCACTACACTGTCCACTCACGGGCTGGGAATTTCTGCGGAGTCTCTGCGCATGGTTCCACATATTATTCACATGTCTAACCAGCGACCATGTAAGATACCCAACGCCACGCTTGACCACTCTATTCATGAGTAGAAAGCCTCATTTTCAGGGTCAACGAATATTCTAGAAGTCATGTATCCAATCTCTTAATAATTGGAGTCCTAATCTGAAAGAGCTTGACTTCTGAAATAGAGTACGACACAATCAGGGCTGGGTCCAAGATGAGTGTCGGTGTCAAGATACCGTTGCAAATAATTGAGACAGGGTCCATTCGATTGAAGCCGCTAATGAGGTATTCTACCATGATTTTAGGAGTATCTGATTTGATCAAGATTCAACTTGAGCGATTAAAGGTAGATTCTCTACTCTGCTGCGTTCGTATACTACGCTACTCGAGCTTTTTAGCCCTCGTAAATTCTGAGCAAGAAAATAAAAGGCTTGTGGAGATTCCTTCCGAATAGCACTCTGCCAGGAGATGGGATAGTCATGTAAGTGGTCAAAATGATCATTCTCTCCTCGCCGAGCTGCCAGTCATCAGACTCAACAAGTCTCACTATGAAACTCGATCTAAAACCAAACTCGTCTTGTACTGCCATGAACCATTCTTTTGCTCAAGAAAGAACACTATAAGAGCAAATGCTCAATTACGACTAATATCTTCGACAACTGAACCATGTCAAGGGGTGAGTATTAGCGTGTGCATAAAGCTTGCGAATCCTTGGCATTTTAATTTTTTTTGTTTTCCCTCACCACAGCCCCACCACCGGTACCAGCTCTACGAATAATTTTTCTGATTTACTTACTTTATATAAGTAGATAGCTCTATTTAAGGCGACTCTAACGCCGTAGAAATTAATAAAATCAAGAAAGTATTTGTTAAGTTATTAGGCTTAAGATATGATTAGTAGGCTTGCTCCGTTTAGTAATTATTGAGCCAAGATTTTAATCCTTGATATCTTCTATTAAATTTATTTGATTAAGCTGATTTCTACGGCGTTAGAGTCGCCTTGAATAGAGCTATCTACTCATATAAAGTAAGTAAATCAGAAAAATTATTCGTAGAGCTGGTACCGGTGGTGGGGCTGTGGTGGGGGAAAACAAAAAAATTGAAATTGCCAAGGATTCCGCAGCTTTTTGCACACCCTAATATCATACTCTGATTACGAAGATTGCTGCGGTATGTTGCCCAAAAAGATGACAAGTACAGCACAATATCTAGCTTGAGTCAGTGGAACGTTTCAATCTATAGAATTGGGGAGACTGACGCTGCTGCTGCCGCGAAAACTTCATGATGCTTGGCTCTAGTCATGATAGACAGAGCAAACGAAAATGCTACCACAAAAATGATCAGGATGGCGACTTTAACGCCTTGTGAAGTGTGCAAAACATATAGCAGGATGACAGGGAGAACGAGTAGAATTGTGGAAGCAGCGCTGACGATTGTCTTGATTAGTATATTCGTACGACTGTTGGAATAGAAGTTTGTGTGGGGATTGCTCGTTCTATGACTGTCTTCCTTGGAGGTCAAGACATGCTAAGATTTGAATTAGGCTTATGAATGGCGTTGGGTTCGTGAAGAAAGATACCTTGAGCAACCACGGTGGCAAGATGGCCCACATAGTCTCCACGAAGCAGCCGAGCCATGCGTCTTCCTGATTCCCTATCAAGACAAAGTCGTCTTGATGGTAAATAAACTCATACTCTTCACGCACCACTGGTTTGTTATTGTAGACCCAGTTGAAGTAGCTCAGATGATCTCGTCTTGTTGGTCGTGTCAGGGACGCAATGGCGTGCTCTCGCATTAGTAATTCGTCATAGTCTTTCATCTTGACATCTAGCTGCTGGAGAAGTTGTAGCCTGGCACACGTGTCTCCTTCCATCTCGTCATCTCGTCGAGAATAGAGTCGCTCTGGACATGAAAGTTCATCTGCTTTGTCAAGACTGTCAAGTTTTCTTGTTATTTCGGCCAATTCGTCTTGCCGGTGCAGCAGAAGTCGATTTCTATAGTAGCCGAAGCGACGGTAGATGCGGGTATTTATGTCACTGTCTATCAGCGCCGCAAGTCTAGGATAGCCGTCTGGGACGTCATCTACTGCTATTGCGATGAACATGCTAGGCAAGAGAAGACGAGTAGATAAGACTTACGGCTGGGAGATACAAATGCATCATATCTTCCATCGGTAATTGCAGGATCTCTGAGGAACCTTGATGAATAACCAAATGCTGTAGATCTTCTTGTGCTCGTGCTAGGTCGAACACGTGCAGGATTGGTATCATAAGCTGAGGGTTGCTGTTCTACATGTTGTCCGCGACGATTAAATCCATCTCGCATCCATGGCGTGGTCAATGGTAGGACTGCAGATGTTTGAGGCGTGATCGCTCCCATAGAGAGACTGCCCATAACGAGAGCTCTGCTTGTTCACAAGAGAACTCGTCCTGTTTCACACGGAGAAGTGACTTAGCTTTCGCTGTCAAAGTCGTATCTTCATGCACGATACGTGCATTTGCTTCCTATTTTAGCCTTATTACCTGACCGGCCTGGAACGCTACCAAAGATTTCAAACCCTCTCCTTACATAGATATTGAATAGGAGGCAAAAGAGGACGTCGACACGCGCCGCGCTGTTGCAAGCAAGTAATTCAGCATAAATTTTAGAAATACACACTTGCACCGCCCTCAATCATATTCGGCCCTCGGTTTCCACCCTGTTTCTGCCTACGGGCGCATGCAAAAGCGGCATGCTTACCTGCAGGAAGCCCTGGTGGGGCGCAGCGATCAGCAGGCAACGTTGTTGCGAGTCTCAAATCTGAACACCTCCACCCAAGTCTAGTGAGCGTTGCATTGAAGGAGCGACCAGGGCCTGCTCCTGCTCGATTATCTTGATACCTAGGATCTCCCAAAAACAAAGATGTCAATACGGAGCCCCAGTCCCTTTTGGGACCATACTTCCGTTAAGACTATAGCCTCGCCGTCCCCAAAGCCAGTAAGCTGACTTATCTTCTTCTTACCCACCTCTCTCAACAAACTAAAAAGCTTCCTAGGATCACCTCAGAATCTCTTCTAACGGCACTCATGATGACAATGTAACGCATTTGTTATCGAACGAAGAACTTTCATCCAAAAAAAAAGTACAATACTTTGCGAAAATGTCCACCAGAGCCTCCTCGGACCCAAAGCCGGTCAGTCATCTTCTCCTATCCCACCGTCCGCCTAGTCATTGAAAAAATGAACACCAGGGCTTTCCCCGAGGCTTAGATGCTATCAGTCAAGAGCGAGAGCGTCGAGAACAGAGGAGCACAGAGCACAGGAAAAGGAATTGGTGGAGGCACATTTTCTGTTTCTAGATCGATCGGATACCCTAACATCAACCTAGAAGATTTCCACTTTCAGGACTGGGAAGAATGCAAACAGCCTTTCCGTTTTATGGGAGCGGCTCTTTACCTCGACATGTATAACATATCAGGGATGTCGGAAACCGTGAGGTGGGATGGGAAGACTGTGGTGAGTAGCCATGGAATCTAGTCACAATCCTATGCCTAGATGACGCAAGCATATCAGCATTCTCAAAGATAGAGCTTCAACGGCAAAGCGCAAAACGAGAGTCAAGAATACGATGTGAGTGGCTTGGGTATAACTTGTATCACAGCAGCGCGAGAGAAACAAGTCAACTCCAAGACTAGGACATCCGACTCAAGCCTCAACTCCATGGCAAGTGTCAATAAGCCTGCCAACCGAAACGCCAAACCTTAGGCATACACCCTCAAAACAATCCCCACCCCTTCTCCCTCTGCTTCTTCGCCCCCGCCTTCACCTGCGCCCTATCAGCCATCTGCCTCTTCTCCCTCCCCTCCAAATCCCTCAAACCCTCCATCTTTGCAAGCACCAACCCCAACATCTCCTTTCTCCTTACCACATCCAAATGTCTCGCGACCCTCGGGTCCTCTCTCGCAAACCTTTCCACCTCCTCCCTCGTCAAACCCCTCCCTAATTTAGCATCAAGCTCACGGGGAAAATTATAGTAGAATTCGGATAGTAGTTCGACATTTAGGAACAGGACGGCGGTGGAGGTTAGTTTGTCCGCGACGACGTCGAGGAAGATCTCGGGGCAGTAATATTTATGGGTTTGCGTGGAGCATTGGCGGGATTTTAGGGCGGCGAGGCGCATTTGGAGGATAGAAGCGCGGTCGCGGAGGAAGATTGCTTCGCGGCCTGGTAACGTTGTTAGCAAGAAATTGCCAAGGATGTGGGAGGCAGGGTGATAAGCTACCTTTGGCCAACAAAGCAGCACTAAACCCCCCTCCACCACCAACGCCATCACCCTCAAGTACTACCTCTCCTCTCCTTACGCGATCAATGAAAGCCATGACATCTTTTAATTTCCGGCTGCCACCCACAGCCTGCTCAACAAATTTCTCGGCTGCTTTGCACGCTTTGAATTCTTTATTCAGTACGACAGAGACATTCTGGCGGCCTTTTGCCCACTCATTGTCGTCGACTTCGATTTCATATTTGTAAGGTTTGACGCAGTTTTCTACCTGGTCGCTCGTGCTGTAGAAGCGCTCGTTCAGGATCCCAGATGAGGCTTCGGTGATAGCTTGACGAGCGAAGGGGTGCGTAGAGAAAGTGCTGGCGTTGATCAGGCGGTCGACTTCGGACTGGAGTGCATTTGCCACAACGGTGGTAGCCAGCCTCCCAATCCCCAGCTTCGTAAGACTCGACGAGCTCGCATCAAGCTTCCGATGCCAATACAAGCTATCCGGGTCAGCCTTAGGCAAATCACTAAGCGGATCTGGCTCGATTAATGCAGGCGAAAGATCTGTGACAGGCTTATTCCAATACCTTTGCGCCAGCAAATCCAGCACCCTCTGATCTAGCTCCTCCTTCAGCAGCTCTCGAACTTGCGGCCTACCGAAACTCTCCTGGAACTCCTTGAACGAGTGCTTGAACGCATCCAAGCTTTCAGCAAGGTAAGACTCGGCGCTCAACGGGCGGTCATTATACTGGACTTTGAATTCATAGGTCGCTTCTTCGAGTTCCTGGTGTATAGCATCGCTAGTGCCTTGCAGGCTGGCGGCCATGGTCTGCTCAAGGACGTGCATCAGTTTCTTGCGAAGCGTAGTAGTGCCCACTGCCAGGTCGGACTGAGCGCCGAATTCGAGAGGATGTGCCGAGAAGAAAGCGGTCTCGTTCTTGGTAATAGCGGTGGTGATATTACCACTACCTCTGGAGAAGAGGCCACCTGTAGTCGGAGGGATGCGGCTGACAACGCCCACGTAACCAAGCCTCAGAGGATACTTCCGATCACCAAGGATGCTCGCCCCTCGAGCAGGCTCAACAAGATCCATTTTCGTTACAACACCAATCGTTCTCTCACCCCTTGGATCAACTCTCCTACTCGCCCTCAGTGCCGTCGAATTCGCCAGATCCACATCCGCAGCACTGATAGCCAGTATAACGTTCGGCGGCTGGATATACTTGTCACACAAATCGGCAATCTTCTGTTTCAGCTCCGGTGGCTGGTCAAGCGCTTGCACTTGGATGTACCCCGGTAGATCAATCAAGCTCAGATCGGGTACGCTTGGGGAGAAGATGCTCAATTGAATCGGATCATCGCTCACACACTCCTTTGCCGGCACGGCCAAATTCAAATCCGTCAATGTCTTTTGGATCTGTGCGAAATCCGTAATCTTGCCCAGTCCCAGCGCAGGGAACTCGCCATACTCAGCCTGCATATCGGGCGTATTGACCAGCGTAAGCTCAATCGGCCGTCTAGTAATCATATTACTCCCTTTCGGCAGAAACTCATGTCCCACAATAGCCTCCAGCACCGAGCTCTTACCACTCGACTGGCTTCCAATAACCACAATGGAAGGCAGTGTCAGCGCATTCGACTGCCCAACCACTTGCAGTATACTCCGTATCTCAATCATCTTCTTCGTAAGCATCATCATCTGATCATCCCTCGCACTCTCCTCCCCCGTCCTCTCATCATCTTCTGGACTCTGGCTATAACCAAACGCAGCCCCCGTACCCGCAACCGCAGCCGCAGCACCAGCTCTGTTCTGATTTGGCGGAGGCTCCCCACCCGGTCCACCTCCCCCACTTGACGAAGATCCCTCATTCCCACCTAGTATATCTTTCATCCAAGCCGGCATCTCAATACCTTCTGCCGTTTTCTCCCAGCCAGCTTTAATTTGCCCCGCTATATCCTTTGCGCCTCCGAAAAGCCCATCTGCCGTGCTGCTCGCCCAGTCTTTTCCCCTCCCTAGCACATTCATAGCGTAATTTCCAGCCTGCGTAGCTTGATACTGCAAATAGGCTAGGCCCCCAAGCATAGCCATCCCAAACATTGCTGGTATGCGAACCAATTTGATCGCAAGATTCGGCAGGATCCTGGCAAACGACGCATTCCGTACCGCGGGTAAATTCACGTTGTGCAGCGAGTACGCTCCGAAAGGCCATCTTCGTATTCTGCCTAGTCTAGTGTTTCTTATGGAGTGTAGGCCGCCCACTGAAGATTTCGAGAGGTGGTGAACAGAGCGATGCGCGACATTGTTTCGAAGAGCAGGTTGAAGGGCGGGGCGTGCAAGACGCGCTGCTGGGATTTTAGGAACGCTCATGACGATGGTTGTGGTTCAGGGGACGAAGTGTGTCCTCTGGTGTATTCGTAAGCCGCTCATGGCGGTGTTATTTATTGCTTCTCACAATGTTGAAGCGATGTCGTAGAAAGCGCCAAGAAGGAAATCCAGATTCGGACTCAGCCCTATGTCGAAATATCAGCTAATCAGCGAATAGGCTACTACAGCAGCTGAACATGGTTGAGAAGGTGTGAGGGCAAGGAAGCTCATTTCAAGGCATACTAAGGAGTCAAGCAAACTAGATGTAAAGTGTTTTCATTTGTGGACACACTTGCAATGAACTAAGGTACATGTGGGTATTGTCTCGCGAATCTCCCAACGATACATGAATTAAGGGAATTCGTCACTCATCCAACGCTTCAGTATGATCTGGAGGATTTGTGCTACAATGAAAGAAGGAACGAGGTCGAACCTGACGCAAGCTTTTTGTCCGCCTCCAACAAGCCGACACATCCAGTTCAACTGAATGTAAAGACCGCGTTTGCTGAAAAAAGTATTAAAATCGGTGATGAAAGTACACTGATGTCGTATCCATGACCTAATGCAGTAGAGCCTTTGCCACCCGGTATCGTAGACGCGAGGTGGTATGGAGTGGACGTCCAAGGATGCGCTGCTAAAGAAAAGAATGGTATGTTCGGGCTATGAATGATAACGCGCTGAAGTGACGTATTGGTGTGGGTATGACGCATTGGAGTCGGCAAGAAAACTCAACCCTGGTATCCGCCGTAGTTGCCAGTCTGGCCGCCTGGAGGGTATCCGCCAGCACTTAGAGGACCACCGTAACCGCCTTGCATCTGGTCAGGTCGGCCATAGCCTCCAGCACTACCAGGAATGCCAGCGGTGTTAGGCATCTGACCGTATCCTTGTGGACCCATCGCCGGAGCACCTTGACCGTATGGTTGATAGCCACGACCAGCAGGGCTTGGACCACCCATCGGAGACTGTTGACTGGGATAACCGGACATGTGTCCAGCAGAGGGAGGCCCACCCTGAGGAGTCATGGCCTGAGGACCGCCGTACTGAGGAAAGCCGTAGGCTGGGGAAGCTTGAGAGTAGCTAGGCGTCTGGGGCTGCTGAGGAGAGTATCCGTCGAACGTGCCAGTTGGTGGACGATCCTTGCCCCACTATGACAAACTTGGTTAGCATGGACCTGTCAGAAAGGATATTTGACGACTTACGCTACACTTGAGTGGTCGACCATTGACATTGTAGCCGCTGAGCTGACAGATCGCCATGGCTGCATTCTCGTGGGTGTCCATCTTGACAAAAGCAAAGCCACGGTCGGATTGAAAGCGAGTCTCAGCTACAAAGCCGAAGTTGGAGAACAGGGGAACAAGGTCGTTCTGAGTAGTGTAAGGAGTGAGGTTACCAACATAGCAAGTGGTCTGCCACCCTGGAGTCTGCGCAACGACCATCTCATAGCTCTGCATGCCGTGTGTAGGGAAGTGGTGATGGCCGAAAGGAGTGGTAGGAGTCATCCCCATCGATGACATAGCTTGCTGTTGAGAAATTGATGGCTGTCCTTTTTGATTGGCCCAATTGCAGCGAATAGCGCGAGATCCAAGCCATTCGCCATCCATGGAGCTGAGAGCTTTCTCTGCATCACCGCGATCTCTGAATGCGACGAATCCATACCCACGAGAGCGACCGGTCTTCATGTCCCACATGACACGAGCTTCAGAAACAGATCCGAAAGCTGAGAAGGCCTGGAGAAGGACCTCGTCGTTTACTTCGTTGCTAAGGTCGCCGACGAAGATGTGGAAGTGGTTGGAAGTATCTTCTTTATTGGAGTTGTTGGACTGATACGCCCAGTTGACGCGAATCTCCTAATCTGCAGGTTAGTAACCAAGCTGCAAGCTCCAGAGAGGTATTGTGCACTTACGGCCTGGTGGACGCGCCGTCCATTAAGGGTCGCCATGGCGCGGTCTGCTGAGGCAGGATCGTCGTATTCGATGAAGCCGTAGTTGAACCCCTTTGTCTGGACGTGTTTAGCAGTTGAGCAATATCGAAGCAAGTAAGCAAGACACGTTGCCGGGTGGAAAAAGGTTTGTGGGTTCCACGTGATTTGTGCAAGTACGCGAAACAATGAAATGATAAGATTATCAGGGTCGATTACACACTAGCGCAATTCGACCGGATGCTTTTCCGCGCTCCGAGCAACACATTCAAGAAAGGGTAACTGCCCGTCGCAGGTAAGAGAGAGATCTGCTACTTACGGCTCCCATGTTCTTATCTGGAATAATCTTCACATTCTGCACATGTCCAGTAGTCTCAAATATCTGGCGAAGTATATCTTCAGTAACTCTTGGGTCGAGTCCTCCCACATACAAGGCGCGCTTGTTAGGCTCTGGTGCAGCGCGACGGACGAAGCTGCTTGACGCTGAACCTGGCGACATCATCCCAGTCGAGTCGGCGCCGCCCGGCGAAGTAATGGCGGTGGGTATAGGGTTCGTATTTTGCGGGATGACCACAGGAGGGAGCGGTGGTGGTGGCATATGTGCAGGATTTCCTTGACCGTTTGTCGTCCCGTTCTCATATTGCTGTTGGCCAGGAGCGCTTGCGAATAATGGTGGTGGTGGGAGGGACATCGAGGAGGTAGATGAGATTGGCTCTGGCTTGATGTCTGCCATTGCGAAGATATGGAAGATAGCGTGTATGGTTCAGTGTGGGAAGAATTGAAGTAGAAGTTGACGCAAGAGAGTGAGAGTTGCTGCCGAGATAGGCGCCGGACGAGAGCTCAAGGCTACGAAGTCTGAACAGGGTATGCGATGACTGGTAGCTGGATTATGATTGAAGAGATCGTCAAGATGCAAGCTTATGATTTCGTGGAGTCGTTGTCTATGTTATACTGTCCCGGCGAGGTCGTTGAAGCTATCAGGAAGGAATGAGCTGGGTGGGCAAGGACGAGCGAACTTTGATGAGCGCTTGGCGGAGAGAGCACCAACGATGATTCCAATGCACAAGAAGAAGGCGAACCAAGGAGACGAAGGAAAGACGAAGGAAAGAGAGGGAAGAGCCACTCAAGTTCCTGGCGCCGAGTGCTAGTGGTGTTGTGTGTTCGATGTAGAGGAGAGAGGAAGAAAGCGAAGGTGGGTTGCTGCAGACAAGCTCCTGCCCACGGGTTTTAGGTTCCCTGCCGAGCTAGTACTCTGGGGGTAAAGTCTATGAAAGCCAGCACTTAGTACCTGACTAATATCCACTGTACTTTTACAGCTTATATTGGTAGAATTCGAGTTGAGCCCATCTAGATGCTTGGTGTAAAAGCTATGATTTCATTAGCGGAAGTATCCCAGTCATTTATGTGATGTTTTGTTCATTTTGCAAATTGCTGGGCGGCCGGGAGTGCTAGCTGTGAGCAGGTTTAGCCAGTCTTGGCAAAGTGGGCTGGCCTGACGTTGCCTGACACACAGGGTCCGAGGGGTCCATTCTGTACTGACATTCATAAGGTAGTCCTCTCCATCCTCGATCGATCATCCCAGGCTTCATATAGAATGAATGCATTTGTGAATAAACAGTGATGAGGCTGCTTTGATATAGCTTAACCCACTGCTTGACCCATTTCCCAGTGCTCCGAAAGTGCCTTTCTGAGGTTAAGAATGGCAGACATGCAAAGCCTCGACCACCCTATGGAGGTGTTGCCTGCAATGCTGAACCTTGTGGTAAGTATCCTTATGTCTGAAGCTTCAGAATGATGCTTATATTCTACCTCAAATAGTTGCTCCAAACAAGCAAGATCCTCCGTAAGCCGGAATGCTACGACATGAAACATACTGGTCCTCCTAGGAGACAGATTGCCGAGATCGTCACTACTGCCAATCAGAGGTTCCATGACGCTCTCGATGAGGTCGAAGTCGAGATTGTAAGTTCCAAATCCATCATTCAAGCTATTGTGAATCTTCTCGGTCCTCAATTAGTGTGGCGACGTAAGGTCAATTCACATTTGGCGTGCCTAGTTGAGATAACAAGTAGAACGCTCGGCTGACTTAAACCATAGCTACAAGCTAAAGCGGTCATGGAGAGAGATCTTCGAGTGATTCGACAAAAGCGTGCAGAGAGAGACCGCGCCAATGGACCTCTAGCAGCTCCGAGCCCTCCAAGGGTAGCCGGTGAAATGACCCAGGGAGCTGAAGGTACTCCAGCTGAAGTCGCCCCTATGGCCCTTACGAGCGAGGCGCCTGAAGCATTCATGGTTGAAGAAACTCAAATGGCAGGTCAGACCGCTGAGTTCAGGCCACAAGCTCCAACGGCCCAGATGCAGGCGTTACCGGCCCCGGCTGATGGCGGAAACGTTGTGGGTGCTATGCCAGGGATGCCGCAAGGTTCAGAAAACTCAGCAGGGCTCTCCACTACCATTCCGCCAGACTCCACAGCGAAGGTTGAGGGTCAGCCAGATAATGTTTACCAGAGACCTGCAAGCACAACAGCCGCAGCTCCAGAAGCTCCGCTGGATTCAGCAGATCCGGCTGATTTCGACTTTGAGTCCATGTTCAATGACACCGATCTAGTCAATACAGACGATACGAACTTCAACATTGACTTCTCTACGGACAATGTGAGCCAAAACATTATGGGTGATAGTGCTTTCGAGAATATCAACATGAGTGACGCGGACATGACGAACGCCGCTCCAACATCGAACGAAGACATCAATAGCCTACTTCCTGGCCTAGAGAACTACGTCAATGCAGATACTGACATGACCAACCTTGTTATGCCGGCAACGTCCACGCTACCTCCGCCTGCTCAAAGCCTGCCAACTGTCGCGACTGGTGTACTTGCTCCCAACGCGGTGAAAATGGTCACGGTAGATCCAAGCCTTGACCACCTCTTCGACGGCATCGACTTTGATATGCCCGCAACAGAGGGCGATGAGATGGGGGACAGCAACCTGGTCAACTTAGACGATTTTGATTGGGATTGATAATATACCTATTGGGGTTCGAGATCTAGTTGCTGCTCTCAATTTACCTACTTCAGGTTCTACACGTGTAGTCCACGCGACGAGGTTGCCGCCACCGTTGATATCAGCATGAGTGACAGTCTCGGATGATGACGCAACCAGCCAAAGCGGTAGATTTTTGCGCTGAAGAGCCCGAACCTGACAATATACGTGGACTGGATAGTGACAGAAACCCAATGATCAGGGTTACAGAGTGCAAATTGTACACGTTACACCTCAGCAAGAGTCCATGAGAATTGTTGTTCTTGGCTATTTTTAGTTCAAAGGATTCACTTAGCGAAGAAAGTGAAGCTGCTGCGCTCTTCATACGGCATCTTGATACAACAACAACAGGGCCATTCCGATCACGTAAGGCAAATATGTTACTTCACTTTGCGATCTGCCTTCCATTCAAAGCTTAACACCGTAATCCTGCTCACCATATTTTCCGAAACAATGTCGAACACTACAAAGTGTGCGGCATCTAACAAGCTCATGGCTTCAGTCCACTGCAAGACTATGCCTTCCTCTCTCATGCCAGACTTTGCCGCCGAGGATTATAAAGCAGCTACTCGTCGGTAAGATCTCCATTTCCAACGCTTGCACCGTGAGCTGACACTGGCTCTACATTAGTCTGTACGAAGAGCGCGAGAGCGGAGACCTAGTGCTTGTCTGCGGTGGAAAGGACCTCAGAATTCATAGCTCTGTGCTCACTCTGCGCTCGAAATTCTTTGCCACGGCTGCCAATGGATGCTTCAAGGTATGTCTGTTCGTCAAAAAAGTTGGTCATCGATTCATACTAACTCAGTGTAAAGGAAGCATTGACCAAACGGATCGAATTGCCAGACGATGATCCTCACATGGTCGACCGGCTTATCAGTCACTGTTACATGCGCAACTATACGACCAGCCCTCTCTTGAACGAAATCCATACATCAAGAATCCACACGAACGTCCAAATGTACGCACTAGCCGAGAAGTAACAGCCCATTGTGGCTCTTGAGGAGCTTGAATAAGTCTATAGAGACTACTACCATTCTCTCCAGTGTTACGAAAGCTCTCTTTCACAGCGTCACATAACAATATAAAGAATCGAACTGCATCATAGTCTTTACTACGACAAGACCAAATTGCGGATTTGACCCTCGCATTTGGAGACACAACCACGGCCATTCACAGCTTCGTCCTCTTCACCCGATCCAAATCCTTCGCCGTGGCAATCAGTGGCCGGTTCAGGGTATGACAGGACCGTTCTATAGCTGTAGTGGCTGGCGTACATTCAGGAAGCAGACACCAAACGTATCGAGATAAGTGACGACGGCCCATGGATGATCCGTCGTTGGGTCTACCACTGTTACCTGAAGAGTTATCCATCATATGCATGGGGTACGACAGATGGTGAAGAGGAGACCCGACATATATCAGAGCTACATACGAATATCTCTATGTACGCGCCAGCGGACAAGTACGACATGGCTGATTTGAAGCAACAGGCATTACAAAAACTCAACTATTTCCTCAATAAGGAAGACGGGGAGGAGGCGGGCCTGGACACCATGATAGAAATCATACCACTCGTTTGTCCGACCACACACAGAGCGGTCAAGGTCTTCGAAAGTGCGTTGTGGGTTTTGCAGTCAAGAATTGGGCATCGGTCCAGTCAATACCTGGTTTATCGTAGTTCGTACCCACAGGCTTTGCTCTCTATGTTGCAGATGAATTCGCTTCGAAGGCTGTCAGGTACGAGGATAGTGGCTGGGAGCAGTGGGAGGACGCAGGGGCAAATGCAGTTTTTGAATAGGGGCAGTTGCACCTTTTCAGGATCTGGGTTGATGGCTAGTATTTCACTACAACGATCAAGGAAAGTCCCAGATTCATAATTTGTCCGAGCAAAAGCGACAGCATTGGTAATAAATGGGTAGGCAAGGGAGATATTTGAACTCATTGCATGCTTCCTCAACTTTTCTCGCCCTAGGAACAGTAGGTTACGATAGGGAAGAGATCCGAATCCGATTCTGCATGTGAGATCTATCCAACAGTCGTCAGCTACTATGCAAGCACATCTGCTACTAGTTCCATGAATGGGTTTCCGCCACGATTGCAGGATAGTTCGGCAGAAGTGGTTTCAGCTGATCCTGCCCATCTACCATAGCATGTTTCTGAAGCCAGGCCTCCAAATTCCTACCCGCACGACTTGCTACTTGCCAAGCACGCGAGCAAAATGTATCAGTCCAGTCTGATTGCCCCTGAGACGCAGTATGTGGCCGTCGCTGGTGATCCTCTTCCTTTGCCTTGGCCTCCAACTCCCGTGCAACCACTGTAAGGAGAATCCTCTGGATGATCTTAACCTGCGAAGCATCCATGTCCGAGTATTGGTCCTTGAATGCTGACATAGTTGCGAGCTGTAATGGAATGAGTTGCTTCAATGACAACTCTACCGCTTCGGAGCCGTCGACTCTGTTTGCCAGTACTTTATCCGGGTAGAAGATCCAGCTCATGTCCACCTTGACTCGATGACTCGTATATGAATGGTAGTCCAAAAAACTTATGGAAACCTCAACGCTCACGTGTAATCTAGCTGCGAGCTCAACACAGACTTTGGTAATCTCGATGATGCTGAGACTGAAGGTGCCCAGTAATCCCGTGAGTTCGAAGACCGAGAGCTCCACTTTGCAGAGCTTCGGGCAATTTCGTAGACGATGGAAGTCGTCAAATGTACCACAGCGTTCCGTGAGGACAAGATGTCGGACGCAGTTCTGTGAAGAAGCAGAGGCTGGGTTTCGGCCGAGTTGGAATGTTGTAAAGTCCAGGAATTGCCCTAGGTCTCTACATTTGACTTCAAATATATTAGCACGGTAGAAGGTCTCGCGTGCTTCCTTGACAACACAGTACGGGGTGTAGGAGGAATCCATCAATTCCAGCCCTTTGGGTGTGTCATCTTTGGCGAACTGGAAGCCTCTGAAGGGGTCGAATGAGACCGGTTGGCTGCTGAACAGCAAAAGCTCATAGATTTGGTTGCGGATTTCCCGTGGGAGAGAAAGTAAGTTCATTATTTTTGTCGTCTGAGAATGTAGATCTGGGTGTCGTAGAGTGGCTTTGGTTGCGAATGATCCTTGGATCGACGTTGTGCTAACGATGCAAAGGGGAACCATTGCTGATAGAGTGTTGTAGAAGTGATGACAGAGGTTACACATCAGAGACTACCTGAAAATTTCTAGTTTACAAATGTTACGCAAAGTACACCTTATTGAATTGCTTCATCAGCGCCTCGGCTTTATGACGAGCTCGATTTACTAACCCCTGAACTCATGCTTATTCGATCTGCATGCTGTGGTGCCAACTATCTAAACGGAATTGAGGGACATGTCCGGGGCTCGGAACCTAGAGTGGAGTCTCAGCAATACGCTCACCCGAATCTCGACATCAAGCCCATTGATGGTGCCTAGGCATCACCAAAGGATAATCCGGGAGAAACGGTGCGAGCCGACCATTCTCATCTCTCAGAGCGTGGTAATGAAGCCACTTCTCCAACCACAGACCCGCACTCTCATTACATCCCCAAGCACTCGAGTAAACATAAGTCTCATTTAACGTCCACGATATGACATATGGACGGCGTCGTGATCCCTTTGCCTCCGCGTTCGCTTCGGCCTCCTCCGTAAGCGCCGTTAATATGATCCTCTTCACGGTTTGGTCCTGGGTTTGATCCCTCTTTCTGTAGTCCTCGATGAAGATTGACATGGTCGCGAGTTGCAAAGGAATCAGCTTCTTCAATGTAACATTCGAGTGGTCTCTCTCATCACATCGGCACGCCAATACCAGATCAGGACGGAACAACCAGCTCAGATCTGTCGAGGACAGCAATCGACAGTCCCAAATGTCCTCAGCCTCATCCGAATCTGAGTCTGACGTGACCATATTGACTGTAAGCTTGAAACCCATTCCAAGCTTGGCATTCAGTTTGATACAAGCGTTAGTAACCTTCATGATATTGACAGAAACCTTAGAGAAACCTGTGGGTAAGCCATAAATTTTGATCTCCACGTTGCGAAGTTTGGGGCAACTTAGAAGCCGATCAAGATACGGTTGAGACCCATCAGCATCTTCGATGACGAGGTTCCCAACCCAGGACGTACAAGCGGATGGCAGATCCGGCCCCTGCTGGAACGGCACAAATTCGAGGAATCGCTCTAGCCGTTCTCCAGTGACTTCGAAGGTGTTGTGGCGGTAGAATATCTCGCGTGCTTCTTTCGCTGCAGAGGGTCCGGAAGAAACAAGACCAAGGAGTGCCGCGCCTTCAATGTCAAATGGATTGGATGCATGATTCATAAGTGCCAGGCATTTCTGTTGCTCATCTTCAACACAAACGAAACCTTTGGAGGGTTGAAACGAGACTGGTTGGCTGCTGACGAGCAGTAGCTTATAGATTTGGTCTCTGATCTCACGTGGTAGAGAGAAGATTGTCATCTTTTCCTGGCTGTCAAGCTTGCGGGCTGATTGTTGTATATTGGCTTTAGGTGAGAAGGTGTGGTTGCTGCTTGCTTGGATCTGCTGGATCTGCCTCCACGTTGGCGGCGGCGCCGAGATTGTGGAGATGTTCTCCATCGTCTATTACAGTTTTGGAACTCTTCACTATTTCGATGGTGTAGTGTGATGATCGGATATCACGTTGTAGAAATAATAATAGTAGGTCCAAGGTCAGAGTGTTGCCATGTAGAGTGTTATGGATGTGTTGCTAGCGACCCTGCGTGATAACCGAGGTATGTGTCTGTAAATCGGGAGTACTGCACTAACGGATATTGAATGCTAGAGCGAAGCCTTTTGATGTTTGACCAGACGAGCCGTGAAGTGAAAATTTCGACTTTGGAATCTTCTTCAAGTCAAGCAAAAAGTCTTTTCGCACTACATCTAGAATCGAGTTTAAGCAATATTCTGAGTCTTCTGCACACGTATGGCGTCGGGAAAGGGGCTCATCGGGTGGTTTTTATATCAGCGATAGGAACCTGATACTGATACTCTCATAGCCGCGCTAAACTGGCTACCCGCGGGTCATCATCACAACACGGATGAAGCGCTTTGCCTAATTGGGGTCTTCAAACTTAAGATTGAACATCTGAAAATCTAGGTCCAACCTCACCTCGTCCCCCACCCTGGGATGTAACGCCTCTTGTCTTCTCATATATGTCTTTCACATTGCTTGGCATTCACTTGAATCTCTCCTCAGCTAGATCTGTTGCACCAACGTGGCCCTTTGAAAATTCTCTGTGTCGATGATGGGTTTTCAGTCTTCCGGTGGGTGTTGGCTTTCCCTTGGAACTAGGACAGAGCCTTTCCGCTATGGTTGGCTATTCGGGGATGATTGTGGCGTATGGTGTCTCGCTTGTATGACTGAAGGACTCCACTGGAGTACCTCCGCTACATTTCGACTTCATCCATGCGATCCTATGTACGGACGATCCGATGCTCTTCTCTTGTCAGTCGGTAATATTTCCTCACCTATTTGAACAATCGATTGGAATTCTCCCGACTCCTTTTGTGAGATACAACGACATGAGAAAGGCAGGGAGTAAACCTATGAGCCCATTATACTCAGCCATCTTCGCAACAAACTCCGCAGCTTCCCGTCCCACCCTCAGCTCCCCAACACAAAGCAGCATCCATACCGTAACTAACCCCACCAGCACTCACGACCCTCAAACCATCCTTCTTCAGCCTCCCATCGACATATCACCTCGTCCCATCGCTATCAAGACAATTAGCAACATCAGTATCGCCATCCATTCCCTCAAACAGATCATAAAACATATGATGCGTCGTAGCCTTCAGCCCCTCAAACGACCCCATCGCTGCCACCAGCAGCGCACCCGTACACACCACACAGAAAGTAGCACCCTTTCCTCAGCACCGCGCTGCTGCAACTCCGAGAAATCCTTCACGAATTGATCCTCGGGCTTCTTTTCGCTAAAAAATCCGTGCAGCAAACTAGGCATACCGCCTGGCACGACTGACATGTCGAAGTCGGCGATGCGCTTCGTGGCGTCTGAGATGAGAGCGTCCTCTGTGACTGTCATGCAGCCACCTGCGAGGACTGGGTGTGCTAGCCACGAGGTGAAGCTTGAATACCAAGGCGGGGTCGGTCAAGGAATTGTCGTCTGTGATATTTCGAAGTCAGCATTACTCTTCAAGACAGTTTCTTGAGTTGAGAGGCATGCTTCAGGAACGCAAGCACTTTTCTGACTCTCAGACTATGTCTCATGTCTCGATTTGAGTTATGAAGTGGGGGGAAGATAGCTCAGGAGAGTCACTTACAGGTGACGTGGGAGAGCATTTCGATGGGGCTGGCGGAATCGACGCCAGTGTAGAGCAAGACTGCTACCCGGTGGACTTTCTTTTGTGTTTGGTGCGTTGCCATGATGATGAGTATTGCAGATAGGTGCGATGGGGGCTGGAGATGGGACCGTCTGTTTATTTAATTCTCTGCTGGGCAAAGTCAGACCGGTGAACTCATTTTCTGGAGGCTGGGTTCTGGGGAAGACGCTAATCTTTATACAAGACATTGTACAGTTCCCCATTGAGAGTCCAGGTTGTTCTATCCCATTTCAGTCCGGCTTAATCTTCTTTCGCTATTGTAGCCTGCTCTCTGTTCCAATGTGCAGTACTTTGGCCGTTGCCTAAATCCTGCCAGCTACAATTATTGCACGTTGGCTCTTCCTGGTTGAAAACTCTCCCAATTGTGCTCATTCATGCAGATTCTATACTGCAAAGAATTGACAAGCTCGTGAACATGACAAATATCAATACATTCAACGGGTGGCGCGTCGACAGTTGCATCATACCATTGGAAAAAGCACGTGCTGAAGTCTGGCATGCCTCATAATCATTCAGGAATAACTTCAAGAGGCCGTTAACGGACAGCAACGACGTCAAAATTTCACTGGCACCGGCGATTCCGTGAACGACAAGCAGGCCCTTTAGCTAGTGCAGCTGACATGAACATGTTTCCCAGTCTGATTGATCTATCGTTTAGTGAACCGCATATTGAAGAAAGAGATGTGTAACATGAACGAGCAACATATCCGTCCTCGGTCTTAGATTGCATGTTGTTAAGAGATTTAGATCCTTCTATCGTGCCAGCCTTTGACGATGCTCGTAGAAATCTAGAGAGTCAACTATCGCCCAATTGAATCATCTTTGACCCGTTCCAACATCCCAGTAGGCTAAGATTCCAGATTTGATATCTCCATTGGCGTTGTAAGGGATGATAGGATGTTGAAGCAAAGTCTCTGGAAAGCCCAATACACGACGCTTAAGTAAGCCAGCATGATACAATTCCACGACGCGACTGATTCGCATTGCCTAAGTCAAACCCTTTGCTTCATTCAGTTACGTCTATGGTAGTCTTAGAGCTGTGGTCATAATGATCTTAATGGATAACAGTCGTAGTCGGCTGAAGCTGACCCGCAGCTACGAGCAAATCTACTCTCTCCACGCCGAAGACTCGTGCCTTCTTTACAGCTTCTTCCTGAAACCAGACTGATCTCACGAAGCGCGCTTCCTGAACTTTTCCGCTTCTCTGCTAATCCCCTGATGCACCATGCTCGTCACAGATCAGACCACATTCGGCATGCCTACCGGGTCTTGCGGATATTAAATGCCAACGCCATTGACTATCATAACATAGGCACTTCATCGATGGATCTATGAAATTTCCCAATCTTCCCACCATGCATCCCCGCATCATCCTCGAAGAGCACTATCAAGCCTCCCCACTGGCAGACCTTCCACACAATATCGCGTACTACACCGGGTTTCCAATATCTCAAGGGCAAGCTGCGCGACTTGAGCTTCCAGTGCATCGCCGACATGGACGCAGGAGCAGTGTCTCTCCAGGTGATCTCACTGTCCCGGAGTTAGGAACGCAGAACAGTGTCGTGCAACAAATCAGACCCTCGCAGCAGCCGTGAAACGCAAAATAGTACGCTTCGCAGGCTTCACGACATTACCAATGGGGGAGCCAGAAAGTGCGGCGAAAGAATTGGAATATTGTGTGAAAGAGCTAGGCTTTGTAGGCGCGCTTGCAGAGAACCATTTCTAGGGGCGCTTCTACGACGACGAGATATTCGGGCCCGTCCTTGAAATGGCAGAGCAATTGGACACCGTACTTTATATCCACCCGACCTTCCCTAGTGGCGATAGGGATCCTTTCTACAAGGGGAACTACGTATCAAGTGTTGAGAAAAGTCTAGGGAGCGCTGGCTTTGGGTGGCACATGGAGACCGGCCTACACATATTGAGACTATTTGCAGCAGGCGTCTTTGACAAGTTCCCCTACATCAAAATATATGATTGGCCATACGGGCGAACTACTGCCCTTCCAACTCGAGCGAATTGCGAAAATCGCTGGGGAAAGGGCCTTTAGAGAGAGGAAGAGGGGATTGATGGGTGTGTGGGATAATAACATTTGGGTTACTACGGCTGGCATGTTTAGCCTGAATCCGGTGTCTTGCTTGTTGCGGGACACGAATGTTGAGAGGATTTTGCATAGTGTTGATTATCCGTTTTCGACCAACGAGGAGGGCTTGAAATTTCTGCAGGACATGTGACAGAGTGGGATAGTGACGGAGGAACAGCTGGAGCAGATTGCGAGCAGATTGCGTACAGGAATGCTGAGGAATCACTGGGTTGAACGCAGGGCAGCGTGCCCAGGTAGGTCCGCAGAGCACTCGAAATGACAATCCAAAGCCTTGCCTCTGAAGTAGCAAATCCCCAATTGAGCTTGAACCTAGTCATAATGCTACAGGCCCAGACTTCGATCCCGCCATGTCTGGTCATTCTCGAGACAATACTCCCAGAGATCTAGCTATTCCCAGCGCTCCGAGGCTTCCCACGATGTTGCACTCATGAAGGCTCAAGTCTCCTCGCATGAAGAAAACGCGCCAATGCATGCCGAGTCTACAACGTTAGACAGGCACGACAGGCTTTGTAGGGCGTTCAAGAAAGAGCTCTCCATCACGCGCCAGCTGTGATACGAAGGTCAAATTCGACGCGTTATTAGCCCCCGCAAGGCCCAGAACTGAGGTAGCAGGGATCTCGAAAGCTCAGGAAGAATCAGAATCGCCCGCATCAGGAGCAGCAACACGACAAGGAAAAGGGGGAGTTGCGGGAGCACCGCTTCCATCAATGCAAGGAGACAACCCAAGTGCGTCAAACGGATGTATAGAGTAGCCATATAGCCCCGAGCCCAGCAAGATGAGCCTTCGCGATTTGAAGTAGCTTCTGCCTCAAATTTGAGAAGGCAAATCTCTCAACTTCCGATAATTACGTTTGGTGGATGTACCCTCTCACCCTCAAGACGCGACGTACTACGAGTAGTAACAATGAACGTCAGCGGTGTCTTTTGCGCAAGAGCAGAGAATCCTCTGACACATCAAGAAACACACTCACACTACCTCTCATCCAGCATAGTCAAACACGCCGCCTCAGACGAAGCGCAGACGCTAAAGATGACGAGAGTAGGTGAAGGCACTCCGTGAAGCCGCTTGGGCTCGCATTGAAGAAATTCTTGCTTGCGCCTGCTTCAGAGGTTCATCTCTGCGGCCAGAGTCAGTCGAACAACTGATGCCAGCATTGAAACAAGGCCATCATTAAGACTGAGACTGGTCGCGGCACTAGAGACACAGACTTCGGCCGCCCACAGAGAGTCGCTCACGGCGCTCAAGTGTCATGACTTGATGATGTATAATGTAAAACAATTGTCAAATTCGTCCCCCCAATATGGGGTTTACCTAAGAATATAACATTTCGAAACCCAAGGGCCGGGGCGCAGGGGTTCAGTGCTGCGCGTCATTTTGCAGCGGCCGCAGCTAGGGGCCACGTGGGGGTGTTCCCCAGACTGCTACGTAGCAATAAAGAAATTTCACCTCCCAACTCGTCCCTTTTTACAACCTCCGTCAACAGCCTCGTGCCAGTCGATACCATACATATTCTTCCTTGAACATACTTCTCCACTCACAATTAACTCCAGGACTATACAATTCTCACGCAGCCCACAATCGCGCCCGCGAATCCTCCGCAGCGCCTCCGCAGCACCAAGCGCATTCTTCGGGAAATCTAGGGACACTTCGATATTACACATCGCAGGCGCCCCCATTCAAAAGGCGGTCACCTTGCAGCTCCATAAACCTGATTTCTCTAATCTCGAGGCTTCACCCACCATTCAGCGATTGCTACAGGAGCGCCAAACAAATCAGCAGCTGCAATCTACACTTAGCCTCGCGCATATGCGCGGGGAAAACGAGATAGCTCAATTTCACACGGGGCATGGCCTATGACTTGCAGTCTCACTTCGAAAGGCTGACGGCCGCTGCCTCTGACGGCCTATCCCCCACACGTACACGGCCGACCACTGAAACCTCTCGAAACTGCCTGAGCCGCGATAACGAGGCAAATGGTTCGAGCACTTGGCCACAGAAAGTCGATTCGGAGGAGATCGGGCCATCCGGTGGCCGCAGGCTATCCCAGCCCTCAAGCAGGGCCTCAGATACGGATCTACAATGGCTTGCCGGCGCTCAAGACGCGCGTCATGCAGGGAGTCGGCCAATCAATGTGCCCATGACTGCGGCTCATGACGGTTTGGAGCGGTCAGAAGATAATGGTGGTGATATGCCTGACTCACGATATGAGGAGCCGTCTCCTTTGGAGGAATTCATGAGGAAACGACATACGTCTATCAGCTTTCACCCTCAGGTTACACTGGATTCTGGTCACCGTCGACGGTTAGAGGAGCCACTACCGAAATTGGCAATCAACACACAAGCAAGAGGCAGAAAGCAGTGGATCTTGCAGGAGTTGGAGAGCTACCCATCAAGGTCACCACTGCACAGAGCATACAGCGAGGCAGACTCTAGAAATTACGATAAAGTCACTGGGAAGCTTTTGAATCCTCACGAAAATCAATCGAATGACATACCTGGGTCACCGGAGAATCAGCAACACTGGCCTTTCCTCCAATCTACTGTCTACCCTCCCAGAATTGAAAAGGAAGATATAGAGCCTGAGCAAGGCGCCTCTCTAACTTCTGAGTCTACAGCTTCAGTAGCATCCGAACTCCAAACACCTACCGACGGAATGGATATCCTCATCTCACCACTCTCATCCCACTCTCCTTTCCCATCCTTTCCCTACCCGCTCTCCCTGGAAGACTCTAGTGCATGGCCGAAGCCGCGGCGGCAGGCCTCAGCATCAAGATGTCAAAGCTACAAGTTCGAACGAAAATCAAGCTTGCGTCAAGTTATGCGGCAAGGCTCAAGACGTTCCACGTCTTCCTCGACCTCACCTGCTACAGCCTTCCTATCAAGATTCGCGAAGGAAGAGCTTGCACAAGAGCCAGATGCTGAGGGCCGAGAAATTGGGGAGTACGTAATCGGTAAGCAAGTGGGGTTTGGAGGTTTCAGTACAATCAAAGAGGCATACACTATCGAGGGGAATGAACGCATCTGCCGGGCCGTCAAGGTCGTACGCAAGCAAGTTCCTAGCAAGAATGAGACCGAGAACGATGCACTCCAGGCAGAATTTGAGCATGAGGTTAGCCTTTGGCGATGTCTTGGTCACCGAAATATACTACCACTGATCGAAGTTTACGTGACTGACTACGCAACTTTCTGTTTTACGAAGCTCAATACTGGCGGGACACTCTTCGATCTTGTGAGAGCAAATCGGCAAGGCATCAGTCGGGATCTAGCACGGCGGTATGCCTACCAATTGGCTTCAGCCATCCGATACCTCCACGAAGATGTACGCATCGTCCACCGCGATATCAAGCTCGAGAACTGCTTGATCGATATATCAGACCTGGTCGTGGCTCGCGATGGGGGCAACTTGCTGCTCTGCGACTTTGGCCTGGCCGAGTTCATCAATAGCGACACCAGACGGAATTCACCTGATCCGTACGAACGATCCACGGACCGGCCACCACCAAAGAACATTGGCCCATCTGAGACCAGCACCTCAATCGCCGGCAGCCTCCAATATGCCTCACCCGAGCTCATAATGTCACCAGCAGGCTTCCTCAGCCCTGTCGTCGACATTTGGGCATACGGAGTGGTCATATACGCCCTGCTCGTTGGCGACCTACCATTCCAGCATACGTTTCAACCGAGAGTGCAAATGATGATACTGGCTGGAGAGTGGGACATGGCGGCACTCGCTAAAGCGGATGGGGTGGTGGGTTATGAGGAGGAGGTACTGGACTTCGTGGCTGGGTGCTTAGAGATGGAGAGCGCGGATCGCTGGACGATCTCGAAGGTTTTGAAGTCGAGGTGGTTGGATGGATGTCAAGAAATGCTAGAGGAATTGAGTGAGAGCTGGAAGCTGTGATGTGATTGATCCTACCAGTGCATGCCAGCGACGAAGCGATCGATGACAGCGTTACGAGCAACGAATTTCTCAGGCAATGGGCGAAGGAGTTTGGATTTGCTACTCCTACCCTCGATGTTGATTGGGAAGTGTACAGTCGATGGAGTTCGTCTTGAGCGAGGATACCCCTTTCCTTTGTCTACGGGACTATCATCAACGTTCGGTATCTAGGCCAGAAGATATGGCTTTTTTCATTCAACATATAATACATTTGGCTCGAGAATTGTATTCAGTGCCTTGTTGATGGCCTTCCGAGGGATCTCCTGGACGGCTCGACTTTCCGCTTTATTCATATGTACCCTTGTACTTAAGCCATCATACCAAATACCTAATTGGCGCTCCTTCACACCGCCTCCTCCAATTTGTTATCACATGTGAAAATGTTGAAATTGCTGAGTTTAATGCTGGGTTACTCTGCACCTGCACAGCCATCATCCTCCTCAACTGCCGTAGGTTGAGCAGATATAAGCAGACACCGCCGCAAACCATGCAATGTCTCGCTTGCATCATCTCGAGGTCATCGAACCAACAGACATTCGCAAATCACATGTCGAGCTAACATCTTGGTATTCTTATATGATCTCTTGGCAATAACACTTGCATCCAACCATAAGAAACCACATGAACAGGTGCAGCCAGTTCCCAGTCTAATTTTCCTTCTAGAAGCGATCGCAGAGGCTGAACTCTATCTTAGCCTAATTTAGTGTCTTGGCAGTCGGTCAACGGATCCTGTACCAAGAAATATAAAGTAAGAATTTCGAAAAAGTAACTTTGAGAGGAAGACTGCGGCCCGCTTCAAAACACACCTCACTTATCGACGACCATTGGCGTCAATCTCCATGCATCCATATCTGATTTCAGTATCTTCGCCCAAGCTGGAGAGGAATATCTTGCAGTGCGAATGGATGACACCGGAGAAGTCACCAAATCCCCACAGTCTTCCTACACCTTCCGCAATTACACCACGCTTTGACCAGAGTCGAGCACTTTCTTGAATCAATATTCGACTGTGAGACATTGTACATCCTTACACCACACAAAAACTGCTCTCTTTGACCACCCCAGCAGAAGTTTCAAGAGCTTGGGAGCGGCGACTGGGCGCAATCAAACCCTACATGCTTCGACTTCGAATCCTAGCGGTAACAGCGGAGGTAACAAAAGATTAGGGCTGCAAAACTCAAGGATAATTTCCACTGTACACATCCAGAAGACTCGAGAGTTATCTATTGTCAATTAGACAGCTGAAAGGACCCACTTCACGGATAACCGCCCAACATGGCGTGGGAACAACTCTCGGTCAATAAGCCCCATTGGGCCTACCTCATTATCGGAGGCTTCACCTCTCTGTTTATGCTAGTCTCCCTCTTCGTCAAAGAGCGTCTCTACATCGGTGAAGCCACAGTCGCTACAATATGCGGCGTCATCTTCGGCCCACATGCCGCCAACCTTTTCAACCCATTGACATGGGGAAACACGGACCAAATCACTCTCGAATGCTCACGAGTCGTCCTTGTCGTCCAGTGTTTCGCCATCGGGGTCGAATTGCCAAAGGCGTACATGGAACGGCATTGGAGATCAGTGCTGTTCTTACTAGTACCCGTCATGACCTTTGGATGGCTGATCACGAGCCTGTTCATCTGGTGGATGATTGAGCCGTTGACCTGGTTGGAGAGTCTAGCTTGTGCGGCCTGTGTTACTGCTACGGATCCCGTGCTAGCTTCGTCCGTCGTTGGTAAGGGAAAATTCGCCAAGCGGGTGCCGAAGCATTTGAGAGATCTGCTCTCAGCCGAATCCGGATGCAACGATGGCATGGCATTTCCATTCATCTACCTGTCTTTCTACCTGATCACATATCGACCACATGCATCCGAGGTTGCTTACCATTGGTTCTGCAATACGATCTTGTACGAGTGTATCTTTGGCGCAACATACGGGGTCTTAATTGGTTACATTGGACGGCATATGATCAAATGGGCAGATAGGAGAGGGTTGATCGATAGAGAAGGTTTCTTGGTTTTCTATTTCGTCCTCGCACTCTTCTGTGCTGGCACTGGAGCTACACTTGGAACCGATGATCTACTTGTTGGATTCGCCGCTGGAGTTGGGTTCAGTAATGATGGATGGTTTACCGAAAAGACGGAAGAATCTCACGTTTCGAATGTCATCGATCTTCTACTAAATTTGGCCTACTTCGTCTACCTGGGTTCCATTATACCGTGGGAACAATACAACGCACCAGAGCTGGGCTTGACTCCATGGAGACTTGTTGTCATCGCTATCTTCGTCATCTTTTTCCGCCGCATTCCTATAATGATGGCGCTCAAGCCTCTGATACCGGACATCAAGACGTGGAGAGAAGCTTTGTTTGCAGGGCATTTTGGTCCAATTGGCGTAGGTGCCATATTCGCAGCAATCCTATTGAGGGCAGAATTGGAGACCGATACCACCGTGCCCTTGGAATACATCCCTGATAGCCCAGACTCTCACAATTACTACATCATCCAGATTGTATGGCCACTAGTCACGTTCCTAGTCATCACCTCAATTCTGGTCCATGGCTCATCCATTGCCGTCTTCACACTTGGTAAACGCATCAACACACTCACGCTCACCATGTCTTACACTCAGGCTAATGAAGATGGTCCCTCTTGGATGAATAGACTGCCACGAATTCAGTCTACTGCAAAGGCGTCCATGTCCAAGAGTAAGGACGACATGTTCAGCGAAGACTCTTCAAACGAGAAATTGCCGGATTATGCAGCACCCGGCACGCTTGGTCCAACTGGCGTCCCAGGCAACTTCCTGCGTCGACAGAAGGAAGAGGACACGCCAATCCAAGCACCACGACCAACAAGGAGGAAATCGAAATGGGACTCCGGCTTGGGCCCTGGTGGACACGTCGAACAGTCTGCTATCGCTCCTCAACGAAGAGCGGAAATTAGGAGCCCAACTGACAGTGTTTCTGATACCCTGAATGAGAAAGAGAGTCCAACGGGTAGCGCCGAAAGTGACGAGCCTCCTGATCAGCCAGAGATGGAGGATGCTCAGGAGAAGCGCAAGGCGAAGGAAGCGAGAAGTGACTCCAAGCACCTGGAAGAGCCCGTGCTTGAAGCGTATGATGATGGTGATGAATTGGTCGTGGAGGACGAGGAAGGCGAAGTGCTGCACACTCATCACGTAACGGGGGAGTCGAACGCGGAGAAGAAACGACACATCCTTGATGATGAGAAGGAACTTCAGTGGGAGACAAATGGCGAACACGCTAAGGGCAAATACCATCCGCATGAGAAGAACGAAGGAGAAGAATGGGAGCATACTGTTAACGAAGCTTTTGGACATCCTGAACAGGCCGGGAAGAAGATGTGGAAAAGATTAGGTGATGGTTTCAAGAGAAAAGACAAGGAAGCTGATGGTTCATCGGAGCCCAAGGCGCCACCCAAAGCCCCAGAGCACAAGCGAGGACCAGCTCACGCTTACCAATTCGGCAACACTATTATCGTGGAAGATGAGGATGGGGAAGTCGTCAAGAAATACGATCTACCATCACAGCCGAAGCGGCGGGGCATTCGAGGTGGCGTACAGGATGGACCTGGGCATTTCGGAACCGCACCTATGCGACAGCAGCTGAAGCGTATGGGCACATGGGCCGGGTTTGGTGGACAAGGGGATCCATCGGAGCAAGGTGAATCCTCTGCTCAGGAAGGTAGCAAAGATCCGGCCAAGAAACGTCAGCAACCTGTTGTCGATCCAGACGACGACCGCATCCGATTCACGGTCGGTATTGGCGGCCGCCGCATGAGCAAGCAAGACTTCATCCAGCAAATCCAGAACATGGATCCCAAAGCACGCGTCCAAGCCATTGAAGAAAGCGACGTACCTGAAGTCGTGAAGCAAGAAGTCCGCGCCGACGCAACTCAAGAAGCTGGCCAATCCCGGCCCACAGCCAGACCACGAGCTGGTTCTAAACCCAACCAGCCCACACTATCACCGCTCGGCGAAGGAGACCAACCAGACAGCGAGATGCCCATCGTCCGCCGGCTCAGCACTACTGAAGATCGCCCCAGAGGTCAAGATGGCTTGACCCTCATTACTTCCAACGACGAAGTCCCCTTCCACAACGTCCCCGACTCCGTGCACAAAGCCGCCAGCAAATCAGGCGAAGGCGAAACAGCCGCCCAACGCCGCCGCCGCCAAGCACTACGGCGCATCGACTCCGACGACGATGGCACTGAGCGTATCCCGCCGAAGGCTTCAGGAAGCCTGCAGCGCAATCCGATGTCCGTAATCGGCGAGCGGAGCTCAGAACTACAAGGCGAGACGGCCGCTGAGCAGAGGCGTCGTCTTGCTGCGCTTGGTGAGGGTGATACAGCAGAGAGCAAGGACAGTGATAGTGAGGATGATGGGGAAGAGAGACGGCCACCGAAGGGACATACGCCTGTTGCGGAGCCGAGCACTCCTGTGGATGTAGGTTCGCCCTCGGAGGTCAGGAGGGCGCCGGGCATTCGGTTTGCGGATGGTCCTGCTGTCAGTTACGCCCGGGTTCAGTGGGGGGAGGATGTGGGGAGGAAAGGAAATGGGGGGAGGAAGTAGGAGGTTTGGGTCGAGAGAGGATTTGTGGTGTGGTATCAGGGGGTTGAGTAGGATGTTCGTTGGCGTCGGAGGTGATGATATCAAGGGCATTTGAGCGATGCGGTTGGCCAATTTGTGCCGCGTCAAGAATCTGATGTATATCAGAATTATTGCGCACTACCTAGATTAATAGATCCGAAATGCTACGTGTGTACGGTCTTACCATTACGATTTGCTATCCCGCGGAGCCTTTTCGGGTTAGTGCTATGTAGTATGGTTGTTTGCGAGTGAGCGAACAATCTAATCCTGTAAGCAGATCTGGATGTCTGGTGATGAATACGAGTAACAGCAAAGAACTGTTTTGTGCATCACTTTCCCATTTGCGGACCTACGCGTGTGTCCTGGTCATACTTCTATAATCTTTTTACACTTGCTAACCACCTTATAAGTAGCTCGTCGATCGTCGCAAATTAGGAACTAGAAACCTGGATCAATGACCGAAAAATGGAACGAAACATCTCCTTCGTTTGGCCATGAGGATTTAACGATACGGTTTGTATGGACACGATGTTTGTCGAAGATGGTAGTGATCGCTTTATCTTCACTCATAATGCCTTTTTGTCGGAACCGATATTTCGATACAGGAGTGGAGTTTTGCGTAGATGAGATAGGACTCCGTGCAGGGTTTCTATCGTTTGCTGGATTTCAATACTTTACCATGTTAGGTTCGATTCCTAATGGCGCTGGTACAATGGTGTTGTGGTCTTGTTCGTATTCTTTTCTATAGCCCACGTCGTTAAACCTCCTAAATCTGCGCTCGATGTTATCCTGTGTCGTACGAATAGGCTACTCGTAGACAACGGACGAGAAGGGATATTGGAGATTATCGTACTCTTAGTGTAGGCTTTCTATTTACGGGAATAGCGTTTAAACACCTACGGTACCTCTCGCTCTACACAGACACCAGGGGAACTGCTGATGGTTCGAAGCAATTCAAGTACACAATCCAGGAAGAGAAAGGCCATTGATATGTCGAGACTTCTTCTATATTACTTCCATGTACAAGTAACATGCCGGCTACAGGCCAGAGGCGTAGCAAAATCCACAATACAAAGAACCAGCACACAAAGCCCATGTATCTCAACGCCGCGTTCTATGCAGAGCATTTCTTTTGCCCCAAGCAAAACTCAAAGATCGATCGCAAACATCTCCCTCAATGTCTGTCCATACCAATAAAAAAGCACCGGCGCCGGACTCAACGCCAAGCTCAGAAATGCAAAAACGCTAACGCCCCATCCATAGCCCACTTTTTCGAATAGTTGGGACGCCCCAAGCGGGACTACGCCGCCTACTATACTCCTGAAGACGGCGCCAGCAGCGATGGCTGATGCTGCGTATTTGGAGAAAGAGTCGATGTAGTAGTTCTGGCAGGTGTTGAGGATGGTGATTTGTCCTATTCCGAAGAAGACTGTTGAGAGGAGGGGGACGGTCCAGTGGACTTTGTACTCGATTGTCCATGCGAACCAGAATAGTGATGCGGGGATGAAGACGGCGCCGATGTTCGCTAGGGGGAGGCGGAACTCCGGCTTTGCTTCGCCGTTGTTCTTTCGTCCGAGTGTGTTGTAGACGGTGTCGATCTTGGGCACGATAAACCATACTGCTATCATGAAACCTAAGCCGGGACCGAGATACATTAGCCCGACTTGCGTGGTGTTGAAGCCGTAAATGCCGCCGTAGATGGATTGGAAGTTCGTGTAGAGGGAGTATGTTGTGCCGAAGAGGATGGCTTGGTAGACAGCCATTGTTAGTACGATTGGCTGCGTAAAGAGGATGCGGAGGGGCCGGGCCATGCTGCTTGCGAGTTTCGTTTTGAAGGGTCGGTCGTCTTGGCCTGCCATGCGGAAATTTGTGCCATCGTCTGAGTCGCGTTGGTAGAGGTCTTTTCGTGCTTCGAGGATTACGGGGGCGTAGGTTTCTTGCAAAAAGAAAAAGCCGATGATGGTATTGAACGAGCACACAATGGTCAGAATCCAGAAAATCCACCTCCATCCGAGATACTGGACTGTGATGCCGCCGAAGAGAGGGCCTAGGGTTGGGCCGAGTAGGGGACCGAGAAGGTACCAGCCAAAAACGCCACTATAGATGTCAGTTATGATCAAAAATATACATGCGGCACCTTGACCTAGAATGATCCATGGGAGAGATAAGAAACACAGTCATGGATCAACTTACGCTCTTTCACTTGGATGGAACATATCACTGATCGTGCCTCCACCGTTTGCAATCCCCACACCTGTCATACTGATTAGCCTCAAGTCCCAAAGCTGGACAGAGACCTTTCAAGGCCTTTCGGGGGAGACCATTAAGGAAGAAGAGACATACTTCCAAAAAAACCACTGATAGTCCTCACAGCAATCAAGCTCTCGACATTAGGACTCAAAGCCGTTGGAATTTGCAGTAATGCAAATATCGAAAAGCAGATCAGATAAAGCGCTCTCCTGCCAAATGTCTCTGATAACGGAGCGAGGATGAGGGGACCGATTCCAAGGAAAACAACAAAGCTCGTAGTAGCTCCAACAACTGTTTCGCTAGTAGTCCCCAAGTCTTCGGCGATTTCGCCTATACCTGGAGTGAACATTGAGGATGCGAGGGGAGAAAGAACTTTGGATGGTCAGTCGATGCTCGTGTGCGACCTCTGAAGTTGGCCACGAACTCGCCATGAATGCTATGATTCCCACATTGAGTAGTTTCCGTGATTTCTTCCAATTTCTGGGGTTGTCCTTGTCTTCTTTGGAGAAATCAATGATCTGAGCTGGGATTAGAGGTATTTAAAATTGATTACGTACGTGGAGAATTCGGCTTACCTCTACGTCGTCATCGGTGTGGCCATGCTCTCCACCATTCTGGAGCAGTGGTGACCGCTCATCGTTTCCTCCCGCCATGACTATGAAGGAATGTGTATATTCACAAGTTACATCGACATCTTTGAGGAGCAGTTTGTAGCGAGTCTTTTCTTGGCTTTGAGATGTCATCGCTTAGCGTGATCTTGGCGATCTTGGACCCTGCCGATCGTTGTAGGGCTGAGTTCCATCCTGGATTTCCTCTTTCGTGTGAGGTGAAGTGCGGGTACCTTCTATTACCAAGTGGGCGCACTGTAGCTAGTACTAGGTCATCAGGGGTCACCCCATCCGCTGATCTCCGCCTACTAGTACTGTTCTGTAGTAGTAGGAATCAGAGACGCGAGGAGTAAACAAACAAACCAATCTACTAAATTCAGTTAAAAATAAAAAATTGCGACCGTCCTATTCCTATCTTTCTATATACCTTACCGTCGCTAGCTCTATCCCTCCCTCCCTCCCTCACTCCCTACTAACGTCGCTATTACCTACGTTACCGTCGCTATGGCCTCTTTCAAGCTTGATGATATCGCTGTCGGCCCTATCGCTACTGCCCCCGTCGTAGATACCGCTGCCCGCCCAGTAAAACGCGCCCGCCGTGAAAAACCCCCTCTTATTTAGGCTATATCTATAATCCTCTAGGTACCTGGCTATATCGCCGCTTGGCGACAGCGTCTTTTCGTCTATACTACCGAGCTAATCGAGTAGCCTCCGCCAGCTGAAGGCTATACCGACTAGCCACCCTAGTATAAGGATACCGACGGCGAGGAGTACCGGGATACTAAGGGCGACGACGATATGGCCTGGTAGGAGTAAGCGGGGACTAATAAGGGTAACCCTATAGTAAGGTCAAAAATATGGGCGTTAGGCCTAGGATTAGGCGATAGCTATATATAAATAATAGCGAGAATAATATTCTAGAGGCCCTGTTTCACCTCACTTTTAGCTTTAACTGAACTTTTGCCCCATAGCGACGCGTAAACCCCATGGCGACGCGTATACTCTATAGTAACGTATCTCCGGCTGTTACTATGGGCGACACGTACTAATTTCGGGAGAAACCTAGCTTGGGGCCATGCAGGAAGCTATTATATACTAAAATACTAGCGTCCACTTGGAAATAGAAACTCCCGAAGTGCGTAGCTTACATCAACGGAAGCCTGCGACTGTAGGTGAATGCCATCGTCCTCTACAAACGAGCCATATTGCTATTCATATGATCTATTGCTCTGCATTCCGCTCTCTACATCGAGAGGAGGTTGAGACTCTTCTTAATAACACCATCAAACAAATAGCTGAATCCAGACCTCCGAGCATGGAGCTGACCGCTGCAGCTTCTGGGGGTCTGACATTGCCGCAAACAGAATCAACCCAACAGCCCATTGTCCTGCGTGAAGTTGCGCTGCATATAAGCGTCAAGAAATGCCGTCGTCCGTGCACTTTCATCCTCAAGCCGACGTTTCTTGAACCAGGCCCTCAGCTTGGCCTTCAAGTGAGCCACACCCATGAATGTAGCGATTTTCCATGGTAGTTGCTCTAGCTGCAAAGCGTACGCCAACAGTAATATCACCATCACCTTCTCGTCTTGAGTTTGATCTCTGCGCTGGTGGGCCTTCTTTGATATACTCATCCCAGCCAATTGCAGGGGAAGCAAGTCCTTGAGTGCTAGGTTTGTCATATCCTGGTCTCGGCGCTTGTCACGGATCGCAGTACTGGATATAAAGAGCCAGCTCAGATCAGTCCACAGAGTATTCCACAGGGTACGATAATCGAATGGAGAGTACCACAAGCCTGTTATCCCGAATTTGAAATGTTGGCCGAAACGGGTCTTGAGCTCGACACACACCTTTGCGATTTCTATGAACCTATTAGCAGTCTTGTGAAGACTACCGTAAGTTCCGCATATCTGAATCTCAAGGGTTCGAATGAATGGATAGGATATCAGCGAGCGGAGAAAAGAGGTCTGTTTCTCGATCTTGATCTTGTCGTTCGCGCTGTTAATGTTGATGACTGCGTGGCGGATCCATGATCCCGAACCAACGAGCGCGTGAGGTATGCCTTGGTCTTTTGTGTACCCTTGAAACGGGTGGGCTGCTGGATCCTCCACAGTGAATCTATTGATGCGGCGGAATGTTTCGCGGGCTTCGAAGGCCATGCCTGCGTTGTATGGGCGGACGAGCATGACTTGAAGCTCCTTTCTCTTCGCGAGTGAACTCGATTTGAAGCCACTGGCATCCTTGAGGCTTATTGGCTCGTCCCACACGACCAAATATTCATAGATTTGGTCGCGCATCTCGCGTGATAGGGAGAAAAAATTTGCCATGATGATTAAGAGGAATCAAACACTCAAGGAGTGATGGTGGTGGGTGATGAGGTAGATGCTAGTTGAGGCTGGCTTTGCGGAATGACTGCAGCACAATGTTCTGGTTTCACTAACGGGCGTTAGATGCTGCGTGGTCGAACACCCAGCGGAAAATCCCGAATTCGAGGTTTCCTACTCGAAGGTCGGATAGGGGTGTTAGGATGTTGAATCGTTTTGAATAGACACACCTTGTTTCACAAGCGAGTATTCACTGTGAGAAGGTGGCATTTGTAAGACTTCGAATGCGAGGTGGCAAGTCATACAAGTGTATGGTGAGACGTGATACAGGGAAAGTAAATGCCTTTTCTTCCTTCTCATGATAAACATGCCCATCATGTCCATCTTCAACACTTCATCACATACTCTATCACCATTCAGCCTCACTGCACTACAAAATCTCCTTCAATCTAGGAAACATCTATCATTCTGTTACGATGTCTACCAACCCAACTCCCATCCCAATTCCCCCAGGCCACGCAACCTTCTCCGACCTCCCGCGCAACGTCCGCGTCAAACTCTACTCCTACCTCCTCATCAGCCCTAACCCGGTCTTCTACATACAGGGGTGCCCACGTCCATGCAGCAACCTAACCCATAGACACAGCGGCAACAGATTCCCCGAAGACGAATTAGACATAGCAGTAACCGACGCCCTCGTCCGTCGACCTCGAACCTACCCAAATAGGCCCTTCAAACCCCCTCAAGCGGTCTACGAAGCCAGTCAAATCCTCTACAGCAAGAATCACTTCCTGGTCCACGGACCCGGCCTGCTATCATTCCTGAATCTCGATATAATCAGCCAAGACGACGAAGTGTTCTCCACCTCACGCAAATGGCTTCAACGTATCACCGTAATCTGCAGCACAAGCAGCAAAAAAAAGGTTACGCACCCCGACTACTGGACGCCGATACCTACTTTACGAGCGTTACTCGACAGTCCCAACCTCCAGAACGTCACCATCAAGGTCGAAGGCCGCGAAGGCGACATTTTCGAAGCCTTAGCCATGCTCCTTCACATAGCGAAAGTATTTGCAGAACTCCGGAGAAGATTACAAGATGGCTTTCAAGTCACGATGTCGCATCTGCATCAAGAAGGCGGGGAGACATGGGTAGTGGCGGATATGACGTGGTTGTTTGATTCTTGCTCCACGGCTGAGACAGAGACGGTAAAAGGAACGACGGGTTGGAAGCAGATTCTATCGACTCACCTCGCGACTACTACTGTTTTGCGATCTGATTATCGCAAGTGCAGGACTAATGAGTCGGGGGTTAAGAGTGCGCGGAGGCTGTTACTAACGGCGTACCAATTGTGCCTTGAAGAAATTGCGTCGGAAAAAAGTTCCTCGATGACACATTCGAGCGACGACGATCAACGACGCATCGCGTATTGCGTTCGCAAGATTAGGGATGCGTGGGTTCTTCACAATTGTATGGTCGATGACGAGGGTGGGGATTGGGCGAGACTTCTGAAAGATGAGTGCGGGAGTGAAGTTGGCAGACTTTTGGACTTCTCGATACCGTTTCCGATGACGGATTTGAAGCTATGGGAGGTTTTGGAGTTGGAGATGCCGAGGGACCAGGAGTTGAAAAGGTATTGTGAGAGATTGGGGTATATGGGCCCGGAAGCTTGGCCGTATTTGAGGCATAAGTGAGGGGAGATAGCGGTGGGTTTGATTAAGTGCGTGCGTGAGTGAAATATTGTAGGCTTGTTAGTCTAATGGAATTGCTTGCATGATTATTGTGAGGCCGAGATCGGACTGAGAGGTTATCATCTTTGGAAAGACCGTTAGTATGCATGGTGATGAATAGAAGGGGTCACCCCCTAACCGTCCAAACCCCCTAACAGTCCACTCGTAGGGCTGAAGCCCGTAGACCCCCAAAAGGACGCCCTAGAGCGCGCGGCTTAGGCGACAAGACCGATTCCCAAAAACCTCGGCTCCGTCCCCGAACGGCGGGTTCTAGGCGCCGTTTCGGGGGTCTGCGGGCTTCAGCCCTACGAGTGGACGGTTAGGGGGTTTGGACGGTTAGGGGGTGACCCTTCTAGTTGGAAGACAGCGGATGAGATGCCCAGCGACCTTATGAACTAAGCTTTGTAGAGCCAGTAGCGTCGTCTATATCTTATTTGCCAATGGTCTCATTATACTCATCACTCTGACAAAAAGTCTACTTCTGCTGATACTTCTCACCAATACCTCTCTGCACAGCTGGCCTAGCCGCAATGCGGTCGATCCACTTGAGCAGATGTGGGAAAGCCTTCATATCCTCCTGCGAGAACCCTGAGAACTCCCAGGCTTTGACCCAAGGCCAAGTAGCGATATCCGCGATCGAATATTTACCCTTGCCTTCTCCTGCCAAGTACTCGCGGGGAGATCCAGTATATTTGCCTGACAATTGGATCTCAAGCACACCGTAGACGCGGAGGGTCTCGTTGCGGAAACGTTCGATGGCGTCTGAAGAAGAGGTAATTAGCTTTCGTCCCATCTTGCAACCAAAGTCTGATATGGAAAAATAGAACGTACATGGGATCTTTTCCTTTGCGATTTTGGTAAAATGGTTGACCTGTCCTTGATAGGGAGCACCGCTGCCGTGCCAAAAGAAGAGTGACTGGAGAGCCTGGTTTCTCTCCAGCTCATCCTTGAAACCGAACACGTCGTTCTTGTCTGCAAACTTCAAGAGGTACAACAGCTCGGCGGATGTTTCCATTACTGGAAAAGGCGGCGACTGGGTGTTGTCGACAAGGACAGGAATGCGGCCGTTAGGATTAAGACGGAGGAACCAGTCTTTCTTTTGCTCGTTGGTCACGATGTTGCTGCGAGGAAACGGAGCAAGTCAGTCCGAGGACATTTCTGCGTTGGGGAAGAGGATAGTGAAGCCGTACATGAGTGTAGTCGTCCACTCGGTGCCGTAGACTTCGTGGAGCTCCTCGAGCATGATCTGGACTTTTTGGCCGTTGGGAGTGTTCATAGTTATCAGATGAAGACCCTATGTTCATGGAAGATCAATGCTCTGCTATTGACCCCATCGCCATCCCAAGGCTGTGGGAAAGCCCACCTTTGCGTTCTTCACCTCCGCTGGGGTGGCATCTTCAAAGAGGTGTGACATCTTTGCTGGGCTGTTGAGAATATTCAGGTTGCGGACTTTGTCAATTGGGGTTCTTGTTTTGAGATGAGATGATAATTGGGCGGCACGTTGTACTGATCGGAACATGATTAGTGACGAATAGATTTGTCATCGCCGCGATATCCCCGCGTTTTCGGCCCGTCGGAAGGCCGATTGGACTATCCATGACCTAGCCTCTCTTAGTCAGCATGTTACACTTGAGAAATCACAACTTCTCGATGTTGACTTTGTCAAACGACTGCGACTGATTATCGTTGACAAGGCATCGACAAATGCTATCTTTTAAGTACCTTGGGAAAATGATAGGGTATCAATGCAGCACTCTGCATGCAGGAGGCGGTGGCGCAGTCTACAAAGCTGCAGTCAACCCCCAGGTATACTTAGGAGAGCTACCCCCCACGAACAGCCGAGAACATTTAGAGATTCGCGTGCACTGTCAACATCAGCATCACAAATCGAATCTTGGAGGTATTGAAGGTCACGCAGTAAGGGTCTCAGGTACTTCCTAGGTGTGCGCAAGCTACAATAAGTTGGCTCCGACGCCGGAGTATCTTGGGACTCGGGGCGATTATCATTGGGTTCTTAGCCTGAAGACGCGCATACCGAGACTACGAGGCCAATGGAACAACAACTAACACCTGGCAAGAAACCCTTCGAACAGCACCGTTCCTCACGCCAATTGTCAAATCTCGACAAATCTACTGGCTCTACACCCAGTACCAGTAGCAAAGCCATTACAATACTCCCATTATCCAAACCGCTTGAGATTGTTTATCCATCGAACACCAACATCACAGCTACGGCAGTCCCAAATAATCAGACGGATGGCCTGACCCATGGCTAGGTGTCCACCAACTATGGTCGTGGGACCAGTGATTTCCTATGGAGCTGTTTCTTTACCATATTCTTGTGCGTTTAGACGGCAATACACATGCCTGCTCTATATTACCGCGGAGAAAGACAAGAACAAATCGGGACAGCATAGTGAGGAGTAAGATCGTGCCAGCCTTGATCTGTGTCATTGCCCCAGAAATCTTGGCTATCACTGCTGTAAGGGATCTGGTCCGCGCTCGCGAGGCATGGAAACGCATAGAACGCGTGCTGAAGAGGAGAACATCCATAACTCATGGCTATTTTCTCGAAATGGGTGGGTTCTGTCTCAAATCGCACAACGCCGAATACCACCAATTGGCAACAAACAATCTAGAACAGCTTGCGGCTAGCGAGGGATTCGGAAAGAGTACGGAACTTGTCGGCCTTGATCTTTCCGAAACTTCGATGAACGATTTGGGAAAGTCTGACTCCCTGACAAAGACGCTAACCTGCGTACAAACACTGTGGTTCGTCACTCAAGTTACTTCAAGATTGCGCGAGCACAAAGCTATCACGCTATTGGAAGTGAGCACATCAGCATACGCGTCTTGCGCCGTCCTTGCCTATGCAGCATGGTGGAAGAAGCCGCAAGGCTACTCTATGCCCATCTTGAATGTCTGTTCCAATGACACAATCGACCGGTTGCAACCGTCAGAGTACGCAAAGACAATCAATACCTGGGCAGAATTCTTTTGGGTGGGCCGCGATTGGGCTGCACGAATGACCGAAGATGGCTACCTAACACTGTGGCCATTTACCACTTTTGCTATTGCCTGTCCCATCCTCTTCGGAGCTATTCATGTTGCTTCGTGGAATTTTATTCTTCCCTCTGTATACGAGTTATGGACGTGGCGCGCTAGCTCCCTTTTTTGTGTGGTGTGTTTTCCTCTTTCTTTCATTTACAGTGCTGCTGGTAAGTTTTCGCCATCCAAGTTTTCCGAAAGCAGGTTGGGAAGGTTGCATGGTAAGACGATTCACCTTGTGTTTCTATGCACGGTTTGTCTATACCTCATTATCAGGCTGTATATGATCGTGGAGATCTTCATCAGCCTTCGAGCGTTTCCACACAGCGCCTACGATTCTGCTCATGGTTAAGCTTTGTACCTCATATATAGCCTGTATCCTAGCACCATGCCATTGGATCAGCGCAAATTATAGCCATCCTTCGTCCGTCATCTTCAGATCAAACGTCTACTTAAACAAAAGTGCCCACGTACCCCTATTACCAGCACGACTTTCATCAGGGAAACGAGACGTTGAGATAAGCAGTCACGGTCGCGCTTCTCGCATATACTTTCACATAAAATCACACACCCTAGCCCGATAATTTCTAGCAAGAACGAAGGAACGCCAGACCCAAACCACCGCTCAGACTACCACTCCAACCAAACGCCGAAAACAATCAACTTTAACAACATTGTAAAGCAAACAAAAACACAACGCTACTTCCGCCAAATCGCCCCCACACTCCCCACAATAAGCTCATCCACATGTCCCCAAAACCCACACAACACCCACCCGCCCCTCTCATCCGGCGGCTCCTGCACCACACTCTTCAACCCTTTGGGGGTCTCCACCTTCCCCTGCCCATAAGCTTTCCAACTCGTCAACTCTTGCCCATTCTTATCCAACACCACCAACGCCGCCAACCCACAGCCTTCACCCGGTATATACTCAATCCTGACCTTCGCAGCCTTTGCATATCGGAAATCCGCTAGTGGCTGCGACCAGAATAGGTGGTTTGGGTTGGGGTTTCCGATAGTGTGGTGGACGCCGTCGTCGCGGGTGGGGGTATTGGCGTTGGTGTCGTGGGTTGTGCTGAATGCGATGGCGGATAGGTGGCCGTGGCAGCGCTTGCTGCGGTTGCGGCGGCCGAAGATACCTAGCCAGTTGATTGAGCGATTTTCGTGCGCGTGGAGACGGAGTTTCGTCAAATTGTCTAGGTGACTGGAGTTGGCTGCATCGTCAAGTGTGCAGAAGAGAGTATCTTTCTCGTTTCGAGCGAAAAAGCTTGAGTGTTGGGGTTTGATGTTGTCGCCTACGAGGGGGGTGAATTCGAGATCGTCGTCCCGAGCCCAGTGGCCGACTTTGTTCACTTCGGCGGTGGTGAGGAGGCCGAGATTTGTGTCGCGGCGGACGAGGTCGGATTGTTCGCGGATGGTGAGGCCGTGGTGGCGGATTGGGAGGCGCTTTTTCAATTCTCCTGGCCACACGTATGGGACGGCTCGCTGCTGGCCATGTTCATCGAGATCTGCTAAGGAAGGCTCGGTGATGAGAGCTTTTGTGATGTCGCTGATTTGGGTCATTCCCTTGCGTGCCAGCTGCCGAGCCTCGTTTAAGGCTTTGGGGTTCAGTTGGACAGGGTTGGGTACGTCTTTACCCTGGTCTCTTTCACGATACTGCTCCGTGTATTTCAACATATCAGAGATCTCGGCCCATATGTTCTTGTAAGCTAGGAAAGCGCTGAATAGATCCTGCGTGTAGAGGGAGCACAGATCATAATCCAGTATCCTGAAGCGATCATCTGCCGGGTTCCGTTCGTTCGTCTCATTGAAACTCCTCAAACTAGTATACCGCGTCAAAATCGCACTTGTTCTCTGCGCACACGTCTGCACCAGATGCGGAAAACGGGTCGCAACATCGACAACTGTCTTGAGGTCCCATTTCTCATCCGCGGGCTTGATATTCCCGCCGCCAGCCCAGTTGACTGAGATGGTGGTTTCGGTGTCGTCCCACACATCGCTGTTTCGTTTGTCCAGCGCACTGCTAGCGCCGACTGAGAGACCAGGGGCGGCTGCGATGGCGATTTCGGCTTCGGCGGCGGCTTTGACGGCGGACACTTTCGATTTGTCGGACACTTTTATGCTGACTATAGCACTGAATTCACCGCCTTCGGTGAAGCCGCTTATGAAGCAGTCGCCTGCGAATGTTAGTACGGGCCAATCAAAAGCATAAACTAGGTATGCTTACCGAATACATTTGTGAATTTCTTGTTGTCCAGCTCTGGTATAGGGTTGAAGGTCATCTTGTCTGCAATAGGCGAGGTCTCATTGGTCACCTTTACGGTAACGATGTAGTTGAGATCAGATTGCTCGACTTTGTTCTCGTTAACAATAGAAGCGCTGCCAGCTCCTTTGATGGTCCCGTATTTGATGGATGCGGACGAGGATATGTTTAACGCTTCCACGATATCTGACACGTTGTCGACCATGCGCGAGGAGTATGTAACGATCTGGACCACATTCTTGTGAGGTGGTGTGATTTCTGCTGGATGAACAGAGGTAGCTGGTACGTCGACCGCGTCAGACCCAACGGTGATGTTCGGCAGAGATTTCGCGCTTCCTCGTCTCACTCGAGGTTGGTCCTCAGCATCTGAAGCTGTTGCATCCGAAGTTATCGACTCGACACTACTCTTCGCACGCAGTGTAATGGCATTATCTGAGACTGCTGATAAAGGACGCAGAGAAGAGCTCCGCCGGCCAGTGGAGTCTTGGGACCGCCTAGCATTTATCGAGCGGACTTTTCTGGCAGGCTCTATAAGTACGGCATTTTCGATGCATATTTCTTGAGTATATGAGTTGAACCTAGCACACGATTAGCAGTGGTCGCGCTCATGGCTGTGACATTGGAATACCCTTGACCGATTCTCATAGCATTCGTGTACGGTGCGAGGAATGACATGCCGGAGCCTTTGAATAATTCCGGTCTAGGCCCTGGGAACGCCAGGATACCTGGTGTAATTTTGGCGGCCTTGTTTGTCGCAGGCTCAGGAAAATTCCCGAGGTCTTCAGCCTTAAGCCGTGTTTCGAGGTAGCAAGATTGGTATGGGGTGATAAGAAAACAGTCTTTTTCTTGATGGATTTAGATTCCCTCGTGCCTTTCGAAAGATGATATATACATGCTGGACGTCCATGGTGGTCGGGGCCACCTTACGTTGACATAATTAGAACTACTGGGATTGCGATGGAGGCCTTGCATGAAGGACTTGCGGAAGGATTCCAGGGACTTTTCATTGGCTGAACTTATGGCGGGCACACTCTGGAACATGATACGGGCGTAGAAAAGTGAGCGGGCTGAGGCGCAAAAGCGTGCGACAAGGTTGATTGTGGGGTAGGATTGAGCAAAGTACAGTAATGGTTGGTAACCTCGATCCCAATACACCGCCCTGTACGGAGTAGCGCTGTCACGCAGTGTTCGCAATAGTTAACTAGTTCGATTTTTGACCCCAAACCAACTAACTACGCTAATTTTTAGCGTAACTAGTTCAGTTATATGGCCAAACCAACTACCAACTGTTAACGCTAGTTCTTAGCAGTTTTACGCTAGTTGAACTAATAGTTGAAACAGTTTACATAAAATTCATAAAATTCATAAATCGTTCATAACTTGAAGATTACGGAGGGTGATATTCGAGATCTTTAAAAATCTCGGCAGAGAAATCCTTAGCGCTAGGCCTATTCCGGCCGCGCTTTACCTAATTAGGTAGTTAGTCCTTACTCCGCCTCCCCGTAAAGGGGGCTCCCCTTCAGCCTTATAGAACTAATTAAAACTGCTAAACTGCCAGTTTTAACTGATAGTTCATAGTTCAAATAGTTCATAACTGAACTAGTTGAGACCCCAAACCAACTAACTATTAAGGGGAAAAAGGGCGAACTGAACTGCTAAACTAATAGTTTGCCAGTTAAATAGTTAACTATTGCGAACACTGCCTGTACGGAGTAGCGCTGTGAAATAGTAGGGCTGTACACGAAATGAAACGTAAGCACCCGATGCAGAAGCTCAGCCGCACAGGAGGATTCGATCCTACGACCCTCCAATTAAATTCATCGAGTCAGGCGCCCTGCGCACAGCCCACATTCAATGCCAAGACGCCTCGTATTGTGTCAAGACTCAGTGGTTTGAAACCATCAGGTACAGCCTACTATGAAGAGGCTGAGTTCTGCTGTTGCGTTCGAAATATGTTGGTAGTATACCTTCTTCTAAGAGTCTTGAATATGTCGCAAGCCGCCAGAAATTTGGAAACCGCGGCATTGGTTGGTAGAATTAATCGTACAATACGGCGTGATTGGCTTTGTTACTTTTTTGATAGCACGGTGTCGCCATTAGAATAAATTACAATGCATTTAGAGCCTTCTCGGAGAGACGCCTGTCAGCTTTAGGGTGTTTCTGGGACTACTAAGCAATACGCAACATCCTCATTATCTGTTTCAATAATTTTCAGACATACACGGAAGACTCAAGGCAAAGTCACACTTAGCCGCGAGGACGAGTACGCCAGACTCCTAAGTGACCCAAAAGCGCAGCAGGGTCCGCTACCAATCGAACCCTTTTATCAGATTATGGCCATGGCGTGTTATTAGAAATGTAAGACTCTAAGGAAACGTAAGACTCTTTCCTAAGCCCATCAAGACGAAGGACTACCACAATCCTCTTATCCCCCAACCGCACATGTTGTCATGGTTCGTGGGGGGTTTACTATCCGCAGACCCATACTGCCAATGGCCTCAGCGCTTCTTGTCAGCAAGCTATAGACGGTCCTGCCAGTAGATCAGATGAAACTCACGGTCGATCTCTTTATAAGAATGTAAATCTTCTGCTCGGGGAAGCCTCCACCAGTCAACGGATTTATATTCAACACTGGCCACACCTACCGCCAGACAGCTATCAGGAATCGTAACCATCAGTTGTCGGATAGCAGCACATACCTGCGTTTACTGTGATACTGGTGTCTTTACGATCGTAAGCCGAGTGAGAGTAGAAACCAACATAGACCTTTGGATGATTCAAATTGAGGCCTGACGCATCGTTGCTTACGTCCGACGCCGCACCTGGAATATCGACGGTCACTGTGATGAGATCGCTGTACTTGAACAAATCGTGATTTGAATGATGGCTGAATTGCGCCCCCTAGATTTGGATCAGCAGATTGGAATTTTAGAGGCAGCGACTTTTGGAATTTACAGCACGGTACCACCAATCATCACCGTTGGCAGCAGGGTCTTTGGCAAATATTATTGTCACTCCCTCCCAATCATGCTTATGTCCGGCTTCTAAGTTGCCGTCATGGACGTAGTACAGGTCGTAGTTAAGCTTCCAAACGCTGTCACCACCGCACCAGGAGGCACTCGTGTATACTGGGAAATCGTTTCCGAGAGTATATGCGCCGTGGTAGGGTCCCGGGTTCGTGCAGTCTGCGCCCAGGTTGTAGCTTGCTGTCCCAAAGCGGCCATCCGTGCCGGGATTAGGCCTAGGCGGGTCTGATCCAAGCACGATTGCGCTTTCTGGGTAAAACGGGTCCTGGTCCAACGTTAAATGATTATATAAATACCAAGGACGGAGTAAGAACGTGATAAATCAAGCACATACATCGCTTGAATCCGTTTGGGAATACAGAAACACAGGCGCAGCTTCTACAGCGGGAGACCCAGCTACGAAACCAATGTCGTCGAAGAATGCGAACTGGCTTCCATGGAAGCTATTTGGCCGACTCTATCTGGACGTGGTGGGATCGTAGGGATGTCCCTCCGGAGGTGGCCAGTTCGTGAAGGGTTGTTTGACAGAGGTCAAGGTACTGCGGTGATGAAGGGGAGGAACAATAGGCCCCATACTGCGATATATGTAGAACACTGCATGCTGGAGTCGGACCCCGGAGGCCTATACTAGGCCCTGGTACGATCGAGATGGAGGGGGAAAAGAAGAGAATGAATTGATGTGTCCGAAGAAACGATCGAGGGTGCCAGACTGTAGATTCGGAGAGCAGCATCTTATACCATGTACATCGACCTGCGAGAGAGCTGAAATTGCAGTCCCCCTGAAGGAGTAGCGACTGCTAGATATTGCTGCAGCAGGAGTGAAAAATCGCCATCTGTCTGGAGGTTCGCGGCGTGAGGCATTGTTGAAGAAGAGGTGCAAGTGTTGAAACGAATCGCTCTATCTACGTCCCTGAACCTTTCAAGAGGGTAGGATTGCAGATTTGGGGTCTGTGGTGGACTGTTTGCCAGCTGCATTTGAGCCCCCATCTTCGCATCATCGACCACAAAGCGCAGCTGGTACATATAAAGACATGTTTTTACTGTGATGCGCTCTTATCATTTCAACAGGAAAGCTCCAAGGGTGTATCCTATACAGCATCTGCTTCCATTGTGGTTGTGCAAGTATGCGCGGTCATCTATCAGATACTGGCGCTTACAACACGGGAGTCAACACCATGCACCTTCAATTTGTGTTACCAGCTCGCTTTCTAGGATCTTCCTCCGTATGCCTTGCAGGGGCTGTGTGGCTGTGAAGCTGTGAAACGTGAAGTGAGCGCGTGCTTACATACTTGGCGCCAAGGGCGCCAAGCCTGATGCACCCAAGCCTCCATCAGGGCTCATCCCTCATCCTTCATCTCTTTGTTTTACTTCAAAACTCCTCTCCAAACTTCGGCCTCGTCTTCTTGCTATAAAAACACAAAAGAATCCCCCACAATCTGCCTCCACAACAACACCTTACTCTCAGCCTTTCACTCCTCAACCCAGCACTCGTCAAGAACCCCATCTACGGCATCGTGCACCCCTCACAACATGCAGCCAAGTCACTCCAGCCAAACCTGGGCAGGTGCCCTTCGGCTTGTACCTTTAATTGTGGCCACCATCTTGCTCTTTTCCATCATCACGCTCGGTCTCGCCACTGCATATGGCAAGCAGATGGCCCATGCTCCTCTTGACCCATACAAGACTCTATATCCGAGTGCATATCCGTATGCTCACCGCTGGTCCAACGCGTGAGTTCAATTGCTCGTACTTATTCATAGCATGAACACACTAACGCTCAATTAGGTACTTCGTCTTTTACTCGGGCACCATGCCCTTACTCACTATTTTCCAGTCAGCCACTGATTTGATCCTCTATTTCACTGTCGGACTCAACCAGATCTACGCTTTGACTGTTGCCGTCATCTTCCTATGCGGCTGGGCTATCCAAATCGGCTTCTGGGCTAATTGCGACATTTCTGGGAACTGGTTCGAATCTGCGGAGGGCAACTGCTACCAATCTAACCTCCAGCGATATTCAGATGGGGACGCCTTACTTGGGATAGCGAATGGTCTTGGGAATGCTAAGGTTGCTTTTGGTATCTCTCTTCTGATTCTGTAAGTATTTTCCGTTCGTGTCCAAGCTAAGGGAGCCTCGCCAGATGCTGGAGAAGGTTTCATCGGGGACTTCAACTAAAGGCTATCAGGTACATAATTTACATGTCTTTTGCCGCCGCCGCGGTACACAAGTGTCGAGCTCAGCGAAAATCCCAACGTATTGGCATGAAGGCGTTGGATTCATCAGAGCAAGGGTTGACGGACATCTAACGGTTCTCAAACCAGATAGGACTACAGGTTCGTGCGGTAACGACCGGAGTCTGGGTGTTCATAGATTAGGCATGCACAAAGCAATAATGTCTAGTTAGCTGGCAAACATTGAAATAGAATGGAAGAAACGATCTTACGTACACGTAAAGCCCAAAGGTCTTTCTTCTTGGCATGCCAGGCCGGCTATACCCACCAATACATCTATCTGGTGCTACCCCTCGTACCTTATTAAATTAGTTTTCGAGCGTGCAGCCGAAGTTGCAGTGGGCGCTATTGTGGCGCCATCCGAATTGATGTCCTTAAACCAAGGTGGCGTGGTAGTAACTCCTACCTGGTATGTGAACGTGGCAGTATGGCGGTCACAGCAGGTCCCCTGGAAATCGTCTGCATCAATGTCGCAACAAAACCTCGGGAGGCCTGATCTGACCCATGGGTATTCATCGGCGTCACAATCGATAATGTTAATGTTGCTGCTGTTGGAATCCGCTGCGGCTGATCAGCGGAAGGAACTCCCTGGAAGGAGGACTGGAACATACCGCGGCCCACACATTGCTGTGCACACGAAGGAGACTGCCAGGTCGAATCAGTACAGCTGTAACGCCCATAGCTGCCCGTATTCACTCCATAGCAGAGCCCATTGGGCTGACAAATGTTGTCCGGAGGACAGCATGAAGTATTGTCATCACTACTGCAAGGGACGTCCCCTTCAAGAGAGATTTTGCCGTCGGGAGTGTAGTAGGAAGCGTTCGCCAGGGTAGATTTATGGCGAAATTCCCAATATCATCCCTCCTCCCGTACCTGGATAGCCCGCCGGGTAACTCATGCAGCAGACATGACTTATATGGAATAACAATCGCCGACACCAGCATTACTGGTACAGCGCGACACAGGCCTTATTCTAAACCAGAACACACTCTAGACCTGCTTGAGATTTGGTGTGGAGGGGCCTGAAACATTGCGAGTTACACCTACACGTGATAGCAAAATGCGATACTCATGCATATGGGTGTACCCTCCATGCAAGACACGCTCGACCCTGTGGTCGGATCTCACTAATATGAGGTTAGGAGCTGTAAGAAGAGGGAGACTGTTCTTTCTTGGAAACCTGATATCAACGCAAAGTCGATTAGCGCTGACAGCTATTGCAATCTCGCGAAAAGTTCCAAGTCGAGAAGAGCCTCACGCTATTAAACACAGACGGTTGGGCTGACGCGATAGCATTTTAAGTGCACCTAAGCACCATCATTGGATATCCAAAGAATTGCAGATTGGCAAATGGACGCTTTCACCCAAGCTGGCAAAGCCATGTAAATAGCTGATTTGGGAACATTGAAGGCCGTGGGGGTGCTTGGCGCAAGCTGCAACTCGGGATTTCAGCGCTGCTCCGGGGACCTAGTCCGACTGCCTAAGGTGGCCCAGGAAGGGATCTCCAAAGGGAACCTTTTAAATCTCGCCCGATGAGATTAGCGAGGCAAGCGCCAAGCCCCAGTGCAGATCTTCGCATCGACTTATTGTGATGTAAATCTTGACAATGCCACACTCTTTAATAAGCTCCTCTGCTCTGTTCTGCCTCCCACTCACGGCTTGAGACAAAGTAACGATTGTCTTGTAGAGAAACACTTGAGATGAGGGTCATTAGAATAATACATAAAGGTCCTAATGGGCCAAGCAGCTGTCATGAATCATGGAAATCGATGGATCGACGCGCCTAAGTTACGATGTCATCATCACCTCGGAATTTATAGCTCGCGTGTCATGACATTTCACGTCGGATTTTTCAATTCTGTCCTACACGACATGGCTCTTTCCTTCACATTCAATTGATACATGGCATCCAGACTCCTCAAAATACCCCGTGTAATATCAGCTTCAACCCACTTCAGCACCACCGCACGTACCTTTAATCCAGCATCTCGATCCATCCCCCGCCTTAATCGGATTCAATTCCATACCAGCGCCAAAACCATGGCGGACGCCTCTACATACCGAGCCAACGGTGATAATGGTGATGATGGGAGTACAGACGGCGAGCTTAATCAATGGAAGCACCGAGCCCCCTACAAGGTCCACGAGAATGACCCAAACTTCCATGCTCGCTATCAAGGTAGCTGCCATTGCGGGAAGATCCAGTACCAATTGAGCAGGGAGAAGCCACTGGATTCGAAATACTGCCATTGTACTACCTGCCAGAAGATACACGGTATGCATCGTCATCATCGAATCGACAGGATTGCTAATGTGTTTCTACAGGTGCACCCTTCCAGTGGGCAGCCATCTTTCACAAAGAGGACATCAACTTCACAAAGGGTCACCACGACCTAGGCTGGTACGAGAGCTCGGAAAAGACCACGGTGCACAAGCTCCCCTGCAAGGTCAGCTGTGCATACTGTCGTACACCGATCATGGATGAAGGGAGGAATATGATTCTGCTGTTCCCGACTTTGATCAACTTTGAGAATGCAGAAGACCGGAAGAACTTCGATATTACGTATGTCACACTCTATCTGGAACTCCATGCCTGACTAATCTTTGACTCCTACAGTTGCCACATGTTCTACCCACGAAGAGTTCTCGACATCAACGATGGCAAGCCAAAGTGGTCAGGCATCAATGGCTCGAGCGAGCTGATCGCCGATACACCTGAGGAGACGAAGAAGAGGAAACGAGAAGATGACGAGAAGAAGCAGAAAGAGGAGAAAGAGGAGAAAGACAATTAGGCAGGGAATGCGAACAACCATAACGTGTGATTGTCGGAATGTCAACAGCGAAGTACACAAAAGCTCCATAATTTGAGCGGCATCCACATGCGATCCGCAGAGAGAGCTTTGGCTTTCGTGCTATAAGTACCATCTTCAAGCAGTGAAAATCTTGCTCTGCTACAATTGCTAGGATATACCAGTAGCAAGCTCTGTTACGTAAATAGCCTTGCATAGCCAGCAAATGAAAGCTGTAGATTATAGCCACACACCATCCATTGCTACATTGTTCAAGGTGGTACAGTGTGTTGTTCTCTCCACCGATAATCTCTGTTTCTTCAATAGACCTGTTTCCTCTAATATCGCAAATTTGCGATTTTACAACGCCGCTCAATTCTCGTGATGCAAAACCAAGAAACATTACTATGTATGAGAACATTAGTCAGGCTTGTTCGAAGTCGAGAAGCGAGATGATGCTATAAGAAGGCAAGAGAAGGCACAAGCATTGGCCTTGATTATAGAAGAAAAATGCATGGAAGTAGGGACGAACAAAGTCATCGCTAGTACTGCCTTTCAAGCAGGAACAGAATGCTACCAAACATCTACAAACTCACACGTAAGTCTAAACCTTGAGGGCCGTCTTTCCATCCGCCTCGAGAGGCTACGCTCGCAATGTTCAAGATGCGAGAGCGGATATCTTGCCATATCACCTTTCACTTGATGTGACCTACTACAAAGCTACCGTTGACATTCAGAATGGATGTTGTTGTTGTTTAGGAAGGTCTATGGAGTTGAGACTATTTGACCCCCTTGCCAAGAGCCACTAGGCCTAAATCTAACGCTCCCCTTTAGGCCTTACTGGCGCTACCTCGCCGTCGCTACTCCCCTGATTCCAGAGAAACTGAGCTATCCTAGCCTAAATACCAGCTGTTTTCACCAGCCAATTACCATTCCAGAGCCATTCTGGCCCTACCGAGTTATCCTGGCCTAAATACTAGTTGTTTCCCCTAGCCAATTACTATTCCAGAGCCATTCTAGCCCTACCGAGCTATCCTAGCCCGATTTTTATTTATAGCCTCGTTTCTACCTCGTTTCTACTATCTTAGCTCGTTTCCGGATCGTTTTTAACTCGTAAAAATATTTTATCTTAAAGTACCTTCTTAACCTTAGTGACCTTTACCGTAGCGCTACCGTTAAGATTATATAAACCTTCCTTTATCTATTATTCCTATAGTTATTCTAGGGCCAGCTCGGGATAAGTTTATTAATAGTATTCCGTAGGGTATCCTTTACTATATATTTTATATACTAGTTTCTCCCCTAAATTAGCCTTACTACCGGCCTTTTTAAACTTTAGAGCTCGGGCGTCTTTTTCGTCTTTATTTTTCCGCCTCCGCTCTTCTTCTAAGAGTATTTCCTTTATTTTTACCGCCGTAATATCGGTAGATATTAACTATAGTTATATAAAAGACCGATAATCCTAGTCCTCGGATAACGCTATAATAAGATAAAATAGTATACGTTAATTATTATTAAGCTTGACCTTCGTAGCGTCGATTTATTCCTCTAATATTTTAACGTGGTTTAGGAACTCCGAGATCGTTTTAAATTCGTTAATATTTAGCGTATAGTATTCTTTTATAAAATATATAAACTATATATCTCTAGCTAGTTATAGTAGTATTAATAAATATTAAAGTATTAAATATCCGTTATTAAATTCAGCCTCCCTTAGCTTCTTTTTAATAGCCGGGTTAATAGTAGGAGTTATAGTATCGGCTACTTCTTTAGCCTTTTTTTATTAATCTTTCCTTTTTTTTATAATTATTACCGTCTCCCCTTTATCTTTAGTTAGAACCGACTCCTGCGTATATTTCTATAACTTTTTACTACGTAGGTATACGCGTATATTAATAAGCTAGTCGCTGAAATTATTTTCTATAAGGGGTGCGATATGTAGGGAGACGACGTTCGCCGATTTACCTGTACTTGTTATCCTGGCGCAGGCGTTGTCTTAACTATGATACTGACGTGGTTATAAACGGAATAATAAGAATAGGGTACGTAAACAAGCGCTAACCCGGGCTTATAACCCGTTGATATTCAGAATGGATGTTGTTGTTGTTTAGGAAGGTCTATGGAGTTGAGACTATTTGACCCCCTTGCCAAGAGCCACTAGGCCCAAATCCAACGGCTACTTAGAACACGCCATGAGAAGTATTTCAAGTAAGATTAGACTCGCAAATACAGAGGTATGTGGCAACTTCAGGTCCGACAGTGTACAGCCTGATCGCACGATCTGAGCCGCAACTGTTTCCTCTAGGCATACACTTGAAAGCAACCCTCCACTTCCAGCTTCTCACCTCCAACCCAGCAGTCTTTCTCTCTGAATATTATCCCGTCGCTATGTCCAGCGTCTTGAATGTTCCTGCTAACGAAACAGAAGCTTGGATGGTAGGTCATGGGACATTAGATAGTCGAAATCGACAATACAAAGCATTTCGTGAGTGCCACAATCATATCCGCCAACAACGACATCTCTTCAATGTCCCTGTGTCTTCACTCTCCCCAGAACCTCGTCTCGTCTAAACCACCTGGATCGGACCCCCACAGAACCAGACCCATGGCAGTCACCGCTCTGACCGAGTCTCCATAATTCCCAGTACTCGCCAACACCGAGTGAGCTGCGAGCTCCGCCATGCTCCCTTGCACGGATTCTGCTGCCCATCCGTTCACCTCGAGCTCATCTTGTCTTTCAGAGACGGGATGGCGGAGCGTTGCCGCTAAGACTTTGCGATCTCTGTCCATGGTGGGTTTCGCAAAAGCGACGAGAATGTCACGAAGACCTCGATGTGTAGACTACGATATCGATGACCACGGTAAGCTGACATTCTAAGACCCAGGTCCCTTGCTGCTTTCGCCCAGGGAAAGCATATTTGAATGTCGAACCTTCAGCCGAGGTGATGATGCCGGCTAGCATTTGAACGCACTTATCACGCGTACAAGAAATGACGGCGGGTATACGTTTGTAGCTCTGTTGTGAGAGTCATGAGGTGCAAGGTATACCGTGGCCGCGGCATCTAGAGGCCAATTGATGTACCAGTGACGAAGCGCGGTGGCCACTAGCGTTACCATAGCGAAACAATATTCGGCCGTTTCAGATGATGAGCAGGGTGATCAGTGTCGTGCGCGAGATCACGATACATGTTGTAGAGCCATGTCGGGTCAGCGGTCGAATTGACAGCGATGCCCATCCCTGCGTAAAGGCCTCGTTGGTCTGGATACTAATTTCACTGACCTGAATCCTGAGTTCCGACTTCGAGTCCCAGATTTTTGACTTATAGACCGCAGGAGGCGTGTGCTCGTGAAAGTTGGCAAGAGCAACGGTCCAGCTGGCCTTCCCAGGCGCCACGGATGGAAATCTGCTGACTTCGATGACATTCAAATCACAAACACCATCGACAAGCTTGGGGAAGATAACGGGGCCGACAGGGGTAGGCTTCCTTGAGCGCCAACCACAAAGCTTTAGGCTGTCGCGAAAGCCAAGCACCCAAGTGTTCAGCGCTCTGAGAGATATGGTATGGGTCCAATCGCTCCTCAATAGCACTGTTTTCAGTGATCAGAGAGCCAAGCCCAAGCGCCATTACCATGAACGAAAGTCATCCAGCGGTAGTTGCAGCAGTATCCATGAAGAAGAGCTATATTGTAGAGTAGAACAATGGTCAATTTGTGCTCTTCGAGTCCGGCGCGTGCAGCCTGATATACTCACAAACCTCCTTAACCCCGGAGGCAGATAGCTATTAGAGGCCCATGGGCGGCAAGGCTGGTTTCACGCTGCTGTGCTTTCCTAATTCCTATTCGACCTATTATGAGCATAGGAGGCTGTGAATATCTGAGAGGGAGGTGCAGGGCACACCCTCCTCATGCAACAGTATGGGAGCCGGGCTTTCACGACCAATAGAAAGCCAATTCGTCTGCGATCTTCGCGCCACTGTGTAAGCTCGCGATAGGTCGAAACTGTGAATGCCCTCCTGTCAGGCAAAAAGACAATTACTTAACCACTCTTGACCGCAGCATTGTTGCAGATGCTTCGTATGGGTTGTCTGGGTGCTGCTATTGTTTCTGTTTTGTCGAAGTCTCTGCTGCATTCTTACCTTCTGTTAAAAGATACACATTCAGCAGTTCAATTATTGTAAATTGAATACCGCATACCCACTTTTCCACATACAATCCGTGCATCTCTCCCACGAAATAAGCAGAACGTAGTATCGAACCATCACCCTCGCACTCCTCTGCAGCATACTTTCCCTCGAAGCGGCTGAGCCAGTCGTAAGCTACCCCTACCCTCTCACCCTCCAAACCCCTCAAGCAAAACCCCACTAACCCCCAGCGCACAGCTCATCCCCCACGAAGCCCTCATCGCCCGCCAAGCCCTCGTCCCCCGTTACTCCTCTTCCTCCGCCTCCTCCGCCACCACCGCGTCATCAACCGGCACCGTAGATGTCGAAGGCGGCAGCGCTGGATCCGCGGGTGGGGAAGGGGCGGATGGAGCCGTCGGCAGGGCCGGTGCTATCAATCCGACTTCGACGAAGAATGCTGGATCGAGGGCAACGGGGGTTGTTGGGATGTAGTCAGCGAGATGTATATGTGGGGGAGGGTTTGAAAGGGAATGGACAATAGGTCTAATAACATGCTATCTTACCATAGCTAGCCCACAATAAATGATAAGATCGGGGCTTGTAGATCGACTTAAGTGTCCGGTTTTCCACTTTTAGTAATCCCATGTAATTTTTCTTGTCTGTGAGCACTACAGCTCTCACTCAGCTTCCCGCCATTTGTGTATGTCAGGTATCCCAGTCTTCTGGCTTATATAGTATTCTTAGAGTTGGTCTAGGGATTAGTGGCTGTCACGGACGATAGTACTTTCAATTCAAGCACAAAAAGCCTTCGCCTCAAGTAGTATACTAAAATTTTAACCCAGACTAGGACCATGTATTGGCCAGTAGCGGCTCGTCTTGAGCACCACCAGCAGAGATCTGTGCTCTTCTGAAGAGAAAAAACACCATTACGACCCAAAAACGCACAAACGACTGGTTTCATCTGTAGAACAAGATTTCCCCCACCAAACAAGGCATTGATATTGTAATCACGAAAAGAGACCAATCCACTCCCGCGGAAACCCCACCCCATACCCGAGCCCTTAAACCCTCTTCCCAATCCTCGCCGACCTCCTCAGCCTCGAACTCGCCGTCCCATTCGCGGAAATACACTTCCCCACACAATCCGGATTCTTCACATAATTGAACGTCAAAATCCCATCCTTCGGATCGTTGCTCTTTTGGTCAACATAATGAATCGGCACGCTTCCACAAGTATGACAATTATGCTCCAAAACCGCATCCAAAAGCGGTCTAATATCCCCCAATGACAACGTAGCTCCAGAAGCCATATACTGCGGAAACAGGCAAATACCGCCTGTTCCAATGGATCCAGTGAGACTGAATGTGCCGGTATCTGTACCAGTGACACCGGCTTCGGAAATTCCTAGCGCGCTGCTGCCGCCGAGGGTTATAGATTGGGATTGGCTGACGCAGATTATGTGGTCGCCGTTGGCATAGGTAGTAGAGTTGTCCTTCTTCGAGTCCCAGACGGCGTCGCGGAGGACTTGAGTTACTCGTTCGGGACTCTTGTTTTCGAAGCCTGCGAGGCCGCAGAGGCCCGAGCCGCGACAGTTGATGCCGAGGGAGAGGCTGGTGGGGATGAGGGTGACAATGGCGAGAATGGCGGCGACGGTAGTCGGGATGTACATCTTGGCGAGTTGCTAGCCAATTGAATGAAAGATGGTTAGGTAGACTAATAAGATTTTTGAGATGTAGTTGAGGGTTGGCGGTGGTCCAATGGCTAGGGCGAGGAGGATGTGATTTGACAATTACGTGTTAAATGATTCAGTAACGGAGTCAAAGATGGATTCTTCCTTATATACGTCCTGGTACTCGTCAGCCGTCTATCATCGGTGGCCGCAAGGGATCCTTCGTACACATTTAAGGCACGGCTGATAAAAGGAGACCTTTTAGTGATCACCAACACTACTACTTTCTGCACGTCAGCTTCCTTCTTGAACCCAGGAACGGTAGGCTATCTTGATCCATGAGGCCACCATGTAGCAGAAAGTCCCCTATCTCGGCAGCAGCGATGATGCAATTTCATCCAGCCAATTTCGGATAAGTCTTAGTTACCATGCATCAAGGGAATCCATGAGGTAGCTCAGGCGTATAGCATCGCGGCGGCAGGGTAGACTCTCGGAGATGAGACCTCCTACAGTAGCCAACATCTTGCAGCGATGATCGTTACGTGGGGGCTGAGATACGCCCTAAGACGCAGGTCTCAATCCCGCTGCCCATGTGTGAGAGCATGATGCATGAACGGTTTCCCTTGCCGCTTAGCAGGAGCATTGCACGGTCTGAGGGCCGCCCCCTGTAGGTTGATCAGAGGATAACAGTGGGATAGCATGCGTTTCCTTCTGAATCGAGCGACATCATCGCGGCAGGTAGGCTGTTAATAGATCAGCGACGGGGGAGAAGGAGAATAGGAGAATTTTAGGCGTAGGCCGAACCGAGAAACAATGTTTCTAGGAGATCATAATCTTGCCATTGGTGCGGTTTGAAGTGTTGTCTTGATCTTTAGGATTGATGCCGGGTCTTGCAAAATCGCTTCTCTGCCGCTTGATATTTTTGTGCGGGTGTTTCATCCTACAGTATGCGCCCCAAGAGATGTAAGGCCGAGAGTAAATAGCTCGAGGAGTTCCCGCTCTAAGCCAGATTACCCGACACGTTGATTATCATAGATGGAGTTCGGGGCTCCAATTCCTGAGGGAGAGAGCAACATGTTTGGGCGCTGACAAGTTCCAAAGGAGTTGCTAATGGCATGAAATAATGAAGAGCATGAAATCTTCAATGCGACACAAGAGCAAAGTGTGGCTTGCCGGCTGTTCCGTAGCCGCTCGAATAGATGTTCACAGGAGCCTAAGTACGGGAGCTCAAGAAGACATCTAGACAGCACTTTCACGATATAATAGAAAGACGCGGTATGATTCTTCGGTCAAGACTCATTCAGCTCCAACGCCCGTCATGGAATATGCCCAGTGGAAGCAGACAACACGATTCAAAGAAGGCAAGCAGCCAAGATGTGGTCTTCAAACAGAGTACATCGAGATTGAGGTTCCGGTTGGCACTGTTTATTTGGAACTCGTCCCTTGTAGCTCGAGCGAGCCTATTTCGATCTTCCTAGTTCTAGTAAGAATCAAGCTGGCAAAGGTAGGCGTGGAACTCGAAACCGAAGCGTTCAATCCGTACTTGCTGAGCAACCTGGAGCGAGCTTGTTCCATCTCATTTGACGTGTCCATGATCCTATTGCTGGTATTCCCAGAGCGCTATCATTAAGGTAGACTTCGCTTGAAATTCTCAATGCACGACTGGGAGAGCATTTCTCTAGATATTCTCGACGATGGTACGAGTAGATTAGGACGAGCGACCTGTGCAATGTTTCGTCTGTAGCTCAAGCATTGATATTTTTGGGAATGGCTATCAATACAGGTTGGATCAGGGGAAGACATCGACGCAGACACTCAGCAATATTCACAGGAAAACAAGGTTCTCTAAGTGAATAGTTGAGGAAAAGCAATAATGGTTGCGCGATGAACGCCAATCGCGTCGGCTGGGTAGTCCCAAAAGAGGATAGCGCATCTTCGAGTAGCTCGGAGATCAGATATTTCCTGGGCCAGCTCTCCATTCATACGTGACTGCGAATACAGTGATCTTGGACGAGGCAAAGATCGAAGAACTTGGCGTGATTGTTGAAGTACTCTGGTAAGCATTATGTCCTTTACTGTGCGATCAGCTTGTGAACGGCGCCCCCGCCTTGAATAATCACCTCGGCTGCGGGTGTGACAACAAACACTACCGACTACTTTAACGCCAGCTCATGGCCTATCTATTGTACAGCTCTTTGGCAAGTGCATAGCTGACCTCACAGGTATTTAGGCATCCTTAAGTGACCTCATTCTGCGCCTGCTGCATTTGACGACAGATCAAAGATGTCAGTCAAGTTCGAGAAAGAGACCGTGCGGGACACGCCCATTCCAGGCGGACGGAAACATGAGATTGCACACGAGATAGGGGAGCGGTTGACTGGAGGCGAGAGCGCGCAGGGCTATCTGGCTGTAAGAGGATTATACTCTCTCAGAGCCCAAACCGTGAAGACTGACAATGCTCGCTTGCCAGGCCTACCTCGCGCAGCTCCAAAAGAACCCTCTCCGCACTAAGATGCTCACGTCTGGCACACTCGCAGCTCTACAAGAATTCATTGCGTCGTGGATCGCCAAGGACGTCAGCAAACATGGCCACTATGTCAACTCTCGTGTGCCAAAAATGGCGGTCTATGGCGCTTTCATCAGCGCGCCGTTGGGACACTTCTTGATTCATATGCTGCAGAAGGTTTTTTCTGGGAGGACTAGTCTGACGGCGAAGATCATGCAAATTGTGGTCAGCAATTTGATTGTACGTCTCAATAACACCGATCCTCAAAGAATCTATAGGAGGGTCTAACGTCGAGTCTTGTCCAGATTGCCCCAATTCAGAACTCCGTCTACCTCGCCTCCATGGCTGTGATCGCCGGCGCAAGGACATTCCATCAGGTCAGGGCTACCGTCAGAGCCGGCTTCATGCCAGTGATGAAGGTCAGCTGGATAACCTCGCCTTTGGCTCTCGCCTTCGCCCAGCAGTTCTTGCCAGAACATACATGGGTGCCATTCTTCAACATCATTTCCTTTGTCATCGGCACCTGGATCAATTCGCAGACCAAGAAGAAGAGGCTTCAAGCTTTGAGGAGAAAGGTAACACCACGAATACCAGTAAGGATAATAGCTGACTGGTGTGATAGCACTATGGTGATGATGGGCGATCGGGTAGAGCGGGGTCTGAATACGAGAAGCGTGACTACTAGGAATTTGATGAGACGGCGGTGTATTTACGACGGAAAGGTGGAGGATCGCTTGGCTCCAGTAATGGTTGATATCCAGGACATTGCGTTTCCAAATTGCACTATGTATGACTGCGGCTGGATACTGAAAATATCCAGACATGTCGAAGCTCCTTTGAATATATTGTCATTTGTCATTCCGCGTATGCTCCATCTTTGCGTTGGTGCTGGTCGTCATAATGTCGTGACAAGGCTGACGACCGCACAAAAACCAAAACAAGCGAATACCTAAATGATTGAAAACCTCACTTGTTTTCTGAAAGGATTTCAAGGCCTTCTAAAGCTTGAAAGAGTCCCTAAACCCGTGCAAGTAGGGTAAAGTAGGATGGCAATTCCATTCGTGGCTCGATCTAAAATCGCCGAAACTTGCGCAGACATTTGGACACCGCAAGCGACACACTCAAAACACTCCCCAACCACACCTAGGCAGATGGTTCCGCTCAAAAACCCTTTCGTTCCGAACTCCGTCAACTCCTAGACACCATCAATCCGAACGCAATGAGCTCCCTGACTCGATCCTCGCAGTCTTGTGGGCGTCGCTGGAAGTAGCTGCCATCAAAGTGGTGGCTTATCTCCGAGCAAGACTTGTGTTCATAAGTGTAAGCAACGGCGAGGTATTTATCCTCCCATGGTTGCCAAGCGTCGTTTGCTGGCCTGCGGAACCATGAGTAGTATCCTGGAGTGCCCATAAATTCCTGGTATTGAATTAGAATTCGTATACTATGAAGAATGTACGGTACGCACTCTCCAGTCACCCTTTTCCTGCTCTTTCGAACGAGTGAAGTTGCCATCTGGGCGAGAGCCGCCCGCTGCATTGGTTGATCTCCTTCTCTGGCTGCATGAAGTGCAGTCTTTTCTCTGGTCCTGGGAAACAGTCAGACGTAAATTTTGCTGGGATTTGAATTTATAGCCGGTCGAATTTGCAGGGTGATCGCCCAAGATATTATCCTTCTTATGGCCTTTCGCCGGAATCACGCGCATTTCTGGCCGAGAGATACACTCTGGATCGGTCGATGTTTCAGATTGCATCCCTGGACTAGATCCAACGTGCTGCTGAAATAATAATTAGATCTCGCACGTTATACCAAGATTTGTGGAGAACATACCCTCCAAACAGCGATATCCTGCTCTCTCGCCCGTAAGAAAACCGCCTTTGTCTGGAAAACGCTCCAAGTGTCAATCGATGTTCTAGGCTGTTTCCCTGAAACCAATCCGATGCATTGCTGACATACGTTTAGTATTCCCACGCTGTGCAGTCACTCAAGGATTACATACCATCCAGCCGTTCTTTTGCTGCTCTTCTCCCTGATAAATGGGGTTGTTTGGCAGGAAGTCATGCACAGGATCGGCGGAATCTTTGGGTTGATTGCCAGTGAACGCTGCGTCTTCTACGGCCTCTAGGGAAATGGCCGCGATCGAAGGTGGTTGGAGGGTCGTAGCATTCATCTGTTTCCCAGCTTGCCTGAGCAAAGCCTGGGTCTGTCTCTCCGGTAGATTGTGAGTCGTCAGAGTCGGCCGTCAAGTCGATGATGACCTTGGAAGACATAACTCTTCAATGATAGTCGAGTGCGGTTTGTAAGTTGCTGAGGGTACCAGAGCGCACAGGATAAGGTTTGCTGATCGGTCGAATTAGGATAGGTGTTCAGAGAGGTGTTGAAGGCGATAATATGGGCATTTCTTATTGCAGCTTGTATGTGTTGTGGGAATTTCATTAGGATAAGTTTCCCTTCTTCCTAGCTCATCTAGCTGAGCCCCATCTTACATGGCACCTTGCTCAATGTACGTCTTCAATTTCTCTGTCAATTGTCTGCAATAATAAGACCATTGAATCGCTGCGGAACACCCTGGAGTCTGTTGGCGAGCCATGCCGTCCTTTATCACGCTCCGCTATTGAGCACAAAGTAAACTACCCAGATTCGTAACCTGGGAAAAGGGAGGCTAAGTGTGGAAATAGAGCAAAAGGCCGGTATTTGCAAGGCTCGAAGGTGTTTACACTTTCATGTTCAGCCAATTGCCAGCGCCCCAAAACTTTCCTCTCTTCCTCACTAAGCTTCTCGATTGTTCACTCGTCCGATGTCTGTGCCCCATAGAACAACGTGAAATTTGGAGTCAATACCAGCAGACGTGCAACTATTACAGCTTCTATGTTCCCCCTCCAGTCAGGGAAAATGCACTCGAGGTGGGCTGGAGGTCTTCGTTGCTGGCTGAGACCTTGAAGTGATGCTGCGACTTTCTCGTCAAAGCTTTCATGAATGTTGGTATCTTCTTCCTTCTTAGTTCCGATTGTCTCATCTACATCATCCATTGAAGTCCCATGGCGCAATCACACTTGCCGTTCCTCATTACCGGAGAGACTGTAGCAATGCCATAGCCTTAGCCGGTGCGGCCTCCAAAGCCCCGTTCACAGAGGTCCACGTCAAGCTATTGTTGAGACCCACACGAACATCTGGTGGATGCAGTGCTTGAGCGGTGATCATATAATTATTCAGCAAGGCCTCAAACGGCGATCCAACAGCGTATGTGTACAGCGACAGAGCGCCATCGCCAACAGGATCTAAAAAGCGCGTCAAAACTCGGTAGTTGTTAGTCAGGCTACGGACTGCTGTATACCTGCAATGAACACAAACCCACCCCCTTGCCTCCTTCCCAGACAATTCCTCGACACCTTCAACGCCTCACGCTCAATAAACGCCCACGTACTCAGCGGACTCGGATCAAGAACCTTCCCGTTCGCATTCGCCGTAGCCATGAGGGCAATACGACAAGAGCGATATTTCCAGAACTTGGGTAATTGCTCCATGGGTGCATTGAGTTTGTTTTCGACACGGTCGAAAGGTGGGGACAGGAATTGTGGCTCGACGAAGGGACGGAGCACCAGGAGCTTCTCCGAGGGGATTCTGCTGGATCCTTCAGGCATGGCTAGGAGGACGCTGGCGCAGTCGGGGAGAGCGGGCCGGCCGTAGATTTGGGCGCTGCATTTGAATTGGGAGAGAGCGAGATGGGCGAATAGTAAGGAGGCGAAAATTAGGAAGAGTCCAGCTGCCATCCTGATCTTGAAGTAAGATTTGAAAAACCTTCGGAATTTGGGACGTTGTAAAGATCATGATGCATTTGACCTATTCATTGATCCCAGTCGCGTGCAAGAGTAATTCGGATGAGGCGCCTACATCTCGAAGCTTCATACTAAGCGCGAAAAACCCCATGGACCCTTAAGCTCTCCCACAAAGTCGCATCCCGCGTCGGGAACATGGTAAGGACCCTTGTGCCGGGATTTGCGGAGTATATGATAGCTTGCGAAGACGAAAGTCTTTCTGTTTGCTATGGCCCCAGACAATGGGTAGACCTCGATTGTCATCTGTTGCAGTGCTGCTTTTCCTCACATTCACTGCTCTTGCTGCATCCATTTGCGACGTAGACAGCTATGGCAAGCCGGAAGCCTCTGAATGCCATACGCTGTTTGACAAAATCACCAATGGAGCAACCTCTCAAGCACGCTTCTTCGACGAAGAGCAGCTGCGCGCCGATTCGAATTTTTCGTGGCCTGGGTTAAGCAATCTTTTCGGTGTCCCGATAGTGCAGGTACCGAAGTACTATTCTATGAGTTAGTGAAACTTGCAGATGAGGTATGGGTTGCGTTGACAAGTTGAGCGCAGATACATGCAATTTCGCCCTCATGCCATATACAAACCCACGTTCCCGGATGGTTCAACCAATGGCGATCAGCAGTTGGGCCAGCGTCAAGACGTGTGGTAACCAGCTTATGGAAGGATGCTTAGACAAGCAAGGTGATGGTGGTGAGGTCTTTATCACATCTCGTAAGTCCTCCTGTTCAACATATCCTCGAAGACCAAGCTCCTATCCTTGTCACTATATTCACATACTGACAAGAAGTCTTTGGCAGAAACCTCAGAAGACCCCACCCTCGTCATGTTCATGTGGGCCAGCGGCGCCGTATTCGAGGAAAAGCTGAATAAGTACGAAAACGATCCGACGTTCTCTCCGCAGCTTTCATTGTCAGTCGCGATTCGGAACAACGGGACAGCTGGACTTGCGAGCAGTGGAGTCATAGAGAACAACGGGACGCTGGATATCCCAACAACGGTATCTGCTTTGCCATCAAGTACTGGGAGAGCAGAATATGCAGGGTCAATAGACACTTCCTAACATGGCAAGAACTTTGGTAAATTCCTTGAAGCACTAGCAACATTGTTCAACAGCTCGAAATCACTATGGAATCTGGAAGAGAGTCTCCAAGTCACATGAGTTACCTTCCTCAAAGCCCCACACTTGATGATGTTTGTCACACACCCTTCCCACGGCTCGGTCCCTTTTTTTAAAGGACGTTACGTCCCTCATAACCTTGACCAAAACTATAGCGGTGGAACTGCATCAAATGACTGGCAAAGCGACTGTTGAATGGCCACGGCGTTCAGGTTTGCAGCCCGAGATATCTCGACTATGATTAGGTTGTCGTCGGCTTTCGTATGTGTCCTTCGATGATTTAGAATGTACACAGATATACTCCGTACGTAGAGCAGATCTCCTGCTGAGCTGCAGCCCCAACCTCATCACCATATCCTATTTTCGCCAGCCACATTCCTCGACTTCGAACTCTTCTTTACAGCCATCTTCCCTGTCCCCGGCGTCTTGAAGAACAGACTGGGTCCATGCCCCTCTGGCACTAGATGGCTCAAATACCCTCTATGAGCCGGGTCCCTGTAGTATTCAATATCTTTCCTACTCGTGGGATCTGGTAACCGATTATAGAACGTCTTCTTTGCTACCTCTTCACCCACTGGAATCTGCGATTGTAATGAATTGATAGGATCCATCTTCCCCTGCACTATCCGTCGAATGGCGAAGGGAGTGTAGTATCGAGTAGTTACTGAGCCACCAGCTGCTTCGATGGTGGCTATGGCCTTTGCAGAAGCTCGTGATATGACCACATTTAGGGATGCCTTGAGCTGTTCTGATCCTTTGGCAAGCAGTTTGACGCCGTCTTTGAGGTTGCTGACGCATCGTGATTCTCGCAGCTCTTTGATTGTGATAGGTTTGGAGGGGTCGAGGCGGCCTTGTTCGACCCAGTCTTGGATCTTGTATAGATTGAGTGGCTTCAGATCTTTCTGAAAGCTACATGAACACGGTGTCAGCTTTCGCAACGCTGAGCAAAAGAGTCACTGACCTAGCGAAGTTATGATCTCCACGTTTGCCTGAGACGACAATGTCTGGTGTTTGCCCTCCATTGAAACCTCGTGGGACCTTGCCGTGCTGCTTTTGACCTTTGTGGCCTCGGCCAGATGTCTTACCCTTACCTGACGATGGGCCACGGCCTAGTCTGGTGCGGTTGCGAAGGGCGCTGGGATTGTCGGCAAGGGAGGAGAGTATGGATGCGGTTCGCTGCTGAGTGTACAGAAACGGCAGTAGGCATGGTGATATCTCTGTGGCTGGCCGAGCAAGTGAGCGTGGAAGTGCCGATAGGCTGCGTAATCGCGGAGGCGGCATTTGGAGTTCGATGTTGAAGTTGCTGTGATTCATATGTAAAGCTCAAGCCGTTGCGGCTCAAAAGTGAAGGTCTTGGCGAGCTAGCAAATATTATGAACTCGATAATCCCCTCCCGCAATTCTACACCTTTCCCAGCTCTTAATGAAGCGCAATGTTTGCTGCTGGCCAGCGATGGCTATATCGGTAGCTTGCACAAGTTCAGTGGTGGATTTATTAGATCGTTTCTCAATGCGCCCATTGTTATACAGAAATTCTAGGTGAACATGGTCTCCCTACGGATAAAACGCCGCGTGTTCTTGGGCTTTGCTTTCTTTGCATTGCTGGGTCTCATTGGCAATCTTGCTGTGTTCTCTGGGCTGTCTGGGCAAGACATAAAAGATCAGATTGGCGAAATACGATTACCAGGACGGCCGAAAAAACCGTGGCATTCGGACGACAAGCCTCCGGACAGCCCCTTAGAGCCCGTCGATGCACACCCGATATCTCTGTTGATGCAAGATGCAGACAAGGCCTGGCGCAAGTATGAAGATAGCCGATCTACGAATTTCAGGCAGACTGTGCGCACCTACAGGAGACGGTATGGGAGACACCCTCCACCAGGGTTCAAAGAGTGGTACAAGTTTGCGCGGAAGAGAAATGTCCACAACATTGATGACTTCGAGCAAATCATGGACGACATACGGCCTTTCTGGGCGGTAGAGCCTAAAGTCCTACGAAACCTGGCAGCCAATATGTGGAGAGACAATGAGGGGGGAGTCTCGTGTCTCCATATCCGTCAGCACAAGGTCGTTAAGGAGACCAATGGAGCTTGGAGATCTGAGACGATGAGGACACTGGTCAACAGAATCGTCAAATACCTCCCGGACATGGATATCGCTATGAACAGGCTGGACCAGCCACGAGTGGTTGTACCTTGGGACGACATGCAGACCCTCCTAGACAAAGAAAGAGAGACCCGGCGTACTCCTCCCGAGACAGCTGATGAATTTACCACGAACATGGAACACTTTTACGATCTAGCCGATGATGGAGATGGCGGGCCGAAGGAGGACCCAGGTTGGTATCCTCACCATGGCAAGCAATACATGGAGATTGCCAGCACAGCCTGTCCACCCAAATCGCCTGCAAGGTCGAATCTTTCTATTGGAGATGCTGAAGCCACTTATAAAGATCGTCTTGGGGGTCTCATCACGAATTTCAATGGCTCTACGGATCTATGTACTGTCGGACCGCAGATCCAAGATAAGCATGGCCTTCTCTATTCAAGTTCTTCCATGATTGCTACGAAGCGCCTCGTCCCGATCTTTGGGGAATGCAAAGTCAACATTAATAGCGACATTCTCTTCCCCGCAAATATGTACTGGAAACACGACGAAAGATATGACTATGATGATAAGTGGGATGTCGAATGGGAGGACAAGGAAGACAAAATGATTTGGCGAGGCGTGACGTCTGGAGGCACGCAAAATGCCGACAATTGGCAGCGAATGCATCGCCAACGTCTTGTAATGCAGGTCAACGGCACCGAAATGACAGGCAAAGAGGTCAGGATCTTGACGGAACAGCCTGAGAAAAAGGGTGAATATGAGAATTATCGAGAGTTTCACCCATCTCGTTTTGCCGAAGAGCACACCGACGTAGGCTTTACCGAGACCTGGGGGTGTGTGCCTGATGGTTGCCCCTTCTATAACAATGTGTGGACACTAAAGCCAATGGTTCCACTGGCGGAGCAATTCAAGGACAAGATCCTAGTCGATGTGGATGGTCACTCTTTCTCTGGTAGATGGATTGCGTTCTTAGAGAGCAAGTCTCTGCCTATCAAAGCGACCATTTTCCGGGAATGGCACGATTCGAGGCTTATCGCCTGGCGACACTTTATACCTATGGACAATCGTTATGATGATATTTACACACTACTCACGTACATACTTGGAGTCGGCAAGCCTGATGATCAGCGAACGCCTGCTCGAGATCTTGCAGGCGAGAAGGCGTATGTCGCCAGACATGATGTGGAGGCGAAGCGAATAGCTAATCAGGGGAGGGAGTGGGCCAAGAAGGTTCTTCGGAGAGACGATATTGAAGTAGGACATACACATATATTGTATTGCCATCGAGAAGCTTACATTGACATAGATCTACATGTACCGGTTGCTGCTAGAATATGGCCGGGTCATCGATGATAATCGGGATCGCATTGGCTATTCTGGGGACGGCAGCGAGCTGGACAAGTACGACGGAGTCTCTTCGCTGGAAAAGGGTGACCAGCATCACTGATGCTCTCTGCACATCGCCTTTTCTGTTACTGCAAGCGAGCATTGTGAAAAGGAGTTGGGCGTTTGGCTCAACAGGGACAGGGACTTGCAGGATACCCGAGGGATTTTGCATGACAAGTCAAGTAGCACTTCAAAGTGCTTGTATTTTTGTGTATAGTGGCCGTCGTAGATAACTGTATATGTATACTGTGCGACAATGTCTCGATTCAACCCCTTCTTCCATCTCTTGGTAGTGTGCCAAGGTTTCAATCCGATTGGGGGGAAACTTGGTTCCTGAAACAGCATTTCAAGTTCCTCCGCACTTCAGCTGCAGCAAAGCTGACTGCGACGCCCGGCCCCAATTCTCAGCTTATTCACATTCGTTCTACGTACTCGCATGCCATATATGGACCATTAAGATCCGTCAGTGGGCGCCCATATCGCCTGCGCATCGCCCTCCCTGATGCATGAACAATAAATCAGACGCTCATTGAATCGCACGACAATTCGCCAGCCCACAACGCCCCACCTCTCAATGACTTGAAATCGTTCAAAATTGTCTCCGATTGCCGAAAAAGCTGCATTCCTTTCAAAACCCTACACCAGGCTCTGACCTAAGCATAATCCACGAGGAGGAGGCTCTATCACGTTCACCATGACCAGGCCACACATCATCAGAGCAGGTAGGATGAATCCGGGCAGTGTCCAGAGTGGAAGACTATAAGCCCAGACACGAGCTTATGACACCGGGACTCAGACGTCGAGGGCGTTGCTAACGTACTATTTTGCAGATACTATCGATCTCCAAGATCAAGATTCCCCATCAGCCAAGGACCATACACGACAGCCAGCAAGGCCAGGAGCGCTAGGTGAAGGACCTCCGGCTCCACACCAAGCGGACGCTCTCAAGCATGTCGAGCTTGAAATCAACGAACAACATGGTCGAAGCCCCCGCGCCTCGCAGGATTTATCAGGCAAAGAGCTAGGACTGCTTCATCATGAAGATGGGGAATATGGCGCAGGCGATGAGTCGAATAACCTGCTCCGCAACTCAGGAGCGAATGGTGCCGCAGGAGCAGACGAAGGCGCAGGAGATGCAGACGGAGATGATAATCTCGAGGACGACGATATGATGGACAAAATCTCCAGCTCCCCTTCAATAGGCGACGATGGTGGGTTACCTTGGCCCAATCGGGGCGCTTTCTTTCGTTCGGCTACTCCCCCAACATCTCCCCCAGAAAACGAGGGGAAACCCCGGGAAATCCCCAATGACGTTCTCTCTTCTTCTCCTTTTTCTGAGACTCCCGAATATTATCCTCTTTCGTTCCCGCGAAATGAGGAGGAACACACCCCGTCCAAGGTTCATCATCAGCAAGGTGGGTATTCCAGGGACCGCGGATCTCGTGCTACAGTGGACGGAATCAGAACGGGAAATTGGGACCATCTCAGCACTATGAATCGGAAGGAGCCAGCAACCTACTTCGAGGATGAGGGTTTCGACGATGACCTGGAGGACTCCTACGAAGAGGATCTTGAGAATTTTCAAAAACTTCTTCTCCCTACGGAGGACCCTCTGCTGGACAACAGCTTTGACGACGCACAGCTTTCGGCAGCCTCATCTGCCAACTCTTCGCCAGCATCCAAAGGATCCTGGGACGGCAAGGAATGTGGACCCCGTGATGATGATACCGAAGACATTTCCTTCGTTGATGACGCGCGCTTTGTCGACTCAGGCTGGGGCGGAGAGTGCTTACGAGAGATAGAGGATATCGATTTCGAATTCGTGTATGCCTTGCATACATTCGTCGCCACGGTCGAAGGTCAAGCGAACGCTACGAAGGGCGATACCATGGTGCTGCTCGATGACAGCAATAGCTACTGGTGGCTTGTACGAGTTGTCAAAGACAGCAGCATCGGTGAGCCCCTCCAATTATCTATAACATGATCTGTAGCTAAGACAATCAGGCTATCTACCAGCAGAACACATCGAAACACCCCTAGAACGACTGGCGCGGCTCAACAAGCATAGAAATCTTGATGTAAGCCCAGTCCCAAACAATGCCCATCTTATTGGCTAAGCCATTGAAATCTAGCTCTCACAAACGATGCTTGGAGATGAAGAAGAGAAGAAGTCCGGCGGCCCCCTGAATCCATTGAAAAAGGCTATGAAAAGACGCAACGCAAAGACAGTCCAATTCACAGCCCCTTCGTACGTCGAGCCTTCAGATAACGACTATTCGTCAGAAGAGGAGGAAGAGGGCAATGGCGAGTACCTTGGTCCAGAACAAGACGGCTCCGCCGCCACACAAAACAATGAGCAAAAAAAAGACGTTGATGATAGTGCAGTCGTTGAACCACTTAAGCCTAGAAGTCAAGCACAGAATGGCAGACAGAACAGTGAAGTGGTAACAGATCAAGGCCTGCGCAATGGTATTCTTGAACACGATATTGCACTAGATGACATGCGGACGAGCGATGATAATTGCGAGCGCTCAAGTCAGTCAAACAAGCCAGGTTCGGAGAACTCTTCTCCACTGACCGTGATAGATGACGGTACTGCGGGCAAATCGAGAAAGGGCACTGTGAGGAACACTGACTCATTCTTCAAAGATGACGGCGTGGAGACGCGGAAGATCAATCTAACACCAAGTCTCCTGCGCGAAGACTCTGGTGGGAATTCGGCGAGAACAAGCGAAGCCAGAGATGTGCGTATTGCTGACGTGAGCCATATTATAAAGCTAATATTCCTTGACCAGCTGAAGACCAGGGTGAGCCTCGACTCCCTGGAGAAGGACGATCCACCGCAAAAAGGCAAAGAAGACAAGAAAAAGAAGGAGAAGCGAGGCATGCTTGGTGGGATGTTCAAAAGAAAGGACAAGAAGACCAAAGGCCAGGATAAAGACGCTGAGGAGGGCGACAAGACATCAAGCGAGCTTTCCAGACAGTCACCGCAGCCCAAGGAGTCGCTTGAGTCTTTATCACAAGAAGCGCACGCCGCGAAGATTACCCCACAACCGCACAGACAGACCAGCAAGTTACAGAAATCTCCACCCGCCAAATTATCGCCAAAGTCGTCATATTCGCAACGGGAGGCAGTGGGCTCGAGGCCGAGTACTGCAGAACAGCCACCTAGTACCATCAATCCAGACCCGAGTAGGGCGCCACCTGCTTCTCTTGCCGAACCAAATGGCTCGATGCGTATGGCTCAACCCGAGACAAGTATGGTGACAGAAGAAACAGCCCCATCGTTGAACTTCAACCCAGCCCCATCCGCTCATGAAGAGCCCGTACGATCCGATTCGCCGAAGGACAGCAGACGCGGAATGTTCTCCCCCATCAGAGACGCCCTTAAATCGACGCCCTCGGACCCTAAACCCGAGAAAGCACGAAAGGCGAAGCAACGCATGCAAATGGACGACTTCGACTCCACTTCCGACGAAGACGAGCCCTCGGAGCCACCGTCAGAGCGGGAGTCTTACGAAGAGCCAGAAGAGCGGCATCTTGCCATCGCGCAAGAAGCACAGCGCGATGGACATGGGCCCAGACCTCTGCAAATCAATCATCAGTACGAACCACCATCCAGGGAACGGCTCTCCGAGTCTCCTGTTGAGGTACCTCCACCGCAAGAATACCAACGCAACCTGCAACAAGACTACCAACGTATCTCACCGCAGGAACAACACCGTCCACTTCATCAGCCTCCACCACTCATGGTTGACACCTCGTCTGTCGAAGACCCCTCTACATCCCCAGTATCTCCCCCAGACTCGTCCCCCGAGCTGGTCAAAGCTCCCCCCCAACCGCGCGACGCTCGCGAAGAAACCCCAGCCTCAACAGCGCAGTCATCGACGCCAACGTGGAGCGATGCGAGCTTGCGAGCATATTTAGATGATGATAGCGAGGTCAGGGACCTGCTGCTTGTGGTGCATGATAAGAGCAATGTAAAGCCTGCGAGGCGGGATCATCCTATTGTGAAGAACATGTATAGGGAAGAGAATCGAAAGTTAGGGGAGATAAGCAATCGCTTGGATGGGTTGCTGGAAAATTATCTTGCGAGGAAGGGGAGGATGACGCAGGCTGTACTGTGATCCAGCAACTAGTTCTTAGCGAAAGTGGACTGGGAAACTCTTGCATATGTGTGACGACTCAAACATTTCGAAAATGAGGGAACTCATGGCCTTGTTAAGCCGTTTCATGTGCTTTCAGCAGGTGGCTTGGAGTTTTCTGGCAACATCTATGTTTTCTATACCACCGGGTTGGCTCTCTGTCTTTGCTCGGAGGCCCGTTAGCTATTTACGACAATGATCAGCTTGTAGTTCACGAGCTTTAGCAGCCATCGTTGTCCTCGAACTTTTAGACCAATACCACTATTAGCAAAGGCAGGTAAATAGAGGATGACTTGCTGACAATCTTTTACCTTGCGGCATCATAGCTTGCTGCACAATAAGGCTTGCGCACAGTAAGGCTCGCCATACTGGAAAGGCCTACTGGCACTGAGGTATCACGAGTGAATGCTTGACAGCACTTTTTCCGCTTGCAGCGAGTTGTGCAAAGCTGGGATATCGACGGAGTATGTCAAGCAGCGCAGAAGGGAGATGCGGTGACAGCAGACTAGATGTTATTCCAGGGGCGTCCTTGCCACTGCATATTTTGCAAATTTTCACCACCTGTCTTGTACCTTACACTCTCACCTCCGTAGCAGCCGTTACAGCGCTGGTGTACAATCCGAGCGGAGCGCCACATTACAACATACAAACAAAACAACGAAACCTCCGGCCTATCCAAACCTTTTTCCTTCCAACTCTCTTTCACTAATTCTACCACCAAGAACTTCTCGAAGGACGCTTAAGATCTGGATCTAATTTGGGGGTCTCGGGGTCCAGATGCGGACACTGCCTCGGAAGATCTTTACTGTTTTCTCTCACTCATGAAAGCTTGAATTAGATATAACCACTTTACGAATGAAGATTGGCGCTTTCCCTAGATATAGGGCTCTGTGGTAAAAAATATTAATCGATTAACGATTAACGTCCTTATTAATCGATTAACGATTAACGGATTTCATTAATCAATTAATAATATAAACTTCTCTACCTCTATTCTTTCCTAATTATTTAAACCTAGCTTAAGACCTTACCCGATAAGGCTAGCGTCGTTTAACGATCTAACTTCATAAGGCTAGCGTAGCTGTATCATCTAGCCTAGTAAGGTTAGCGCTATTAATCGATTAATCCACTTTGAAATTAATCGATTAACGATTACCGGCTTTCGTTAATCGATTAATCGATTAATTACTACAGAGATATAGGGTGTGAATAGTGATGATCTGCATCCTGTAGCGCTGAAGAAGTATCGAACATAGTAGATGCTGAAGAAAGTACAACTCATTGCCGAGGCTCCCGAGCAATCCGAACAAGCGGCTCCGACCTCACTGAACGCCATACGCCAATGAATACCCTCTCGATTGATGTTGTGTGAGCACGAAGTAGTATTTATTTTCTGTGACGAACGTTATATAGCAGTTGTAGACAACGGTTGAAGGCATAGACTGTTAATCTGAAACGAGTAGCCAATCACGCGTCTGATGACGACTCTCTGATTCCACATCCTGGCAGCTCATGTGATCCTGCTTTCTAAATATCAACAGCAAGTATGTACAGATGCTGTTCCTCCAGAATTTCAGCTTCATTTTGCACTCGCAAATTCTCAGCTTCATAGCGGGTTCCGCAATCTTCTTGTAATACTGAGCTGACGACGTGCATGAGCCGCCCAGATCCTACGGGCTTATGCAAACCGCTGGGACAATTGAACCGCTTAAGTACTGAACACCAAGGGAAACATATCATACCAAACTCCCAGCGCCAACGCCCATTCATTAGTTTGGAAGCTCTCTCCAGCTCAAAATCAGGGTCCCTCGCATGAGAGATCGAGACATTCCTGTACGTACCCGGGACAATGCATTCTTGCAATTTTCGTGATTTGGACATCGCGACTGCCTCCCCCGAAATTTTTCGCAATTGCTTAGGACTTTTCATTCTCGTTCTCGGAACAGAAGCAGACCTCACCTGTACCTTTGACGCCTGCATTGCATCTTTGCTAACGAACATCCTCCAACATGACAGGCTACCTAGAACTCAAGTCTCGCAGCGGGCGTCTCTTCTATCGCCCTCCGAGCCCCTCTGAACCCCTCCGAGATTACCAAGCGGGCTACCCACCTCCTCGATATCCCTCACAGCGGCGGTTGCGGTTCTTCCGACCGTCCACCGACGATCGCGTATCAGCGTCGAATCCTGACCGCACCTGGGAAGAGCTCGCACGTAGTGCTCTGCTGAAAGCCCAGGACTACGCCAAAATTTTGGTCTACTTTTGGATACCTTGTACTACAGGACGTCCGTTTCTCGAGCGTGCTGCGGCATCAGCTAGCCTTGAAACTCCTCTAGTTCCGCCCAATCACGACGATATGTCAGCGATTGAAAGTGCGAGAAGGGGGAGCATAAGGCCCAGCTCGGTAGTAGGCGGACCCATCAGTGGAATGATACATCGACCTTCATTAGCAGAAAATGTCCGGACGGCTTCTACAAATTCGAATGCAAGTATTGGCAGCGGCCTCGGTATTGCAGGCGCCGGCGAGGAAAAGCCAATAGCTTCTGGTAATGGGGTCTCACTCTCAATCTCGTTGGCGGAGCCAGTGCTGTTTCTACAAGGCATCGATCAGTCAGAGCTGGGGAATCAGACAACTACTATGCTGAGGGGCAGCTTCCACCTAAGGGTTTCGAAGAGCGCCAAGATCAAGACCATCTCGTTGGCATTTCAGGGTCGAGCTGAGACGGAATGGCCAGAAGGTTGGTTTCTTTATGACCCGAGCAAGACTTTGGACTCGTGCTGACAGAACATTCCAGGTATCCCTCCAAAGAAGACCGAATTCAAAGACAAGGAGAGCATTATGAACCACACATGGCCATTCTTCAACGCACAATTCCAGACGGCCGAATATGGCTCCGGGGCAGACCAAGTGAAGTCGCTCAAAGGCCCTTCGGCAACCACAATAGAAATCGGAGTTACAGACTCTTCAGTTGAGAAACTACACGGACGATCCGTCAACCACAATGTCAGCTCCAAAGACGCAAAGAAGCTTTCACTGTCAGTGAACCAATCCAGAAGCTTTGGCAAAGACGATCGAGCGAATAATAGTAGTGGTTCGTCCGTTGCGCAAAAGGGGTACCGCCTGTTCACTCCTGGAGACTACGTTTACAATTTTGAACTGCCCATCGATTCTCGGCTTCCTGAGTCGATATGTGTCGACCTCGGCCAAGTCAAGTATGAGCTTGAAGCTACCGTTGAAAGAGCAGGAGCTTTCAGAGCAAATTTAGTAGGGTCTAAGGAAGTCACTCTGATCCGTGCTCCAGCGGAAGGCTCCCTTGAGCAGGTCGAGCCAATTGCCATATCGAGGAATTGGGAGGACCAGCTGCATTATGATATTGTTATTTCTGGCAAATCGTTTCCACTCGGTGCTCAAGTGCCCATAGCTTTCAAGCTCACGCCATTAGCGAAGGTGCAGTGCCACCGAGTAAAGGTCTTCGTGACCGAGAACATTCAATACTATACTACTAATAAGCGCGTGCACCGTCTCGAGCCAACGCGGAAAATTCAATTATTCGAGAAGAGAGCAGATGCACCTAGCACCAGCGCTTACCCTGGAAGCTCTGTGCGGATCACTGCAGGTGGTGGTGTAGCATACGATGGACGGCAAGCCGCAGCAAGAGGCGACGAGAACGTACCTCGAGACACGACCAATCTACTGGGCAACTTGGATGGCGAACACAATGTAGGGCCAACAGAAATGGAGTTCAGCGTACAACTACCGAGCTGCCACAATATGCGGGAGAGAGACAAGCTTTCGAGGCTTCATTTCGACACGACTTATCAGGGCATCCAGGTCAATCATTGGATCAAGGTAAACATGCAGCATTGATGCCCATGGCAAGCGCCCTTACTGACCGGGTTTCCAGATCGTCATGAGGCTATCGAAACCCGATATTGTAGACCCAACGAAGCGAAGACACTTCGAGATATCAATCGACTCGCCATTTCATATTCTATCATGCCGTGCCACCCAAGCCAACATCGCTCTCCCCGCCTACACCTCCCCAGAATCAACCACCTTACTCACGGAGCATTCTTCTTGTGGATGTCCTGGCGCTCCTAGACGACGCAACTCTCCTTCATCACTGCTACCCACCCTGAACACGCTACAACAAGCCAATGGCAATGCTTCATCCTCAAGCATCGACAATATCATGCTACCATCGGCAGTCAATTTAGCCCGACCACAGGCAGCACGTGTCCGCGACCCCAACTCGGGTCAGAGCAGACCAATGCACCTACTCCGACATCCATCATTCAACCCACCACCCTTCGAAGACGATGATCCTCCACCACCACTCCTGACGCCTCCACCTCAATACAACAGTTTAATCAACGGCGATCCAAGAAGTGGACTCGCAGACTACTTTGCCAGGCTAGCAGATGAAGTTGGCGAGGACGAAGACAGATCGGGTAGCCTTTCGCCAAATTCAAGGATGGAATTACCCCTCACGCCCGGTGGAAGGGTCAACAGAAGTATGGACGAGCGGCGAACTTGGATGCCTTTGGGCCAGCCGATCGCTCAATAACCCGATTTTGAGTCTTGGACATGATATCGATGGGTTGGAATGAGATTATGGGATTGCATTATAGGAATACCAAAGAGGACAGAATATGGTCTATCTGCATTTAGCATTGGGGGTTTTCACGTTCTTCTAGCGTTTTGTATCCTGCATTTCATGGCGAATGTATTTACCGACCTACCGTGACAAGAAACTTTCAAGCCCACTTCTTCGAAGCTTCGCTGTCTCGATCAAGGACAGCAATACGGAAATAGCCGGGCCACCAGGGCCAAGCATCTTAACCTCGTAGCTGTCACCAAAAAAGCATAGGGCTGACCAAGGAGAGCTCACATTAATTTCTCACCGTCACCCTTCTCCTTTACATACGTCCTTAATGGCCTCCAAATCGGCCATCCGACCTCTATCGAAGCTTCTATCCCACAAGCCAGCTTCAGCTTTATCAAATACAGCGATACGACGCACGATAACCACTTCACGTTTTCGCCCTTCAAGCCCGCAGCTGCAGCTGTCACGCGCGCCCATCAAATCATCTTCCCTCCTCTCTCAAAGCTCCCCCTCCCTTTCACGCACTTCCCTACAGCCTTTTTGCAGACGGTCGTATGCGGACGTGCTTGCACCGAAACCCAGGCGGAGAGTTAGGACGACGCTGAGATGGCTGTGGAGACTCACGTATCTGGGCGCGATTGGAGGATTGGGGTATATGGGGTATACGATTTATTTGCTCAGGACGCCGCAGGAGCAGTTGGAGGCGGATCCGAATAAGAAGACGCTTGTGATTTTGGGTATGTGTGAGCTCCTTGGGAGTGTATGGGGAGCAAGCTAGGGAGCAAGTGGAATGTGAAGAACAGTGGTTGACGCAGCTATAGGCACGGGTTGGGGAGCTGTGAGTTTGCTCAAGAAGCTTGATACTGAGAATTACAATGGTAAGGCCGCCTCATGCTTGAATTGAAAGGAGAGAGAAGCTTATTGCTCGATCTAGTCATCGTCATCTCTCCTCGAAACTTCTTCCTCTTCACGCCCCTACTGCCATCATGTACGACTGGTACGATAGAGCACCGCTCGATTATGGAACCCGTCCGAAATATCCTGCGCCACAAGAAAGCCACCGTTAAATACTACGAAGCTGAAGCCACAAAGATCGACTATGAGAAAAAGGTCGTTCACATAAACGATGACTCCGAGATCAAGGGCGATACATCCTCTACAGAAGTCCCATTCGACATGCTTGTAGTAGGTGTCGGCGCTGAGAATGCCACCTTCGGAATTCCAGGAGTGAGAGAAAATTCCTGCTTCCTAAAAGAAGTAGGAGACGCCCAACAAGTCCGCAAACGAATCATGGACTGCGTCGAAACCGCCTCCTTCAAAGACCAATCGCCCGAAGAGCGTAAACGCCTCCTTCACATGGTCGTCGTAGGCGGTGGTCCCACAGGTGTCGAATTCGCCGGCGAACTCCAAGACTTCTTCGAGCAAGATCTCAAGAAATGGGTACCCGAAATCGTTGACAATTTCCACGTCACGCTCGTCGAAGCCCTGCCCAACGTCCTACCCATGTTCTCCAAACAACTAATCGACTACACCGAGAAATCCTTCAAAGAGGAATCGATTACGATCCGCACAAAAACAATGGTCAAAAACGTCACCGACAAGACTATCGAAGCCGAATTCACAAAACCAGACGGCACCAAAGAGAAAGAAATCCTCCCCTACGGCCTCCTCGTCTGGGCCACCGGCAACGCTCTCCGCCCCGTCGTTAAAGACCTGATGTCCCAGATCCCCGCGCAAAAGGATTCCCGCCGCGGGCTAGCAGTCAACGAATACCTCGTCGTCAACGGCACCGAGAATATCTGGGCCGTCGGTGACTGCGCTATCGCCAACTACGCACCCACTGCCCAAGTCGCATCTCAAGAAGGTGCTTTCCTCGCTCGCTTGTTTAATTCGCTGGCTAAGACTGAGACGATCAACGCTGAGCTCACGGTCTTATCTCAAGAACAGGTGGAGGCTAGTGGGGATGCACGTACGGCGATCTTTGAGAATATCAAGGCATTGCAGAGGCAGTTGAGGAGGGTGAAGCAGATTGGGCCATTTGAGTATAGTCATCAAGGGAGCTTGGCGTATATTGGGCACGACAAGGCTGTCGCGGATATCAGTTGGCTCAGTGGGAATTTTGCAAGTGGGGGAACGGTCACTTATTGGTAAGTCGTGGTCTCTCGATGAAGGGCTTCTAAACTAGAATAGTACTGACGACACGAATATACAGGTTCTGGAAGTCAGCATACGTCAACATGTGCTTCAGCACCCGCAACAGACTACTTGTCTGCATGGACTGGCTGAAGAGTTATATCTTCGGGCGAGATGTCAGTCGAGAGTGAGGGATTCCTCATTGCCACTTCCCCCTGGAACCAATGGCTTGTAGAATTCTTTCTCTTATTTTCTGGGTGCTGTGTTCCAAAAGAATGGATAGGTTGATATCTGGCGCTCATTGTTGACCTTGCTTTTGTGTGTGTGTGTGAGCTGTGAAATAACAATGTCCTTCTCCCGATGTATAGGCATTTGATGATAATCCGAATTTGTAAATGAGCCAACAATGTCCTCTCGTCTACTTACTGCCTAGCAAGAGTGATGCACTCGAAGGCTACTTTCTACTATGCCTCCTTCATGGCCAGTGTTTAGTGCTAACCCTACCCCTGCACGCCCTGGACCTGGATCTAAACAATGAGCTCGGGATTCGAGAATCGGTGCGAGTTCGGAAGAGCTTCAGTAAAATGTTCCTCAGTGCTATTTCTGTGATGGTAATGCTATCTTTGCTTATGGTAATGAATAGAATAGTAGTAGAATCAATGCGGGTTTTTCGATCGATTTTTATGTTTATCCGAGAATTGAGATGATAATCCTGTAATGAATGATCGGATAGGCAGCCATGAGAATATTCACTCAAATCACAGTAATATCATCTATATGTATCCATAGAGCTCTATACAGATGCAAGCATCCATAACCGTATTCCATTCATGCCTCACCACTACTCATACCTTGCACCCTCTCTACCTTCCCAACCCGTTTCTTTGCAACATCGAGCTTCTTCTTGGGGACTCCAGGCTCCTTCTTAGCAGCCGCAGTCTTGACACGCATTGCACTGCCAGTCTTCCCACCATCTTCACTCTTCCGTTTCTTCGGCCCGGGTTTAGGAATCTGCTTCTATAAGCCGTCAGGCCACCATTGCTCGTTTTCGCCTTTCAAACAGTAGGCTCCTCGCTAGCCCAAGCATTTGGCTCATCACCCAAGTCAATATCCAACATTACCTTTACATTCCCTCCCTGCGTCTCACTGTCTTTATACCATTCACTCTTGTCGGGATTGATCCATAGAGTAATCAAATCCCTCGAGCGTTCACCCAGTCGAAAGTATCCGCTATTTTCCTTCGCAGTAAACATGCCCATATGCGCCGCCATCTCATCAGTCGCCTTATCATTCTTCGCTTTCTCAAAGAACCGGCGATTCTTCTCACTCTTGGGAATAGTGCAGAAAGTCCGCTCGTTCGGCTCTACACCCTCTACAGCGCCTATTTCCACAAATCCACCAGCGACAGTCGTGCCGTCTTTCTTCACAGCTGAGGCAGCCTTGCCGAGGACGGTGATGAGATTGGCGAATCCGATGTTCCTTTCTGTGTTGAGTTGTACGATCCGGTCAAGCCGCGTCTTCAGCTCTTCGCCTCGAGCGAGACATCCCACGAATTCGAGATGCGAACCTATGAAACTCCATCCTTCAGTAATAGTGTCTCTCTTCAAATATGCTGCTGCACCACCCGCAGCAACTGCCCCCGCCGCGCCAGCAAACACAGCATATTTCCCCCACCGCTGCCATCCAGCCCCAGCACCGCCACCACCAGACTCATTCGCAGCCGTCATGCTCGCACTCATAGCGTCGGCACCTTGCGTCAATAGTTTCTGATTCTGCTGGGGAGATTTGGGTGCTTGGGGCTTTGAGCCACCGTAGCCGAATACCCCGGCCAGTTCGGTCAGGCCTGTGTAGGCAGTCGTGGCTGCTTTGTAGTGCTGTTCAGCACCGTGAGCAACGACACCGGGAGAGATTCCGAGGTAAGGGGTGTCGAAGGCAAGGATACCGGTGATGTGTGGGAACATGAAGGTGGGGCTTCCACTTTCATGCGTCTCGGCTGCTTTTGACTCGGTGGTGGGTTCGGTGTGGGCGGACATCGAGGGGAGACGATCGGTGGCATTGTTGGAAGGTATAGGCATGTCATTTGTAATAGCGAGCAGCGTCTCCGCAGCGACAATACCGCCCATCGAATGGCCGATCAGGATCGTGTGGACGGAGGGATCGATGGTGGGGGAGGGGGTGGAGGCGGCGACTTCGAGATCGATTACTTTGTTTTGGAGCCATTCTCTGAAACGGCCCACGCAATCCTTCAGGTCGCCACGGGTCTCGAATTTTGGGTATGTCACCGCTTTGACTGTGATACTGGGGACAGCATGGCTGACGAGAGCACGGAGGTGCTCTGGGAAGCCGGCAAAGGTGTCGTCACCGCCCTGTATGTCAATCGGTCAGTGTGAGTTTATGGAACCGAGAGTCTCGGGAGTAGAGGAGGGTAAAGGGCGGAGCAGAATGAGGACTAAATCCCCAAAGACCGCAGCATAGCGAGCTGAGCTTCACACCTAACAGCGGCGTTGGAAGAGGATGTCAGCATACCTTGAAGCCATGTATAAAACACAGCAGCAGAGTCTTGTGCATCCTGTGAGGAACTATATACCCTCATTGTTGAAGCGAAGCTGTCTCTCGGCAACTTCGAGGTCGACATGCAGATGCTGCGTCACATGCTAGCGCCGTTTGCCCTGATTGGCTACATCCTCCAGACACAAAGGCTGGAGGGTGAGTATTGGCAATTACTTTGGCTATGAAGCCTGCTTGGGCAAAGCACTAATTGCAAATACAAAGAAGATGATTTGCTTCATATGGACCAAAGATGGGCCACTCGACCCCTTGCTGGAGGAATCTGGCATGATGGCTTGAGAGGGTTTGAGAGGGCTTCGAAATTTGAAAACACAAGTCAGCTGTAGCCACAAATGTAATCGACCACAACGACGCGTGGACGTCCTATAAATTCCGTTGGTAACCGCCTGCAAGAGACTTCAAATGCTGAGTTTCCGCGTCCGCATATGTGGCTTTCATGACAGAAGCCTATCATATCCACGGAAGTTGCTTCAGAATACACGCAACAGGAGTGCGGATCTTAGCGAAGGCGTTCCGCAAAGTTCCTTCAGAGTGGAGTGTCCACATGGCATATATGGATCTGATAAACAGGGGCTTGATATGACCGGTCCCGGAGAGGTTAATTCAATGCTAGTGGTACATATCATGATATCGATAATCAAATGGCGGTGGAAGGCATCGTGTGGTCCTACAGCTCATACGCGTCGAGGCATTGTCTCTGTACGAAAAGTTTGCGATGAGGCCGCACAGAACAAGGCTGTAAAAGCTTGGTAACTTAATACATCTCAAGCCTTTGTTAACGCCAAGGGTAAGAACATTCTTGCTCCAAATAGAAACTAGCCTTTATACAAGAAAAGCCCCGACAGCCTCGACGCAAGAGCCCGGGAGCTTAACGTACTCAACGGGATCCACAGGCAAGGTCAATATCCCCATTGGATCATTGCGTGAGCAGATGATTGGTAGCGATCCCCATAATTTTCACAAAGCTTCAAAAAGCCCCATATGCCAAACCCATCCCCAGTCTCCACCACGCTGTCAAACAGTCACACATGAATCCAAATACCCGTCTTGGACTTGTGTGTGTGTACCGCCAGGCTTCCGCAAAAGCCAGTAGACGGCGTATATAGACATTCCACAAGAACTCAAAATCAACGTCAAGTAATATCAATTAACATATCACCTAACAGAAGCGGGCCAGGCTGGTTCGGTGAGCAGTTATAAAGGTCAGAGGAGGCTGTGTGCGTGAAGTCCCTTTACTGCAGGGGATTTAATTATCTCAACGTAATTCATAGGATCAAAGTAGGCAAGTAGGTCGAAGCGAAGGAAGCCAAACCCATGAATCTCAAAGTAAACCGTACAATCAAAGGTATCAAAGAATTCAAAGTGTAGAAGGCCAGCTCCGCGAGCTTCCATCCACCAGAGAATCTGAGTCAAATATTGTCTTTATGTACAATGTAGCAAGGATATCACGATCTCAAGCTCAAGCCAGAGCCTCCAGCAAACGCCGGTGCAGAGCTACATGCTCGATGCTATGCTACGATATGCCGAAATAGCGCGCGATGGTATAGCGCCACGCTATGCAACGAGAATGATACAGGTCGTGATATGATGCAAGATCTTAATGTTCTAGAATGATAGGGTCCCGCCGGCCAAGAATAAAAAAGCAAAAATCGAAACATTGACGCCTTTTCTAGGCAGTAGAGAAAGAGGGATGTTGCGGCTGGTGACCCTGTGAATGCGACCACGTGTTGAAAGGCAGATAGGGTAATACTCCAGTCCTGCGCTCGCTCTTTGGTTGGCCCAATGGCTGGTAGTGCATTTGGTCATAGGAGAGATTTTGGGGATTATGCATTGATGCTGATGGTGGTGGTACAAGGAGGGTGTTTACGCCTCGAACGGGTTTGTATGGCGAATTTCTTGGCGCTGGAAATCCTGAAGGTGAGAGGCTATTTGGAGTGTGGGAATTTTGAGGGAAATAGTAAGAGGTTGGTGAGGGTGTTGCCGCGCCATTTTGGTATGGGAGAGGCCTATTCGGTTGCTCATTCAAACTCAGAGGCGCCGGGCCCTTCGAGCTTCCTGGATGACCGTGGTAGTTCGATGGTTGTATAGATGGTAATTGAGGGCCTCTATTCGCCCCCAGGAAAACTGTAGACATGGCTCGTCCAGAAGGCATTGGAAACTGCCCAGAAGATGGACCATAGCCGTTGTTCGCATGGCCAATAGCTACTGAGAGGTTTGGCATAGGCAGTCTGGGTACAGGCGGTGTATTGCTCTTGAGTGTAGATGGTGTCAAGGTTGTGCTCGAAGCCGCGGAGGGTCCCATGGAGGACAGTCTCTTTGATGGTGGTTCTGAAGTATGATCATCGAGACTCCGTTTTCGTGGGAATGGCCTGTAATCGTTGTCTGGCATCGGCGTGACTGGCGATGACATTGACTGATTAAGATAGGTCGTCGTGGAAAGTGGATGAGGCAATACTGAAGTTTGTGACAATAAAGCAGGCGAAGTGTTCAGCGAGACTGGAGGAGATGGAAGATGCGGTGGTACATTAGGAAAAGGCGAAGGCAGCGATAAGTTGCGCAACCCGCTCTGGACTCGAGTTGCCTTGTCGTAATAATCCGAGAACTTGGCCAGCTTGATGTGCCATGCGTTCCACTGTTCTTCAGAGGCGAAGAGTGTATACCTCATGTTGCTCAAGAATTCGACCTCCATGACGTGGATTTCCTGAACAGAGATTCCTGAAACTTCGGCCCAGGTTTTGTTGGTATAAGTATTGTCGTCCAGGACTAATAAATGTTAGCTTTTGCCAAAGAACGTTGCTTCCTCATCTGAAGTACATACATTTATTGCCTAGCATCAGCGCCACGGTGAGAAGCCGGAATTCGCTTCCCACCTTGCCCTTGACTTGAGGATTGAGCTTTTTGAGCCGGTAGATGAACATTAGAGCCAGAAGAATGACATTTTGAGTGACCTGTGTCATAGATAGAATGGTAGTCACCCATTTTCGAAAACCTGTGGTAGGCATCGCCTCGGGCCCAAGCGGTGCTGTTGGCGTCAATGGGTTTGGTGCATCTTCCACAAGGTGAATGGTGAAAGAGGACTCGAACCAGAAGAAGCAAGTTATCTAAAAGTTGTTAGGAGCGACCCAGTCAAATATGAGCGAAAATTCTCACTTGAGCTGCGAATTCGGGCAGGCTTCCCTTGCTGTCATTTACGGAAGCTGGAATCTGCAGGTGGGAGGCAATTGAATTCCCATCGCTCAAGGCTCGTCTACGGGCTGTCTGCTTGTTCTGTGCGGCATTATCCTCCTTAGGCAGGACCGGGCTTTGAGGTCGATTTGCGGAGTAGTAGGTATTGTAAAAGGGCTGGCGAGTATTCACGGTTCTTGAATTGTCGACTGTTGGTTGCTGTGTCTGATAAGGAGGAGCATTTGAGGCAACGACCGGGACACGTCTATACTGCTGCCCTCCTATGTTTGCTGCGAGTATTGGGTTGCCATCCCCGCTGCCCATTCTTGGTGGATGGCTTGGTGGAGGTGATGGAAGGCCGTTATTACGATGCTCGTAGCCGTCACCAGGTCTTGGGATGTGCCCAATTGGTGGTGTATGATTGTGTTCCCCTCTCGGCACGGATGTATTTTCCCATTCCCGGGCAATGTTTCGTCCTTGGTGGATAGGAGGGAGGCCACCGTTGAAGTGGTAATCAGACACCAGCGTAGAAGGCATCGAGGGAGCAAGCTGGACGTGAATCATTGGAGCTGTAAAGTAGACGGAAAGTACGACCTCAGGGTGGTGAAGTGGATATTGGGTGATTGGCTTAGAGGGTCGTGCCTGCTCTCGATCGGCTCAACGTTAGAGTGTCATAGATGCTTCGTGAATCGTATCTTCTGACTGTAGCTTTCTTCACCTGTCCACCACTGTGTAGTTGACGACCTTTGCAATGACGAAAGGAACGACATCAATGAGACAAATAAGGAGATAATCAGTCGAAGGCTGGGCAGCCAGCAACCCCATTGATGATAAGTCAATGAAGATGAGAGGGCTTGAGGTTTGTTGATGTCCACACTTGACCAGAATGGAGGCTAGTGAGGTATGGAGGAGGACCCATGTAAATTATCAAAGTGACCTAGTAGGGGCACTTGGTCCTGGAAGGATTAATGAAAATGCATATCCCGGGTGGAGTGCGACGTAGACGGAGAATGAGAGAGAGAAAGGAGAGAGGACTAGTTATTGATGGATCAGAATAACCGAGGGAATGAACGGATCTGTTGCAGTCATCCGGTACAAGAGAAAGAAGCAGGCCAATGCCAGTGCATTACCCCAAGAGGAAGATCGCGGATCCCTTTCGTGTGTGTTTTGGGGCGGATGGCAAAGGCAGAAATGGTGAGGGTTTCATGAAAGTAAGTGTGTTGCCGTACTCCGTGTAGTAAGGTGAGCTCGAGCTTTCTTCGCTTGGTATCAATCAATAGTCTCCCATCCTTTTAGACTGGTTCCACCAAAAGGCTGGTTTGATGGGATGCTAGGATTAGTGTGCGAGAGTGGATTATGCACAATCGTAGCAAGGGAGACCGAGCTATGTACCAGATCCAATAACACGAGCCTGCGTACTGAACGCGGTGTGCCGCGTGTGCACAGGCAATCGACACGCAGTGTATAACGGGCCCTTGTATAGTTGTGTCTAGTAAGTAGTACGGAGGTAGGCAGGATGAATCAGGGAGTTTAGAGCCTTGTTGGCTTTTGTTACGCAGCATGATGCTAGCAGCTAAGCGGAGTCGTCACTCTGGCCGCAAAAGGGATGGGTGGAGTAGACTACATTAGGAAAGGTGGCTAGCCGCTCAAAAATAAGCAGGTGAATCTAAAAGCCAGCAGCTTGAAGATGATTGGTGATATTCCAGTCCTACCCGAGAAGCAACAAAGGACCTAAGAAAAGAGGTGGGGGTGGAAAGTGTGATGGGTTGCGGAAAAGTCGCCTGAGCTGTTGGGGTCGTTCATGCGAGGCGCTGTTGTGTCAGACTGAGGTAAATTCGTTCCGAGGCATAGTTCTAAAGTGAAGGAACGAGACCGACTAGCTGGATCACGGCTTATTTGCTCTGAATTCCCTTGTACGGCGAGTACGGGAAGTTGGGAGCTGTAATGATCCTCGTTAATTAGATAATAGCGCCCAAACGATTGACGATAGGCATCCAAGATGTGCTCAATTGCTTCATGTAGGGGATAAGCCGAAGAGGGGGGATACCAAGCTGCAAGGCGACGATGAAAGGATCCAGATCGTTGATTGCCGGAAACATCTGCTGATGAAATTTGGGAAAAGGAAAAGGAATTGGAGTGGCTTGGCTATCAGTAGTAGCACTCGTTAGCAAGCTTTGCGGTACGAGTACAGAGGTACTTCTAAGATTTTGATTGTGAGCGGCGAATCACACGTCAACAATAATCCTTGTAGAACTAACCTTCTTCGGCGACCAGGCTGGGCACTCGGGGCCCAGATCAATTGTCTAATTGCCGCTTTGGTTGGTTGGCGTCGTTCATAGGATTGCTACCGAAAAGACCACCTCATCATGGTTGCGCGGGCTTGGACGTGTCAGATGAGCGGTGCTTGTTCGGCACAATCAGCCTTTTCTTACTTCTATCATCCTCGTATGCACGAGCTATGTTTGCGAACCCTACAATGATACTCTAGCGTTCTGTATTCGCAATCCTGCCTGGCGCAGCATGAGGTATGAGCGATAGTGGATCCCTGCGCTAGGATGTTGGCAATCCGAATTGACTGCAGTCAGCAAGAGCAAGAAGACAGAGTTACCAACCGCACATCAAGGATCAACAACTTCTGGAGCCCGTTTGGTCCAGGCTTCAGAATTAGACACCTGGGGTGCCTGGTATGGTGTTGTCATGTTGCTGACTGGCCATGCATTCCTTCAACGAGGCGTGTCGCTTGGTGCGAACATGCCTGGCCGTGATGTTCCATTCTTGATGTGTTGTACCGACGAAACAAGAATGCCAATCGATTCGATTCAGCCGACGATGGTCATACTCCACCTGCAGCAAGACGAATCGGAAGAGCAAGGAAACTTTCAAACTTTGGGACGTCTCAGCGGCGGTGGCCTTGCAAGCAGTAGACGCCCGTACATCAAGCTCCAAGGCCCCAATCAGAAACCGATTCTGGGTCGCGGGACAAATTTCCATGCTAGAAGTCCTCCGCGAGAGGCCAAGGTAGAGGCCACGACAGCATTTCCAGGGATGATCGAAAACGGGCCTCCAAGACTGGATGCGCGGATGATGATCCCAGACCAGCTTGAGAGATGGATGATGCACACGAGGCAATTACACAACAGAAGCTACGCCAAAAGGTCCGACTACTACTCCACTTACACATGCGAAGACAGCTTGATCGTGATTGGGATACAAATAGGTAGTTATCGCCGTCTGGCCGGTGGTCGGGTATGGTGGTGTTCGGGAGCCAAAGTATGCATCACTTTCCACTATTCTCGATTTGATTTGTCTTGCGGTAAGGTGTGACTAGAGGGGAGATTATGATGTTGCGCTCTAACGCTGACTCGCTGAGTTGCTGACTCGTTGAGGGGTTGGGAAGTTAGTAGAAGTTTTGTGGAGGTGGTGGGCCTGTAACTCGGCTCCTGGCGTTGCCCCTCCCTAGCCCCTCACTTTGCCGCTTCCAAAGCAAGGTGCACCAAGACGGCGGAGATGTGTATCATCATTTCCACAAGGGGGTAAGCCTGCATCCACAAGGCAATATCTTGCATTTCGATATTTCACTACTCAAGTGTCACTGTCACTATCGGCTTGCAGGATCTGACCCTACCGTCAAGTCTTTAGTCCTTACAGCCTGCATGCATGTGTCCTCCCAATAGCCGGAACGCCACATGGAAAATCGGCTGACAGGCAGGCAGAGATTTGCTTCGCCTTCTTGAGGCAGAATTACAACCATCCCAATCCGTAAGCTGGTGGCTGGCCAGGCTGTCATCAACGAATGCAAGCTGCAGGGTTCCACCGTAGCGTACTACGGTGTTTTGGCTTCTTGCAGCTTGTGCGTTAAGACGATATCGTCATCGTGGAAGAAGAAAAAAAACCAGAGGTGCGCTTTATGATCTTGACTTCATCAACTTCGGACACGAAAACGAGCTGGTACTTTTCACGCAACCACCCCGCCCTCTGATTTCTACTACGAACGGACTGTGACACCTTTCGTCGGTCAATAAGCCACGATCTGCCGTCTGGAAAGATGTCTGGATAATCCAAATGTCTTGCCTTTGCCGCTTGGACGAGGCGAGACCGCATCTACCCTCTGTGATACATCTCAAGGATGGTTGCATGCTCGGAGCAAAAAGCAAGAGAACAGCTAGTTGCAGCCTAATCTCTCGTTCCTCCAACACCATGACCGATCACTTGCGAGTATCGCATCAGCCCTCAAATTAGTGAAGGGCGCACAATGTTTCACCTATCCTCGCAACGTGGGCCGCGTGCTCGGTCTTACCATTGAAGGGGATAAATCACCGCAACTTCCTGTTACGAGATACTGCTCCGACACCGTTTTGCTTTGCTTTGTGGTTTTCGCTTCGCTTCTACACTTGGTCATTGTTGCTACTGCCGCCATTTTTGTGCATGCGCTACTTTTCGTGTTGGTCAGATCTTATATTCGTGGATAGCGACCTGTCTGTGTCAGCTATTGAAATCTTCTGATTGATCTCGCAACATGCTCGTTTTGCGCACGTACTGTTGATAGACTTTGCTCTCCGCGCCTTGTACTGACTACACTAGAATTTGTCACTGTATATGGATCATCAACACGGGACAGCGCTCCGAGGTATCGCCAAATCATCATCAACTGCCATTCGAACGCCTCTATTCTATCTGCAGTCGTCCAGCTGGATTCGCCATGGGATCAGACCCTATGTACAAAATATCGCAGTATCTACAATGCAACAATATTGGGTGATATTGAAGCGCTCTATATTGATTGTAAATGCTATTCCGGATCTCCGCTTAATCATGGGTAGTAGACTTGAAATAAAGAGTGTCTCTCGCAAACCAATAGCAGTGACTTACTGAGTTGCGTCTCGTCCTCTTCGATGCCTACTTTTATTGTGTTAAAATTGAACTCATCTCCGAAGAATGCTTCGAGCTTTTTCAGCTCCGCATGGCAGCTCTTCTCTTCTTCCTTGAAGTAATACATGATCACGTGGACATTGTTGTAAGGCTTGTTTTTAGTTGGAGTGTTGGGGTCAGTCGCTGCTTGCAAATTGTGCTCAAAACTCTCCCAATCGTACGACGAGCTTAGATGCGTTATAGCAGTAAGAGGATGGAGCGCTGAAGCGCAGTCTTTCATTTCTGACATCGTGGTGTGGTTGTGTTTGAAAGTACTGTGAGAGGTTTGCCTTTGCTTTTTGGAGCAGTGTAGGGTTTCGGTGTGAGATGTGTAAGGTTTAGGTATTCAATTTGAGGTGAGTCATAAAATGAGCTTGGCGGTTCTGCAGTAGAAGTGGGGATTGGGAATTTGAAAGAGGGGAGAAGGGGAATGGGAGGGGTGAAAGCTGTTTTACTCGAGGAAGATAGCGGTAATGAAAGTCATGAGTGAAGCCTGGGGCTCCGACTGGATCTTGGTCACTATCTGCTTGATCATTCACTTCGATATGGGTTGGTAAACAGGCAATGACTGCCATTGCTGATCTTGCACTACCAATAATCAAGGCTGCATGTGATGCTTCAAACATCAAGTTTAGCGGCTCAATTGCTCCATCCATAGAGAGTCCCAGCGGCCTTGTAGTCTACCACCTGCTGTGAAGAGGCTATTTCCTCGACGTTTAGAGCCGAGTTGTTGGGCTCGAAACCCTACTTTGAGCACATATTAATCCTTCTGAAGCTGGGACTCGCCACTCCCTTCTTTTGAACACCTAGCCTGGCGCTCAGATTGAGCCGGGACAGTGTTCGCATTGCCTCATCCGTCCTCTGCTGATCCTACACACCAATCTAGTCTGCTACGTGCGCTGGCAAATATCATGCTCTGCATGCCACAACACCATTTGCTGGGAGAGAGGCCCTGCTCGTAACCATATAAACATCCATACATCTAACGTGACCGTGTGACAACGCTATCGCCGTAAGCTGTCCAGTCGAGCTTGCAGATCGTCATCTGCTGCACCACCTCCCCCTGGTGGCCCTTCTCCGCCTATAGCCTCTGCGACGCGGCCGTCTGCGACTCCGCTCTTCTGTAGGTCTGAGGGTGTTTGGCCCATCTGTAAGAGCAGCTAGGTCAGCAACGATCCCCGTCGGAGAACAGAGCAAAGCCACCTCTCCACGAGGCCTAAGAGGATATAGACATACCGCCTGCCCCAGATCCACTCCAATCTCATCCAGCACCTCCTTCACCACTTCCTCCCCTTCCTCTTCGTCCTCTAGTCCCGTAACATCATCGATAGCATCATCCATCATCTCTTGCCGTTGGTCCATTATATCGTTCTCTTTCTCGAACTCCATAGCTATCCGTTGCAGAGCCGGTAGGTTCATCTGTCTGTTCATACTGCCTAGCAAAGACGTCGCCCCTTTCATAGACTGCATCATCTGTTCATTCGATCTGACTGTCTGTATTCGTAGGGAGATGGCTTGTAATTGGGTCCGCATCGAGTAGAATTTCTGTATGTATCTGCGCACCAAATGACGATCGTCAGCAGACTACCTCCGGTAAACATGTAGCAACGAGAACAGCGCTGCCTCACCTCCTCGTTCTGACCAAGTCCTTCGCCTGGATTTTACACGCTCCCATCTGGCCATTCTTTGCGCTCTTCTTTATGTCTTGCACGAGCTTCTTTTCCTGATTTTCCAGCTTCACTCGCTCACGATCTAATTCTCTCTGAGTTTTCTCGAGCGCTCTTTGATTTTTTCGTAATCGCTCTTGCGGCGTCATGCGCTTCCCGAAGGCCCACTCGACTATCTGAAGAAGGGATAGCTGTGAGCGCGGTATCGGAAGTGGGGCAATTTGTAGGGCTTGCCTACATTCATTGTGAATGATTATGGGAGATGAGGGCCAAAGGAGGCGGATACGCGTGTCGCAAGTCGTACAAGAGGAATTGAAGCTCGCAAAGTTCTTAGACTGTGGTTTAATATGGATGCCTTGTGAAGCTTTTGAAGCTCTTATTCGACCGCGGGATGACGCTCTCCGCCGCGCTAGCGAATGCCAAGACATTGGGATGGCGATTTTTGCAACAACAATGAAACAGTCTCTCCACACACCTAAGGAATACCTTCGGCTTCACCTGTTTCTCACTTCCTACTTCTTATTCAGGCCATGAGTCAGGACTATCATCCTGGAGATGGCTCCGCCGGCCCTTCCTCCAGTCGCTCTGGATCCCATCCTCCAAGCCGACGACCGCCGCATTACATGACCGTGGGATCAGGGTCGACCTCAGCCAGCGCAGCAGCATTGATGTCTACCCTCGACAATGACTCAGGCTACGGAGGTAGTATTGGCGACGAAAGCTACAGTAATGATGGCAGTAGCAAAGGGTGGCACCCAGGACTGACGAGAGACCTACCCACACCAGCTCATACTCCCACGCTGCCAGGCGAGACCAACCCTGCCGCAGAGAATGAAAGGAGGGTACTGGCCGGCCATGTTTCTCAACTATACTTTAACCACAACCGCACTGCGCTTGGCCGCTGGATCACGCGAACTATTGACCATTTGAAAGGATTGCAACACATGAACTCAAGGTGGCCAGCACAATACCCTTCCGTGCGGGAACCTCAGAATCCAAAACCGGATCCTCGACCTGGGTTCGCACATACTCAATCAACCGCTGCTGGCGACCTTCACCGCCAGGTTGACAATGTCCCTCTACGACCCGGCGCGCCGCGCAGGGCCGCTACATCTCTCGGTGAAGCTTCGACAGCTGAATCAAGCGTATCCGCACAGAACAGAAAACCACAAGAGCCGGAGAGACTTATCACCACGCAGTCCGCGCAGGAGTTCTCGGTATTGAAATTGAACATGAACGTCCAAGGACTTACGCAGGCTGAAATCGTACACTCAATGCAGAAGGACTCAATAGCGGCGCTACTGGACGGCAAGATCAACCAGAGTATACGACATTTACTACTGCTACGGGACCGGATAGAGGATACGTCTAGCAAAGTACTGGTCACAGGAGATCTAAATGCTGGAAAATCCACTTTCTGTAATGCACTGCTGAGGAGAAAGATTCTGCCGGAAGACGAGCAACCCTGCACGAGTATTTTCTGCGAGGTCTTAGATGCTAAAGAGAATGGAAACTTAGAGGAAGCGCATGCGGTACACAAGGACATGACGTATGACCGCAATGACGAGAGTACCTACGATGTTTTCCAGCTGCAGGACCTGGAGAAAGTTGTGTCAGACAGTCAAACATACACCCAGTGCAAGGTCTATGTCAAAGATGTACGGACGATCGACGAGTCACTGCTCAACAATGGGGTTGTAGACATATCGATAATAGATGCGCCAGGCCTTAATTTGGATTCTCTGAAAACTACAGCCGTATTCGCTAGGCAGGAAGAGATCGATGTTGTGGTCTTCGTTGTCTCGGCCAACAACCACTTCACACTCTCGGCCAGAGAATTCATATGGAATGCGGCTCAAGAAAAAGCCTACATCTTCATTGTGGTAAATGGTTTTGACAATGTTCGCGATAAGAAGAGGTGTGAGCAACGTATTCTTGAACAAGTAGCAAAGTTAAGTCCACACACCTTCAAGGAGTCTTCTGAGTTAGTGCACTTCGTATCAAGCAATGCCATATCCGTTGCTCCTGCAATAAGCAATGGGCCCGGTGGTGACGGTGGTGGAGGTGGAGGTAGTGGAAGCAGCTCTGGACCTTCGAATGATTTCCCTACCCCAGACGACGAGGATGAGCCACTCGGAAAGCACGGCGAGCCCGGATCACCCCCAGGAAAAGGCAAAGGCAAGGACAAGGAGAAGCTGCAAGACTTTGAGCACCTCGAGACCTCTCTTCGGCGGTTTGTTCTCGAAAAGCGTGCTCGATCCAAGCTGGCTCCAGCTAAAACATACCTCCTTAACGTACTCTCGGATCTGAACCTACTGGCTGCCGTCAACCGCGATGTAGCCCAAATGGAACTCGATCGAGTGTCGAAAGCACTTGAAGAGATCGAGCCCGAACTTGAAAAATCAAAGAAAGCCAGCTCAGAGGTCAGCGATGATGTCGACAAGGAAATCGAAGACACTTGCTCAGATATCTACCGAAATACCCGAACTATCCTCAGCAATGCCATCTCTCAGGTCGCAGAGCTTGACCTTGGCGTACCATATCCTGGCCTGATGAGCGCCTTCCAGTACGCTGAAGATATCAAGGCTGCTATGCTCGACCAGATCTCACATGCGGTTGCGATCTGCGAAGACAAGGCTAAATCAAGAACGATCAGCAGCGTCAATACTATTAAAAACCTGGGCGCCTTGCACCTGGGTGACGAGTACAACGACTTGAATTTCAATTCAGACAGAATGTTTACAAAAAGACGGGATCTGCTTGCCAGGCAAGTGGACTTCGATATCGAAATTGGGGACTTTTTCGACCTCGGCGGACTTTGGGAACGACAAGAGAAAGTCGCAGGCACAGGCATGGCCTTGACCGTTGCAAGTGTAGTCGGTGGGCGTATGGTGGGAGGCTTTGGCTACGTCGATGGAGTACTGGGTGCCGCAAGAGTGATGGGCACCCAGAATCTACGGAGACTGATCGTGCCAGGCATCATCGCCACAGGTACACATTCAGATTGATGCTTTACCCTCGGCTTGGCCATGCTGACAGCTACTGTAGTAATCCTAGCAACAACGTACGCCCTCCACACTATCCCCAGCACTCTTCCCCCCCGCCTCTCCCGCCGCATCTCCAGCACCCTCGCCGCCCTCGACTACACCCACAACAACAGCGTCCGCATATCATCAGAAACGAGGAAAATCCTGCGCTACCCCGCCGAAAGCCTGCGCACCGGGCTCCAACAGTCTGTACGCAAGCTTGGGGAGCAGAGAGAGGACAAAGTGCGGATTAAGAGGGAGAGTGAGGTCGCGAGGAAATACTTTGGGAATCTAGTGAGGGAGAGCCAGGAGGGAAGGGGGATGGTGGAGGATGTGGATTTGGAGGGACCGGCGCCGGGGGTGGCGGGTGGTTACGAGGAAGGGATGATGGTCTGAACGGATTTGATTGAGGCAGGAAGATGTATGTATGCATGGCGTTGCGAGAAAAGGAAGGTGCGTATGGTGCAAGGCGGTTACTTTCATTCAGGCATAGTAGGAATGGGATGGGTGTCTACTCCACACAATTCTTCTTTCGTCGACGAAGATTTTGATATGAGTTTGAGGTGGTATTCCAAGCTTTAGAATGTATACAAACCTGAGCACGCTGTTGCGTTTGACAAGCCCCGGTATGGCTTTGACCCAATTGCCCGTATTTGTGACATTTGATACTGGACAAGTGTAGTGAAAATGCCTTTTAGACCAAGCCTGAGAGCGAAAGAAGCTACCACGACGTTCTCATTCAGAAACGCCCACAGTCTTGGGCGTTTCGTAAACCACCAACGAGCCATTACTGGAATTACATCTGGAGTGCTGATTTCGAATATCACCTGCTCCGCGTCCAACCAACTAACGAGCGATTATCGAAAATCCAACAGGAGTACTGACTTCGAAAGGATACCTGCTCCAAGTCAAACCTTCCGCGATCCTCTTCGCCATAACCGCCCCCCTCTACTCTCTTGCGATGGAAGAAGGAAAAGAATACAACCTCCGCTTTGAACCCGGCCTTCGAGTCAATATTCGAGAAATATAGTAGAAACTTTGATGGTTGTGGGGACAAAATTAACATACGGACAGGGAAGATCGATGTCAACAATGGCTATATACTGGGCGAGAGAAATCAGGGTAATATTTAGGATGAGGAGTTTGAAAGTGACTACTCGTCAGAGGACGAGGATCAAGAACCCGCTGCAGTCCTCAACGAAGACTAGACTATGAAGTGGTTTCAGAGCAAACAGTCTCATGGCAACTATTAAATATAAGAGCCTTACAATGAATCGAAAGGTACCTATTAAAGGAGGACCTTTGACTCAAGATACACAAGACGACGAGCAAGCAAGCAAGCAGCGAGCTCAATCAGCTATCTTTCAAAAATCCCAGTTCGAATACCCAGGACCGCGAACGTCGCCACTCGCTGGAGTCTGCCTCCAAAGAAGCCGTGGAACTAGTATGGCATGTACCCCCTATATCAAAACTAAATACCAAAAGAGAAGATCAAGACAAACACTTCGAACGAGAGCAGCTACTCCATCGGCCCAACTCCAGAAATCCTACCAGTGGCGCGCCAACACCATTACTCAAAGCTCAGACTTTCAATACGCCTAATGCACCAAAAGTACCTCATGACAGTACCGATTCAGCTTCAATGAGAAGTACTGGATTTTATGACGGACGGCACCCCCGATTTCATACCCACATGCGGATGTGGAGCGGACAAAGTGGCTTTTGGTAAGGTTCTCGGACTGTTTCAACGTAATAAACATGATAGTATCGGTGACCGATGCCTTTCTTGATACGAACATGGACAGAGAATCGTCCCAACTTCATTGAATGAATAGGCAGCTTTTAATCGAAGTAGCATGACTGAGTGCTGCAAATTTGACTTCCAAAAGCTACGCAAGCACTCTACTTACAAAGTGGTATCCCCGCCAAAGCACCTCATAAAAGTCATCGCAAGCACAACAAGTACCAAAATCGTTCCCCATACCTCATCACATCATCAGATGCATCTACATTCACTCATTCGCCCAAGCCTTGTATAAATCAATATCCACCCATTCCCCCATTATTCCCATACCTCTGCTCTCCCGTCAACTTCCCCAGCACCTCCAAATTATCATGCATCTCTGGCCCAAAAGCGCTCAACCACTGTCCCTCGGCACCCGACATACCATCACCCCCGTCGCCGCTAAGCAGCGGATTCACGTTCAGCGTAAGCCAATCATCTTCTGTTGGAATGGAGAAATCGGAGTTGTTGCCTGCCATGCTGTACGAATTTGGTTGCTGGTTGGTACTGTAAGTGCTGGAATGGGGGTTGGCGAAAGGGTAATTATTGTTGGGGTTGGAGTGGAGGTAGTTATTGCCAATGGGTGGGATGATGCTGATGTTGCTGTCGTGAGGGTTGTTGTAGCCGCGCGGCAGGCCTGCTAGGGGGTTTTGGCCGTTGTCTGGGCCGCCGAGGTTTGACCAGTAGTTGTTGAATTGGTTAGAGGGGTCGAAAGTCTGGTTGCTTTGGGTGTTGTCCATGTAGCTGGTTTTTCGACGGGCAAGCTCAGGAGATGAGAGGGGCCGTGGGGGTAGTCTGACGAATCTGGGCTTGATGCTGGATAGGAGCCCATCGAGGAGGTCCGCGATGCGGAGGCAGAGATGGACGTCGTCGACGTAGCTGGTGCGCAAAGCCTTCGCGGTGGCGCTTAACAGATGAAGTGAGATTTGAACTTCATTTGCTTTACCGCCGAGGGAAAACGTCTGTGGTGTTGTCAGCTTGACGTTCTAATCACTTCCTAAAAGATTCTCTGTACCTTCAGCAGGAACATAGTAGCAGAAACGATCCTAAAGAAAGTTCGCACCGGGGCATGTTTGAGATAGTCGTTCGGGAGAAGGTCCTCTACCACATGCCTCAGAACTGTGCGAGACGAGTCAATGACCTCTTTGATGTATGGCTCATTCTTGCCGTAACAAGTGGAGAATGACGACGAGATGGATGATGCTGGGGAGGCTGGACTGTCGTGTGCAGGTTTTGCATTGGTTTTGGACGTCCATTGCTCAAGCACAGCCTGGAGTGCTAAGGCGTTGATATAGAGGTCTGCGAACAAATTGGTCAGTGTGGACTAGACATCTTGAGCGCCAAAGCTTACTGATATAGTGATACTCAATTGAGAGGATTACTCTGGGATACTTCGAAACTTTGTTTCTGTTAGTCACACATCTCGTATGGCTAGAGGATCAACTCTACCTTTGATGCCTCCGAATCTTTCATACCATGAACGAAGCAGAGGCTGGAGTGTCTGAAGGTGCCTCATGTAGTCTCCGTTCTGGACCAACTTCGCAGTCTGGTCTTTGGACGAGAACAGCTTTTCATTGGTGGCTTTCATGATGGTCATCAGGTCTACCCAGCATTGCTGGGTTTTGTCAACAGGATCCGGGAGCCCAGCCTCGACTGATAGCTCGTCAGCACAACCAATAAATCTAATTAAAATGAACTTCGTACCTGAAGGAAAGTCTTGTTTAACGTCTGCAAGGCTGAAACGGTTGACCTGATCGGCATACATTATTGGAAGCCCGAATCGACCACTGCATTGGAGATGAAAGATGTAAAGTAGCCGCTCGATTCGATCGATCCGCTGACGTTCCGCAACGGATAGGCTCTGCCTCTTTATCCTTGCATCTTGGATTTGTATACCGTCCGAGTACCTGCCAAATACGCCAGTTTCGTACGCGAGGACCAGTGATGTCCCGATCAGGCTCCAGCACATCCGGTCAGATCGCAGAGCTGGCTCGCTCCAGCTACCAGCGAGAGTAGAGTCTCCATTGGTGGGTCTGTCACTATCAGAGGGGCGATTGTAAACGTCTTCGTCTACTGCCGTCAGGATATCATCTTCGTCATCCCTGGGTGGGAAGTGCATAGATCGAGGGTGAAACTCGTTCAACAGCAACAGACTGAGGCCGCAGTCAGTCTTGATATCATTGAAATGGTCTTACTTCTATACCTTTCGATAGTACCCAAAGAACGCAGGCTTCCTCTTCCGCCACTCATCTGGCCTCGCCTTTGAGCTCCAGCCCCGCAGAAACCACCTCCAAACTGCTCTTGGCCCCAAAACATACGAGTGATAGTGTTCTGTAAATAGGTCCACAATCTCTCATGCACCATGAAAGAACGCGTTGCGCTTCCAGGACCCTCGAGCTTCATGTACCGAGAAGCGATCGTCAGCAATGTTACTGTTAGCATTGGTTCATCGTGTAATAGCTCCGAGTGGGCCGTATCGCTCCGGAAAGGTGGAAGACTGATAGGCGTGAGTGGATTTATGAAGTCGTAGAAGCTTCATGGTCATTAGTGAAGCCATGTGTCAGCCTTGGTCAAGGTAGATACGTACTAGTCCAAGTATTCCACGGCTTCTCTCGCTGTGAACCATCCGGCACGAACGAATCTCAGCCTCGACCAAAGCCTGATCGTGTCGGTGGATAAGATTCGAGGGGACAATTTGCCCTGATTGGGATTCTTCCCTGATATGGCAGGGTCTATATTTGCTAGGTAATTCTGTCCTCTCGACTCCTTCAGGCCACGAGGCGGTGGTGGGGATTTGTAGTCGGCGGGCGCAGATGTAGCTTGAAGCGTGGACTGACTCTCCGAGCGCCTTCCTAAGCTTTCAGTATCTCGGCGCTGAAAGTGTTCGTTTTCTTTAGAGGCTTTGAGAAGCAAGTGCAGGGCATCTCCAGGGATGTTGATTGGAGTCTGGAACAGAGCAGCGGCAGCGTCATTTGTGACCTCCTGATCTGGGTCTTCTTCTGGTCTCCTAGCTGTAGCATCTGTTGAGTACGGCACTGACTGCTGATAGTGCCCCTCGCCTGTCATACTATATCCGTCCAACGGCGATGTTGCAGATAGAGACCCCGGCGACGGCTGGTGTCCATGGCCATGCAGAGAACCGCTCGTCTTGACGCTCTTTTTTCTGCCATTGCGGGCAGCGTATTCGTCATTCGCAAGGGAGGCATCGTCCTCGAGGTCATCTTCCCCACCATCGGCCTTGCGCTTTCTTCGTGTTGCACTGAAGTAGCAGTCCTTGCTCTCGCGACGGCATCGGACACAGGGAGGCTCGTGAGGATTATCGACTGGTCCTAGATCGCATCGAACCTTTCTCTTTCGGCAGGGTATCTGGCGCAGACTGCTTTAGCAGGTATAGGGTGTCACAAAAGACTGCCATGGGAGCTAGACATACACAAGCCTGATAGGTACGTTTGTGCTGAGGTCCTGCAGAGCTGTTTCCGCTTTGTGTACCGGGAAGAGCAGTTGCAGAGTTTAGATCTCCGTAGTTGGTAGTAGTCGCCATAGCTGGGTTGAAATGGGTGTTCGCGGTTCGGTTACCTACGGGTTTTGTAGCATGCTGCAAACCGAGATGTCAAGCGGAGATAAGGCTGCCAAGGTCGATATTGAGCTAGGCATGAAAGATATGTTGTGGTGTGAGTTGGGAATGGAGTCCTGCACATGTGGGAGTGACGCGAACGTGGAGATATCTGGCAAGTCTGGAGTTGGACGCTACGGAAATCGTGGGATGCATTACACAACGCTTTCTATACATTTCGACATTTTGGGCTCGTTATGCTGAGAAGAACGCCGATTTGCCTCCAATGAAATCCATCCCAAAACTCCTCCACAAGACGCCAACAACATCCACCGGTACCCATGTTTTATCCAGTCGCTATGCCAAACTTTCAATAGGACGCAAATTTCAATTGTAGCCGCCAAAGTGCGAATCACGCGGTGTGGCCAGACGGTTCATGCTGCTCGCATATTCCGAGTCCCCGTCGTGATATATTGTACCTCGTCGATCTTCTTCTGGGAGAAGTTCCTTCACTTCCCAATTCCCTTGCTTCGTCCCTACGCTGAATTCGAGATCTTCTTTTGTGATTGAGTCCCAGTACTACACAGTATGTAAGCGATGGCGCTGACCACCTTTAAGTCAGTGTAGACTCACCTTGTAAACCATCATGACTGCTAAGAGATTGCAGATAGTAGCGAAGAACAGCCCATCAAGGTAGTGCTGTACACCGTTGCAGATCGTATCACTGAAGACGTATAGGATCACTTGGCCAATGACAAAGAAGAAAACGCCAAAGGAGATGTCCCCGAGCGGCCATCGATCTTGGAGTGTGTTCACCACGAGTATGATCTGCATAACCAGATAAATGAACAAGCAGATCCCGTTGAGGAGGTACAGCACGACGAATAGGCCCACAGTATTTGTTGGGCCTAAGCCGGCTTTCCCCTTGAATGTGAAGATAGACACTGCGCCCGATATCAGGAACATGCCTATAGACGAGCCGCGAAGTAGCCAGACAGACTGCCTAGTCCCATCTTCGTATAGTTGAAACCCCACGAAGCCATTCACTAGGAGGCAAGTGCACAGGGCAGAGGTGAAACCGTTCTGCACTGCGACAAAGTACGGGAAGGCGCCTGATTGGGAGGGTATAACTCCAGAGTCCAGCACGAGTGAGGTCATAGTGAGTGCCATGTAGATATAAAAGAATGTCGTGATCTCTTTGCGACCTATTTTTAGAACATTGAATGTCAGTACAGGGAACATAAAACATTGAAGCAAAAGAGGTGTAGCGTACCAACGGCTGTAAACTTGGAGCGCACATGCAACACCATGATAGCCGCCATACCCAGGGCTAGGATGTGCATGAAGTCGGTTGCAGCTTCGAAAATGATCGTGTTTGCGAGCTCAACGCTTCGAGCGTAGCAGTTTGCCTGAATACCTGCTGGACTCCCAGAGATGGGCGATTGGGGGCCCACTATGGAGCATACTGGCAACGCGCTTTTCCGACATATCGTCTCAAAGTCCCCAAAACCCATGGCTTCTTGTTGTTTGCCCCTTGAGCCCTCGAAAAAGGTTTGTTGATGTTCCTATAAGCGTGGGGGAGGCTTGCGGCTGCGGAGAAGCCCACGTAATTTTAAATCAAGCGATGAAAGCGAGGACAAGTGAATGATGAATGCTGAACGAAGGAAGTGTGAAGACACGAGCCGTTGTAACGTCAAAAAAGCATGTTTGTTGTCGGATTTGTTCCAAGTTGCCTGCGCTCAATCCCTGACAGGCTGACTAAGCAATCTAGAAGAGGTCACCCCCTAACCGTCCAAACTGCCTAACCGTCCAGCCCTATAGGGCCACTAGCGTGTATATTTTTTTTATAGCAGAAATCGACTTTCTAGCATTATATAGTATTAATACTATTATTAATACTACGCCTAGGCCCTAGTTATAATACTTATCGAGTCCTCCCTCCCTCCTACCGATTTTACTCTTTTATTATTAACTACCTACTCTACCGGCGGCCCTATTAACGATTTTATTAATAACCCTATTAACGACTCTACCGGCGACCCTACTAGTAATTCCGCTAGTAATCCTAATTATAATATTAAGGTTCTAAGAAACTAACGTATAAATCTAGTTTATTAAATTTAGAAAAACGTAACTAGGGCTCTTTTATAAATTAAGGCTATAACCGACTATAGGATCCTAAAGTCTACGTTAATAAAACGTATTAATAGAGTTATTTTAATAATAATTCGATATTAATACTAGTAACGCCTAGGTTTTAAGGAAAAGATTATTCTAATTAAATAAATTATATATTTATAAATTTAAGGCTGGCCCGTATATATCGAGTAAATATAGTTTATAATAGAAGATTTATTTAGAGTAAAGAGTAATTCTAAATTATTAAGAATTAATTAAATATAGAAATTCCTTAAATAATATAAAGAGCTAAAAGTAAATATATATTATTATTTAATAAAGAGTATGCGCTCGCTTAGGACCTTTATATTTTAACGGATTAATTTTAATTATACTAGAAAATTAAGGCCGAGTTTAATATTTAAGATATAAATATATATAATATAGACGAAAAGGGCTTCCTTTAAAGCGTTATTATTAAATTCAAAGTCCTACTCTCTAAATATAAAGTAAATTAATATATAATTTATTACGGTAATAGGGAATAAACTATTTTTATTAAAATTATCTCTTTTATTAATAGATCCCTTCGTTTATAAATAATCTTTAAGGCCTAGCTTTAATAGAAAACTTAGGTAGATATATACCTTAAAGATTATTTTATTTATAATAAAAACGAATAAACTAATAATAAAATTAGTTTATTTTATTTTTAAATATACTTCGATCTAGAGACTACTATTAGCTAGAAAGGGGAATAATATATATTTATTTTTAACGGGTATACTTCGTATATTAATACTAGGACTACGCTTCGGATTAGTGTAGGGTAGGGTAGAGATCGAGGTATAATCCCTACCCTAGCTTAGCGTAGGGATCTATTAACGTAGGGTTTAAAATAAAGTAAAGTAAAATAAAGATTCCTTAGGGATCCCTACTACGCTAAAACGGATTTTTAATAATTATTCTAATAACGTTACTACCCCTATAGATACGTATATTTATAACTACTACTATTACTGCCCCTATAGATACGTGTATTTATAACTACTACTATTACTACCTTTATAGATATATATACTTATAGCTACTACTACCCCTATAAATACGTATATTTATAACTACTATTACTACTACCTTTATGAATATATATACTTATAGTTACTACTACCTTTATAGATATATATACTTATAGCTACTACTACCCCTATAAATATATATACTTATAGCTACTACTACCTCTATAGATATACGTATTTATAACTACTACTATCTTTATAGATATATGTACTTATAGCTACTACTGCCCTTATAAATATACGTACTCATAGTTACTACTACCTCTATAGATATATATACTCATAGCTACTACTACCTCTATAGATATATATACTCATGACTACTACTACCCCTATAGATATGTGTATACTTATAACTACTACTGCCTCTATAGATATATACACTCATAGCTACTACTACCTCTATAGATATACGTCGGCAAAACGAAAAGTGGCTCGATCGTGGCTTAGGGCGCTCGACGGGCGCCCCGGGAGCCTTAAACACGATACCTATCTACCGACTCGAGGTACGCCCGAGGTATACAGCCAAGGGGCCTAGGGCCACTCGGGCGTACACCGAGTAAGCCTAAAACGGCCACTAATAGGCGCTAAATTAGGGGTACGCTACCAACTTTAACCCCCGTCTATGGCCCCTGTTTATGGCCATGGCCCTATTCTATTCATGGCCATGGCCCCATTCCATTCATGGCCATGGCCCCATTCCATTCATGGCCATGGCGCATTCCATTCATGGCCATGGTCCTATCGCTGTCGCACCCCTAAACCCCTGGCGCATGCCCTGGCGTATGGCCTGCGCATACCCCCGCGAGGATTTCGCCTGAATCGATCGATTCCGGGCATCAAAATTTACTGGCGTTAGGGGTCGTTCCGGGGGGTCGCTACCGTCGATAGGGGCGATCATAGGACATTAAGATTTTTGAAAATTTTAGGTAGTAAATCATATGATTTTCTAAGGTTAGGGCCCTTAAAGCTTTAGGTTTAAATTACGCTCGTAGGGAGCCCGACGCTTATCTTATAACGGCCTCGGGCGCCCGTCGAGCGCCCGTCGAGCGATTTAATACTCGAAGGGTACTCGGCGGGCGCTCGACGGGCGCTCGGGGCCGCTTAAGCACCCCGAGCTTATTTTAGGCGCCTAAGGTAGCTTACCTAGTGGCCCCGAGCCGCTAGAGCCGGTTTTCGATTTACCGACGTACGTACTCATGACTACTACTGCCCCTATAGATACGCGCACTCATGAAATAAATACTCGGACCTATAATTATTTAAATTAATATTAAAATTAAAACTATTATTAGCTTAAAGTTAGATATAACCGAAGATTTTATTAAAGACGTAGTTTAATTCGTTTATTTTAAAATTAAGGGGACGCTAAAATAATAGTTTAGTTTTAAATTTAAAACTAACCCTTTTTAAATATTTATTAATATATTTTAATATTAGTATTTTCCCTTAAACTTATTATTTTATTCCGAAGAATATTTCGATTTAAAATCGGTGAGTAAAGAATAATAGTAGATATTAATTATAATAATTATTATAATAATCGTCTCTCTATAGTATAATTTATAATATATCTTATTATTAATCTATAATAGGAGTAGTAGTAATTATAAATATATATATCGATGGGGGTAGTAGTAGCTATAAATATATATATATCTATAGGGGTAGTAATAGTTATAAATATATATATCTATAAAGGTAGTAGTAGTTATGAGTATATATATTTATAAAGATAGTAGTAGTTATAAATACGTATATCTATAAAGGTAGTAGTAGTTATAAGTATATATATCTATAAGGGTAGTAATAGTTATAAATATATATATCTATAGGGGTAGTAGCGTTATTAGAATAATTATTAGAAATCCGCCTTAGTATAATAAGGATCTCTAAGGGATCCCTACTCTACTTTACTTTAATTTAAAGTAGGGATCGAACCGCGATCTCTACTCTATACTTTACCCTACTTTACTTTATATTAATATTCCCTTTAAGAATCCCCACGCTAATCCGAAATATAACTAGGACTATTAAATATTATATTAATAAAAAAATTATCCTATTATATTTACCGGCGTATATAACTTACCTCCTATAATTATTAAATATTAGTATTTTTACCCTATTATTAACTATTTATAAAAAATATATTTATTATATTACTCGCTTAAACGCTAGTTATACTATTAATAAAATCGACTTTTTAGAGATATTATAATTTATATATTAAGATACGGTTACTCCTATTAATATTCTAAAAGTATAATAAGTATCGGGTTTATTACTATATAATCTTTAATTAATTCTATAAAAATTCTCTTTATTATTAAAAAAAGTTTTATAAATAATTAAATACTACTAGGTTATTATCCGCCCTAGTATACTACCGGAGGTAGTAGTTAAATACAAAGGTCTTTACGGTACTCGTAAAGTAATTATAATACTAAGTAATATACTATAAATTTAATATTTTTTAAAAAAAGTATTTAATAAGTAGGACCCCTAGATAATTATCTAAAAAGTATATAAATCCGTAATTATTATAATAATAGAGTATATTATTTAGGAAAATATAAATACTAATTTACTAGCTCACGTATAAAGGAAAAAAGAGAAAAAATATTATTATAAAAATAATATCGGGCTAGTTTAGGTTATAAATTAAAAAATCCTCAACGAGTAATAAAAAATAAATAATTAGGGTACTAAATAGGGTAGATTAAGACGTATATATCTTAATATTTTTAACCGTTAATAGAAGAAGAAGCGAAAGGTAAATACCTTAATAAAAAATACTTTAACTATATTAATAAGACTACGCTTCGGATTAGTGTGGGGATCCCTAAAGGGAATACTAGCGTAGAGTAGAGTAGAGTAGAGGGTAGGGTAAGAATCGCGGTTCGATCTCTATACTAAGTTAGGGTAGGGTAGGGTAGGGATCCCTTAAGAATCCCTAGTAATAAATATATAATTAATTAACTTTAAGAATATACTCGATATAATAGGATTTTAGAAGATAACTTATAGTAAAAAGACTTTAATTCGTACTAGAAAATAGTATTTTTATTTATTTAAGTTTTATAATTATCCTTTTTTAATCCTAACTAAGAAGCTAGGTTCGTAGGTCGTTGATTATTACGAATACTCTCTTTTACTTTAGCCGAATAACTAGGTAGACTAGGTTTAAAATATTTATTATTTTTATTATATTTATCTACCTCCGAACCGATCCTTATACGATTACTCTTTTTCCGAGTTAAGTTTTGGGTATAAATTATAGAACTACGCTATTAATACGAACGTTTCTTCTGTATTTCTAACGGCTAGAGATTAATTATTAATATAATTATTATAATTATAATCTTAATTAAAATTTATATAAGTAGGTTTATTTTCGTTATTATTATTAAATACTTCCTATTCATCGTTATATTATCGTTTTTCCTTTAGGTCCTTTTTACGAATAATTTCTTCCTATTCTATATTTTCCTAGGAAAGATTCTCTATTTAATTATTAAATAAATAGAATAAGATATCTTGAGGCCGGTCTTCCTCTATTCTTTTATCGTATTTATATAGAATAATTATAGTTTAGAAAGTTACTAGTGATTATAGTTTCTAAATATTATATAACCTCGCAGCGATAGAGAATAAATACTCTACGTTAATACTCGTAATCGGTACGGCTAATATATTACGAGTAATTATATTAAGAATTAGAAACCGAGGGGCGAGTTACTTTTATAATACTAGAATATTCTATTTTATAGATTAATTAGAGAACGGTATTAAAGAGATTAACGGAATTAATTATTAGAAAAATTATTAGAATTTACTAATATTCCTATATCTTTAGAACTCGTCGTCTTCTCCGTTTTTATTACTAGAATCTACGTCTAGTATTTAGGCGAGCCTATCGTTTAGATCGCGTTTATAATTTCGTATAAAATTAAATAGTTTATTCGAAGCTAGTATATTCGTTTAGTATTCCTTATACTCTTCCTCGAGAGCGGATTAATAGATTAATAATTATAATAGTTACCTAATATTAGCCTCCTACTCCGAGGTCTCGAATATCTTCCCGCCTTTTATAGGGTTTAATAAGGCCGCTTTACTATAGAAATACCTTAGACCGCCTTTAGTTTTAGCGTAGTACTGGTTTAATTTTTTAGTTATTTAACGTAATATAGTCTTTATTTTAGACTTTTACGATATTTATTTAAAATAGAGTTACTTTATAATCTTTTCTAGATAACTAAAGAGTTTATTATAAATTATAAAAGTACGATAGCTAGTAATAGTCTTCGTTATACCGATAGTATTCGTTATTTTCGCGAACTCCTTTATAATATTAATTAGGTAAGTAATATAACTTTATTCTTTTATTTTTAATTTAAGGTAAGAAATCTTAGCCTATATAAAGTAACTTTTAATATTATAGTGTAATTTAAATACGCGGACTATTATATAGTATATCGAGTCCTATCGCGTTTTAATATCCTGAATAAGCTTTACTAGCCTTGGTTTAATAAATTTACTAACTTTATTCGGTATACTTTTCCCTATAATATCGAGTCTCTTCTATTAAATATCTCGGAACTAGGTTCTGCGCTGGCCATTTATATTAATAAATACCGTAATCTTCCGTATCTAATAGGGTTAGATTATTATAAAGATTATTAGAATTCTCTTACCTTAGCTAGTATTAGCGGTAAACTTTTTTACGCGCTAATTTAGATATTACGAGAATTTTATTATTTATCCTAACCCCTTTAAAGTTATTCGTTCGTAGGCGAAAAGTAAATCGTATTTAATAATATTTTAACGGTAAGCTGAATTATATATATAAAGTATAGTATATATTTAGACGATTATTTAATAGATATCCGTTTAACCTTTTTATTCCTCTATATGAATATAAGAATAGTACTATCGAATATTATCTATATATTATTAGTATTATCGTTTATAATAGCGTAGATCCGATACTCGATCCCGTATTTACGGACGACCTTGGTTAAAACGTCCGCTAATCTTTTATTAATATATTTCCCTTTAATATACTTAAAGTTAATAATAACTTTATAATATTTCTACTCGGTGTTAATAAAGTAGGTAATAATAACTATATATAAAGATATATCGTGGGGTGATTATTTATTTAAAATAAGAAATACCTTTAATCTATCGTCGGGTAAAATATTAAATAGTTTCTCTTTAATCTTTTTAAATCGTTATAGGAGTTTATTTTTAATCGTTAAAAAACTCGGTAATATAGCGGTAGAGTTTAAATAAAGAAACGGACACTAAACTAGAATATTATTAAAAGAGTTATATAATATTCCTACTATAGTAATTATCTATAGGAATATATCTTTAAAGTCTAATCGTTGAGGTATAAGACCGTTAATCTTAGTTTTAATATTTTTGATTTCGCGGCGCTACGTTCGAATTAGTTAAGGAATTCTAATAATTATTATAATAATCTAGACTCTTACCTACGTAGGGATAGTTTCTTTAAGAATTAACTAAATTATACTACGTATACTCGCCGAGTTTTTATAATTTTTCTTTTTCAAATAGTCTATCCCTAACCTAGTACCTTGATTTATATAAGGATGAGTTAATATATCGTTATATCGTAAATAAATTATCGATAGTTTTCCGGAGCCTATTATTACTCCTTCTTCGAAAGACGTCTATATTTTAGACTTTCGGGATTATATTTTACTAAAATTAATCTTCTTATACTAATTCTTATTATCGAGATATTTATATTATATAGTTTATTTCTACTAGTCTAAGAATATATCCTTTTTAGTATTAAAGAAGATATAATATTTATATCGCTTTCCTTTTATTATAATATTAAGAGGTAGCTTAGGGTAATAACTTATAGAACTTCTAATATTAAGAGAAGATATATTATCGAAGATACTATCTAAATTATTTTTACCTAGTTAGTTTAATATAGGTTCTAAAGGATATAATAAGAAGTTTAACTAATATTATATAGTAAATAACTAATTATTAGAAAGATTATTAGAATTAAGATCTAATATATCTATATATATATATATTTATACTTTACCCTTTACCGATATCGAATCGATATATTCTTAAGAGGTAGTAGGATAATCGTAGGAGAATATTAATATTAAAACGTAATAGTAGATAAAGTTAATCTCGTAATAAATATCGAAAAGGATTATACTCTAAATTCTAAAGTATATTAAAAGTCCGCTTAACGTAATATAACTTAATTAAATTACGCCTTTAATAAAACTTATTTATAATCTAACTCTAGGCTTAAAATTAGCTCGGACGATTATATATCCGAGTAGCGAGCGGCGAGATTATCTACTAAAATACTCTAGGCTTAATCTTAGCTCGGACGATTATATATCTAAGCGGCGAGATTATCTACTAAAGTATTATATTTATTATTATTATTATTCTCTACTCTTTCCCTATATTACTTAATAATCCTATATATATTATTATCTTTTAGAAGGTTTACTATCGAAAAGAATAAAGATACCTCGAAGAATAAAGGTTTAGAAGGCGCCTAGGAAGGTACCTAATACCTAGGACCTAATTCTAAAAAATCCTAAACGTCGTAAATTTAAACGTGGTAGTAAATTATCTTCTAACTAATAATAAGTCGAAGCCTCTAATTAATAAAAGATAGTAATAGCTTTAAGATAAATTAAGAAGTACTAGAAATCGACCGAATTTTTACTTCCGAAGTTTACTTTCTATCGAGTAGTTAAAGAGCTTTATATAAATATCGGGTTTTCTAAATATATTTAATCCGTTATAATAACTACTCTTTAAGAGGCGGTAGAAACTTATTTAATATTAGAGTTTGAACGTAAGGTTATAGTATATTATTCTATAAATTATTATTAATATTATCTAGTTCTTTAGTTAGTAGTTTACTATTATAAATATATAACGGTACTTCCGAAGGATTTTAAATTTCTACGCGATTTTAGATATAAGAATATATTTTAATTCATTTATATCCAATAATAAATATATTTATAATAATTATTCTAATAATCACGAAGGGAGACTAGTTAATATCGAAGTATATAATTATATTAAGAAGCTAGAAATTAGGCGCTAGGAAATTCGATAGCTCCTCGTCGAATATATATAAATATATTAACGACGGTATAATACGCTTTTAATTAGGAGGTAAATTTATATTAAATCTTTTAGAAATTAAAATAAACGTCTCTTTAGTATTTCTAGAGTCTTTATCCGGGATCTAGTTATAATAAAATAGATTATACCCCTCCTACTACTAAATAGGTTTTAATAAAAAAGTCTACTCGTTTTCCTCCTCTACCTAAAAGTAAGAAGTTATATTCTATTATATAGCGATCTCTTCCTTCGTAAAATACTAATACGACTTTATTTATAAAATTAATAAACTTTAATAATAGTTAACTAGCCTGATTATTAGAATAATTATTAGAAATTTATATTATATTTTGATTAAGGTAATTATACTAGGCGAAAGTAGTATACCTATACGTCCCTAAATCGTAATATTTAAGATAATTAATTTTACGAAATAAATCTTAAATAGGTTTACGCTATATAACCCGCCTAGAGCGGAATTCGTTAATTTTAATAATATATACTATTATATCTACCCTTTTCTGGGTTTCCTAAATTAATATATATTAATCGATAGTTAATAATAGCCCTTCGGTCTCTTTATCTACGATTTATTAAAATATAGTCTAGGCTAGGTTTAGATTAAGCTATTATTAATATAATCCCTTAATAGTTAGAACCTAAATATTACTTTAGTATACCTCTAACTCGCTTAGATCCTCCTATATAATATTATCGTTATCTTAAATTAGTATATCTTAACCTCGTAAGGTTATACTAGTTTTCTCTACGAAATATATAATACTATTAACTTAGGTAGTTCTAATCGGAAAATAATTATTATAATAATTATTAGAATGATAAATAATCTGGATTATACCTCTTTAGAAGGATTTCTTATTTCGCTTAAATTAAAATAATAACTTGGTAGGCCTTTAATATTTCTTAGAACTCTTTAGTAATACGGAGTTTCTTCTATATTATTAATACCGTAATTATATTATTTCTTTAATAGTCTGTATATTATTTTTCGAATAATAAGGTTTGGGTAAGACGAGCCCTTACTTTTATTATCGATATATTAGTTAAATACTTTCTTAGTTTCTTCCTAGGTCCTTAAGGTCCCTTCGGCCGTCTTTATAACCGAGGAGGCGTAATAACTAGATTATTAATATTATTATCGTTATTAGTACTAAATCTATACTATCTAACGATGATTTCCGTATTATATAGGAAATTCGTTAAATTATATAGTATCTACTCGGCTTTAATCTCGGGGTCTTTTTTAACTAAGAAACGGGAATTATAAATATCTTTCTAATAATTTATTACCGAATGGACTTACCACGCGGTTAATCTATAAAAGGATTAATTCGTTTCGGTATAGTAAGAATTCTAACTTCTTAATATATATAAAGTTAATATAGACTAGCGGCGAGAATAACGCGTTTTAACTATTAAGTAATAAGTATTAAAGAAAACTAAGGTATACTTTACGAAATAATTATTAATTATAAACTAAACGATAAAAGTAAGGGGAAGATCGCCGAAGACTTCGTTAATACTAAGAATTTAATTACGGGAAGTAGGATATTATACCTAAAAGAGTACTCGCTCCCGTATTTAACGTAGACCTTAAAACCTACTAAAAGTCTTATTTAATTATACGACTATTAGAAAGATTATTATAATTAATTTATAATAATAGTTAGTGAAGTACCCGAGTATCTTACTCTTTACGCTAGATTAAATTATACCTAGTTCGTAATATTCTAAGTTTATTAAAATAGAATAAATAAATATCTTAAATAGAATAAATGAAGTAGATAATAATAATCATGTTTTTATATAATTTAGGTGAATTCTATCGTTTATAAAATAATAATTATCGATACTAGTAACTTTAACCTCGTAACTATTACTATTATCACTATTTTCACTATCGTTATTATACTTCGGATTGGCGTGGGGATCCCTAAAGGGAATACTAATATAGGGTAAAATAGGGTAGGGCGTAGGGTAGAGATCGCGGTTCGATCCTTACCCTAAACTAGGGTAGGGTAGGGTAGGGATCCTTTAGGGATCTCTACTACGCTAAGGCGGATTTCTAATAATTATTCTAATAACGCTACTACCTCTATAAATATATATATTTATAATTATTACTACCCCTATAAATATACGCATTTATGGCTACTACTACTCTTATAGATATACGTATTTATAGCTATTACTACCTTTATAGATATATATACTCATAGCTACTACTACCTTTATAGATATATATATTTATAACTACTACTACCTCTATAAATATACGCGTATTTATAGCTACTACTACCCTTATCGATATACGTACTTATAACTACTACTACTCCTATTATAGATTAATAATAAGATATATTATAAATTATACTATAGAGAGACGATTATTATAATGATTATTATAATTAATATTTACTATTATTCTTTACTCACCGATTTTAAATCGAAATATTCTTCGGAATAAAATAATAAGTTTAAGAGAAAATACTAATATTAAAATATATTAATAAATATTTAAAAAGAGTTAGTTTTAAATTTAAAATTAAATTATTATTTTAACGTCCCCTTAATTTTAAAATAAACGAATTAAACTACGTCTTTAATAAAACCTTCGGTTATATCTAACTTTAGGTTAATAATAGTCTTAATTTTAATATTAATTTAAATAATTATAGGTCCGAGCGTTTATTCCATAAGTGCGCGTATCTATAGGGGTAGTAGTGGCCATAAGTATATATATCTATAGGGGCAACAGTAGCCATGAGTACGCATATCTATGGGGGCAGTAGTAGCCATGAGTGCGCATATCTATAGGGGCAGCAGTAGCCATAAGTGCGCGCATATCTATAGGGGCAGTAGTAGTCATGAGTGCGCATATCTATAGGGGCAGCAGTAGCCATGAGTGCGCATATCTATGGGGGCAGTAGTAGCCATGAGTGCGCATATCTATGGGGGCAGCAGTAGCCATGAGTGCGCATATCTATGGGGGCAGCAGTAGCCATGAGTGCGTATATCTATGAGGGCAGTAGTAGCCATGAGTGCGTATATCTATAGGGGCAGCAGTAGCCATGAGTGCGTATATCTATAGAGGCAGTAGTAGCTATAAGTGCGCATATCCATAGGGGCAGCAGTAGCAGTAGTTATAAGTGCGCGTATCTATAGGGGCAGCAGTAGTAGTAGTTATAAATACGCGTATCTATAGGGGCAGCAGCGTTATTAGAATGATTATTAGAAATCCGCCTTAGCGTAGTAGAGATTCTTAAGGGATTTTTATTTTACTTTACCCTACTTTAAGCCCTACGCTAATAGATCCCTACGCTAGGCTAGGGTAGAGATTATACCTCGATCCCTACCCTACCCCACGCCAATCCGAAGCGTAATCGTTACTAGTTTCTTCGTCGTTTTAGGTTATTATAAATACCGCTTCTTAATTAATTAAAATATCGTTTCTTAACTAACTAAAATACCGCTTCTTAAATAATTAAATATAGCGCGTACTAATAGAGGTAGAACTAGAACTATATTCAAAGTTAGAAATATTACGGGGGGGAAGGCCCCTAAAAAACTATTAATAACTAAGGCGAGGAAGATTATTCCTAATATCTTAACTCTACGTAGTATAACTAAATAAACGCGTAAATATAAAGTATAAAAAAAGAGTAGTAAATTAAATTCTAATAATTATTATAATAATTAAAATTAATTTAAATGATTTAGCCGTCGCTTTACGCGAAATCAAGTATTATTAAAAAACTACCGAATTACTCATTCCTAAACTCCCTTTCCAACGGCTTATATATAAAGTAATATTCTCGGCTATATCGGAGTCGTTAGGTATATACTAGTAATCGTTTATAATTATAACTATATAAGAAATAACTAAAGCGATATTAGTAATATTATTTAAAAATAAGTTCTATCCTAATCTTTCGCTATCTATATTAATAATATAAGATACTAACCTCTATGTAATTCACGCTAAGCGTATAACTATCTAAAATAAAGATATTTAATTAACGTAGATAATTAGGGGCTGTAAATTCATTCTATAAAGAGATATAAATTAATATTAATATTTTTAATACTTAATATCGTAATACCTAATAGGAGTAGGGTATAATAAGGAAGGGAGTAAATAATAAATATAACTTTCGTATTATTTCATCTCTCAATAACTTCTATCACCGTCGAAGAATAGAATATTCTTCTATTTCTATTCTATAACTCTATCACTAAGACGGTTATTATAATAATTATTAGAAATCCGTTTTAGTGTTTAGGGATTCTTTAGTAAATTCTTACTCTACCCTATTTTAATCTACGCCCCACGTTAATAGATCCCCACGTTAAATTAGTGTAGGGATTATACCTCGATCCCTACCCTACCCTATACTAATCCGAAGCGTAAATAAGACGTACCTTAACTATATTAATAAAATATACTCTAATTATACTAGTAAGACGTACCCTAGCTATATTAATAAAACGTACCCTAGTTATATTAATAAAACGTATTTTAATTATATTAATAAAACGTACCCTAGTTATATTAATAAAACGTATTTTAATTATATTAATAAAACGTACCCTAGTTATATTAATAAAGTATATATATAAACGGCTATTAATAACGTTACGAGTTAGAATATTTATTTAGGATTTAAGAAAGACTTTATAGTTATATTATATTAAAGAGTAATAGTAAAAGTAGTAGTAATATAAAATTAAGAATCTATATAGGTAGTAGTAAAAGTAGTAATAATATAAAGTTAAGTAGTAAGAATACAGTATTAACGAAATAAGACACGTAAGAATTATAGTATTAACGAAATAAAATAGTAGTTAAGATTTAATCTTAGTATATTATATATTACTTCTTCTATCTAGCGGTACGAATAAACTACTATCTTATACTAAGGTACTAGCTCTTATATTAAGGTATTAATAATTATAATAATTATCTTTATAAATAAAGACCTTACGTCTTTAAGGCCTCGAAGTAAAAGTATAAACGAGAATAAATATTATAATCGTTAATATAGTTTATTCTTTATTACCTCGACTTAAAACTACTATAAACGCACCGTATTAATAGGAAGACGATAACGTTTTTATTTAAAATCGTCGAGACGGAGATTAACCGTTAAGTTATAAATACTAGATAAAGGAGTATCCGTAGTCTTTAACGTATTTATTATAATACCTAGTTAAGGTTCCTAGTTATCGGTAACTAAAACGTCGGTAATAAGGTATTCGTTATAACCGATAATAATCGTAGTAGTTTACGTAGCCTTATTATCGGTAATAACTTCGATAACGGCGCGATCGTTATAATCTAAAGTAGTCTACGCGGTTATACCGAATTAATTATATAATTTATCGCTCTCTTTAATAAGTTTACCGCCTAGTATAATATTAGTAGTTATTTATTATTTAAATTTCTCTCGATTATATACTCGTTTTAAAGCCGGATATCTTTTAATTAACGAGTTTATATTTATATTAATATTAGCTAAAAGATTATTAACGAAGTCTTTAATACCGTTAACGCTTTTAATTCTTTAGATTAGTTTTACCTATTTACTTCTAGCTAATTAATCTGTAGGTATTTTGATTTTTACGGAATCGAAAAAACCCCGTAGTAAATAATCGACCCTATATTAATTTAAAAGGCGGGTACGATATTAAATAAAAATAATATAAAAAACTTCTAGGACTAATAAAACGCGGACTATTTTATTATTAACTTTAATAATAAGGCCTTCTAAGAAATCCACGTAGTTATATAAAATAGTATTATTATTTTCTAGGAGGTTATTTCTAGCTACTAGCGCGTTTATATAGTTTTCGGACTTAACGAATACCTTCTTAATAATCTCGATTAGGGATTCCCCTTTAATATTATCGCTTAAATCCTCCGACGATATAAAAATATCCTTAATCTCCCCTTTTATTTTTAACGGCTTAGTTTATTTATTAGGTTTTATTTTCTTCGAGCGTTTTATTCCTAAACCGGTTACGTTCGCTCCCGTAGTTTTAAATAAGAAAACTTATTTTATTATACCCTTTTTATTTATAATAGGGCTAGTATAGTACGTATTATTTATTATAAAAAGTAGTTCTTCGATATCCGTAGTAAATTAAATATTTAAGTAAAGAGTAATACTTCCCGATTAATAATATATTAGCTCCGTAATCTAGTTCCTATTAATTTATAATAACGTAGAACTATCTTTTATTAAAGACGGTACGATCGTTAATAATTTATTTATTATTATAGAAATACCTATTATTATTTATACTAAAGGGGCTTTTTTCGTATTTAAATTAATTAAGGTTTTATCCCGCTTAATCTTCTCCGTTATATATTTTACTCTTTTTTATTTAGAGTTTTTAAATATAATAAAAGAAGAAATAATTTATTTAGAAATATTAGTTATAAGGAAAGTCGAAGTCTGAAATATAATTTAAGGTATAGTTAAGAAATCTTCTTTATTAATTTCGACCTATTATCCTATAACCGTAGGTACCGTAATTTTCTTATTTATCTATTTCTTCGAGGGCGTAGATAAAGTAGCCGTAGTTTTCTATTTTAAAGAATTTACGGCTTTAATTTCGGTGGCGACTTTTATTTTAAATATTTCCCTAATCTTATTTAACTCTTCTAGTTATATAATTAAATCGCTAGACGTTTATATAATTTTAATATACTTCTTCTAACGTTCCTACGCCTCGATATTAAATAATTTAATATTAACTAGCTAAAAATCGTTATTATCGATTAATTTTATAAGGGAGGTTATCTTTAAAATCGATTTCTTCGGTAGGAATAATTTCGTTATTAATTCCTTTAAAGACTTCTTTAAAACCGAAAACTTCTTTTCCGCTTCGGACTCGCTTTTATCGCTCTTATTATTTTTATTAAACTTTTTAAATATCGATTTCTCTTACGTTAAAGACTTCTTCGAAGTCGTAAATTTCGTTACCTTCGGGCCCTTTTTATTTAGCTTTTTCGACGGTATCGAAAGCTCTTTTACTCTCGTTATCTCGTCCGCCGAGAAATAATTATATCTTTCTACGAAGATATATCGGTTATATTTCCCCCCTTTTATTAAAATTAATTAATTTAATTTCTATAATAAGTTCTCTTTATCCTTATATAATTAAGCGTAATTAAAAATAATCGCGTATTTTATACGATTATTTTTTATTAATCGTATTATAGCTAGCTACCCGTTATTTATTTATTTAAATTATAGGTTATTTCTTAAATTAAATACCTTTAGCTAGTTCTTAAATCGCGTATTTAAAGAAATCTTATTATATTAAATAACTAGCTCGGCCTATAATAAAGAAAGATATCTACCCGTTAATTACTAAGTATTTTTATCTTCCGTTACGTTATATACGGGCTTATTATATGGTAAATTCTTAACTTCCTCGTTATCGACTCTATTATTAACTTCGTCTTTAATAACCTACTCGTTATCTATTTTATTACTTTACTTAAAAGTAGAAGCGCTAGACTTTTTCTCCTCGTTATTATTCGTTATTTTAATTAGTTTAATTTTAGTTATTTTCGTTACCTTCTTTACTTTTATTTTATTAATCTTTAAAACTAACTTTTTCGTAACCTTTCCCGAACGTAATTTAATTATATTATAATTAAAAACTTATTAGAACGAAGATATCGTATTATACTCGATAAGGGCGAGCGATATAAATAAATAATTAATTTTAGGATTAAAAGAGGAAAGATATATTAATATTATTTAGTATATAAAATACTATAGCTAAGTAATACGATAGTAATAGTATTTATTAATCGTATCGAGCGAGAAAAAAACGATTTATTATTATTTAAATAAGTTAAAAATACCGTATTAACGTAGCGGGGCTATTAAGAAATTCGTTATTATTAAATAATAAAATTATCGTCGCGTAATAAAGTAAAAATAAAATAAAGATTAATAAATAAATAAAGTAATATCGTCCCTTAAACTACCTATATAGTTTATAATAACTTTATATTATAGTCGTTAATTACGCCCTCTACGTTTTTAAGATCCTAGTTATTATACTATATATTCTAATAGGGCCCCTAGCCCTTCTATTTAATTAGGTACTATATTATTAATCTCTTTCCTCGTTTTAAAAATTTCTTTATCCTTTTATCTAAAATATATTCTATTTTAAAATAATTATTTATACCTTTATTATTATTATCGAGAATAATAACCTACCCGACCTCTTAAGGACAGCTATATAGATCCCCTCCTAACGGAGTAGGTTTTAAAGCGGCGACCGAAATAACGGGGTAAATATTTATTATCGGCGGTAACTCTAACTTATAGGCTAAATTATTTATTCGCTTTAAAATTTTAAACGGGCTAACTCTTTAATTCGAAAGTTTATAATTCTTTAAACCCGGGATTCTATAATCTTTATATAATTTTAAAAAGGTTATATCCCCTTCTTATATTATTAAAGATATATATTTATTATTATATCGAAATTTAGTATTAATCGCCGTAAACGAAATCGCGTTAACGGCTTCTTTCCGGTTAACGGTTTTAATATTAATAAAATTTATTCTTCCTATCGTATTTTAAACCGAAATTCTATTATTAAACTTTATACCGTAGATAATCTTATTCGGTAAAAGCGTCGTTATTAAACTTAAAGAATTATTTATAATAAATTATAAAGTAGTTACGAATTTATTTTATAAACTATTAGGGTAGTATACTAAATAAAATCGTAATACTATTTCTATAATTTAATTTATCCGTTCCGATTAACCGTTAAATTAAGGGTAATAAGTAATAAAGATTATTAATTTAGTTTTTAATATTTTAAAGATTATTTTCTATAAACCTAAAAGAAACTTAAAGTCTCTATTAAAAATAATCGCCTTTAGAATTCCTTAGTCGGTAAAGACGAGAAATAACGCGCTTATTTATTCTTCGGCGTTAAATATATCTTTCCCTAAGGCCGTAGTAACTATTTTCAAAAACTTATAAATAATAATTATTAAATAATTATATCCGTTTATAAATATAAGGAGCGTTATAATAAAATCGATAATAATATAATAATAGATCTTTGGCTCTATTAGGATTGGTTTTAAAATATTATATAATATATACCTCTTTATCTAATTAAGTTAATATTAAGGGTAGTATAAAATATAGCGTTTAAGTCTTCGAGTTAAATACTATATATAATAACTATCGGCGATATTCTCGTACGTTCTATAAAATTCTATGTGATTTCGCTTATTATACACGAGTTCGAAAATATTCTATTCTATTAATTTCGGGATATATAGGCGTTCCTTATTAATATAGTCGTCTTTATATTATATAAATAAATCTCTAAAAAGGAAAGAAATATTAATATTAATTACGTTAACTCCGTTTATAGACCCTAGGGCTTCCTTCTTAAATCTATCCTTCTTATATATAAGGAAATTTATTACCCTTAATTATTTCTTATCTTTAGAATACGCCTTTTATAATTTAAGGTAATATTTAGAAGATATTTTAATTAAGGTAAAATAAAAAGCGAAGACGTTATCTAAAATACTAGGACCTTTAGCGTCGAGATATTCTTTTTTACCGAGGAGGCGAGATAATATATTTAATACGATATTTTACTTTCCTAGATATTAACGAATATCGAGATCGTATTATAACGTATATTAGGAAGTTTATATTAACCGTAGGTTTATCCTATTAAAAGAGGACGATAATAGTATTATTTATCGGGTAATATTAATAGTTACCGAGTAATTAATAAAGATAATAACTTTCTTTATCGGGACTTATATAAATAGGTATAAGATCTTCTTTAATATCTAAATTAAACCTACTACTTTTAATTCCGTAGATTAATAACGCGACTCCGTAGGATTAAATAGTTTGGATAGGAATAGAATTAGTTATATATTAATACGGGGGAAATTATTACCCTAAGGATCTCCCTAAATATAGTATACTATCGCGTTAATTCCGTATAACTTTAATATATCGATATTAATATATAATTAACGAGCTGGATCCCGATAATATAAATAAGTTTTAGAGGTAAATACCTTTTATAGTAATTTAAAAGAAGTTAATTCCTCTTTTATAAATACGAAGTAAGTTTTTCTAAAATAAATCTTTCGTATATTCCCGCCCTATAACGGCGAGCTCTTTAAAAGTTAGGTTTTCCGGCGTTAAAATAACTTAATAATCTAGGCGAAATATTTAATATTACTTCGTAATTAATTTATTATTCCGATATATATTTCTAAAGCCTATAGTATATTTAGGAAACGAAGTTCTTTAATTATTATAATTCTTTCTTTAATAGTAGTTAAACTTAACCTATTTATTTTCTAGCCTAGAAATATAATAAAAGGGTAAACTAAAAAGAATTTCTTAAGTTTAAGCGAGATCTTAAGGCCTATAAATAAAGCGAAGATAATTATAAGATATTCGATATACTCGGAATAAGACCGTAAGAAAATTACGACGTTATCGACGTAGTATCTCGCGAATACTCTATACGGGCGAAGAAAAGTATTTATTTTATATTAAATATACGGAACTAACCCTTTTTATCCTATTACTACGATATTATAATACTCCGAACTACGGTAAAAAACTATTATAAACTTATAACGATTATCTCTCTTAAGTAAAAAGAGATGGAATTATTTATTATAATTAATAATACTTATATAAATATACTCTTATACTAACGAAATAATATCGCTTTAAAGCGGAAGAGGGTAGTTATTAAAGATAATAATTTTATTTAAATTACGAATATCGACCACGACTCTACCCTTCCGTATCGGCGTTCTCTCGGGGCCTTTATATACCGTCCGCTATATAACGAAGATAGGGAAAGCGAATAAGGAAGGCTCGGTAAACTATAATATTTTCCTTTATTAATATATTTTATTAAATTTCTCGTTTATTAAAGCTCTTATATCGGGGCTTAATAAATAAACCTTATAATTAAGTTTCGTATTAAACGATTACTAGTCCGTAGTAAGCGGAATCGATAATTATTTAGATTCGGGTAGGTCGATTATATCTCTTATATCTTCCTAAATACGAGGGTATTACTTTATAATCTCTTTAATCGCGGTAATATCGGAGTCGTTACTATAAATTATAATTCTATTCGGTAGCTTCGTTTTTATAGAAGGATTAACCTTAGGCCTCGAGATTAACCTCGGATTATAAAGGTTAATAAAGCGTAATATAATTATATCGTCCTTATAAGTTTTCGCCGTAAAGGAATAATTATCTAAATCGATAGAGTACGCTTCTTCTACCTCGTATTCTATAATTAATTTTATTTATTAACGGCGAGGAATAATAAGAGGCGTATTCCCCTCGTTACGAATATTAATAAAGTTAATTACTAAATTTATAAAGTAAATATAAACTCCTTTTATCTATAGTTCGAATAAAAAGTCTCGGTCCGGTAATTATAATTTCCTTTTTAGCGAGATTACTACCGCTAATATAATTCGTATTAGAATTATTTAACGGCGCTCTAACTATATAATATATCGGATCCTTATATTATCCCTAACTATAAATTAAATAGGGATCGTAATATCTTCGTAGTTACCTAAAATTATTTAATTATTAAAGAGGTCGATAACGGCCTTCTCTTAACCTAGGATATTTATACCGATAAATATATTAACTTTAAGATTATCGATAATATAGAAGTCCCTAATGATTTTAATTATTACTTTTACGTTATTCTTCGTTTTTCCGTTTATATAAAATATAATTAAAGTCTACTTTATAGTTAAATAACGGTTCGAGCCGATACCTCTTAAGGTAATAGTTTTATTATAAGTCTATAATTAAACACCGGGGATTCGTTACGTAATAAATACTCTATCGATTATATTTATCGGATACCTAGTATTAAAATATCCTAATTCTCGAATAATATCTAGGGTAAGGCCTATTTAGCCGGTAAAATAATATTATATACGAAATATTATCCCGTTAATTAGTGAAGGCGGAATAATAAATTCGATTATTAATCTACTCTTTTATAGAGGGGAAGATTTAGGAGCTATCGACTTTAATATTATTATAATCTTTAAGACTAAAATCTTCGGAGTAATACTTAACTCGGTATTTTTAAATTTTATAAAAGTAGGATTAATTACCTTCTAGATATTAATCGAGTATATATATTTCCTTTCTTTTAGGTATATATATAGAAGATTATTTAACGGGAAATTAAATTTATAGTTTTTATAAACGGGACGTTAACTTATTTTCTCTATAAAAATATAATACGTAATTAAAACGAACCTAATATTAACGTCTTTATTAACGCTTTATTCTTCGTTTATAATACTCTCCTTAGTATTATAATAGCTCTTATCGGCGTTTATATAATAATTATAATAATTTATCGGCGGAGCTTCGGGAGAGCCGAAATAATTATTAATGAATCTAAAGAAGGTACTGTAATCCGTATTCTTATTATTAAGATTATTATATAGCTTATTAAAGTAAATAGGCTATATTTATATTTAATTACCGAAAGTACTATACGGTCTCGGCGGGTAGTATAGGTATATTTTATAGTTTTTATAACTTTAGTTATTATAGCTTTAATTCCCGTAGCCCCGATTCCTAGCGAATAAATTTTAGTTAAATTAAGCGTTTCCGGCGGTGATTATAAATAATTATTTTAATAGTAGTAGAGCGTTTTTTAGAGGTTCTTATAGGGGAGGTTTTTAAGTTTATTATAATTATAATTATTATTATATTTAAGGTATAGCCTACCGATTTTAAAAATAAACCGGTTAATTATAAATATTAATATAAGGGAAAGAAGATCTAGTTATCTACTAGTATAGAAAAGAATAAAAATTATAAAAATTTAGTCTTATAGTAAATAGTCTCTACTTTTAAAAATTTTAAAATTAAGGACCTTAAGGTATTTAAAAACTTTAAGACTAAAAAGATCGATATTATTATTAAGGCCGATAAGGTATTAAATTATAGTATTTACTTTACCGCTATAACGACTATTTATCTTTAGGTAACTATTTATTTTCTTTTATATCGCGATCCTTTTCTCGCTCTTTAATTTCTTTTCGATAATCTTTATAACCTTTTTTATTCTTTTAAGTTTATATCCTATATTATATCTCCTTCCTACTCTTAAGTTATTCGATAAATTATTTAATCGAAGTATCGTTCGTTAGAGGAGGGATAATAGCCTAGAAATTAATATCGAGGTAATTCCACGCTTATATAGTTTATATATACTCTTCGGTAATACCGGCTTAAACGGTATATTTAGCTACGTTCTAGATATAGATAAATAAATTATTTCGTTCGGCCGTATCCTTCGATATATATAACTAGCGATTAAACTCTTCTAGAGCTATAGATATTATAATCTTAAAGTAATTTTATAGTCTAATAATTTAACGCTATAAATTATTCGGTAGTTATATTATTATATCTTTCTTATCTTAGGAAAGGATTTTAAATTATTAATTTATAGTAATACCGCGGAAATAATTATTTAGATTCCTCTTTACTATATCTTTACTTTTTATTATAACGAAATCCTAAACTTTATTATAGAAGGTATAAACCTCTTTAAATATTAACTCTTTAAAGTTAAAAACGATATTACCGGCGCCCTATAACTTTAGGTAATCCGAATAAAAGAAACCTAATTCGCCGGTACGAAAATACCTAACTTATTACTATATTTATTAAATATACCCGTCTTTACTAGTTAACTTTTACGGTTTAATAAATCCCGAAGACCCTCTAAAAACTTAACCCTAATTTTATAAAATAACTTTAATAATATTTAGTACGGTAAATTATATAGCCTAAATTATAGTATTATATAGGTTTAAATCGATCTTTATTAATAGAGGCGGTATTCGTAATTAACCTATAGTTTCTTATTTTTATTAGGATTAAAGATTAAATAAAGTAAATTAATTTCCTTTAAAATTATTAAAACCTTTTTAGTCTTATCTTAAGGAGCTAGACTAGCCTTTATTATTATTAATTATATTATCGGTTTAATTAAAAAGAATCCTTTATATAACGTCGTCTATAATAAAAATTAATTCTTATAAAAGAAACTAAGGTATTAATTTTCTCGGAGTTAATTAAATTATTAATTTAGTTAGACTAGATAATAAAGAAAAAGACGGAGCTAGAAGAGAATAAATAAGAGTAATTAAAATCCGATCCTTAACTCTTCTTTAAGAACGAGGTAATTAAAGATTTAAAATTTCCTCGTTTCTTTCTTTCTAATCGTTAAAATACACCGAATCGATATAATACCTAACGCCTTTAATAAAAGCCGTTAATATTTCCGCGATTAAAGGAGGGTATATCTAGGAAATCGGAAATATAAAAAGACTTTCTTCTACGGAATTTTCTTCTTTTTAAATATTAATAAAGGTAAAACGTCCTCTTCTTATAAATAACTCGCTACCTCTTAATATATTTAATAGAGGATCGTACTAGTCGATAATAAAAAGAACTACTTCTTGAATTAATCTATTAATATTCTTATTATATTACTCGAAATACTTTTTCGAAAATATAAATAATTAAAATATTAAAGAGATAGTAAGTTTTAATAAAAATAGTTTCTTTACCTCCGCGTAATTTATAGGTAAAGAAAATAGGATAAATTACGTATATTTATAAAGATCTTCTACCGGTATATAGTTCGAAAGTTTATTTATATAATATTAATTTTTTAAACCTCGATTATATAAATTAAAAATAGCGAAATAAAAGGTAAGAAGTAAGGGATTAAAAGGAAATTTTTAAGGTTCTTATTTTAGCGCGGGGAAAACCTATCGATTTCGCTATAATTTTTAGTAGGGTAAATACTACTTCTCTACTTTCGGGTAAATATAGGCTTTAGATTATAAGAAAAATAAACTCCGCTTTTAACTCCGTAATTCCGGCGCGATTTAACTTTCTTAATAATTAATTATAATTAAACCGAGATCTTTAAGAAAAGGTAAGGATTTTCTATATAGACGAAAATAGTAGTATATAATATAAACGGCGGTAATGTTTTAATTTAATATAAATCGTTCCCTACGCCTACGGCCGAAATATAAAGTACTCTTTATAACCGTAGTATAGATATTTCTTCGGGTTTATAAAGTGTATTTATAAATTAATTTATATACCTATAGAAACCTAGTATAATAACTCGATTATTAGGATTAGAGGTAGGCGTAGCTAAAGTAAAGAAATACTATTATTATACGTAATAATTAAGACGAAAACGAAGCGGCTCGTTTCGTTCGTCGTCGTAGAATACTAACGGTTAAAGGGTTAGTACTAATATTATAACTAGTAGTAAATACAAGGACGAATTATAGTTAGTTTATAATCCTTTAGAATAATTCGACCTATATAAAGGAATAGTAGTACGGATAATAATTATATCTTCGAGATATTAGTAGAGGATTTAGTACTTTATAACTAGTACTTTAAGAGCTAGTAACCGGTCTCTTTTTATTTATAAGTAGAATTCGACTACGCCGTTACTATTAAATAGTAAGAATATAGTATTAACGAAATAAGATACGTAAGAATTATAGTATTAACGAAATAAAATAGTAGTTACGTCGGTAAATCGAAAACCGGCTTTAGCGGCTCGGGGCTATTAGGTAAGCTACCTTGGGCGCTTAAGGTAGGCTCGGGGTACCTAAGCGGCCCTAAGCGCCCGTCGAGCGCCCGCCGAGTACCTTTCGAGTATTAAATCGCTCGACGGGCGCTCGACGGGCGCCTAAGGCCGTTATAAAATAAATATTAGGCTCCCTACGAGCGTAATTTAAGCCTAGAGCTTCAGGGGCCCTAACCTTAGAAAATTATATGATTTACTACCTAAAATTTTTAAAAATCTTGATGTTCTATAATCGCCCCTATCGACGGTAGCGACCCCCCGGAACGACCCTTAACGCCAGTAAATTTTGATACCCGGAATCGATCGATTCAGGCGAAATCCTCGCGGGGGTGTGCGTAGGCCATGCGCCAGGGCATGCGCCAGGGGTTTAGGGGTGCGATAGCGACAGGACCATGGCCATGAATGGAATGCGCCATGGCCATGAATGGAATGGGGCCATAGCCATGAATGGAATGGGGCCATGACCATGAATGGAATAGGGCCATGGCTATGAATAGGGGCCATGGACGGGGGTTAAAGTTAGTAGCGCACCCCTAATTTAGCGCCTATTAGTGGCCGTTTTAGGTTTACTCGGTATACGCCCGAGTGGCCCTAGGCCCTTTAGCTGTATGCCTCGGGCGTACCTCGAGTCGGTAGATAAGTGTCGCGTTTAAGGCTCCCGGGGCGCCCGTCGAGCGCCCTGAGCCACAATCGAGCCACTTTTCGTTTTGCCGACGTAAGATTTAGTCTTAGTATATTATATATTACTTCTTCTATCTAGCGGTACGAATAAGTTACTATCTTATACCAAGGCACTAGCTCTTATACTAAGGTACTAGTAATTATAATACTAAGGATCTATATAGAGAGTAATAGTAGTAAGCGAAGGGTTTAAATAGGTAGTATTTAAAAAAAGGGTTATATACTAGGTACCCCCGTCCACTCGATAAATAAATAGTAAACTAAATAGGGACGGAATAAATCGATTTCTACTATAAAAGATATAAAAAAAAAAGTGTACGCTAGTGGCCCTATAGGGCTGGACGGTTAGGCAGTTTGGACGGTTAGGGGGTGACCTCTTCTAGCGTGACACTAGTAATCTGGGCAAGTTGTGCCTCGATCAATGCTTTTGCTATTGACTCACGAAACATGTGAAATCCACCAATCATGCTATTTTGAGAAAGCTCGACGAATTGCTCTCGGATGTTTCATGATCCAATCTCGATTCTGTGGCATCCGTTTATGGCGACGTGCATGAGAGTGTAATCAGGGGTTTTTTCCCACGCGACTCTCGCATAAATGGAGACTTCTATATGCGACATGCGACCGTGACCCAAGAGGCCTTACCAGAAACGCCAGATCTCTCCTAGGCACGAGGCAACGGCCCGACAAGGTCGCTAAGTGGTCTACCGGGACATGTGACTGCCGGTCTCGATATGAAAACAATATTACCAAAGGTCTGTGCAGGTTGTTCAGCCTGGGTGCAGGAACTTGGCACCCTGCATTCGCTGCAAGCTGATGATGGTTACGTTCATGCAATATTGACCCAAGAGCAAGCTTATCTTCAATGCAGGGCTCTTCCGTCGAGGCAAGGTAGGCTCGGATGGATATCAGCTTCGATTCATGTCTTGAAAGTTGAGATGGACTGTTCAAGTCACCAGACGTCCTAGCTGAAGTGGCGATAAATGGACCAACCAAACACGGCAGCAAGCCTGTTTCACATCACATGAAAACAGATCGTCGAATAAGAAGCTTCTTCACCGTTACGCACAATGCGGATATCACTTGTGCTCGATTCTTGATAATGCTACCCCCACTTTTGTCAACGCTTTCAGGTACAGAAACGCCCTACTATTGACTGCTCGGCAGCACCCCAGCTTTCCCCAGCTCTGACAGCTTCGATCAATGCTTCTACCGCTTCTAGCCTTCTTACCGCTCCAATTCGATGACTGGTAATATGCCCATGAGCCTCTTCCACACCTGTCAGCCTATTCTAAGCTGTCCATGTTAAGGTTTTGGGCATGATGAATCTGGTGTGTGAGGCCCAAGCTTTAAGGATGTGCTTAGGTGCTTTGACCGCCTGGGAACACAAATGCTCCATTCTCTCTATTATTTCTTACAATTCGCGTGTGCTACCGATTAATATACTCCACGCCAGTCTTAGATTACCCTTTCTTTGCTAGGATGCTATCGGATGAATCACGACGCTGGAGCGCGAATACATGCCTGCTTATTCCCCTTCCGACATGTCCTGCCAAAAATATCGTATTGCGCCACAAGCTACCACTGCTTCTTCATCATCTTTTCGATCATGTTCTTCTTCATCAAATCAGAGTGCGCAGAAAGATCTTCCTCGGAGATTTGCGAGAGATTCAGCATCACAACAGCAAAAAGTCGTGTCTCAACGCTTCAGCACTGAAACGCGACTCAAGTATATAAGATCCTTTCAACGCCACTGTCTTAGATTTTATCTTGGACAATCCATTCAGCAAATCGGGGTCGCAATCTTCTTTTCTAATCGACGAATATTACACCTGGAGCGCAGGTCATCGTATATACCCTCATGGTACGAATGCTGCGAGTCAATGTCGCGTGCGTATGCTAATTCCATTTCAGATACACATAATATCAGTCATCCAAGTGCCCTACGAGGGGAGTCATCTCCGCCATGTGCGAGTATACCAGAAGTTATTACGTCTACTCGAATTGTATCGACCCAGGCATGCATTTCGTACGGACCACGATCGAAGGAAATCCCAGGACGAGATGCCCTAGAGCACCGCATGAGCGATACATCGTCACTGCTGGCTCTTGTACTACATGTCGATAGCAGGATGCTGGCGGTGCCCGTCGCGCATGCGCAATGCACGGCTCGAGCATTTCCTGGAGGCCTGCCTGTCGGACGGACCTCGCAAACCTGGAGTCAGGCGCATTCCACAACATTCAATCGTCGCCGTGCCGTCCGAAGTGCGATCTCAAGCGATGTCAAAACGCTTCCTGCATACGATCAAGAATAGCGCACTCCAGACGGCTGGTTTGCGTTTCGGATCACGAGGGTAGCGGAGGGACGTCCGTGCTATATCTTGAGGTCAGGAGGCTCTTTCGCGAGATTGGACGGTTGGATGTTGGTCGGGGTTCCGGCACTCAGTTGCAAGGTTTACCCCAGTGTTTAAAACCCTTATTTCACCACTAGCTTGCTTCTTTTCACGCTTCGCCGGTTGTTGCCATCTACGCGCTGCACTCTGCTTCGCATCTTACCATTTATATACCCCAGATATACCCAGGTGATGCAAATCCAGCTTTTGGACCCTGCATCTCTTGTCTTGATTGGAAAACTACCGTTTGTGCGAAATAAGCGAGCCTTTGGTGAATCTAGGCTTAATGCTCCTCACTGTCTCGCTTCTCTATGCCACGTGCTACTTTTCGCTCCTGATAGAAAGCATCTCACATCTGGGTTTCATGTTCGGCAACCCTACGTCAAAATGACCACCGTCGTCGCCATCTCCATTCCCAACCTTTCGTACTACAGTGTCCCTGCATGCTTTACGTCTCACAGACCACCGCTTGCCGAAGCCCTGCGTTTTCCATGTCGCCCTAGAGTCACGTGTGGCCCTTATCACTGCTGTTCACGTTGTTTTCAACAAACATTGCAGTTCAACGGGTAGTCTTGTTGCCGACCCAAAAACTTCCCCCAAAGAATGCTGCCTCTGGATCTCCAGCGTCACTGGAGTAGAGATTTTGTTCCCCCATCTCTTTGCACGTTATTACATCTGTATCACCTGCCAGCCATCCTGTCTCCCAATAGTCCAGAGGCCAAGCAACCCTGCCAATACTTTGCAGGCTTTCGCTGGCATTACACATCCAAGCCAGCCATGGTGAACCGCCACCTCCATCACATCTACATACAATCACTTCGGTAAGAGCACCGAAAGTCTATGTCGCTCTGATGGGTTTGTCCACTAGGAGTGCGCGTGGCCTCAAGCGCACTTTGCAAGGCTAGGAGTATCCTATTGTCGTGTATAACCTACGATTTAAATATATGTTGCCTCCAACCTGAGCGAATTTGTGCTACAGGTAGGTTCCAGAAAGGCTGCAATGGATGCAGGCATAGTGGCCGTGTTTTCGACTTCTAATCACAATATTCGCAAGTGCAGCCATGGACTGGCACAATTGGCGACCGCAGCCTTTCGAGCCTCGACCCGCAAGAGTAAAAATCAAACAAAAAGACCCTGTGATATTTTGATTCTTTGAAAACATTGGACTTCTTGTCAGCTCATGGCAGAGAGGCTTGGTCTTAGGTCGACCCTGTTTTGACAGAAGATAGGCACAAAGGATTCAGTGATAGCAGAGAGGAAACGACGGCTTTGTGGATTCCTGAGGCGTTGTCACTATCACCTTGAGGCACATTAAATAGAGGTAGACTTAGATACTTAATGCAATTATAAAAGACCGTGTTCTCAACCCTCGCGGAATGCTTTGGACTCGCAATTCAGTCAAATGTCTACAAGCATTAAAAGACCATAATGCTAAGTCTCTTTATCACGCTCGATATAGCTCTCAACTCTCTATACACTTGACCATTTGCTCCGACTAAAAACTTATTAGCCAAGGTCACGTGCTAGCCTGCTTTCGTTTAAAGTTGATCGAACGCGCTCCGCAGTACCACATAGAAACTTCTCAACTTGGGCACCAAAGGGAGCACAGTCAATGAGTGTTTTCTCCTACTCTATGATCTCCTCACGGCCACCAACATGGCAGACCCCCAATTGCCCCTCCTAGGCGTCATCATGTGTTGCACCTCCATTCCCCCAGAACAGCGCGTGAGTATCCTCTCCCCAAGCGCAACGCAACTCTGAACCTGGCCGTACTGCTTGCAAATGTGATATAGCTGACTCTGGCATGCATCGATCAGTCCGAACTTGCAGCAATCGCGTCCCAAATGGGCGCCACCCACCGCCTCGATCTCACCTCCGACGTAACCCACCTAATCGTCGGAGATCCTGACACGCCCAAGTACAAATTTGTTGCCAGAGAGCGCCTGGATGTTAAATGCATGCTCCCCAGCTGGATCGAATCGCTACGGGTAAAGTGGCTTGAGGGTGGCGAGATCAATGTGGAGGGGCTTGAACATCAGCATAAGCTGCCTACGTTCTATGGGCTACGGATTTGTGTGACAGGGTTCGATGAGTTGGAGTACCGGAAGAGACTTGAAAGTGGCATTACAAATAATGGTGGCGAGTACCGGGGAAATCTCACGAAGGACATTACGCATCTGATCGCGAAGGAAGCGTCGGGACAGAAATACAACTACGCGGCTCAATGGAGTATCAAAACCGTGTCTGTCGAATGGCTGGATCAAAGCTTAGAGAGGGGAATGATTCTGGAGGAGAGTCTGTACCACCTAGCGCTGCCAGTAGCAGAGCGAGGCAGGAATGCTTGGATACGGAGGACGCCTTCTACGACTTTGCTGGGGAAGAGATCTAGAGAGCAAGAGCTGGGGTCTGGTAACGCGAGGAAGTTGAGGAGAACTGCGAGTGCGAAGTTGAGCAGTCAAAATTTGGGGCTGTGGGCTGATATCAATATTAATGAGGCTAAGTCTGAGGAGAGCGAGAAGGGTGAGTGGCATGAAGACAAAACCCAGGATGTGAAAATCGGCGAAGGTCAAGAGCAAGGCTCACGGAGGGAGTCGAATCAAACGGCGAAGGAGGAACTGAAGGAAGACCTCGACTTGGGGAATTCTCTCCTGGGTGACCGCTTGAAGAAGAGAGGCATATTCCAGGACAAAACATTCCTATTGAATGGGTTTGACGAGAAGCAGGTATTCGTACTAGAATGCCATAGGTCGTGCATAGTCGCTAATTTTGCGCTGGTAGATTTCTGTACTGGACGGATACCTACGTTCTCATGGCGCGCACATAACAACAGATCTCGACGATTATTCGCTCGAGGAATCGTCGTACAGCCTTTTTTATCTGGTCCCTCACAGCGTTCCAAGACACGACGTGCCCGCCTTGCCGACTACGCTGGTCATCCCAATTGTGACTGAGCTGTGGATTGAACGATGTTTATTTAGAAAGGAATTTGAGGAGCCTCAGAAAAGTGTCATCAATTCCCCTTTTCGGCGGTTTTCCATCCAAGGTGAATGGCCTTAACATGATCATTGCCTACGACGCTAACGTTGAGCAGGATTCGACAGATTGTCTGTATGTTCGACTGCGTTTCAAGGCATCGATCTTGTGCACACCTCCAAGGCTGTCAAGCTGATGGGTAAGAACACAGCACTTCGCTCAGGAATAACTGCTGACTAGATCACAGGTGCTAAGTATGAGGAGGTCTTTACACCGACTGCATCTGTCCTTGTGTGCAATGCTGTACACCCATCTAATGACAAGCTACGCCATGCTCAGCTCTGGGGTGTCCCAGCCGTAACAGCGGAATGGCTTTGGGACTGCATTCGCTTAGGCGACATTCTGCCATTTGATGCATATCTCGTCCAGCCAGTCAACGATCCGAGCAAGGTTTCGACGGTTTCGAAGACCGTGGAGATGCCCGAAAACCCTGCTAGAGCACCAAGTCGTAATGAGAAGCAGACCGAAGCTGCGGAGAGATGGATTCCTAAGCCTCTCGAGAAATCGTTGCTTTCAGATGAAGAGAAAAACCAATTCGCGAAAGACGCACCACCTCGAAGAGGACCTGCCAAAGCCGAAAAAAGCCCCAGGCCAGAGACACATTCAGACTTACTTTCGAAACCACCACTCAAAGACGAAGTTGAAACGCCAATATATCTAGACGGCGACGACACCCCAGTGCTCTTCGACGACTCCACCACCACCTTCGACCCACCCCAAATCTCACCCGCCCTCCGCGAAATAACCCCTAACTCCTCGCCTCCCAAACCATCTCTGTTCCCACCAAAGGAAAACCCCCTTTCACCACCACGCAAACAATCAGAAGACCCCACACTCGGCCCAGCAATCTCCTCCCTCCTAGCCCACCACCAACGTACGAATTCAGCCGCCGCACGTCCCATCTCCTCCGAGTCCTCAGACCAACCACGTCTGTATCGCCGGCGGCGGCAACTGCTCGGCCGGGCTCCCTCGAACCTCAGCTCCCATAGTATCAACCTCTCGCGCGCCAGTAGTGTGGATACTATGAACACAGATGGTTTGGGTACGCCATTGGAGCCGAGTAATAAGAGTAAATCTGATTTCGACTTGGAGAGGAAGGCGAGAACGGATTTCCCGACTTTTTATAGCGCAGACCAAAACGATGATCCGGATCGAGAGGAGCCGCCTCTCCAGCTGACGCAGCTGGGGTACGAAGATCCGGATGTGGCGGCTTGGAGGGAGAGGGTGGCGGTCAAGATGGCTGGGGGGAAGGTGAAGGGTGGGACGACTCCTGGCAAGGGGAAGGGTGCTGGAGCTGGAGTCGGAGCTGGAGCTGTTGGCGGAGGAGGTTTGGGGATTGCAAAGAGGACGAGGCTTGCTTCTGGGGCCAGGTGAGATTGATTAGATACGTTTGCTTTTGTTTGAGCTTGGAAAATGAGTTTGCTGGTTGGATGACGCACGATGGGAGTTGGCTATACCGTTGTGAGCTTTGTATGCGGCATCGTACGTAGCTTGGAAGTGCTGCTGCTCTCAGACGTTTTGATGCTCATCAAATCAATTGGCTCTGAGAAGACCAAATCCAAAACCGACCTCCAAACATGCAGGGAAACAACAGCCCGATTGAATTTTGATGCTCTCGATCAGCTTTGCAGTCAGTCTTACTCATCTATCCCGAATCTTCGTAAAGAGCAGAATGCAAGCTTTATTCGTCTCGATGGGTATTTTGTAAAAGCAACATTTCGGCATATATCATCATCTCATAATAGTTCGTCTCAGCACATCATCCCCCCTACCCGGTACCACACAACCTACGCACCATCCCTCGCCCCTATCATCCCCCTATTAAGCGTGATCTTCTTCAATATTCTTTCTGCCCCCCCTTCAACCAAACTCCCGTACATCCCCATCGCCACCTCCTCCGCCTCCCGATCACTACCCACAAATCCCCTCCTCAAACCCTCCACACACTCTTTCCCGTCTAAGCTGACTACCATAGCCCGGAGGGTTAGAACACCACCATCTGTAGCGGTCTCGGGACCCGTGGGTGCAGGTATAGCGTCGTCGTTTTCGTAGCCGGCATTTTCGGTATCTGTGTGCTGATGCTGGTAATCTTCTCCAACCACTGTGGAGGCATTCTCTGACAAACGGGCGTCTTCCCACGCACACTGCACGCCAACCGGCACGGAACAGCCGCCCTCGAGTGCTCTGAGGAGAGAGCGTTCTGCTACGCATTCCCATCTTACCCGCCTGCTTTCTTTTCCTCGACCGATGCCCTCGAGGAGTTGTGCGACCCATTCATCGCCCGCCCTCCACTCCACCCCCAGCGCGCCTTGGCCAACTGCGTGTAATACGCCCTCTTCGCTACCGAGCCAGCTGCTAACGCGGTCACCGAGACCAAGACGCTGTACGCCCGCGCCAGCGAGCACGAGGGCATCGAAGCCTAAGCTCACATCATCCAATTTTCGCAATCTCGTCCCCACATTCCCGCGCACATCTTGGATGACGAGATGAGGATACGTCCGCCGCACCATCGCCGCCCTCCGCACTGAACTCGTCCCCACGACCCCACCCTCCGGTAAATCTTTCAATGATCTCCACCCCTTCGCTTGGTTCGTAGTACTCATGACAACCGCATCCCTCGGCTCATCTCGTGCACCAATCGCAGCAACGGCGAATTCGGAGGCGACTTGCGTCGGCACATCTTTCATTGAGTGGACAATCACGTCGACACGACCTTCGCGCAGTTCGACTTCGAGGTCTTCCGTCCATAGTGATTTGCCGATTGAGGCTAAAGTATGTAGGTCGGTGGTTTTATTCGTATCTCCCAAATTCGTATGCGTAGGAAGGACGGAGGTGGTGACGCCGCGGTGGGTGGAAGTGATGAGGGTGGCGAAGAGATCGACTTGAGCGAGGGCGAGGGCGGAGGAACGAGTGCCTATGCGGAGGGATCTGGGGGCGGATGTTGTTTGTGTGGTTTGTGAGGTTGTGGGAGGGGCGGGCGTGGAGATGGAGGGTTCTTCTAAGAGGATTTCGGAGGCGAGGGGTGCGGCGGCCATGGTGGTGGAAGAGGTGGAGGAATCGATTGGGCAGGCCCCGGAATAGCTACGTTACAGGCGCTTTGTCAGTATATACTGAGCCTATGCTGAGTATGTAAGGCTAGAGCAGAAATTTGACCCTGGCTGAGCCTCGTGTATATGGCATATGCTGAACGTATCCGTTTGACCCTGGTTCAGTCCGCGTAAACCTCGGAAAAACCCGCGTATGCTGACCCCGGCTTGGCAGTGTTTGACCCTGGCTGCATCCCCGATTGGGGCAGTACCTTATTTTCGGACTTAAAGAGGGTATCATATTGCAAACCCTAGCTTCTTTGTTTACTTCCCAATCTTCCAGGTAATAGTGTGGAATAGCATGCATTACAATCGCTTCTTCGGGTCATAGTATACATAGCGAATGTGCTCATTGTCTGTCTTCAAGATCATGTAGACTCCTCTTCAATCCAACTCCGTCATCCAGTGCTGGCTCATGCCCCACACGCTCCACATGTCAGACTGCAACGAACGCCAGGTTCTCGAAAGCCATCTTTGTTGTGCCTGAAACGGACAGAAACAGGAAAAATGCTGCCAATTTCATTCTTACCACTCATCATCACAGATGCTGCTTCTGCGCATCCGGTATATTCTTCAGCCCCTCCGGATCCAGCTCAGGCCCAACCTCCTTGTCCGATTCCTCGAGAATGATTTCCTGACTGAGACGTGATCTTTCCTCCTCCACATCCTCGGTGCGCATGTCAGAATGCAAAAGTCTGCCGGATTCACTTATGCTCTTCCTCGCTTCCTTTACGATGGCGTCTGTTTCGCTGATGCCACCTTTCTTCGTGGTAGGTGGGTCTCCTTCCACGCCAATGAGCTCGGCCTTTCGCTCTACGTTCTGTTGAACGGCTTTGTTGTCGAAGCGGACGATCATACATGACAGATTGTCGGTTGAGAAGCGGGCGAGGGCGTGGTCCACGAGGAGTTTTGATGCGAATTGGGGGTCGTAAGTATGTCTGACTAGATCGACGGCTTCCTGATCAGTGCAGACGTCCCAAAGCTAGACATATTTGTTAGCAACCTGTTCGTACGTAAAACTCCTCGAAGACTTACGCCATCACAAGCTAATATAAGAAACTCATCTATATCTGGTTGGATGACTGTTTCAGTAGTGTAAGGATGCCCTGTAACAAGATCCTTCATGTAGGCATCACCCAACGCTCTCGTGACAGCCAAGACACCGTTCACACGGTTGTTGAGGATCAAGCCACCAGCATTCGAAATGCGTTTGCCTTCATTCTCATCACTACCTTTGTGGTCGTATGATAATCTCAAGGCTTTGCCGTTACGGCAGAGAACGATGCGCGCATCACCTACATTCGCGGTATACAAGACTCGTTGACGAGTCGCAGAACTCTGAAGTTTTGGCATTGGAGTCGTTGATGCGAAACCTGGCACTGCAGCCTTGTTCGCAGCCGTCTGAGCTTTGCCCGTCTCTGACTTTAAGTCACTGGGGCCTTCTGAAGAAGCCCTGACAGCTGCAGCAGCGGCAGGTGCGATGGCAGTGGAGCCAGTGGCTGATTGGGAGTTCGGTATCCTATCTTCCCACCTAAGGACTGCGGTAATAGCCGTGCAGCCACTATTCTTAAGCGGCAGCTTGTCTAGCTGTTGATCCACATCGGTAAAGGTTTGGTCCAATAATTCTGGAATAGGCGTGTTTGGAAATTTTCGTATCATGTCTTCTAACAGAACATGAAGCTTCTTTCCACACCAGTCTGCAGCGAAAGTGCCGGCGTGACCATCAAAAATAGCAAAGTAGCCATTATCAGTCTCCACGACGTGCGAGGTATTCGTCCGCTTGATCGAGAGGCTGGTGGTAGACTCTAGAGCTTCCTTCGATTCCTGGCTCTGCTTGCTGCTTGACGTTGTTGACTCGGTGTCTGATGTAATGTTTGGGGCTGGGGTACTCAAGAAGTTGTAGAGATAGGCATGCGTATCTTCCATAGTTCTTCTGCATTTCTTGTTCTTGTCCTCTGTAACCCCGACACGAAACGTAGATCTGGGGCCTGGGCGCGACTCTCCAGCAGAATTATTCAACGAGCCTTGGGGTACGCTCAACGCAGGATCCGTCTTTCCAAGCTTCTGTATGGCCGACGTTTGAGTCTCCAATTGGCTATCTTGAGGGCTAGAACCTTGGTTGTTATGAATGTGGAAGGAATTCTTGGCGCTCGAGAACAGTGCCCCAGCTTTCGCTATCCCACTACTTCTACGCTTCTTCTCGCCTGACGGAGCTCCCTCATCTGTCGAGGTTCTTGAGCTTGTGCAATTACTACCGGGATCGTCGCCATCTTCGTTTACGGCCTGTAGATCAAGACCGTGGGGGATGCTGCCCGGACCTGTGGTGGGACGCTGAGTTAGATGCGATGCAATGTCGTTGATATCTTTTGTAGGACTGCTTGAATTGCCAAACATTCTGTTCAGAAGGCCACCTCCCTGAGTGGAGAGGCTCCTTCTCTTGTTCCCTGCCAGGATGGTGGATTTGTTGGTGTCAGGTCCCACAGAGGGACTGATGAGGTACGATGAAGGGTCTTGTTCAGACAAAGTGCTCAGCACTCTGGATCCTCAATCTGGATCTTCCTTGTAGGAAACTTAGGAGTCGTTCAAGAACGGAGGTAAAGATTTCTTGATCGTTGGGCGGCTTTAAAGAATGTCGGTATGTTGAAAGAGGGGCCGAGTTGTCAATGAAAGACTAGATGTCTCAAGGCTTCTGAAACATTGCTTGATCAGACACGTCTCTAGGAAGCATTCGTAAAACATTGAAAGAGGGCACACGCATTTATCGGTGGACGACAAGAATGATTGGAAGGCAGAAATCCCTGGAAACATGGGCATCGGACAAATCGGCGGCTTACAGGGTCTATGTTTACCAGCTATCAAACCGCGGATGTCCAGGTCTCTGCGTCGGTAGATAGGTAGAAGTAGGAGAAGGGTATGCACAGCTCCTCTACAGACTCGCCTCAAGTACAATTGAGAGTATGCAAAGTGTTGCGTAGCTGTTGATCGTCGCCTCACGCTCAAATGTGGGGGAGGTTCTTATCGGCACCGCTGTACGCAGAGGCCGATTGCTTGGCGCCGTCACTCTCACGATTTTGTAACAGGAGTGAAACCCGTTTAGAGCCATGTCCAAGACCTGTAAGATACATGAAGTGCTGTCTAAGGGTTTCTAAGCTGTTCGATGGACTAATGGCTACTAATTCGTCAGGGTTCAACAACCACGCCTCACACGTAGACTTCAAGTTCAGGTCTGAGGGATTTCGCGCTGGTCGTATGCCGTGCTGCTGCGATCAGTAATAGCTATCGAAGCACACGAGATACTGGGTATCACAGGTACCATGTCTCAGAATAGATACAGTGCATACCATCTATCCGCTGTAGCCATATAGCGATGCATGCAAAAGCGCTCAACTTTTCGTCTCTCATTCGGGTATTCGTAGGTATCTCGCTCTTCAATGCTTCCCCTCGCAAGTAAATGCAGATAGGCTGTGCTCAAATTTGCCGGAAACTCATCTGCCCAATGCCTTATCAACGAACATCCTCCTATGCAGCCTGGCTCTTCACTTCATTCTCCATGGCCAGCAGTTGTGACCTGAAGTCCTTGCCGACCCAGTCCCAGTAGCCTTTCCACGCCTGCCCCTGCAAATTAGTCGACGCCGCGCCCGAAGGGCCAGCCGCCGCTGGGAAGGCATTGTGGAGCAGAACGGTAACCTTGAGCGCGCTCTTGCTAGCTTCTGCTGCCTTCTCAATGTCTTGTTTCACGGTATTGTCCTTGGCCTTGAAAGAGAGAATGACCCTAAAGCGCTCTGCAATGGTATCAAGACGACGAGATGTCTCATCCGGGTCCAGGACAATCAGCTTCGTTAGCATTAGGTTGCAGAGCATCCTGATCTCATGTTCGTCCTCAAGTCCAGCAACGACACGATCAAAGAGATCCAGAGGATTGATACGCGTATAAGCGTTCTCCATCAACGCATAGAGGGTCTCGTACGCACTCTAAAAACAACCGTTAGAATCATGGATGCAGCTGTAACGGACTTGATTCTCACCTTTCGAAGCTCGAGCCCATCATCAATCTTATGCTTGAATGGACCCATCTGAACCTCTCGTATAAGATCGATATTGATCCTCGACTCCTTCATTACCAGAGGTATGAGTTGTGCCAGATGAGGTAGTACAATGTCCCCTTTGTGCTGTGTTGCAGCGTTCAGCGTACTCAGAGCCAATCGGCGGTTCTCCAAATTGGGATCGTTGAGCATCGTGGTCAACATCTTCATCAGTAGAGGCTTAAGAGCTTCGTCAAAGCTGTCATCACTATCGGCGAGTGTAAAACGGATGGCTTGGATGATCATACCCCTCACCGTGGGCGTCGGGTCTTGCAAGTAATTCTGCATATGATAATCAGCATAAACGACGTAAGGATATAGGTGAATTCCTACCTGAAGCATGGGCAAGAAAGTCTTTGGTTCGATGATGGTGATTTTGCCTATACATTCTGCTCCAATAGCCTTATTGTCCTCCGCTTGTGATGCTACCAGCAATTTCTCCCAGATTTGATTTGTGTACGGTGAGATATCTGAATGCGCCTTACCTGCATGCTGCAGGATCTCTTTGATCGAATGGAGGGACAGATATTGCAGGTTACCTGCTTTACCTGAGTTTGACAAGATTATTGGCAGGTATGTGTTAATGTTGCCTGCCCCTGCGCGTCCTAACGCTACTGCTGCTGCACGGGGCACATTCTCTGACTTCGAGCTGAAGTGTGCCGTGAATACGCTTGGTTCTAATGGCGACGAAGACCCAAGGCGTAAACCTGCTTCTCCAAGAATTGAGAGGGCGAGACATTTTCGTTGGCTGTCTTTAGAGGTTCGCAGCTCGTTCGAGAAATCGTTGATAGTGACTCCAACGGTTGTGCTTCCAGATACAAGGAGAGTGCCAATCGCTTTGCCAACCACTGCAGGGTCGCCAGAAACACCCACGTTCTGAAGCAGACCCTGCATCAGCGGCTGTCCAACAGCCTGGTCACCGATGATCTTGACCAGGCCTAGGTAGGATTCGAAGACGGCCCCGCTAAGTGGAGCCAGGACAACTCCGCATAAGGCATTATCGAGATTCGAGTCGACGACTCTCTTGGGATTTCGCTTGACCAATTTCCCAAGTACTGACATTGCCAGGCCTAGAAGACTGAGATCATGTGCGTTGATAAGTCGCAGTAGCATACCGGATATGTTGTAAACAGTATCATCATCCATGCTGGCGAGAGCAACTGCATTAGCAACGAAGCTTCTGAGTGCAGTCAAACTGGCTCCACGAAGGATGCGATCTGCTTTGCGTAGCTGAGCCCCCAGCTCGAGGGTCACGTTCTGCACCCAGGTCGTTTGTAGGTCGCTTTGATCCGTCGCCGAAGCTGCAACAAGATCAACGGCTTTAACGGCAGACACACGAGTAATCTCGTTTTTCAGTCTGTCGTGGAGGACTCCAAGAGATCTGATTCTCTTATCTGCTGTGATGAGTTTCGCGTTACTAGATGCTGAAGTACGGCCGAGAAGTACACCGAGCGCATGTATGGCTCGCTGTCGCACTTCCAAATCTGCATCGGTGGCCGTAGCTCGGGAAAGAATAGCATCATAGATGTCGCTGAGATGCGTCTTCCGCTCCTTCTCCGAGCCAGCAGATCGAGGTGGGGTGAGGACTTTGACTATGCTCTCAACGGTGAGAAGAGCTTCACTTGAGATCTTGTAATACCTGTCTCGGATGGCAAGGACAATGCTTGGTACGATACTCCCAATGTAGGGCGCAATGACCTTGGAAGAATGTGTATCACAGATCGCGCTAATCAGCTGCAGAGCCTCGATTCGCATCTTGCTGCCACTCGCGGCAGCAGCACCTCCAGCTATTATGGAGGCAGAACCAGCACTTGAGGAAGCCGACGACTTCACTGCGTCGAGAAGAGCATCGATGACCTTGCTCATATTATCTGCCAGAGCTCCGTGCTGGACTACAATCAAATCGCGCAGAAGGGTGATGGCCAATTGTTTTGTAGGGGTCGAATTTTGCTTCACCAACCTGGCTATGCCACGAACAATTGCGGGACTGAGTCGTGCTAGATCAGCCTTGGGCCCGGATATTGGAGGAGGTGAAGGTGCAGGAGAGCTCAAGCCCATCGAAGACGATAAGACGCCTCCGTCTGCATCACTATTTACCCTCCGTCGTTTGCGCGAGGGGGAAGCATAGTCTCCTGTAAAGTCAAATTCATTGACGATATTTGGCCCTGCTAGTGAGACTCCTTCTCCAGTTTTTCGTATCAATGATGCGAAGGTTGCAAGGACCTCTAGTCGAACATTTTCTTCCTTCTCTTTGAAGCGGCTAATCAAGACAGGTGCGACTCTGTCGTACAAAGTACCATCGTCCAGCAAATCTCCATTACTTCTAGTAGATATGAGAGCGTAAAGTGCTTTTGCAGCGCACCGTCGAACTTTCCAGCTCGCATCTTCGTCATCACTCAAGGCTCCGTCTTCCTCGTAATCTTCCTCGGCGTCATCAAACCCGTTGGTCTCAGCGTCATCGGCATCCTCCTCGTCTTCGCCCTGCGTTCCACCCATCTCTTCGTCACCTTCGTCAGCTGCGGAGTTAGGATCGTAGACAGCGTACCGCAAAGCTGCGTCGATAGACTCATTGGTGAACATGCGCATGGCGTTGCTGCAGGAGGAGAGACATCCTTCCAAAGCCACAAGTCCAGCTTCTCGAACCTCTTCAATTTCAAGGTTTGGTTCGCCGTCCTCAGCTAGCTCTTCCATGGATTCTTCGTATTCCTCTTCACTTAACGCACTCAACACGAATGGTGCAAGCGTCTTCAGATAGGGGCCAAGCCTCTGTGGTACTGATCTGGAGAGTGAGCCAACCATGGATATCAAGAGCTTCCTCTTGGCTAGCATCAAATGGGTACTACGGAAGCTTCGGATCGTACTAGACACGAATGTGCTCAACAACTTGTCGGACATGTACACTGCAAGTATTGAAATCGCGACCACGGCTTTCTTTTTGATAACAGTACTGGTCCGTTCATCGTCTAAGATGCTCACGATGGCCTTTTCGAGGGCCTCTTTTTCTTTGTCTTGAAGCATTGGCCCAAAACATCTTACCACTTCGATAAGTATGTCCACGGCGTCATTGTTTGCACCTTTCTCTTGACCGATCTCGAGCATTCCTGGTGGTGGGGTTGGCAGATTCTCGAGTCCATGATTAATTACTATGTATCCTAAGAGTCGCGGTATTAGGACCCTGCTAATTGCCGAATAGGCGTCCTCAGTTTTGGGTGTTGGAGGTACCCCGAGCAATGGACGTGGGAAAGCTGTAATGAAAGTCCTCAAGGCCGTAGCTGGTATTGAGGTGTCAACTGAGTTTGTAGTCTTGATATTCGACAGTCGATGCACGAATGGAGACAGTACGTCAGGTGGTAGTTTAAGAACGAGAGCGCTGACACTATAGAGGATTAGCCAGAGCACGATCCATTATTGAAACAAGAGTGCTCACCATTTTATAGATTGATTCTGTACCTCTCCGTTCGGATCGTCCAAGGTCTGCAGCACGCCATCGATGATCTTGGCACTTGAGTGGTAGTCACCAACCAGCATGTTCTGTGCCCCTGCGTCAAGAGTATTGTAGAGATCGTTCAGCGACATGTAACGAAGGTCAGCATCTGCATCTCCCAGCTTTGGCAGCAGAGCTAGAGCTTGGGCAGATGTTGAGTTTGGAGTCCCTGATGGAGCCATCCTTAAATCCTATACTTCGTTCGATTGTGAAAAAGGAGAAGTACTGAGCCGAAAAGATTTTCTTGAGGTGTTTATGGACAAAAATGTTTGAAGACTAGCTGAGGTGTTGCTCGAGGATGCTAAATCCTGGCAGCTTTGTACGATAGATGGCCAACAAAGTTTTTTCCATGAAGATAGCTGCAGCCTACTGGAAGCTTCTAGGATACAAAAAGCCTCCCAATCCAGTCAAAAATTAGAATACTGACAAAAAGATACTGGCTGTCAAAGTGATACGAATAGCCCGGAGTTTAACCGGGTCGGCAATGCCAAGTCCCGATGACGAGTTTCGAGCTCTTGAGCTCGAAAGCTTCTTATTCAACTTCAATCAGCATTTACAACACCTGCGTGATCCGTTGACCTTTGTCGGCGGGGCTCCTGACGATTAAGATATTTATCCTCCTGTTACTGCTCCTTGAAAAAAGCCGCGCGTGGCCGCGTTGCAAAAATGATGATTCCTAGGAGATCCGCTCGTTGGACTTCAAGACTGGTCAATCAGTCTACGCGAACAGCTAGAGCCACTAGTCGGACACGGTCATGGCAGCGAACCCAGAGAAGGACTTACGCTAGTGATGGGGATCATGGTGGGCATGGTAGCCGTCAGTCTGGGTTTATGAGTGGTGACCTACCTTGGTAAGTCCGCTTCGTACCAGGTGTAGCAATTTCGGTAGCGCCAATGGCTGGAATATATGTGACCGTGGCACTGAAGCTACAGCGCAACCTCAAAAGCGTGTTTGTGCTAATGAATCTATGTAGGGCTATTGGATCAGGTATCGTTACAGTACCTTCATTATGGTATCTCTCGCAACCTCAAATTGAGAGACTTCAAAACAGAGGAAAGAGTCACGGTGGCCACGGCCATGAAGGCGGTGAGCACGACGGGCACGGTGAAGAAGTTGAGGGCGGTGAGGGAGGTGAGGAGGGTGGAGAAGGTGGGGACGATGAAGGGAAGGAGGCAGGCGAAGAAAAGGGCGAGGATCAGGGTGGGGAGGGCGAGGGAGAAAACGAAGACAAAGACGACGATGTGTCAGCGGGAGGAGAGAAATCTGACGACTCGGACAGCGAGGGTGGAAACCAGATCACGCCCGAGACTCCAAATGACAAGGGCAAAGACGGCACTCCACGTGAAGTAGACAGCGGAGGAAACGTGGAGGGTGTGCAATTCAAGGGTGCCGTTGCAGGTGGTACCAAAGGGAACAACGAACAAGGCGACACAAGAAAGCACATCCCAGACGCCAAAGGGGCCAACAAAAAGAGAATTGAGAGTGATTATGCAGAATCGCAAGGTGTGGCTGATAAGCCGGAGCAAGACCCGCACAATGAAGATAAGGTACCAAGCTCACTCTGTCTTGTACTACCTATGGAAAGCAAAAACTTATTAAGTGCTACTACTAGGCTGCCTCGTCGAAGAGTGTAGATGACAAGTCGAAAACAACACAGTCAGGAAAGCAGGAAGGGCTGTCGAATACCGACACCAAGCACTCGACAGACATTGCCAATAATCCAGATAAAAGCACCAAAGGCGAAGGCGGTCCTGAAACTGCAAAGAACAAGGGGACCGTTGATCCCCAGCGACCACAGGTTTGAGGTCCCCTCTTTTAGGAGGTGACCTGTAGCGACCAAGCTGTCCAGGCCTAAAACAAAGAGCAGAGAGGAACATATGCTTATCACATCGACAATACTTGGTCGCTATGAGAGATCCACTGACTGAGATTTCTCCGTCGACGCAATTGTACAATAAACAACAAAAAGTGGAACAATACTGGCTTGAATAGAAGCGCTCTTGAATGCTACTACTGCATCATCTATGACGGATTTACCAGTAGCCTCGAAATTTTGTTGAAAGGCAGTGTCTTCAAAGCTCGTACCATCTTCCTGCGTCCTACCAAGCGCGATGACAAGGACTGCTTGATCTTGATATCTTGGTACAATTCAGAATTTATCACAGAGCTCCTGACTCAACGACTTGATCGACTTGCAGTTCTACGTGCTGTTCGTTTGGCCGCTTCTTGAGTTCAATCGTTCGAAGTCCTCTACTCGTCTTGCTTCCTAAGATATGGCCTTAGCTTTCTACTCTCTATGATTTAATTACCTTGGTCTGGTCCGAGCTATCTCCTCTCTCTGAGTTACCTCTAAGCCGTCTTCTTTCCCCGTCCGAGGGCGGGTGACAATACTCGTGAAGCTGTCTTTCAATAATTTATTCCTCACCACGTAAGGGGAATCAGAACTCAAGATTAGGCGGGCGTTAAGGTATCTTTGAGCTCTATTCCAAATCTGTGAATTTTGTCAGAGTTTGTCCATATAATTCTGGTGTGTGGGCATATGGAATATATTTTGCGTGGCCAGCTTTATTGACATGCGCCCTCGGTCCATTGGGCCTATAATTATCAGCATCCTGTGGTTATCTTACTCCGGCTTCCTCGGTGGTGCAGTATGCGCTTTGGTGCTGCTTGTAGTTTTTACACCCATAGAGTTTCGGGAGGTATAGATTGAGTTCAAAGTTTAGATTATAATCCACGGCTAAGCCACAAGGACGAAGCGGGAGCATCCTGACAGACCTCTCCTAGAGATCGGTAGGAACCCACATTTAAATCGCATGCACCCAACGTTCATGAGCATTGTTTGAGCAAGCCAGCTGCTGTCGAAGGACCATACGCGAATTTCGACGCAACATTCCAGAAGGATGTTACTAGTTATAAACGCGGGATCAACAGCTCCTGGATCCACGAATCGCAGGCCTCAGACTTTCGTATGATGTTGGTATGATCTTCACCATCACTGCTGTTGTCAGTATCCCTTCCACTGGTGGTAATAGAGTTCGTTTCGCTTGGTGGTGGAGTCAGCCCTATAACGAGCCCTCTACCAGTGGAAGGGATTTGGGACCGGGGGTAAGCTTGCCCAAAAGAGTACTTTAGTGATGGCGATGGCGCGAGGCGTGCCGCATCCCAGCTTGCGCTACTCTTCCGAGGACCAATGAATGCGCAGCAAAGCATGGCGGAGAGCCAGGGTAAGTGCATGATCCTGCGGGATCCGTCCTGATCGGAGGCTTCTAGCGCACACTTGCATGAGCCGGGACCCCTTCGGTGCCTTTTATTTCCAAGGCAACGCTACTATAGCTAGTACTAGATCGCCCATATTACCCCGTCCGCTGATCTCCGTAATCTAGTACTATTTTATAGTAGTAGGAATTAGAGACGCGAGGAGTAAATAAATAAACTAATCTACTAAATTTAAATAAAAATAAAACATTACGACCGTCGCGTTCTTATCTTTTTATATATTTTATCGTCGTATTTTTCTCTTTCTCCCTCCCTCCCTCCCTTCCTTCCTATTAATATCGTTACTATTTATATTACCGTCGCTATAACCTCTTTTAAGTTTAATAATATCGTTATCGCCTACGTCGTTATCGCCTCCGTTATAAATTACGCCCGGTTAGTAAAACGCGCCCGTTAGGATAAAAAATCTCTACCTACTATCTTTAATATACCTAACGATATCGTAACCTAGCGATAATTTTTTTTCTACTCTACTACTAAACCTATCGAGTAAAGCCGGGCGTAGTTCCTTTTATACTAATTATATATCGATAATATATAATATTAATACTTAAGGAAGCCGAATTATAAAGAGTATATTTTAATAGAATACTATTAATACTTTTTTACCCTTAGCGCTATAAAGGAGAAGCGTTATAAAAGTAAAGAAATATATAATAAATAGTCGCGTACTTTTAATATTTATAAAATAAAGTTAAAATTAATTAAATACTACGATCTTTTTTACCTTAAAATATTAAAGTCTTTTTTCTACCGCGTCGAAATAATTCTATATAAAACTCGGGGTAGTAGCGATAATAATATTTATAAAGAATATAATTATACTCTCGATTATTTAGATTTAGTTAAAATTAATATTATTATTATAAATACTATTACCGTTAAAATAGTTTAGAGTTATTAAATTTATACGATTAAAAATAATCTAAAAAGTATAAAGTTTATTATTAATCGTTATATTCTTATAAACGTTAACGGCTCCTATATTATATTAAATTATATTTATAATATTAATATTAACTAGAAGAGAGTAAATCTTAATATTAAAATTCGGGGTAGTAGATCTAAATAAATATAATAATAACGAAATTATTTATATAAGAGGTAATAAACCGGTAATATTACTATTAATATTATAGCGTAGTATAAATATAATAAATTAACCTCTTTTACTATTATTTAAATAAATCTAAGTAAGAATTTTATCTTATTATTTATATTAATATTTCCTAGAGTATTTATAAATCTTTATATATCGCGGTTACTTTACTTTTATAAATTCTATTTATAAAATTAATCGTTTAAAATAGTTTTTATTTACGGTTATAATACGCGATAAAGATAATACCTAGATCCTAAATACTAATTTCTTAAATAAATATAAAGATAATAATATTATAACTATTATTTTAAAGTAAATTAAAGAATAGTATCGCCTTTATAGAGGTTAGAATCTATATTATTTTATTACCGACGACTCGGTAGTTAAATAACGCGTAGTTAAATTTACTTTCTAGGGCTTTATCGACGGCGAGATAAAAATAAATTATTTCCTTTATTATATTCATTTAGAACGTACTCTACGGCGATATCTAAATTATAAAAAATACACCGTTTACTTCGGGCACCTTTATAAAGCCTTATATATATATTATATTAAAATTGGCTATAAGGGCGGAATTATAGCGGCTCTCTATACTACGCCTCTAAAAAAGTAGAGATATATCTAGAAAGAATAATAGGATATACGCGAAAAATAAGTATATTACGCCCGCTAGTACTCCTATCTTCTCCTATAATATATATTAACTAATAGGGTTAAATCCTAGTATAATTCTTTTAAAAAATATACTAGCGGTAATTAATTTAAATTTAGTTTTACTAGAATCGTAAATTATATTACTATTATTATTTAGGACTAGAAAATATATATATAAAATTAAATAACTAAAATATATATATTTAGAAATATTAAATACTTTAAATATCTTAAACTAGAGTAATTTACCGGCCCTATTTAAGAACTACTTATTAAATAACTTTAACTAGCGAAAAAAGTAATAGAATATAATAAACTTATTTAGGGTAAACTCGATAAAGATAAATTTATATATATTTATTTATTTCACCGTTAATACTAGCTATCTTATCGCTATATTTAATAATTATTAAGAGACGGGATTAATATCTAGAGATTTATTAAATTAACGATTAAATTTATTAAATTATAGTCTAGTTATAGTATAAAAGTAGGTTAAAATAAAAAATAAAGAACGAAAATTAAAGTAGAGCCAACTACTATCTAAATAAAAATTAATATATAGAGTATTTATTTATTTCCTATCTCGATTATATTAAAATAAAAATAGGGAAATTAATTTAAACCTAAATTAAATCTAAAATAAATTAGGTTAGGTTAAAATAAGTAAAATTATATTATAATAATAACCCCCTCTTTAAAGTCGAGCTCCTATAAAATAAATAAATAATTAATTCGATTAATTAAATTTCGTAACCCTAAATCTTATTTAGGGTTACGAAATAATTAAAATAAAAGTATATCGGAGTATTCGAGTCATCGATAGTAACGGGTAAAGAATAAGATAGGGAATAAACGGCGGTATACGAATAAAACTAAATATTATTATTATTATCTATAAACGATAATAGCGGGGCTAGGCTATAGGGTACTATTTATTTATATAATAATATAAAATATCGGTCGAAGCCGATACGGAATAATAACCGAGGGGACGATAACGGATAAAGAATAAACTATAATATAAACGAGGATTAACTTCTTAAAAATCGGATTAAAATAAAAATAATAAAGGTTCCTTATACTAATATTTTTAAATAATATATAGTAATTCGTAGAGGCCGGCGGCGCTAGGATTCGAGATATAATACTTATTAATAAATTATTAATAACGGGTAAAGTAATAAAAGGGTTCTTATATAACGACGTAACTTTCTTAATTAACGTAGTATTTTAATAAAAATAGACTATAACGGCGATTATATTTAGAATTCAAGATACCGTTAATATATTATTTATATTAATTATCTTCGGTAATTATAAGTTCTCGGATAAACTAGATTTATCTAGGTAAAGAGTTATTAATTATTAATTATAATAAACTAGTATAAAAGACGGGGTAAACTTTTATTAAATATAAAAAATCTAATTAAATTATAAAAGAATTATCGAAAACTTTAAAAACTCGGAAGGGGCCGATATTATAATCGTCGAGTTTAACTAAAAAATATATAATATTTAAATTCTTAATATTTAGCTATATTTAGCTATATTTAGTCGTTTATTAAATATATTAAATATAGGTACCTTCGTTAGTTAGCCGAGGATTTAAAGATAATTTAAATAATAAATAATTTATCGCGGAGGTAATCGTTTAAGGCTTCTATTTATATTACGAATTTATTAATAATAATTAAATAAATATATATTTAAATAGTAAAATCTTAAGGTAGAGGCTCGGTAGGCTCGAAGTTAATATATAAATATTAATTATAATTAACTAAAAAAGGCGAGGCTAGAGTATTAGAAGAATTAATATTATTATTAGAAAACTCCGCTCTAAAGAGCTATTTCACCTAATTATCCTATATATAATTAACGTATATACGGAGGTAGTATTTTATTATAGTATTAAATTACTCGGTTTAATTATTTATCTAGGGAGAATCCCCGGTAAATATATATTAATTAATTTTAAAATATTTATATAAGGCCTCCTAGAACTCCGATATAAATTAAAATCCTCGATTTAAAATAAAAATATCTAGTAGCCTATAAAACTTCTATATATTCTAATAAAAAATATCGTAGGCTTCGTTTACTTTTATCGATATAATTAATACTAGGTACCGTATCTTAGTTAAATAGTCTACGAAAACTAGGATATACCGATAAATAATTCCTATAAAGGTATAAAATAATAGAGGACCTATATAATTTATTAAAACGTCTTTTTAATATCGTTACGAGGGCGGTAATAAACGTAGTTATCTTTAAATATATTAATAAAAAGATTTAATTCTTCGGTATATATAATAATTCCTAACGAATTATTAAATAATAATATAGACGTTAGGTTACTAATAAACCCGATTAATTAATTCGTAATATTTAATACGACCTAGGTAACTACCCGCGATATTATTATAAATTAACTAAACTAAACGAAGGTATAATTTACTAAAATTCGGATTTTTATTTTTTTTGAGAAATAGAGAACTCTATCCCTATTTTTATATTTAGCGAGGGGAATTCCGTTATAATAATATATTCTAGAACGTAATATTTCTAAGATTTTAAAGGCGAATTAATCGGTTTAATTAATTATATTCTATAATTAATAAATCGGGGTATCGTATAAGTTTTTATTTAAATTAATAAACTAATCTCTATTTAATTCGGGTTTATAGGATATAGATAGGGTTTAAAATTCTAAATCGATATCTATATCGGGGTCTATCGGGGTCGTATAAATTAATATAAAATATAATTAAAAAGACTAGATAAGAATCTTTAAATCTATTACCGATATAACTAGAATAACTAGGACTAAGGCTAGGGTTATTATATTTAGCGATATATTATAAATATAATTCTTAAAGACTTCTAGGGCTAGGTTTTTTCTTTTTAATATAATTTAATATTAATATTAATATCTAGGATTTAATTTATCCCCCTCTTTAAGAAGGTCTCTTAATCGATATATTAATATATTAAATTTACCGCCTTTTTTACTAGGCCGGTAGGTAATTTTATAATTAAAATAAAATAAAAACTTATTTTATCTCGCTTAACGGCGAGATAACGTTTTAAATAAAATAAAATATTTAAAAACCTTATAATTAGATATTACCTCGATAAGGAGAGTAGATCCCTTTAATTTAAAATATTATTCCTCGAATATACGGATAATTACTATAAATTCTTTATTATAAATCTTATAATTATACTCGGTAAGATTATACTTCTTTAAAAAATAAATAATAGGACGAAGGATATTTTAATTATTATATTAACGTCGGTAAATCGAAAACCGGCTCTAGCGGCTCGGGGCCATTAGGTAAGCTGCCTCGGGCGCCCGAGGTAGGCTCGGGGCGCCCGAACGGCCCCGAGCGCCCGTCGAGCGCCCGCCGAGTACCCTTCGAGCGTTAAATCG